>Ga0265798_10000800_pt1 | contig 50586 bp, 44 predicted proteins | sample P3T30metagenome_FD_192430 | JGI IMG/M metagenome (GOLD analysis project Ga0265798, IMG submission 192430) | Plant litter microbial communities from East Loma Ridge, Irvine, California - P3 T30 | ecosystem: Environmental > Terrestrial > Plant litter > Unclassified | place: USA: California...
GACCGACCTGGACGGCAAGCCGCGTAACGCCTCGACCGGTTACGACATCGGCGCCTACCAGCACTAATCAGTCAGGCAGTTTTGCTCTCCCGGCCGGGCTCCCTGGCTGGCCGGGTTCAGCCCGCACGCCGCAAGGTGTGCGGGCTTTTTATTCGGCGTCGTCTTCGTCGCCGATGGGCAGCGCGATCTGCGGCCCGTGGGCACTGGCGTTGTTGACCTTCTTGCTGACCTTGTGCCAGTCGAAATCCCCGGCCGGCACCGCGGCGTGGCGGGCCAGTTCGAGCGCCTGCTGCGGGCTCAGCGCAGGAGACAGCCACAGCTCGGCATCTTCTCTGGATAGCACTACCGGGCGGCGGTCATGGATGTCGAGCATGCCGCCCGAAGCATCGTCGGTGACCAGCACGAAGCCGGCTTCGGCACGGTTTTCCTCGAAGGGCCCGAAGTTGGCCAGCGCCAGCAGGAAGAGGGGCGCGTGGTCCTTGCGGTGGATGTGCCAGGGCTGCTTGTGGCCTTTTTCGCCGGTCCATTCGTACCAGCCCTCGGCCGGCACGATGCCGCGCCCGTTCTTCAGCAGGCGCGACCAGTAGCTGCCGGCCAGTTTCTCGAGGCGGGCATTGATCGCGATCGGGATCTTGCCCTCGGCCCACTTCGGGCGGTAGCTCCAGAACACGTCGTCGACGCGGTGCTCGCCGTCCTGCACGTGCAGCACGGGGCGATAGGTACCCGGCGCCGCATTCGTCGTCGGCGCGGATTCGCTGTCGAAGACCGCGTCCGCCCAGCCGAAGGCACTGGCGTAATGGCGCGCGGTCTGGCTCTGGTCAAATCGTCCACACATGGCCCGATCCTACCGCAGTTGCCGCAAACCGGTCGTCCGTTAGCCGAGCAGTCCGGTGCGGCGGACCACGGGAATCCGCGACAGCGCCCAGCTCAAGGCCAGCGACAGCAGGAACACCAGCAATACGTAGCGCAGTCCGCCGGCCGGTCCCGCGTCGATGCCCGGAACCGCGCGCAGCCCGTCGACGAACAGGTAATGCGAGGCATAGATGCCCAGCACCAGCGGACCGAGCGCGGCCAGTGCCGGTATCCGCGCCGGCCGCGGGTCCGACAGCGCGATCATTGCGACGCCGACACCGAAGGGCCAGGTACCGATCACGTAATCCTGCGCCATGCTGGCGCCCCAGTAGCGGTGCAGCCAGGCGAGCTCGAAGAATTGCAGCAGCAATCCTCCAGCGGCGAGCATGGCGCCGGTGGCGGCCCAGGAGGCCTGCGGGCCGCGCTGCTGCAGCGCATGGCCGGTCGCGAACATCAGCAGGCTGAAGAAAGGGCCGTTGCGCAGGTTGAAGGCGGTATGGAAGCCGAGCGGGGTGCCGGCATAGGCCTTGCCGGCAAGGCCGACCGCATACAGCGCGATCGCCAGAACGAACAGGGTGCGCTCCAGCCGCCGCGACAGCAGCACGCCGCTGACCAGTGCCGCGGCCGCCAGTGCGGGCAGGAACCACAGGTGCACCTTGGTGCCCTGCAGCAGCAGGGTGCCATAGCCGCCCTGCCTGGCGGCCAGCCGGGCGTGCCAGGCGTCGATGGCACCGGCCATGCCGAGCTGGAGGACGGTACCGATTTCGGCCGCCGCGAGGTAAACCGCGCACCACGTCAGGAACAGCAGCAGCACGCGCTTCGCCAGTGTGAGCGAACAGCGCAGACAATCGTCGCGGCCACGGCATTTGGCCGACCAGAAATAGCCGGACAGGATGAAGAACAGGGGAACGGCAAAGCGCTCGACCTGGTTCAGGAAGGTGGCGGCATCGAAGGCAGTCCCGACCGCGCCGGGGCCTTCGTGCCTGGCGGTGTGCAGGGCGATGACGGCGAGAATGGCCAACACCCGGAACACGTCGACTGCTTGGCGGCGGGGCATGTGCCGATTTTATTCGCGCTTGGGAAATTGTGCCTTGGAATCGTGCGTGTCTTGCAGACAGATTGTGCGACTAGGCTGACGTCACGACGGGACTTTGCTTACCCATGCTGGCCCTTGTGGCGGCGGAAGCTGTCCCAACTTCCTATCATGTTTCGTCAAGTAGTATCCGTGCTTCTTTGTGTCTCCACCTCAGTGACGGCTGAGTTACCCGCCGCTGTTCGCATTCGCGACAGCGGCTTTTTTTTACGAGCCGCGGGCAGGCCTGGCCGGGATGCTGCAGGCGCGGGTGCAGCGCTGGTACTTGTCTTCGCAGGCGCCGTAGCGCTCCGACTGGCGCTTATGGGAGCTGGCGCCGCCGGCGGCGCGCTCCTGTTCCGACTGGCCCTGCAGATGGTTGGCCGTATTCGCAAACGGGTTCCTGTCCTCCGGGCCGCGCTCGAGCAGCTCGTCGTTGCTGGTCGCCTTGCGTGCGCTGGCGCGGCATTCCTGGCGTTCGCTGCTGCACATCGATTTGCAGAAGCCGGCGTCTTCGACAGCCTGGACGGCGGGCAGGGCGCTCGCAAACAGGACGGCGAGGGCAAGGGCGCGGATCATGGGTAGTCTCCTCATGTTGGTTGGGTAAAGTATAAACTTTCCTATAAGAATGACAAGATCCGTCTGCGCTCGCGCATTTGCAGGCGGGCCGAGGCAGGCGTATGCTGTGCTTACAACATTCCTACAAATGGAGACAATCATGAAAATGCGTTTTGCTTCATTGCATCTTCCGCACCTGCCTGCACGCCTCCATGGTCCCTTGCGTTTCGGTAGCCGCTGGCGCGGCCACGAGCTTGCGCTGCGCGTCTGTCAGGTGGCGGTGTTTGCAGTCCTGGCCGTGCTCGGCGGGCAGGTCGTGGCGCAGATCATCCGGGCCATCGTGCGGGCGTTTTCCGCTTAAAGCCGGATCGTAATCTCGATCTTTTCGGAGGCAATGCCAAGGGATTCGGCGAGCTTGTGCTTGGCTTCCGCGATCGCCTGGGTCAGGCTTGCGCCTCTGCCCTGGGCGGCGTCGGCCTGCGCCTGGTAGGGCAGCATGTTTTCCGCCACCTGCGCAGGCGCGGGATTGCCGGGCAGCTGCTGCCAGGTCAGCTCTTCCGGATTCAGCTGCAGCCGGCGGAACAGTTCGGCCGTTTCCAGGTAGGCGACCGGGAAGCGCTGGTTCCTGGCCGCGTGCGGCGACGGTTTCGTACGCTTGATACGCGCGATCAGGAACGCCACGCCATGCTCGAAATCCATGGCCGCCCACTGTTCGCTGCGGTTCCTGACGCAGACCAGGTACTGGGCCGCCTCCACGCGGATCGGGCTGGCGGTCCAGTGGCCGCAGCCGCCTTCCTCGCGCATCCGCCGCAAATCCTTCCCCGTGTAGACGATCACACTTAGAACATCGTTACGCAGCGGTCGTCCTGATCGTCCTGCTACTTATCAATAAGCTGGGGCCGCCGAAGGGCTGAGGCCACGCAAGGGGGGCGAATCTATCGCGGTCCTATCGCTTCGAAAACCCCTTACAAGGGCAGGGCCGTCTCGTACTTCACTTCGCGCAAGGCCACGCTGGTATTCACCTGCGATACACCGTTCAGCTTCACCAGCACGTTGTGCAGGAAGTCGTGGTAGGCATCCATGTCGGCCACGATCACCTTCACCAGGTAGTCCGAGGTGCCGGTGGTCTCGTAGCACTCGACGACTTCCGGCCGCATGCGCATGGCCTGTTCGAACTGCTCGACCACGCCTTCCGCATGGCGCAGCAGCGACACGTGCAGCAGGCAGACCACTGCCAGGCCCAGCTTCCGGCGGTCGAGCAGGGCGGTGTAGCGCAGGATGTAGCCGTTGTCCTCCAGCTCCTTCTGGCGCCGCCAGCAGGGGCTGGCCGACATACCGATCTTTTCCGCCAGCTCGTTGGACGAGATCCTGCCATCCTTCTGCAGCTCGACGAGAATTTTCATGGATGCCGCATCAATCGAATGATTTTTCATGTTTTTGACAAGAAATGGACAAGTTCTTGCAATTCTAGTGCCGAACGATAAAAAGATAGAAAAAATCTTTCGCTGCCCGCGGCCTATCCTGTCTCATCATTTACCGGCTATAAAAACATGAACGACATGACGCTCCCCGCGCCGGTCGGGCTGGCAGACCCCGACTACGCACTCGACGACAACCTGACCCGCACCCAGGGCCGGGTCTTCCTGACCGGCACCCAGGCCCTGGTGCGCCTGCTGTGCATGCAAAAACAGCTGGACGAAGCGCAGGGCCTGGACACGGCCGGCTTCGTCAGCGGCTACCGCGGCTCGCCGCTGGGCGCCGTCGACCAGGAACTGTGGCGCGCGAAAAAGCTGCTGGCGGAGCGCCATGTCGAATTCCTCCCGGCCATCAACGAGGAGCTGGGCGCAACGGCTGTCATGGGCTCGCAGCAGGTCGAAGCCAACCCGACCCGCAAGGTCGATGGCGTGTTCGCGATGTGGTACGGCAAAGGGCCGGGCGTCGACCGTGCCGGCGACGCGCTCAAGCATGGCCACGTCTACGGCTCCTCGCCGCATGGCGGTGTGCTGGCCATCCTCGGCGACGACCACGGCTGCGTGTCCTCGTCGATGCCGCACCAGAGCGAGCAGGCGCTGATCGCCTGGGGCATGCCGGTGATCAATCCGGCCAACATCCAGGAATACCTGGAATTCGGCCTGTACGGCTGGGCACTGTCGCGTTATTCGGGCGCCTGGTGCGGCTTCAAGGCCATCTCCGAAACGGTGGAAGGCGGTGCGGTGGTCGAACTGCCGCCGGTGCCGCGCTACGCCGTGCCCACGGATTACGTCGCGCCGCCCGACGGCCTGCACAATCGCTGGCCCGACCTGCCGGGACTCGCGCTGGAGCAGCGCGTGGCCGCCAAGCTGGAAGCGGTGCAGGCCTTTGCGCGCGCGAACTCGATCGACCGCCTGGTCGTGCCGGCGCCGGGCGCCACGATCGGCATCATCGGCGCCGGCAAGGCCTGGCTGGATCTGATCGAAGCGCTGGAGCGCATGGAGCTGAACGTCGAGCGCCTGGCGGAACTGGGTGTGCGCCTGTACAAGCCGGGCCTGAGCTACCCGCTGGAGCGCACGCGCCTGGCCGATTTCGCCCGCGGCCTGCAGGAGATCCTGGTGGTCGAAGAGAAGGGCCCGGTGATCGAGCAGCAGGTCAAGAACCTGTTCTACAACCTGCCTTTTGAGCAGCGTCCGGTCGTGATCGGCAAGACCGATCGTGACGGTGCGCCGCTGTTGTCCGCGTTGGGCGAGCTGCGTCCTTCGCGCATTGCGCCGGTGCTCGTGCGCTGGCTCGGTGAAAAATATCCTGTCCTGGAACTGCACCAATACCTGCCTGACTTCTGCGCCGCCGAGCTGCCCTTCGATCCGGCGCAGGGCAAGCGCCGCACGCCATACTTCTGCTCCGGCTGCCCGCACAACACCTCGACCCGCGTGCCGGAAGGCAGCCGCGCGCTGGCCGGTATCGGCTGCCACTTCATGGCGACCTGGATGCAGCGCGACACCTATTACCTGTCGCAGATGGGCGGCGAAGGCGTCAGCTGGGCCGGCACTTCGCCCTTCGTCGGCGAAAAGCACATCTTCCAGAACCTGGGCGACGGCACCTTCTACCATTCGGGCTCGCTGGCGATCCGCCAGAGCGTCGCCGCCGGCACCAACATCACCTACAAGATCCTCTACAACGACGCGGTGGCGATGACCGGCGGGCAGCCGGTGGACGGCACTTTGTCCGTGCCGCAGATCCTGCAGCAGGTGATCAGCGAAGGCGTGAAAAAGGCCGTGGTGGTCACGGACTACCCGGACAATTACGAAGGCGTGGGCCTGCCGGAAGGCGTCACGGTACACCAACGCGGCGAACTCGATGCGATCCAGCGCCAGCTGCGCGAGATCCGCGGCACGACGGTGCTGGTGTACGACCAGACCTGCGCCGCCGAGAAGCGCCGCCGCCGCAAGAAGAACAAGCCGGACAACATCGTCTTTCCCGATCCGGCGCGGCACATGGTGATCAATCCGGCCGTGTGCGAAGGCTGCGGCGACTGCGGCGTGCAGTCGAACTGCCTGTCCATCCTGCCGCTGGAGACGGAACTGGGCCGCAAGCGCCAGATCGAGCAGTCGTCCTGCAACAAGGACTATTCCTGCGTCGAGGGCTTCTGCCCGAGCTTCGTCTCGGTGCTGGGCGGGACATTGCGCAAACCAGCGGGCGTGAAGATGTCGCTGGCCGACCTGGAAGCCGCGCTGCAGAAGCACCCGCTGCCGGCTGTGCCGGCGCTCGACACACCCTTCGAGATCCTGGTCGCGGGCGTCGGCGGCACCGGCGTGGTCACCGTCGGCGCGCTGATCACGATGGCCGCGCACCTGGAAGGCAAGGGCGCCTCCACGCTGGACTTCATGGGCTTCGCACAGAAGGGCGGCGCGGTGCTGTCGCACGTACGGGTGGCGTCCGCGCCGGCGCGCCTGCACCAGGTGCGCATCGACCTGCGCCAGGCCGACGCGGTGTTCGCCTGCGACCTGGTGGTGGCCGCGATGCCGGACGGCCTGGCCGTCATCCGCAACGGCCATACCCGCGTGGTGGCCAACGAATACGAGATCCCGACCGCCGACTTCACGCGCGACCGCGACGCCCAGGTCGACCGCGAAGGCCTGCTCGGCAAGCTGGGCGCCGCCGCTGGCGATGCGAACCTGCTGCGCCTGAATGCGCAGGCCACGGCCGCGCGCTTCCTCGGCGATACCATCGGCGCGAACATCCTGTTGATGGGCTATGCCTGGCAGCAGGGGCTGGTGCCGGTCGGCCTGCCGGCCCTCATGCGCGCGATCGAACTGAATGGCGTGGCGATCGACATGAACAAGCGCGCCTTCACGCTGGGCCGCCTGCTGGCCGCCGACCAGGATGCGCTGGACCGCATGGCCCAGCCTGCGCAGGTGATCCAGTTCGCGGCGCCGAAGTCACTGGACGAACTGGTGGCCTTCCGGGTCGACTTCCTGACCCGCTACCAGGATGCGGCCTATGCAGCGCAGTACGCGCAGGCGGTGGCCGCTGTCGAACAGCGCGAAGTCGCGCTCGAAGGCGAGGGATCGAAGCGCCGCGTTACCAAGGCGGTGGCGCGCAACCTGTTCAAGGTGATGGCCTACAAGGACGAATACGAAGTGGCGCGCCTGCATGCGGATCCGGCTTTCCGCGAGCAGATCGCCTCGCAGTTCGACGGCGACTACAAGCTGGCCTTCCACCTGGCGCCGCCGCTGCTGGCGCGCAAAAAGCCCGGTTCGGATGTGCCGGCGAAGATGACGTTCGGACCCTGGCTGCTGCCGGCCTTCAGCGTGCTGGCGCGCTTCAAGGGCCTGCGCGGCACCGCCTTCGATCCCTTTGGCTATACCCGCGAGCGCAAGGGCGAGCGTCTGCTGCGCGACCGTTACCTGGCCTTCGCGCGCGAACTGGCAAGTGGCCTGCGTGCCGGCAACCGGGATGCGGCACTGAAGCTGGCGCAGCTGCCGGACCAGGTGCGCGGCTATGGCCACATCAAGCAGGCGGCCATGGACAAATTCGACGCACAGTGGACCGAGCTGGCCGCCGCCTATCGCAACGAGCATGTCGTGGAGCTGAAGCGTCGGGCATAATGCCGTGCATTCGCACAGGAGGATACCGATGTTCCAGACCGATCTGCTGATTGGCGGCGAGGCCAGAAGCGCCTCGAATGGCGCCAGCTTCGAGCGCTTCGACCCGTCCACCGGCGCGCTGGCCACCCGCGCCGCCGCCGCCACGCTCGATGACTGCGATGCCGCCGCCGCGGCCGCGCGCGAAGCCTTCCCGGCCTGGGCGGCCATGGCGCCAGGCGCACGCCGCGCGCTGCTGCTGGCGGCTGCCGACCGCATGGAAGCCCTGCGCGGCCAGTTCGTCGAGGCCGCCGTTGTCGAAGTCGGCGGCGCCCCCGGCTGGTACCACTTCAACGTCAGCCTGGCCGCCAACATGCTGCGCGAAGCGGCATCGATGACGACCCAGATCGGCGGCGAGGTGATTCCCTCCGACGTGCCGGGTTCGCTGGCGATGGGCGTGCGCCAGCCCTGCGGCGTGGTGCTCGGCATCGCGCCCTGGAACGCACCCATCATCCTCGGTACACGGGCGCTGGCGATGCCGCTCGCCTGCGGCAACACCGTGATCCTGAAAGCGTCCGAGCTGTGCCCGGCGGTGCATCGCCTGATCGCCCAGGTCTTCGTCGATGCCGGCTTTCCGCCGGGCGTGGTCAATCTGGTGGCCAACGCGCCGGACGATGCGCCGCAGATCGTCGAGCGCCTGATCGCGCACCCGGCGGTCCGCCGTGTCAACTTCACCGGCTCGACCAGGGTCGGGCGCATCGTCGCCCAGCACGCCGCGAAGCACCTCAAACCCGTGCTGCTCGAACTGGGCGGCAAGAACCCGATCCTGGTGCTGGACGACGCCGACCTCGATGCGGCGGTCGAGGCAGCCGCCTTCAGCGCCTTCTTCAACCAGGGCCAGATCTGCATGTCGGCCGACCGCATCCTGGTCGACCGCAAGGTGGCCGCCAGCTTTATCGAGAAGCTGGCGGCGAAGACCGCCACGCTGAAGGCTGCGCACGCCGATGCGCCGCTGGCCGGCATGGCCGACCCAGGCGCGGCAGCGCGCGTGGATGCGATGCTGCAGGACGCGCGCGAGCACGGCGCCACCGTTACACAGCACGGCGCCCTGGACGGCAACCTGCTGCAGCCGGCCATCGTCGACGGCGTCACGCCCGCGATGCGGGTCTGGCAGGAAGAGTCCTTCGGGCCGATCGTTTCGGTGATCCGCTTCGATACCGACGAAGAAGCGATCCGCCTGGCCAACGACAGCGAATACGGGCTGACCTCGAGCGTGTTCTCGCGCGATATCGGGCGCGCGATGGCGGTGGCGCAGCGGATCGAGTCCGGCATCTGCCATGTCAACGGCCCGACCGTGCACGACGAGGCCCAGATGCCCTTCGGTGGCGTCAAGGGCAGCGGCTACGGGCGTTTCGGCGGCAAGGCGGCGATTGCCGAATTCACCGACCTGCGCTGGATCACGGTGCAGACCGGGCCGCGGCATTATCCGATCTGATGCGCTTATCGGAAACGCAAGAACTAACACGCGCGCCGTCGCCCGTAGTACAATCCCGCCCGGCGCGGGCATGGCGAAATTGGTAGACGCATCAGACTTAAAATCTGCCGCCGCGAGGCGTGCCGGTTCGATTCCGGCTGCCCGCACCACATCACCCATTCATTTGGGGCCTTGCATGGTGTAGCATGCGCACAGCAAACGCTACACTCAGCAATAGAAGTGCAAGGACCCCAATTGAACATCACGATTAACGACGAACTGCGTACGTACGTCGACCCCCTCACGCCCGCCGAACACGAAGCCCTGGAACGCAGCCTGCTCACTGAAGGGTGCCGCGAGGCGCTGATCCTCTGGCAGGACGTCCTCATCGACGGCCACAACCGCTACGCCATCTGCACCCAGCACGGCATCCCTTTCCGCACCGTCCAGAACGACAAGTTCGACTCGATCGAAGACGTCAAGCTGTGGATGATCGATAACCAGCTGGCGCGCCGCAGCGTGACCGATTTCCAGCGCGGCCTGATGGCGCTGCGCAAGAAGGAAATCCTGGCCGCGCGCGTGGTCCAGAAGACCGACGACGAGCTGGAGACCGCGGCCGACCAGGCCGTGCCTTTCTCGCCGCCGTGGAACACGCGCGAGGAAGTCGCCCGCGCTGCACGTGTCTCGGCGAATACCATCAGCCAGATCGAACGCATCCAGAAGGCGGCTGCGCCGGAACTGGTGGAAGCGGTGCGCAGCGGGACCATCTCGATCAGTTCCGCCGCCAACGTCGCCGCGCTGCCGCGCGATGCCCAGGTGGCGGCGGTCGCCGGCGGCAAGAAGGAACTGCAGCAGGCGGCGCGCCAGGTGCGCGAACAGAAGGCCGCGGCCCGCCCGAAGAAAGAGGTCGACGCCGGCACCCCCGAAGACCAGGTCAAGGCTCTCAAGGCGCAGGTGGCCGAGCTGAAGGACCGCGTCGCCACCCTGATCAACGAGAACGAGGTGCTGAAGCAGAAGCTGGTGCTGCTCGGCGCCGAATAAACCGCCGCACACAATAACAAAGGAGACCCCATGCCGACTTCCCGCCTGCTCGCCCCAGCCGCTTTGGGCCTGGCGCTGCTGGCTGCGCTGCCGCCCGCCGCGTTTGCCGCCGTCCCCGCCGTGCCGAAAGCCACCGCTGCCGGCAGCTTCTCGAACGCGGAACGCGCGCGCCTGCAGAAGGCGGCGCAGCGCGTGAGCATCCTGCGCGACAAGTGGGGCATCCCCCACGTGTTCGGCAAGACGGATGCGGACGCGGTGTTCGGCATGGTGTACGCCCAGGCGGAGGACGATTTCAACCGGGTCGAGCTCAATTACATCAACGCGATGGGGCGCCTGGCCGAGGTCGAGGGCGAAGGGGAGATCTGGCGCGATCTGCGCATGAAGCTCTACATCGACCCGGCGGACATGCAGGCCAAGTACGCGGCCAGCCCGGCCTGGCTCAAGAAGCTGATGAACGGCTGGGCCGATGGCCTGAACTGGTACCTGGCCAGCCATCCGCAGGTCAAACCGAAACTGCTGACCCGCTTCGAGCCCTGGATGGCGCTGAGCTTCAGCGAAGGCAGCATCGGCGGCGACATCGAGTCGATCAACCTGAAGCAGCTCGAGGCCTTCTATGAAAAGCGTCCGGCGCCGGCGCTGGCGCTGGCCGACCTGGGCAAGGGCTTCGACCCGGAGCCGAGCGGCTCGAACGGCTTCGCGATCGCGCCCCGGCTCACCGCCGGCAAGCACGCGCTGTTGATGATCAACCCGCACACCTCCTTCTACTTCCGGCCCGAAGTCCACATGGTCAGCGGAGAGGGCCTGAACGCCTACGGCGCCGTGACCTGGGGCCAGTTCTTCATCTACCAGGGCTTCAACGAGCGCCTGGGCTGGATGCATACCTCGGGCGGCGGCGACGTCATCGACGAATACCTGGAAACCGTGGTCGAACGCGGCGGCAGGTTCTTCTACAAATACGGCACCGAAGAACGCCCGCTGCGCAGCAGGACCATCGTGCTGCCGTATAAGACAGCAGAAGGCATGAAGAGCCGCAGCGTCACCGCGTATTTCACGCACCACGGCCCGGTGATCCGGGAAGAGGGCGGCAAGTGGGTGAGCGTCAAAATGATGGACGATCCGGTGCACGCGCTGGAACAGTCCTATGGCCGCACCAAGGCGCGCGACTATGCGGCCTTCCTGAAGGTGATGGACCTGCGCACCAATTCCTCGAACAACACGGTGTACGCGGATGCCGACGGCAATATCGCCTACTTCCACGGTAACTTCGTGCCGCGCCGCGACCCGCGCTTCGACTGGACCCATCCGGTGGACGGCAGCGATCCGGCCACCGAGTGGCAGGGCCTGCACGAGGTCAAGGAGACCATCACCGTCTTCAACCCGAAGAGCGGCTACATCTCGAACACCAACAACTGGCCCTGCACCGGCTTCGGCGCCAGCAGCCCGGACTGCGCGGCGTATCCGAAGTACATGTGGTCGCTGCCGCAGAACGCGCGCGGCATTCACGCCGAACGGGTGCTACACGATGCGCACGACCTGAGCCTCGACGGCCTGATCGGCAAGGCCTACGATCCTTACCTGACCGCCTTCGAGCCGCTGGTGCCGGCGCTGCTGAAGGACTGGGATGCGCTGGCGCAGCGCGATGCCATGAAGGCGCGCCTGGCGGAGCAGGTGGCGATGCTGCGCGGCTGGGACCTGCGCTGGGCCGTGGACTCGGTGCCGACCTCGCTGGCCGTGTACTGGGGCCAGGAGATGGTGAAGGAAGCGGCCGCGCGCGCCCGCGCCCAGGAAGTGCCGGTGGTCGACTTCATCCAGACCCGGCTCGCTGCGCAGGAACGCCTGGCGGCGCTGGCCCGCGCTTCCGACAGGCTGCAGGCCGACTTCGGCAGCTGGAAGACGCCCTGGGGCGAGATCAACCGCTTCCAGCGCATCAGCGGCGAGGTCGACCAGCGCTATGACGACAGCAAGCCCAGCATTCCGGTCGGCTTCACCTCGGCCAACTGGGGCTCGCTGGCCTCGTTCGGCATGACGGCGAAGCAGACCACGAAGCGCATCTACGGCGACCGCGGCAACAGTTTCGTGGCCGCTGTGGAATTCGGGCCGCGCGTGCGCGCCAGGAGCATCCTGGCCGGCGGCGAAAGCGGCGATCCGAAGTCGCCGCATTTCAGCGACCAGGCCGAGATGTACAGCCGCGGGCAGTTCAAGGATGTGCTCTTCTATAAAGAGGACATCGAGAAACAACTTGAGCGCAAATACCATCCTGGGCAATAGGCGGCAGTAAAAGTCTCTGCGCCACGCCTGCGCGCACTTTTATGCACCGCAAAGTGCGCGCAAAACACCTGTTAGCTCGATTGCAACACTTGCATTCCTGATATCTACTGGCCGTCCGATCGAAGCCAACAGGAGTGCAACCGTGCGTACCAAACTGTCTCTCAGCAAGATCTTCACGGCCGCGGCGCTGCTCTGCGCCGCCGCCGCTGCCCAGGCCGATATTACCGTCTACACCAGCCAGGCCGATTTCCTGGCCGCGGTGCAGGCGCCCGGCGTCGACACCTACGACGACCTGACCGTGATGCCCTACGGCGAGACCCTGAACCGGAGCGCCGGCGCCTACACTTACGATGCCTATTCGGCCACCGGCCTGTACGGTGCCGGCGGCGCGGGCGACTACTGGCTGTCGAACAACACGCCGGTCGCCACGATCGTGTTCACGAACTTCAGCGGCGGCGTGAGCGCCTTCGGCGGCAACTTCTTCGCTTCCGACGTGTTCGGCCAGTACAGCCCCGGCAACCTGATCCTGACCGCCATCGACGGCACCGCGCTCACCTACGGCCTGGGTGACGCCGCCACCACCGATTTCCTCGGCTTCGTCTCGACCGCGCCCCTGCTGGCGGTCACGGTCGCCACCGACGGCGGCCTGGGCTACTGGCCGACCGCCAACAACGTGGTGCTGGCCGTGCCGGAACCGGCCACCTACGGCATGCTGCTGGCCGGACTGGGCTTTATCGGCGTGATGGCGCGCCGCCGGAGCTGATCCGCGCAGGATCTGGCACCAGCCACCGCCCGGACGCCGATCTTTCGGCCCCGGGCGGTTTTCCATTGCGAGTCTGCTTGCTATAATTTTGCACCTCAACAAGTCCAGGCGGACGCAGGCGGAAAGCGCAGTGGCAAAACTCTATTTCAGATATTCGGCGATGAACGCCGGCAAATCCACCTCGCTGCTGCAGGTGGCGCACAACTACGAAGAGCAGGGCCAGAAGGTCCAGCTGTACACCGCCGCCATCGACGACCGCTACGGCGTCGGACGAATCACCTCGCGCCTGGGCCCGCAGCGCGAAGTCGACCTGTTCGACCAGCACACCGATTTCCTGGCCAGCGCCCCGGACGTCGCCTGCGTGCTGGTCGACGAGGCGCAGTTCCTGACCAAGGCACAGGTCGTGCAGCTGCACCGCCTGGCCCAGGTGCGCGGCGTGCCCGTGATCTGCTACGGCCTGCGCAGCGACTTCCGCGGCGATCCCTTCCCCGGCTCGGCCTACCTGCTGGCGCTGGCCGACGACATCGAGGAAATCAAGAACATCTGCACCTGCGGCAAGAAGGCGACCATGAACGTCCGCGTGGACGCCGAGGGCAACCGCATCCGCGAAGGCGAGCAGGTCAGCATCGGCGGCAACGAGAGCTACCGCCAGGCTTGCGGCCGCTGCTTCTACACGCGCTGAGGACAGGGCGGGGTGGGCGACATCCTGCTGTACCTGGTGCCCTCGCTGGCACTGGCCTTCCTGATCTGGCTGGTGACCTCGCTGCACCCGCTGTTCTTCGTGTTCAGCGCGGCCGGCACGCTGTGCCACGAGCTGGCGCATTTTTCGGTCGGCCTGCTGCTGGGCGCGGAACCAACCGGCTTTTCCATCATTCCAAGGCGTACCGGGCGTAGCTGGGAACTCGGCTCGGTCACCTTCGCCAACCTGCGCTGGTACAACGCGGCCCCGGCGGCGCTGGCGCCCTTCCTGGTGCTGCTGGTGCCGCTCGCGGTGGCCTGGTGGCGTACCCGCGGCGCCTGGCATTTCGGCCCGGCCGACCTGGCCCTGACCCTGCTGCTGGCGCCGCAGTTCCTGTCGTTCTGGCCCTCGCCGGTGGACTGGCGGCTGGCGGTGCGCAGCTGGCCCTGGCTGGTCATTATCGTTGTGTCATCGATCGGCTTCTGGTTCCTTAAGCTCGGCTGAAGAAGCGTACAGGCCGACTCTACGTCGTCGTACTATCCTGTAGAATTGGTCGAACGAGAGAATCCGCCCGGAGAAACGAACAATGAAGAAGCAGATGTTGGTGGTTGCAATGACCGTGGCCATGTCGGTCATGTCGGCCCACGTCGTCACCGCGCAGCCCGAAAAGGTCCAGCTCAACGCAGCTCAGGCAAACGCGGCAAACGCGCCCGCGGCCAACGCGGGTCCGCTGAAGCCGTCCGCGGCCCAGACCCAGGCGGCGCTGTGGGCTTCGCGCGTCCTCGCGCGCTACCACTACAAGGCGATGCCGCTGGACGACGCCATGTCGGCCAAGATTTACGACAACTACTTCAAGACGCTCGACAGCGAGAAGCTTTACTTCACCCAGGCCGACGTCGACCAGTTCGCGCCGGCCCGCACCAAGTTCGACGACGCGATCAACAATGAGGACCTGACGCTCCCGTTCCAGATGTATAACGTCTACCAGCAGCGCTTCAACGAGCGCATGGCCTATGCGCGCGAACTGGTGCAGAAGGGGAATTTCGACTTCACCAGCAACGAAACCCTGCAGATCGACCGCGAAAAGGCGCCCTGGGCCAAGAACGAAGACGAAGCCCGCGACCTGTGGCGCAAGCGCGTGAAGAACGACTGGCTGCGCCTGAAACTGGCCGGCAAGGACGAGAAGGGCATCCGCGAGACCCTCGACAAGCGCTACGAGGGCTACCAGAACCGCCTCAAGAAGCTGAACAACGAGGACGTGTTCCAGATGTTCATGAACGCCTACGCCACCGCGATCGAGCCGCACACGAACTACCTGGGCCCGCGTTCGGCCGAGAACTTCGACATCATGATGCGCCTGTCACTGGACGGCATCGGTGCCGTGCTGCAGTCGCGCGAAGACTACACCGTGATCCGCGAGATCGTGCCCGGCGGCCCGGCCGACAAATCCGGCAAGCTGAAGGTGGGCGACCGCATCGTCGGCGTGGCCCAGGGCAACGGTCCGTTCACCGACGTGATGGGCTGGCGTATCGACGACGTGGTGCAGCTGGTGCGCGGCGAGCGCAATTCCACCGTGCGCCTGGACGTGCTGCCGGCCGATGCCGGCCAGGACGGCAAGCACGTGACGATCCCGCTGGTACGCCAGAAGATCAGCATGGAAGAGCAGTCGGCCAAGAAGCAGATCATCGAGGTGAAGGAAAACGGCGTCAAGCGCCGCATCGGCGTGATTTCGCTGCCGACCTTCTACCAGGACTTCGACGCCCGCCGCAAGGGCGACAGGGACTACAAGAGCGCAACCCGCGACGTGCAGCGCATCCTCGGCGAGCTGAAGAAGGATAAAGTCGACAACGTGCTGATCGACCTGCGCAACAACGGTGGCGGTTCGCTGATCGAGGCGGTCGAGCTGACCGGCCTGTTCATCGACAAGGGTCCGGTGGTGCAGCAGCGTACCGCCGAGGGCCGCACCGACGTCGAGAGCGATACCAGTGCCGGCCTGGCATGGGATGGTCCGATGGGCGTGCTGATCAACCGCGGCTCGGCCTCGGCGTCCGAGATCTTCGCCGCCGCGATCCAGGACTACGGCCGCGGCATCGTGATCGGCGAGCCGAGCTTCGGCAAGGGTACGGTGCAGACGCTGATCAACCTCGACCGCTTCTCGCAGAGCGACAAGATGAAGTACGGCGAGCTGAAGATGACCATCGCCCAGTTCTTCCGGATCAATGGCGGCACCACCCAGCTGCGCGGCGTGACGCCGGACATCAAGCTGCCGGTGACCTCCGACAGCGAGAACTTCGGCGAGTCGTCCTACGACAACGCGTTGCCCTGGGTGCAGATCAAGCCGGCGACCTACCTGCCGTCCGGCGACCTGAAGGAACTGATCGGCCCGCTGCAGAAGCGCCACGAAGCCCGCGTCGCCAGGGACAAGGAATTCCGCGATATCGAGCAGGACATCGCCGAAGCCCTCAAGCTGCGCAAGGACAACGTGATCTCGCTGAACGAGGCCGTGCGCCGCAAGGAGCGCGAGAACCAGGAAGCCAAGGCCCGCCTGCGCGAATCGCGCGTCGCCGACGCCCAGGAGCCGGGCAAGGCCGACGAGCCGGTTGCCGGTCCGGGCAGCAAGGAGCAGCGCGCCAAGGCGCCGAACCCCACTGCGCCGAAGAAGAGCAACGTCGCGCTGAAAGGTGCGCCGCGTTCCGACGACGGTCTGCAGGGCGACGAGCGCAGCCTGGCGGCGGAAATCGCGGCCGAGAAGGCAGCGAAGAACGCGAAGGACGTCTATCTGCAGGAAGCCGCCCACATCCTGGCCGACGAGGCCGGCATGCTGAAGGCCGATACGCGGATGGCGTCGCGCGCCATGCCCTACTTGTCAAATTTGAAATAAATATCACTTGTAACAATTGTAAATAATGTAACTGCAGTATCTGCTGCCGGGACCCCGGCAGTTCGCAAAACAAGGGCTTCCCTCTGGGGAAGCCCTTGTTTTTGGTGCGTTCCAATTGAAAATTGTCCTTTATGCAGCTGTGGTACATTTGCACTCAGCAATTGCAGAAAAAATAATGTTCAACATCAAGCAAGGAGCGCAAAATGGCAATTCGTACTCTCATCGCTACGGCCCTCATGGCCAGTGCATGCGCCGCCCATGCGGACGTGATTAGCGGCAGCAACGTTGCTGCCGCCGATAGCGAAGTCCTCGTGCACGCCCTGTACCAGAAGGTCAGCGCCAGTGTCGGCAGCGACATGAAGGTATCCCTGAAGCAAGGCACCGACGGTGTCTATGTGAAGGGTCTGAGCGCCGCCAAGGCGGCAGCCCTGGCGGGCGACGGCATGTCGGTGATCGCTACCCCGGACGGCTACAAGATCGTCGAGATCTCGGGCGGTGCCAACACCAGCATCGGGTCGGGCGCCCCGGGCGGCACCCCTAACGCCACCCCGGCAGACGCACCGTCGGGCCTGGATGGCCTGCCCGGCAACGGCACCATCCCGGTCGATACCGGCATCAATGTCGGCATCGGCAACGGCAGCGGCGAGCAGGCCGCCGAAGTTCCGGAACCGTCGAGCATTGCGCTGATGCTGGCAGGCATGCTGGGCGTCGCTGGCCTGGGCCGTCGCCGCGCACGCTGAGCCGGCGGTTTCAAGGCTTTCACTTCGAAGCGGGCTGCGGCCCGCTTTTTTTATGTTTCAGGTACAATCTTTTGAACGGTCGTGCTTTTTTGCGCCGCACAAAAAGAGGAGACAGTCTCAATGGACCTGAACTACACAAGCGACGACCTGGCCTTCCGCGACCAGGTACGCGCCTTCCTGGAAGCCGAGCTGCCGCAGGACCTGCAGCACAAGGTGCTCAACCACCTGCGCCTGACGAAGGACGACTACGTGCGCTGGCACCGCATCCTGGCGCGCCAGGGCTGGGTGGCGCCGGGCTGGCCGCGGGAATACGGCGGCCCCGGCTGGACCCCGGCGCAGCGCCACATCTTCGAGGAAGAATGCGCGCGCGCCGGCACGCCGCCGGTCATGCCCTTCGGCGTGAACATGGTGGCGCCGGTCATCATGGCCTTCGGCAGCCAGGCCCAGAAGGACTACTACCTGCCGCGCATCCTGTCCTGCGAGGACTGGTGGTGCCAGGGCTATTCGGAGCCGGGCGCCGGCTCGGACCTGGCCTCGCTGAAGACCACCGCCGTCCGCGATGGCGACCACTACATCGTGAACGGCCAGAAGACCTGGACCACGCTGGCCCAGCACGCCGACATGATCTTCTGCCTGGTCCGCACCGACCCCGGCGTGCGCAAGCAGGAAGGCATCTCCTTCCTCCTGATCGACATGAAAACCCCGGGCATCACGGTCCGCCCCATCATCATGCTGGACGAGGACCACGAAGTGAACGAGGTCTTCTTCGACAACGTGCGAGTCCCGGTCGCCAACCTGGTCGGCGAAGAGAACCGCGGCTGGACCTATGCCAAGTACCTGCTCGGCCACGAGCGCACCGGCATCGCCGCCGTCGGCCGTTCCAAGCGCGAGCTGGCGCGCCTGAAGCGCATGGCCGGCCGCGAGCAGAAGAACGGCCGGCCGTTGATCGCCGACCCGCTGTTCGGCGCGAAGCTCGCGGAACTGGAAATCGAGCTGATGGCACTGGAGACCACCGTGCTGCGCGTGCTCGCGCAGGCGCACAAGGCGCCGGGACCGGAGGCCTCGGTGCTGAAGGTGCGCGGCACCGAGATCCAGCAGCGCCTGACCGAGCTGATCGTCGAGGCGGCCGGCCCGATGGCCCTGCCTTTCGATGCGGCCTACCTGGAAGGCGAAACGGAACACAGCGTCTTCGACGACGACTTCGCCGCGCCGCTGCTGCCGCACTACTTCAATTACCGCAAGACCTCGATCTACGGCGGCTCGAACGAGATCCAGCGCAACATCATCTCCCAGATGATCCTGGGCCTGTAAGGAACACTTGTAAGGAAACTGAGCATGGACTTCGAATTCAAGGAAGAGCAGCTGCAGCTGGCCGACGCCCTCAAGCGCTGGATCGGGCGCGACTACGGTTTCGAGGCGCGCCGCGCCATCGTGGCGTCCAGCGCCGGGGTCTCCGAACAGGCCTGGGCCCAGTTGGCGGAACTGGGCCTGACCGCGCTGCCCGTGCCCGAAGAGCAGGGCGGTTTCGCCGGCGACGCGGTCGACATGTTCGTCGTGATGCAGGAGCTGGGCCGCGGCCTGGTGGTGGAACCGTATTTCGCCACCGTGCTGGGCGCCGAATTCCTGCGCCTGGGCGGCGGCCACGCCGCGCTGCTGGAACAGGTCGCGACCGGCGAGCTGAAGCTGGCCTGCGCGCTGGGCGAGCGCCAGTCGCGCCACGACATGCGCGATATCGCAACGCGCGCCGAACCGGCCGGCGATGGCTGGCGCCTGAGCGGCGAAAAGAAGGTAGTGCTGCACGGCGCCCAGGCGGGCGTGCTGGTGGTGTCCGCGCGCAGCGCCGGCGGCCAGCGCGACAAGGACGGCGTCACGCTGTTCGCCGTGCCGGCCGGTGCGCCGGGCGTGCGCATCACGGAATACAGGATGCTGGACGGCCAGCGCGCCGCCGATGTGCACCTGGACGGCGTGCAGCTGGGCGCGGATGCGCTGGTCGGCGCGCCCGGCGCCGGCTGGCAGATCCTGGAAGCGGCCATCGACTACGGCGCCGGCCTGCTGTGCGCGGAAGCGGTCGGCGCGATGGACGCGTTGTTCGCCGCCACGCTCGACTACCTGAAGACGCGCCAGCAGTTCAGGGTCCCGATCGGCAAGTTCCAGGCCCTGCAGCACCGCATGGCCGACATGTACATCCACCTCGAACAGGCGCGCTCGATGGCCATGCTGGCGGCCGTGCGCCTGCGCTCGGGGAACGCGGCCGAGCGGCGCCAGGCGGTGTCCGCGGCCAAGTACCGGGTCGGCCAGGCGGCGCGCTTCGTCGGCCAGCAGGCGGTCCAGCTGCACGGCGGCATGGGCGTGACCGACGAACTGCCGGCCGCGCACTACTTCAAGCGCCTGACCACGATCGAGCTGACCCTGGGCGATGCCGACCACCACCTGGCGCGCTTCATGGCGGAGGCCTCATGAACACCGAATGGTATTTCGAGGACTTCTTCCCGGGCCAGGAAATCGACCTCGGCACCCGGACGGTCAGCGAGGAAGAGATCATCGAATTCGCGAGCCGCTTCGATCCGCAGCCCTTCCATGTCGACAGGGACGCGGCCGCGCAATCGATCTACGGCGGCGTGATCGCCAGCGGCTGGCATACCTGCAGCATGATGATGCGGCTGGTGGTCGACGGCCTGATGGCGAAGTCGTCCAGCATGGGCTCGCCCGGCCTGGACGGCGTGCGCTGGCTGGCGCCGGTGCGTGCCGGCGACACCCTGAACGTGCGCTACCAGACCACCCAGGTCAAGGCCTCGAATTCGAAGCCGGACCGCGGCGTGGTGTGGTCGAAGTGGGTGGCCGTCAACCAGCACGGCGAGACCGTGTGTACGGTCGAAGGCATGGGCATGTTCATGCGTCGCCCCTCGTTGGCCTAGCCGGTGCTGCTCAGTTGCGGCTCGTGACGTAGCGGTTGCGGCCGCTGGCCTTGGCCTGGTAGAGCAGGGCGTCCGCCACCTGCACCAGGTCGCCGGGCTGGCTGTGCTCCCCCGGCACCATGGACGCGATGCCGATGCTGGCCGTCAGGCGCCGGCTGGTGGGCGAGGCGGCGTGCGCGATGTCCAGCATCTCCAGTTCGTGCATCAGGCGCCGCGCGACGCCGGTCGCGCCCAGTGCGTCGAGCTGGGGCAGCAGGATCGCGAACTCCTCGCCGCCGTAGCGCGCCACCAGGTCCTGGCCGCGGCCGGCCGCGCGGCGCATGGCGTGGGCGACTCGCAGCAGCGTGGCATCGCCGGCAGGATGGCCGTAATGGTCGTTGTAGAGCTTGAAGTGGTCGATGTCGACCATCAGCAGCGACACCGCCAGCTGCGCACGGCCGCAACGGCGCCACTCCATCTCCAGGCGTTCGTCGAAGGCGCGGCGGTTGGCGACGCCGGTCAGCGGATCGAGCAGGATCAGCGCGCGCAGCGCATCGCGCTGGCGCTTCACCGTCAGCTGGGTGCGCACCCGCGCGCGCACCACGGCGGCATTCACGGGCTTGCTGATGAAATCGGCCGCGCCGGCGCCCAGCGCACGGGTCTCGTCCTCGGGCGACTTGAGCGCGGTGACGAAGATGACCGGGATGCCGGCGGTCTCGGGCGCCGCGAACAGTTCCCGGCACACTGCGTAGCCGTCCATGCCGGGCATGACCGCATCCAGCAGGATCAGGTCGGGCTGCTGGCTGCGGGCGATCTCGAGCGCGCGCGGCCCGTCCATGGCGAACAGCACCTCGTGCTCGTCCTGCAGGGCCGCGTGCAGGATCCGGATGTTTTCCATGGCATCGTCGACCACGAGGATGCGGCCGCCCACGGCCATATCGGTCCAGCTCATGCATCCCCCTTCTCGTCCATTGATTCCGCCAGCAAGGCGGTGACCAGGCTTGCTGCCGCGTCGAAGCGCAAGGTCGCGACCGCGTCCGCGAGCGGCTGCACGGCATCCGGGGCCAGGCGCGCGAGCGCAGGGCGCAGCGACGCGAAGCTGGCCATGGCCTTCATGTTGTTATTTTGTAGCAAATTGCGCAAATGCGCCAACGCGTCCCGGAGCGGCCGCTGTTCAGTTTCACTCTCGGCAACAGCGCCGCCGGGCGGGGCGAGCGCCGGATCCTCGGGCAGGCTGCGCGCCGTCTCCAGTACGGTGGCCATGGCGCCCTCCAGCCGCGCCAGGCGCAGCGTCAGCGCGGGCTCGGGATCGGAGCGCAGCGCCTGTTCGAGGTCGAGCGCCTGCCCCGCGACCTCGGTGGCGCCGAGATTGGCGGCAACGCCGCGCAGACGGTGGATCAGCTGGCCGGCGCGTACCCGGTCGCCCGCCGCCAGCAGCGAGCGCACCTCGTCCAGCACGCCGCCCTGCGAATGCTCGAAGCGCCGGAGCACGGCGGCAAAGCCGGCGAAGTTGCCGCCAAAGCGGGGCAAGGTCGCTTTCAGGTCGATGCCGGGCAGCAGGCCCGGCAGCTGGCCCGGCACCGGCAACGGCTGCGCGGCATCAGCGTCCGTGGCGTCGTCCGGGGTCGCCTTGCCGCGGCCGGTGATGCTGCGCAGGGCGTTCACCAGCTCGTCGACGTCGATCGGCTTCGCCAGGAAGCCGTTCATGCCGGCCTCCAGCGCGCGCCGGCGGTCTTCTTCCATCGCGTTGGCCGTCATCGCCAGGATCGGCAGCTTCGTTTCGCCCATCGCGCGGATCGCCGCCGCCGCCTCGAAGCCGTCCATCACCGGCATCTGCAGGTCCATCAGCACGGCATCGTAGCGGGCGGAACCGTCGGCCAGCATGCTGAGCGCGAGCTGGCCGTTGCCGGCAAAGTCGACGGCGGCGCCGGCGTGCAGCAGGACGTAGTTGGCCACTTCCTGGTTCAGCAGATTGTCCTCGACCACCAGCACGCGCATCCCGGCCAGGCGGCCGCCCAGCGGCGGTGCGCGTGGCGCGTCGCCGGGCACGTCGGCGGCAGCCTTTCCCTCCAGCTCGGCCAGCGCCTCCTGCAGGGACGCCGGGGTGAAGGGCTTGGCCAGCACCGCGCCGGCCTGCAGGTCGCCGGCCAGCGCGCCCAGGCGCTCGCGCTCCGGGTCGGCCGCCAGCAGGACGCAGCGCGGCATCGCGATGCCGCGGTCGGCGCGCGCGAAAGCCAGCACCGAGGCGCCGTCGAGGTCCGGCATCGCGCTGTCGACGAAGGCCAGGTCGTAGCGCCGTTCCCCGCGCAGCAGGGCCAGGGCTTCGGCGGCGTCGGCCGCGCAGTCCACCAGCCAGCCGCGCGCCTCGAGCGCACGCGCCAGCGCGGCGCGGCTGCTGCCATTGTCGTCCACGACCAGCACGCTCCGGCTGTCGCCCGGTACGGGCAGGCCGGGGAGGGGGCCGGGCTCGATGCCGAACCAGGCCGAAAAGCCGAAGCGCGCGCCTTGGCCGGGGACGCTCTCGACGCGCAGGTCGCCGCCCATCAGGCCGACCAGGCGGCGGCTGATCGCCAGGCCCAGGCCGGTGCCGCCGTACTTGCGGCTGGTCGAGCTGTCGGCCTGCGAGAAGGCTTCGAACATGCGCTGCTGCTGCTCGGGGGCGATGCCGATGCCGGTATCGCGCACCGCGAACCCCAGTTCGACCCGGCCTTCCTCCCAGCGCAGCACGTCGATGGACAGCACGACCTCGCCGTGTCCGGTGAACTTGATGGCGTTGCCGACCAGGTTGAGCAGCACCTGCTGCAGGCGCATCGGGTCGCCCGCCAGGCGGCCGGGCAGCACCGGATCGACTGCGAATACTGGTTCGATGCCCTTGTGCCAGGCACTGGCCGTGCCCAGCACCGCGATGCTGGCGAGGACGTCGTCGATGCGGAACACGGTGCGCTCCAGCGCCAGCTGCCCGGCCTCGACCTTCGAATAATCCAGCACGTCGTTCAGCATGGCCAGCAGCGAGCGCGCCGCCATCTGCATCCGCGCGACGTAGGCGCGTTCGCGGCGGTCCAGCTTCGCTTCCTCGAGCAGGCGCGCGAGGCCGATGATGGCGTTCATCGGCGTGCGGATCTCGTGGCTCATGTTGGCCAGGAACTCGCCCTTGGCGCTGCTGGCGGCTTCGGCCGCGCGCAGGGCCTCCTCGAGCCGCGACTGGGTCCGTTTCAGTTCGGTGATGTCGCGGACGGTGCCATGGACGATGCCTTTGCCGCCGATCTCGACGCCGTTGAGCAGGACGTCGGCGTGGAACTGGCTGCCGTCGCGGCGCATGTGGATCCATTCGAAGCGGCAGGTGCCTTCGTCGACGGCGCGCCGCATGTATTCGTGCGACAGCTGATCGGAGCGGCGCCCGTCGGGCTGGAACTCGGGCGAGACGCTGGCCGGCGCCAGCTGCAGCAGCTCGTCCACGCTGTTACAGCCGAACAGCGCGACCGCGGCCTGGTTGGCGCTGACGAAGCCGGCGCCGCGGGCGGCCAGCACGTGGGCATCGGCCGAGCCTTCGAACAGGGCGCGGAACAGGGCCTCGTTGTCGCGGTTGCGCTCTTCCTGGGCGCGGCGCTCGGTGATGTCGACCACCACGGCGTTGATGCCGGCCAGCTCGTGGTCCTGTCCGAACACCGGGTAGTAGCTGCACATCCAGTAACGCATCACCCCCGGTTCGGCGGGCGAATCGCCGCTGTCCTCGACCTCGATGAGCGGGCGCCCGCTGGCCAGCACGCGGCGGTAGGGGGCCTCGATCGCCACGCCGCGTTCGCCGAGCAGCTCGGGCAGGGTGCGGCCGATGTGCTCGGCCGCCGGAATCGCGTTCACCGCCGCCAGGTAGTCGTTGACCATCACCACCCGCAGGTCGCGGTCGAGGAAGGACAGGCCCACGGGCGCGGTCGCGTACACGGTGGAGAGCAGGGCGTTGGAGCGCTGCAGCTCGCTGGTACGCGCCGCCACCAGGGCTTCCAGGCGGGTCCGGTACTGCAGCAGGTCGCCCTCGACCTTGCGCAGCGCGCGCGCGACGGCGGCCGCTTCCTTGATGCGCAGCGCGGGAATCCGCAGCGGCCGGCCGCGCCCGAGGTCGGCCGCCGGTTCGGTCAGCGCGCGGACGTCGCGCGCGATCGCGCCGCCGATGCCCCAGGCCAGCAGCAGGCTGATCGCCAGCAGGAAGCCGATGCCGGCCAGGGCCGTGCCCGGCGAGCGCCCCAGCAGGTCGCGCGCCGCGAAGCGCGGAAAGCCGATGGTGACGGTCCAGCCATGCGCCGGCGTGCTCGCGTAGGCGGCATTGACGCTGCCGTAGCCGCGGCGCGCCAGCGTGGTCTTGCCGCTCGGGCTGCGCGAAAGGGCCGCGCCCAGCTCGGGCGGTATCGGCGCGCCGATGCTGCTGACCGCCTCGCCGCTGTGCGCGACCAGGCGGCCATGGTTGTCGTAGACCTGGGCGTCCCAGCGCTCCGGCAACTGCTGGCCGGCCAGCAGTTCGGCGAGGCGGCGCGGGCGCTGCTCGACCGAGAGCGCGTAGGCTACCTTGCCTTCGCGCCAGACCGGCACCGCGATCGAGATCACCCAGGGCTGGGCCGGATGGCCGCGGTGCAGGCCGGAGGTGACGGCCTCGCCCTGTTCGAACACGCGCCGGATGTCGGCTTCGTTGCCGCTGGTCGTGAGCGCCGTGCCGAAGGGGTGCCGGGTGTCGACCAGGTCGCGGCCGTCGGCGCCGCTGAGGACGAAGGCATAGACCGGGAATTCGGGACGCAGCAGGCGGCGCGCGGCGGCGTGGAAGGCGGCCAGGTCGCCGGCGCCGAGGCTGGGCTGGCTCGCAAGAGCGCGCGCGGCGGTCTCGCCGTTGTCGAGGTCGCGGTCGACCGCCGCCGCCAGGGCCCGCGCGATCATCTGCGCGTCCTGCGCCACGTGCTGGGCTTCGCGCAAGTCGGCGTCGCGCGCGAAAGCGAAATAGCCGAGCAGGATCGGCAGGGCGCAGGCGAACACCAGGGTGATCAGCCGCGACCGGATGGAGGGATGAAAAGGTCCTTGAAACAGCTGCACTGCGCGCTCCGGCTACCATCGCGAGGCAGGTGCGCCGCGATGGTGCATGTTACTCGAGCGAGACACTTTACGGCGCCTTCAACCGTACCTGGCCAGCTCCAGCTTGGCGATGGCGTTGCGGTGCACCTCGTCCGGCCCGTCCGCCAGGCGCAGCGTGCGGTTGCCCGCCCACTGGTAGGCCAGCGGGAAGTCGTCGGAGACGCCGGCCGCGCCATGGGCCTGGATCGCCCAGTCGAGCACCTGCTGGGCCACGTTCGGCGCCAGCACCTTGATCATGGCGATCTCGGATTGCGCCTGCTTGTTGCCGACCGTGTCCATCAGCCAGGCGGTCTTGAGGGTCAGCAGGCGCGCGGTGTCGATGCGGATGCGCGCCTCGGCGATGCGTTCGCGCCAGACCCCCTGTTCCGAAATCCTGCGGCCGAAGGCGACCCGGCTGTCGAGGCGCCGGCACATCAGCTCCAGCGCGCGCTCCGCCACGCCGATCGCGCGCATGCAGTGGTGGATGCGGCCCGGGCCGAGGCGCCCCTGGGCGATCTCGAAGCCGCGGCCTTCGCCCAGCAGGATGTTCGAGGCCGGCACGCGCACGTTCTCGAACAGGATCTCGCAGTGGCCGTGCGGCGCGTCGTCGTAGCCGAACACCGGCAGCGGGCGCTTGATCGTGATGCCGGGCGTGTCGCTGGGCACCAGGATCATCGACTGCTGCTGGTGGCGGGCAGCCTCCGGATCGGTCTTGCCCATCACGATGAACAGCTTGCAGCGCGGGTCGCCGGCGCCGGAGATCCACCATTTGTGACCGTCGATCACAAATGCGTCGCCGCTCTGGTCCTTGATCCTGCGAATCCGGGTCGCGACGTTGGTGGCGTCGGAAGAGGCGACGTCCGGCTCGGTCATCGCGAAGGCGCTGCGGATCTCGCCCTTCAACAGCGGCTCGAGCCACTGCTGCTTGTGTTCTTCCAGGCCGTAGCGCTCGATGGTCTCCATGTTGCCGGTGTCCGGCGCCGAGCAGTTGAAGACCTCGGGCGCCCAGGCCACGCGGCCCATGATCTCGCACAGCGGCGCGTAGTCGAGATTCGACAGGCCTTCGGGCGCGCGCGGGGAGCGCGGCAGGAACAGGTTCCACAGGCCCTGCTGGCGGGCCAGGGGCTTGAGGCGCTCGACCAGTTCAGTCGGCACCCAGCGGTTTCCCTGGGCGCCGTTGCGCTCGACTTCTTCCTTGAACGCTTTTTCGTTCGGGTAGATGTGCTCGTCCATGAAGGCGAGCAGCCTGGTCTGCAGTTCCTTGCAGCGGTCGGAGTAATCGAAGTTCATCGTGTTGACCTCTTATTGGATAGCGGCGCGCTGGGCGAACTGCCAGGCCATCTCGGCCATCGGGCGGGCGGCCTTGCCGTTTTCGAGCGCCTGGGCGCTGGAAGCGGTGCCGTCGACGTAGCGCTTCATGATGCCCTGCATGATGCCGGCCAGGCGGAACAGGTTGTAGGCCAGGTAGAAGTTGAAGTCCTCGCGCCGGATCCTGCGGCCGGTGCGGCGGCTGTAGGCGGCGATGTAGGCGTCTTCATCGGGAATGCCGAGCGCCGCCAGGTCGAGGCCGGCGATGCCGCGGAATTTGCCGGGCGGGATATGCCAGCTCAGGCAGTGGTAGGAGAAGTCGGCGGCCGGATGGCCCAGCGTCGACAGTTCCCAGTCCAGCACCGCCAGGATGCGCGGCTCGCTCGGGTGGAAGATCATGTTGTCGAGGCGGTAGTCGCCGTGCACGATGGCGGTATCGTCCCCGGGCGGGATGTTTTGCGGCAGCCATTCGATCAGCCGGTCCATCGCTTCGATCGTCTCGGTTTGCGAGGCCTGGTACTGCTTCGTCCAGCGCTCGATCTGGCGCGCGAAGTAGTTGCCGGGCTTGCCGTAATCGGCCAGGCCGATCGCGGCGTAATCGACCGTGTGCAGCTGCGCGATCACGCGATTCAGTTCGTCGTAGATGGCCGCGCGTTCGCCGGGCGTCATGCCGGGCAGGGACTGGTCCCACAGCACGCGGCCCTCGACGTACTCCATGATGAAGAAGGCGCGCCCGATCACGGCTTCGTCCAGGCACAGCGCGTACTGGCGTGCGACCGGGAAGCCGGCCTTGTGCAGGGCATCCATCACGCGGAACTCGCAGTCGATGGCGTGGGCGGAAGGGAGCAGTTTGGCGGCGGGGCCGGGCTTGGCCCGCATCACATAGTGCCGGCCCTTGCTGGACAGCTTGAAGGTCGGATTCGACTGGCCGCCCTTGAACTGTTCGACGTCGGGTGCGCCGCCGGGGTAGCCGGCTACGTGCTGCTGCATCCAGGCGCCGAGGGCTTCGGCATCGAAGCGCTGGCGCTCGGAAACGGGCTTGGTGCCCATCATCTCTTCGAACATCGTGTCTCCTTTTGTCGTCCCCGGCACTGCCGGAAGCGCCTCCCCGCGAAGGCGGGGATCCAAGTTATATTTGAAACATCATAGCGCAAGCGCGAACGAGCGTGCTTTTTTCAGCGCGACTTGCGGTACTGTTCGAACAGCAGCTCCATCGTGGTCGCCCGCGCGCCCGGCTGCAGCGGATCCGGCGGGCTGTGGTTCACGCAGCGCACCACCCAGTCGCGTTCCTCGGCGCCGACGTCGAGCGCGTTGATGCAGCCCGGCGCCTGCGCCAGGCCGCCCAGGAACAGGCGCTGGCCGGTGAGGGCCAGCGACAGGATCGCGCAGTTGACGCCGCCGTGCAGGACCAGCAGCACGGTATCCCAGCCGGGATCGGCGCGCAGGCGGGCGATGGCGGGGTGGACCCGGTCCATCAGCTCGCCCACCGATTCGCCGCCCAGGAAGCGCTGTCCGGCCGGCACCAGGCCCTCGAAGGCGCCGGTGAAGGCGCGTTTCAGTTCCCCGGTCGGTATCGTCGACAAGCGGCCACCGCGGATTTCTTCGAGTTCCGGCCAGACATCGGGGTGGATTGCCTGCCCGGTCACGGCCAGCACCCGCGCCGCCGTTTCCACAGTGCGCGGCAATCCGGAAACGATCACGCGGTCGAAGCGCACGCCGGCCGCCGCGAAAGCATGGCCGGCGGCATCGGCCTGGGCGCGCCCATCCTCGTTCAGCGGTACGGACTCGGGCAAATGCGGCTTCCCGGCCGCATCGAAATACGTAACGCTGCCATGGCGCATCAAGAAAATCCGGCGGCGGGAAGTTGTCATGCTATCTCCATTTGGCTTGCATCAAACCAGGGTCAGACACCGAAAATTGGCAATTTCCCAAGGTTTGTTGCCGAAATCCGGTGTCTGACCCCAGTTTGATGTTGGTCATATTACATGCTGAACAGCCTTGACGTTACGTATGGACGACAGAAACTAATTCCGTACGTCAATTTCCTCAGTTTCTGTTTTACAATTGCAGGACTAGTCCTACAAAACGTTAAAGGGTGTCATGGCGAGGCCAGAAAAAGTCCGGCTTGGGGAAATCCTGGTGCAACAGAAACTGCTCACGGAAGAGCAGTTGAATGCGGCGCTGGCAGACCAGAAGCGCACCGGGCGCAAGCTGGGCCGCGTGTTCGTCGAGAACAGCTACGTCACCGAGGAGCAGATCTCGGGCGCGCTGGCGCGCCAGATGGGCATCCCTTACATCAACCTCAAGTTCTACAACATCAACCAGGACGTGGTCCGGCTGTTGCCCGAGACCCAGGCGCGCCGCTTCCGTGCCCTGGTACTGGAAGACCGCGGCGAGACCATGCTGGTCGGCGTCTCCGATCCGACCGACCTGTTCGCCTACGACGAGATCGCGCGCCTGCTGAAGAAGGGCGTGGAGCTGGCGGTCGTCAACGAGACCGAGGTGTTGCAGGCGATCGACCGCATCTACCGCCGCACCGGCGAGATCACCGGCCTGGCGCGCGAGCTGGAGCAGGACCTGGGCGACACCACCTCGGTCGACTTCGGCGCGCTGGCCTCGAACTCCGGCCTCGAAGAAGCGCCGGTGGTGAAGCTGCTGCAGTCAGTGTTCGACGATGCCGCCCAGGTGCGCGCCTCGGACATTCACATCGAGCCGCAGGACGGGCGCCTGCAGATTCGCTTCCGTATCGACGGCGTGCTGCACCTGCAGACCGAGGCCGACATCAAGATCGCGACCCCGCTGGCGCTGCGCCTGAAGCTGATGGCCGACCTCGACATCTCCGAAAAACGCCTGCCGCAGGACGGCCGCTTCGCCGTCAAGGTCAAGAACCAGCGCATCGACGTGCGTATCTCGACCATGCCGACCCAGTACGGCGAATCGGTGGTCATGCGTCTACTGAACCAGGTCGGCATGAACCTCCGGCTGGATGCGATCGGCATGCATCCGCGCCTGGTCGAGCGATTCCGCGCCATCGTCCAGCGCCCGAACGGCCTGGTGCTGGTGACCGGGCCCACGGGCTCCGGCAAGACCACCACCCTGTACAGCGCGCTCGCCGAACTCAACTCGGTGGAAAAAAAGCTGATCACGGTCGAGGACCCGGTCGAATACCGCCTGCCCGGCATCAACCAGGTGCAGGTCAACGACAAGATCGAACTGAACTTCGCGCGCGTGCTGCGCTCCGCGCTGCGCCAGGACCCGGACATCGTGCTGGTCGGCGAGATGCGCGACCAGGAAACCGCCCAGATCGGCCTGCGCGCCGCGATGACCGGCCACCTGGTGCTGTCGACCCTGCACACCAACGACGCGGCATCGACCCCGCTGCGCCTGATGGACATGGGCGTGCCGCGCTACATGGTGGGCGGCTCGCTGCAGGCCGTGCTGGCCCAGCGCCTGGTGCGCGTGATCTGCGAAAGCTGCGTCCAGCCGCATGCGGTGCCGGCGCCGGAGCGCGCCTGGCTGCGCGCCGAACTCGGCGACCGCGCCGAGAGCGTGCCGCTGTTCCACGGCCGCGGATGCTCGCACTGCAACGGCACCGGCTACCGCGGCCGTACCGGCGTCTACGAGCTGTTGGAGATGACCCGCGCCGTGCACGAGGCGATCAACCACCCGGACCCGGGCCACTTCCTGAAGGCGGCCCACGCCGAGATGCGCGGCGAGACCCTGCGCCGCAGCGCGGTGCGCCTGGCCGTGCAGGGCAAGACCACGGTGCAGGAAGCCATGCGCGTCAGTAACCAGCTCGAGGATTGATCGTGCCTTTCTTCGCCTACAAGGGCCGCAACGGCAGCGGCGAACTGGTGGCCGGGGTACTGGAAGGCCTGGACGCCGGCGCCATCGCCGACCAGTTGTTCGGCAGCGGCGTGACCCCGCTCGACATCAGCCCGACCACGCGCAAGGCGACGTCGGGCGCCGCCGGCGGCAGCAAGGAAAGCCTGCGCGAGCGCCTGTTCAAACAGAAGGTGACCTCGCTCGACGTGCAGCTGTTCAGCCGCCAGATCTACACCCTGCTCAAATCCGGCGTGCCGATCATGCGCGGCCTGGCCGGCCTGCAGGAATCAAGCGTCAACAAGAGCTTCGCCGCCGTCATCCGCGACCTGCGCGAATCGCTCGACGCCGGCCGCGAGCTGTCCGTCGCGATGCGCCGCCACAGCGAAGTCTTCACCCCGTTCTACCTGGCGATGGTGCGCGTCGGCGAGATGACCGGCCGCCTGGAAGAAGTCTTCCTGCGCCTGTTCGACCACCTCGAATTCGACCGCGACATGCGCGAGCGCGTGAAGACGGCGCTGCGCTACCCGATGTTCGTGATCATTGCGATGGTGGCGGCGATGGTCGTCGTGAACGTCTTCGTGATCCCGCAGTTCGAGAAGGTCTTCAGCAGCTTCCATGCCGAGCTGCCGCTGATGACGCGGATCCTGATCGGCTTCTCGCGCTTCACGGTGGCCTGGTGGCCGGCCCTGGCGGCGGGCGGTTTCGGCGCGGTGTTCGGCTTTCGCGCCTGGACCCGCACCGGCGCCGGCCGCCTGGCCTGGGACCGTTACAAGCTGCGCCTGCCGATCGCCGGCAAGATCATCCACAAGGCCACCATGGCGCGCTTCGCCCGCAGCTTCGCGCTGTCGCTGCGCAGCGGCGTGCCGATCGTGCAGGCGCTGACCGTGGTGTCGCAGACGGCCGACAACGCCTATCTGGCGATGCGCATCGAGCAGATGCGCGACGGCGTCGAGCGCGGCGAAAGCATCCTGCGCACCGCCACCAACGCCCAGGTCTTCACGCCCATCGTGCTGCAGATGATCGCGGTGGGCGAGGAATCCGGCTCGCTCGACGACCTGATGGACGAGATCGCGATGATGTACGAGCGCGAGGTGGATTATGAACTGAAGACCCTGTCGAGCCAGATCGAGCCGATCCTGATCACCTTCCTGGGCGCGATGGTCCTGGTGCTGGCGCTGGGCATCTTCCTGCCGATCTGGGACCTGGGCAAGGCTGCCCTGCATAGCAAATGAGCGATGAGCAAATGAAAACGGCCATGGACAAGAACAGGCAGGGCGGCTTCACGCTGCTCGAATTCGCCGTGGTGGTGCTGGTGTCCAGCATCGTCAGCGCGGTGGTGCTGAACCGCTTCGAATACTACCGCGAGCAGGCCGAAGTCACCGCGGCGCGCCAGGTGGTGGCGGCCCTGCGCACCTCGCTGCAGGCGAGGGCGGCCGAACTGGCATCGAAAGGGCGCGAGCAGGACCTGCAGCAGCTCGCCGCCGACAACCCGATCAAGCTGCTGTCCTGGAAGCCGGCGAATTACCTGGGCGAGTATTACGCGCCGGCGCCGAAGCAGATCGGGCAGTCGGGCTGGGTGTTTGACCCGCGCGACAAAACCCTGGTTTATTTGCCCAGGAACACGGAAAGTTTTACTTTCAGTGCATCAAAGTTGCTGAAATTCAAGGTAGAATTTGCTCACAGCAATCGTAAGAGCCTGGCCCTGAATCAAGTCAGCGGATAGGCGGTCGTTAATACCACAAGCGGCATCCATCCCGCACCACTTCACTTTTATTCGGAGAATCTGATGAACAAGAATTTCAAGGTCCAGGCACAGGGCGGTTTCACCCTGATCGAACTGATCGTCGTGATCGTCATCCTGGGCATCCTGGCCGCGACCGCGCTGCCGAAGTTTGCCAGCCTGAGCGGCGATGCCCGCCTGGCCAGCGTCAACGCCGCCAAGGGATCGATGGCATCGGCCGCATCGATCTCGCACGGCAAGCTGCTGGTGACCCCGAGCGCACTCAACACCACCACCAACAAGATGCAGCTGGAAGGCACCGACATCGACATGGTCAATGGCTACCCGGCCGCCACCGCCACCGGCATCCTGGTTGCCGCCGGCATCGATACCAAGGACTATACCGTCTTCCTGAGCAGCAGCACCGAGACCATCAAGCCGGCTTCGATCCCGTCCGGCGGCCTGGCTCTGGTTCCGGCCAGCATCGCCAAGAGCGCCCAGGCAGCCAACTGCTACGTGACCTATGCCCCGGCAGAGATCAAGGATGCGAAAACCGGCGTGGTCACTGCCCCGGTCATCGCCTTGTCGGCCACCGCTACCACCGCTGCCTGCGAGTAATCGCCCCCTCGGAAACGTCCGCGCCGTGTCGTCCAAGCCACTTCCGGCCGCCGGCCGTTTCCGCCCCCACCGCCGATCAGCCGGCTTCACGATGGTCGAACTGATCATCGTGATGATCCTGATCGGCATCCTCGGCGCCATCGGCGCCGCACGTTTTTTCAACCGCACCGGTTTCGACGCCGCCGCCTTCGCCGAGCAGGGCACGGCCATGCTGCGCTATGCCCAGAAGCTGGCGATCGCGCAGCGTCGTAACGTCTACGTGCAGGCCAGCAGCCAGGGCATCCGGCTCTGCTACGCCGCCGGCACCGACTGCGGCGACGAGTACCGCGTCGCTGCGCCCTCCGGCAACAACAGCGGCAGCACGGCCACGCGCGCCTTCTGCACCACCGGCACGGCGTATGCCCCGGCATGGGATTGCGAAGGCGTCCCCGCCGGCACCACCCTGACCCTGAATCCGGCCACGGCCGGCACCTTCTATTTCAACGGCCTGGGCCAGCCCTACCTGAGCACCGATACCGGCAACAGCAGCTTCACGGGCCTCACCCTGACCATCAAGGGCGACGACCTTACCCGCACCATCTCGGTCGCGCAGGAAACCGGCCATGTATTCTGATCGCCCCTCCGTGCGCCAGCGCGGCGTGACGATGATCGAGCTCATCCTGTTCATCGTGATCGTCGGCATCGCCATCGGCGGCATCATCACGGTCATGAACCTTACCACCCGCGGCAGCGCCGATCCGGTGCGCCGCAAGCAGGCGCTGATCATCGCCGAAGGCCTGCTGGAAGAAGTGGAGCTGGCCAAGTTCTCGTATTGCGACCCGGCCGACCCGCTGGCCGACGATCCCGGCAACGCCACGTCCGCAGGCGCCTGCACGACGGCCCAGGAACGCTGGGGCCAGCAGGCGCCCGAGTCCACCGCCGCCGGGCGCCCCTACGACAACGTCAACGACTACGTGGCGGCGCCGGACACCTGGACCAATGCCTTCGACAACGGCGCCAAGGTGCTGGTCGATGCCGCCGGTACGCCGCTCGACGTGACGGGCTACAGCGCGCGCCTGAAGATCACACCGGTGAAGCTGAACGGGATCGGCAACGCGCTGGACAGCCCGCCGAATCCCGCCAACACCGCCGATACCGACGTGCTGCGCATCACCGTCGAAGTCAGCTATGACGGCCAGACCGTGACGCTGGACGGCTACCGCCTGCGCTACGCGCCCAACCACCTATGACCAAGCGGCATTCCTTGCGCCCGCGCCGCAGCGGCGGCTTCACCCTGGTCGAAGCGGTCATGACGATCGCCATCATCGGCATCATCGGCGCCATGGTGGCGGTGTTCATCCGCGCGCCCATCCTCGGCTACCGCGACACCGTCGACCGCGCCGAGCTGACCGACCAGGCCGACCTGGCGCTGCGCCGCATCGCGCGCGACATCCGCCTGGCGCTGCCGAACAGCGTGCGGGTGATGAGTACTTCCAACGAGCAGCACAACGACGTCCTCGAGCTGCTGCTGACCCGTTCCGGGGCGCGCTACCTGACGCCCGACGACGGCGTGGACGTGGCCAGGACCCTCAGCTTCGACGATCCGAACAAGCGCGACTTCCTGGCGCTGGCGCCGCCCAGGACCTTCGAGGGGGTGCGCGTCGGCGACTTCGTGGTCGTGTACAACCTCGGGCCCGGGCTCTCGCCTGCCGATGCCTACAGCCTCGATGCGGCCACCGGCACCGGCGGCAACATCGCCCGCATCACCGCCCTGAACCCGTCCGAGACGGCGGAGGCCAAGACAGTCACCGATGCCGCCCTCGGCGCGCCGGTGCGCACCGTCACCCTGGCCGGCAATCCCTTCGCACAGCAAACGGTGGCGATGGGGTCGCCGCAGCAGCGCTTCCAGGTGGTGTCGGGCCCGGTCAGCTTCTACTGCGCCAAGAACACCGACGGCCGGCTCGCGCTGTGGCGCGCCTGGGATTATCCGGTCACGGCCGAGCAGACGGTGCCGAGCGGCGGCAAGCGCGCACTGGTGGCCACCGGCCTGAGCACCTGCGACAACATCTTCGACTACAGCTCGGCGGCGGCCCAGCGCACGGGGCTGGTGCGCATCGCGCTGTCGCTGCGCGGGCGCACCGAGGACCCGGCCACCATCCGCCTGGTGCACCAGGTCCACGTGGACAACACCCCATGAACCGCATCCTTCGTTACTCGCGCCAGGCCGGCGTCGGCATCGTCACGGCGATCTTCCTGCTGGTCGTGCTGGCCGGGCTGGGCGTCGCCATGGTCAGTATCTTCACCTCGCAGCAGGCCAGCGCCAACCTCGACCTGATGGGGGCCCAGGCCTACCAGGCCGCGCGCGCCGGACTCGAATGGGGCATCTTCCAGACCCGCGCCGGCGGCAAGTGCGCGGTCTCGGCGACGACCCCGCCGCCGTTCTCGTATGCGGAAAACTTCAGGATGCCGGAGGGGACCTCGCTGTCGGCCTTTACTGTCTACGTGAACTGCACGGCGCAGGGCAGCCCGAACGGCGAGCCGTCCCTGGTCCGCTACCTCATCACCGCCGAGGCCTGCAACATACCGGCCGCCTCGTCCACGGCCACCGCCTGCCCGGAGGTGAACAATGCCGAATCGGTGCGCCGCAAGCTGGAGGCCGAACTATGATCCCGATGCGCTTTGGCGCCGCCCGCCTGCTGGCCTTCCTGGTCGCACTCCTGCTGCTGGCGGCCGTCCTGCCGGCGCGCGCCGACACGCCGGTCTCGCTGTTCCTGAGCTTTCGCGGCAACGTCAACTTCACCGGCACCGAAGAAGTCCTGCGCACCAAGAACAACAACGATCCCTGCAGCCTGGTGAGGTACGGCACCGTCATTTATGCCAACCTGACCGGCATCCCGAGCGGCGCGACCATCCTCAGCGCCCAGCTCTACTGGGCCGGCTCCGGCAACACGCCCGACTACACGGTCAACTTCGACGGCTACGACGTGACCGCGCCAACGAAGAGCAGCACGACGATCAACCGCCAGTACACCTCGCGGGCGTATGCCAACAACACCTATTACAACTACTTCAGCGGCGCCGCCGATGTCACGAACATCGTCAAGAAGAAGGGCAACGGCTACTACAGCTTCAGCAACCTGCGGGTCGAGAACGGCAGCCCCTGGTGCGCGGTGCAGGGCGTGGTCGGCGGTTTCGCCCTGGTCGTGGTGTACTCGCACCCGAACGAACCGTTCCGGATGCTGAACCTGTACGAAGGCTTCCAGGACTTCCAGAACACCAGCCTGAAGATCGATCTCGGCGATTTCAACGTGCCGAATCCCTTGCCCTCCAGCGTCACCGGGCGCATCGGCCACATCACCTGGGAAGGCGACCAGACTTTGTCGCAGGGCGGCGAGGACCTGCTGTTCAACGGCTACGAGATGACGGACAAGTATCCGAACTCGTCGACCTGGTTCAACCCGCCGGGCAACCAGTTCAACTCGGCCAGCAACGTGACCGGCGATTCGACGTCCTACGGTATCGACTTCGACATCTACACGCTGAAGTCGCCGGTGATCCAGCCGGGGCAGCGCACCGCCACCACGACCTACCGTTCGGGCCAGGACCTGGTGATCCTCAGCGCCGAAATCGTCGCCATGCCTTATGTGGCGAATGCCGACCTGGCGCTGGCCATGGTGCGCAACGGCGACCTGACCGCGGGCACCCAGTCCAGTTACACGCTGACGGTGACGAACGGCGGCATCGACGATGAAACCGGGCCCGTGACCGTGGTCGATACGCTGCCGGCCGGCCTGCGGCTGGATTCCGCCGCCGGCACCGGCTGGACCTGCACCAACGTCAAGAGCAGCACCAAGACCGTGGTCACCTGCACCCAGGACGGCCCGGTCAAGGCCAAGGCCAAGATGACGCCGATCGTCATCAAGGTGACGCCCAGCGCCGCCGGCAACTACACGAATTCGGCCACGGTGTCCGGCAAGACCGGCGACGACAACAGCGCCAACAACACGGCGACGAACTCCGCTACCGCGGCCAGCGCCACGGTGGCGGCCTCGCTGGTGCTGACCAGGGAAGCGTGCAAGGTGAACGACATCATCGACGGCGAGGGGTCGGCCTGCCACAGCTTCACCGGACCGGTGACGGCGGCGAGCACGAGGACCGTCATCTACATCACCTCGTTCTCGACGAACGCGCAGGGCGAGAAGGTGGCCAGCAAGCTCGGTACGGCCGACTATGCGCTGCCGGTCGAGTTCAAGTTCACCTGCGCGCCGGGTCTCTTTACCGAGATCGTCTACGGCAATACGAAATTCGCCTGCAACAGCGCCAACTTCGTCACCCTGAACGCCATGCTGAAAGCGGGAGAGGCGTCGGCCGTGGTCAGCGACGGCAGCGCGCTGTCCTTCATGTACGCCGACGTCGGGCGCGTGGGCATGACCATGCGTTACGCAGGCGCTACCAACCCGGCCGTGAACTTCATCTCGCGTCCGTCCTATATCGGCATCGAAGCCGTGGAGCGCGTATCGGACGGCTATGCCGACCAGCAGGGCATCAGTCCGAACTGGGCCAAGCCGGACATCGGCTTCGCCAAAGCCGGCGAACCGTTCACGATGCGTATCTGCGCGCGCATGGTGAACGGCAATTGTGCGCCGAGTTTCGGGTTCGAGCCCGAGGCCGAAGACTTCGAGTTCAAGCTGGACGTGTTCGCCGTCAACCTGAGCGGCACGCCCAGGCTGCCGATCGTGAGCGGCACGCGGAACGAAGATGGCGAAAAGATCGTGGATGTGCAAAAGATCGTGAGCGATGCCTGGCTGCTCGAGAAGCAGCCCGACAGTGACACGGAGTTCGTGCGCGGCACCGGCGGTTATTCGAACATGTACATTGCCACGGCCAGGTGGTTCGAGGCCGGCATGCTCGGCATCACACCGCGCCTGACGAATTACCTGGCCACGGGCCAGGTCGGCACGGACGGCGGCGGCGGCGCGGCGGCCGCCCGCATGAGCGCCGGCACCCGCGTCGTCGGGCGCTTCTACCCCGACCATTTCGAGACCTCGGCAACGTCCAAGCTCGATTGCCTGGCGCCGATGAACTGTCCGGTCACGCCTGGCGCCGAGGTGGAAGGCGCGGTGTATTCGACCCAGCCCTTCGAGTTCGGCATCAAGGCCTACGGCCTGCCGCGCGACGGCGCGCCCAGTCCGCTCAGCCTGTACCAGAACCAGATCATCGATACCTTGAAGCCGCGCCCGCTGACGCTGACGGCATCGAAGACGCCGAGCCAGGCCGAGGCGCCGGCGCTGGGCGCCTTCACCGCGCCCACCGGCACCCAGCTGACGCCGCCGAAGGCCGTGAACGACTACCCGGAGCAGAAAGGCCTGGTGGCCTGGACCCTGGGCCCGCCTTACGATCCGGCCAAGCGCACGGTGGCGACCTGGGGCGCGCCGACGCCGGTCTACCTGCGCGCCAGCATGAAGGAATTCCGGGGTTCGAAAGCGGGCTATACCGAGGAAACCATCACTTCCCAGACCCCCGCCGGGGCGCCGGCCGGCAGCAAGTACGAAGACGGCCTGGTGGTCGTCGCCGGCCGCCTGTACGTGGACAACGTCTTCGGCTCCGAGCTGCTGCGCCTGCCGGTGCCGTTGGCCGCCCAGTACTGGAGCGGCAGCGCCTGGTCCCCGAGCCGCAACGACGACAATGTGGTCGCCTCCGCCGTCAAGCCGCTCAGCTGCACCAAGGCTTTTGCCAAGAACGGGGTGTCGGGCGCCTGCGCGAGCATCCTGCAGTTCGTCGGCAGTGTCGGCCCGGTTCCGCTGAAGGGCGGCAAGGGCATCCTGAGCCTGCCGAGCGCACCGCGCGGCACGCGCGGCAGCGTCGACTTCACGGTCGACAGCAGCGAGGCGCCCTGGCTGCCCAGCACCCAGGCCCGCGCCACCTTCGGTCTTTACAGGAGCCCGCTGATCTATCTGCGTGAGGTGTATTGACAACGCTGGGCAGTCGAAATGTGGTGGAAACCGGAAATATTTTTCCTGAGTGAAAAATTGGTATCGGTTTTTAACGCAAGTTGAATATAATCAAGGGTCTAGTGATGATTTACCGCAACTAACGAGATCCTACGACGACCCGCATGCGTTTTTTAAGGAAAGCACAACAGACAGAAGCCTGGCTCGCGATGGTGCTGCAGCGTGACGGCATCGCCGCCGCCAGCGTCCGCCGCACGCCCGTGGGCAAGCCGGCGGTGGCTGTCGCTTCCTTCTTTTCCGGCGCGCCGGGTCTCGACACGCTCGAAAAGGCGGCGAAGGATCTGCACAGCGCAAATTACCGCTGCACCACCGTGCTGGCCGGCGGCGACTACCAGTTCATGAGCGTGGAAGCGCCGAACGTGCCGCGCGCGGAACTCAAGACCGCGATGCGCTGGCGCCTGAAGGACATCCTCGATTTCCCCGTCGACGACGCCACCTACGACGTGCTCGACATCCCGCTCGACCCGAACGCCGCTGCGCGCCCGCAACAGAGCATCTTCGCGGTGGCTTCGCGCAATAGCGTGATCCAGGCGCGACAGAAGCTGTTTACGCAGGCGAAGATCCGCCTGCGCACCATCGACATTCCCGAAATGGCCCAGCGTAATGTCTCGGCCCTGCTGGAGCCGGAAGGCCGCGGCCTTGCCATGCTGTCCTTCGGCGAGGACGGCGGCCTGCTGACCGTGTCCTGGCGCGGCGAACTGTATCTGTCGCGCCGCATCGACGTGACCCTGGCCCAGCTGCTCGACGCCGACCAGGAACGGCGCCACCAGAGCTTCGACAAGATCACCCTGGAGCTCCAGCGCTCGCTCGACAATTTCGAGCGCCAGTTCTCCTTCATCAGCGTGGCCAAGCTGGTGCTGGCGCCGAGCGGCGCCGAGGGCCTGCAGGACTACCTGGCCGGCAACCTGTACACCCGCGTCGAGACCCTCGACCTAGGCCAGGTGCTCGACCTGGAAGGCATTCCCGAACTGGAAGGCGCGGCCCGCCAGCAGCGCTTCTTCCTCGCCATCGGCGCGGCCCTGCGCGTCGAGGAGGCAGCCGCATGAGCCAGCAGATCAACCTGTTCAACCCCGACTTCCTGCAGAAGAAAAAGCGCTTCACCGCGGCCGCCATGGCGGCCGCGCTGGGCGTGCTGGCCCTTGGCCTGCTGGGTGTCGGCGTGGCTGCCAAAATGCGCGTGGCCAGCCTGCAGGTGCAGGCCGACAGCGGCGCCGCGCAGCTCGAGCGGACCCAGAAGCGCCTCGCCAGCGTCAGCGCCGAATTCGTGCCGCGCAAGGAAGACCCGGGACTGGCCGAGGAGCTGGCCCTGGCCCAGGGCGAGCTGGCGGGACTGAAGGAAATCGCCGGCACCATCGAACGCGGCGAGCTTGGCGATACCCGCGGCTATGCCGAATACTTCCGCGCACTGGCGCGCCAGAGCAGGGAAGGCCTGTGGCTGACCGGCGTGAGCATCGCCGGCGCCGGCCACGATATCGGCGTGCGCGGCCGCGCGATGGACCCGGCGATGGTGCCGGGCTTCCTCGGCCGCCTGCGCGGCGAACAGGTCATGCAGGGTAAGCCTGTCGGCAGCCTGCAGATCGGCGAGGCCGCCGCGCTGAAGATCGTCAGGGACGGCAAGGAAAGCAGCGCGCCGGCGCCCTACGTCGAATTCAGCCTGCAATCGGCGGCGCCGGCAAGGCAGGGGGACAAGCCATGAAGCAGCAATGGCAGGCATTCGCGGCCCGCATCGACGCCCTGAGCCAGCGCGAGCGCATCATGAGTTTCGTCGCCACTGCCGCGGCGCTGGCCTTCGTCGGCCACGTCGGCCTGATCGCGCCGCTGCTGAAGAAGCAGGAGATGCTGCGCAACCAGGTCCTGCAGCAGCAGAACAACATTGCCGGCATCAACGAACAGATCGCGGAGAAGCTGCGCGAAGCGGCGGCCGATCCGGACGCACCGGTGCGCGCGCGCCTGGCCGCGGTGCGCGACGAGTCCGGCCGCCTGACCGAAAGCCTGCGCGCGATGCAGCAGGGCCTGGTGGCACCGGAGCGCATGGCGCCGCTGCTGGAATCCATCCTGCGCGCGGACGGCCGCCTGAAGATGGTGTCGGTGCGCACGCTGCCGGTCGAGCCGCTGAGCGGCATCGGCGCCGGGAAGGACGCACCCGGCGCGGCGCCTGCCGTCGAAGCGAAGACCCGGGCCAAACGCGAGCTGCTGTTCCGCCATGGCGTCGAACTGACCGTGCGCGGCAGCTACCTCGACATGGTCGACTACATGACGGCGCTGGAAAAGATGCCGACCCAGCTGTTCTGGGGCAAGGCCCAGCTCGAGGTCGAGGAATACCCGAGCGTGCGCCTGACCCTGACCCTGTACACCCTGAGCCTGGACGACAAATGGATGAAGCTGTGAACCTGACCCGGGCCGCGGCCTTCGCGCTGCTGTTCGCCGTCGCCGCGAGCGCCGCGCAGGCCGAAGTGCTGCAGGATCCGACGCGCCCGCCCACCGCCGCCAGCGCCGGCATCGCCGCGCCGGCCGCGGCCAGTGCCGGCCCGCGCCTGCAGAGCATCCTGGTCGCGCGCGAAGCGGGCGGCCGCCACCTGGCCGTGATCGACGGCGAGACCGTGCGCCTGGGCGAGCAGTTCCACGGCGCGCGCGTGGCGCGCATCGGCGACAACGAAGTCGAACTGGTGCGCGGCACCGAACGCCAGGTGCTGCGCCTGTACGCCGAGGAAGCCCCCGGCATGACGCCCGTCCGTGCGCGCACGGCGGCGCAGGCGCCGGTGCGGCGCTGAGAGCCCGAGAAGAGGACCAAGACATGCGACACATTTTTCCGATGACGGCGATGACGGCAGTGCTGCTGGCAGGCTGCTCGACCGCGCCGAACACCGGCACCTACAACCAGATCCGGACCGACGTCGCCACCGCGGCCGCGAGCCGCGCACAAAATGCGCCGGCCGTCGACGACGCCGTCGCCAACGCGCTGCTGCCGCCGGCGGCCAGCCTGGCGACCCAGCTGCCGAAGGCGCGCCCGGCGCTGGAAGAGCGTTTCAACGTCTCCTTCAACAACGTGCCGGCCCAGCAGTTCTTCCGCTCGATCGTGTCCGGCACCCGCTACAACATCCTGGTGCATCCGGAGGTCAGCGGTTCCATCACGGCCAACCTGAAGGACGTGACCCTGCAGGAGACCCTGGAAGCGGTGCGCGAGATGTACGGCTACGACTACAAGATCGAAGGCACGCGCATCTCGATCAAGCCGCTCACCATGCAGACCAGGATGTTCCGCGTGAACTACCTGGTCGGCAACCGCCGCGGCGTGTCGAACCTGCGCGTGTCCTCGACCTCGGTGTCGAATGCGGTCAACAACCCGAACGGCAGCCAGGGCAGCCAGGGTACGGGCCAGAACAGCCAGAACCAGAACAACCCCAACGGCCAGAGCCAGTCCCAGATCGAGAGCACCGACGTCAGCACGATGTCGAGCACCGATTTCTGGGGCGACCTCAAGACCTCGATCGAAGCCATCGTCGGCTCGAAAGAGGGCGGCCGCAGCGTCGTGGTCAGCCCGCAGTCGGGCGTGATCGTGATCCGCGCCATGCCGGACGAGCTGCGCAACGTCGACGCCTACCTGAAGGCGACCCAGCTGGCGGTCGACCGCCAGGTGATCCTGGAAGCGAAGATCCTCGAGGTCGAGCTGAACGACAGCTACCAGAGCGGCGTGAACTGGGCGTCCTTCGCTTCGATCAAGAGCGGCCACGACAACCGCGTGTCGGGCGGCGTGGTCGGGCCGGGTTCGACGCTGATGCCGCTGCCCTTCAACGGCGGCCAGCCGGGCGTCATCAGCGACCCGCGCAGCGGCCTGTCGGCCAGCACCGGCTTCTCGCTCTCGGGCGCGGCGGCGGCGGCCGGTTCGATGTTCGGCCTGGCGGTCCAGACCAGCAATTTCGCGGCCCTGATCTCCTTCCTCGAGACCCAGGGCACGGTGCACGTGCTGTCCAGCCCGCGCGTGGCCGCGGTGAACAACCAGAAGGCCGTGCTGAAGATCGGTACCGACGAATTCTTCGTGACCGGCGTGACCACCAACACCCAGTCGACCGCGGCCGGCACCACCACCACGCCGAGCGTGACCCTGCAGGCCTTCTTCTCGGGCGTGGTGCTGGACGTGACCCCGCAGATCGACGAGAAGGGCAACATCCTGCTGCACGTGCACCCGTCGGTGAGCCAGGTATCGACCGTGAACAAGGCGGTGAGCCTGGGCTCGGCGGGCAGCCTGAATCTGCCGCTGGCGGCATCGGCGACCTCGGAGCTGGACAGCATCGTGCGCGGCTCGAACGGCCAGGTGGTGGCGATCGGCGGCCTGATGCGCCAGTCCTCGACCGCCGACAATTCGCAGGTGCCGGGCGCCGGCCGTGTACCGGTGCTGGGCAACCTGTTCGGCGCGAAAAGCCGCGTCAACCAGAAGCGCGAGCTGGTGGTGCTGATCAAGCCGACCATCGTCGAAGGCGGCGCCAACTGGAACGACGACCTGCTCGACGCCGGCCGCCGCATCGAACAGCTTTCGCCGCGGGGGATGCAGTAATGTACGCCGCCCACTTCGGCCTGCGCGAGGCGCCGTTCGGCATCACGCCCGATACCAGCTACTTCTTCGGCAGTCCGCGTTCGCAGGAAGCCCTGAACACCCTGCTGGTGGCGGCGCGCAACGGCGAGGGCTTCATCAAGATCACCGGCGAAGTCGGCACCGGCAAGACCCTGTTGTGCCGCAAGTTCATGGCGACCCTGGGCGAGGGCTTCGTCACGGCCTACATCCCGAACCCCTTCCTGGAAGCGCGCACGCTGATGCTGGCGCTGGCCGACGAACTCGAGATCGCGCTCGACAGGGACGTCGACCAGCACCGCCTGCTGAAGGCAATCATGGAGCGCCTGTTGGAATTAGCCGGGCAGGGCAAGCGCGTGCTGCTGTGCCTCGACGAGGCGCAGGCGATCCCGCTCGAGAGCCTGGAGGCGCTGCGCCTGCTGACCAACCTGGAAACCGAGAAGCGCAAGCTGCTGCAGATCGTGCTGTTCGGCCAGCCGGAACTGAACCGCAAGCTGGAACTGGAATCGATCCGCCAGCTGGCCCAGCGCATCACCTTCCACTACCACCTCGGTCCGCTGAGCCGCGACGACCTCGATTTCTACGTCGCGCACCGCCTGCGCGTGGCCGGCTTCACGGGTGCGCGCCTGTTCTCGGGCGGCGCGGTTGCGCGCCTGTACAAGGCCAGCGGCGGCGTGCCGCGCCTGGTGAACATCCTGGCCCACAAGGCGCTGATGCTGTGCTACGGCGAGGGCGGCCATTCGGTGTCGCGCGCGCATGTGATTGCTGCCGCGCGCGACACGCTGGCCACCAGCGGCCGGGGTGGCGATCGAGGCAGGCGCCTTTTGCCCTGGGCTGCGCTGGGCGCCCTGCTGGCCGGCGCCGCCGCCAGCGTGGGCTGGGTGATCTCAAGATGAAGGGTCTGCGATGAGCCTGATTAACAAGATGCTCCAGGACCTGGACGCCCGCGGCACGCCCGGCGCGGAAGCGTTCCCGTCCCAGATCCGCCCGGTGGCGCGCGAGCGCGCGGCACTGGCCGACCGTGTCGATGGCCGCACCGTCGCGCTGGCCCTGGGCGGAACAGCGGCTGCCTGCGCCGTCGCGGCGGCGGCGTGGTTCGGCTGGGGCCATTACAGGCAGACGCATGTCGCTGCCGTGCCTGCGGCTGCGACAGCGCCGGCCAGGGCCGAAGCGCCTGCCGTCAAGCCGGCGCAAGGCATGAGCAGCGTCATCACGATGGGCCCGGCGGATGCCACTGCGCCGCAGCCGGTGCCGGCACCGGCCGCCGAGCCAGCGGTATCGGCAGCCGAAGCCGAGCCTGTGCAGGCCAGGGACAGCTTCGACGCGCCGCCCGTGAAGCCGGCGCGCGCGCACCTGCCGGCACCGGCCGCCACGCCCGTTCCCGTACCCGTGCCGAAGAGCGTTGCCGGCTACGAGCCAGACAGCGAGGAAGCGCGCGCCGCGCGCCAGGCCATCATGGCCGAACTGCAGTCGCGCATGGGGCCGGGCTATGCCAGGCCGGCAGCGCCGGTCCATGAATCGAAGCGCGAAGCGAAACGCCGCAGGCTCGCCGAAGCGCGCGCGCTGAAAGCAACCAGGCACGCAAACGCCGCCGCCGCGGACAGCGCGCCGCCCACCGGCAGCAGCAAGGACAGGCGCGCCGCGCAGGGCCGCCAGGAATCTGGCGCCCAGCGCGCCGAGGGCGAATACCGCCACGCGCTGAACGCGCTGCAGGACGGCCGCATGACGGAAGCCGTCACGGCACTGGAGCAGGCCCTGAAGCTCGATCCCGCCCATGACGCCGCGCGTCAGACCCTGGTGGGCCTGCTGATCGAAGCCAGGCGCAGCGACGACGCCATGCGCCACCTGCAGGCGGCTCTCGCCCTGGACCTGCGCCAGCCGGCCTTGGCGATGCTGCTGGCCCGCCTGCAGATCGAAGGCGGCGGCAACGGCATCGACACGCTGGTGCGCACGCTGCCCTATGCCGGCAACAACGCCGACTACCATGCCTTCCTGGCCGGCGCCCTGCAGCGCGCGCAGCGCCACCGCGAGGCCGCCGAGCAGTACCAGGCCGCGCTGCGCGCGGCACCCGGCAACGGTGTCTGGTGGATGGGCCTGGGGATGTCGCTGCAGGCCGAGCGGCGCAATGCAGAGGCACTGGACGCCTTCCAGCGCGCCCGCGCGAGCGGCACGCTGTCGGCGGAGCTGCAGGCTTTCGTCGAGCGCCGCCTGCAGCAGCTGGGCCGCTGATCGTCGTTCCCGCGAAGGCGGGAACCCGAGTTTGTGCGGGTGGGTGGACCACGCAGACCTGGATCCCCGTCCGCGCGGGCATGACCTTAGACGGTCGCCAGCCTTTCCAGCGCCAGCTGCAGCGTCGCGTCTTGCTTCGCAAAGCAGAAGCGCACGATGCCCGACTCCTTGCCGCGGCTGTAGAAGGCCGACACCGGAATCGCCGCCACCTTGATCTCGCGCGTCAGCCACTGCGCGAACTCGGCCTCGCTCAGATCCGAAATCCCGTCATAGCGCACGCACTGGAAATAGGTGCCGTCCGCCGGCAGCAGTGTGAAGCGCGTCCGGGCCAGGCCGTCGCGGAACAGGTCGCGCTTGCGCTGGTAGAAGGCCGGCAGGTCGAGATAGGGCTTCGGGTCGCGCATGTAGCCGGCCAGGCCGTGCTGCATCGGCGTGTTCACGGTGAACACGTTGTACTGGTGGACCTTGCGGAACTCGGCCATGAGGCTGGCCGGCGCCGCCACGTAGCCGACCTTCCAGCCGGTCACGTGATAGGTCTTGCCGAAGCTCGAGACGACGAAGGCGCGCTCCGCCAGCACCGGGTGCCGGCTGACCGATTCATGCCGCTGACCATCATAGACCATGTGCTCGTAGACCTCGTCCGACAGGACCAGGATGTCGGTGCCGGCGACGATGCCGGCCAGCGCATCGAGGTCGCTCTTGCGCAGGATGGTGCCGGTCGGGTTGTGCGGGGTATTAATGACGATCATCCGCGTGCGCGGCGTGACCGCGGCGGCGATGGCGTCCCAGGGCACGCTGTAGCCGTTTTCGTCGACCCGCATCGCCACCGTCACCGGCACGCCGCCGGCCAGCTGCACGGTCGGCAGGTAGCTGTCGTAGGCCGGTTCGATGATGATGACTTCGTCGCCCGGATGCACGGCGCAGAGGATGGCGGTGGTGAGGGCCTGGGTGGCGCCGGCCGTCACCGTGATCTCGGTATTGGCGTCGTAGGCGTGGCCGTACAGGGTCGCGATCTTGGCGGCGATGGTTTCGCGCAGCAGCGGCACGCCGGTCATCGGCGGATACTGGTTCAGGCCGGCGCGCATGGCTTCGTCGACGAGTTCGAGCAGGCGCGGGTCGCAGCCAAAATCGGGGAAGCCCTGGCCGAGGTTGACCGCGCCGTGCTCGGCGGCGAGGGCGGACATCAGGGTGAACACGGTGGTGCCGACAGCCGGCAGCCGCGACTTCAGAATGGGAGTGGGCATGTTGTACTCGGGTGCGATGCGGATGGTGTCATTCTAGCGCGGCGGGCGCTTCGTTCTTGACCCAGACCTCGGGCGTCATGATGCGGAACAGACCTTCTCGCAGGGTTTTCTTCGCCAGCTTCAACAAGGCCTTGTCCTTGGTGACGAGAATGTCGGCGCCGGCGTCGCGCGCGATCTCCAGGAATTTCTGGTCGTCGCGGTCGGTGCAGACCGGCAGGCGGACGGCGCGGCTGTCGGGCGCCACCACGCGGATCAGCGCGTCGAAGCGGGCCGCGGCATCCGGGCGGGTGGATTCGTCGAGCGGCAGGTGAGGGTAGTGGAGCACGAACAGGTATTCGTCGCGGCAATCTGCGCGCGTCACGGCGTCGACCTTGCCGGATTCCAGCGCGGCCAGCAGGCTGGCCCAGCGCGGGTCGCGGAACACGAAGAGATCGAGGCAGACATTGGTGTCGATGACGATGGTTTTCTTTGGAGCAGGTATCATGTCGGCAATTCTACCGGTTGCACCCGTTTTTGACCTATGCTGATTGTTATCTCCCCCGCCAAATCGCTCGACCTCGCTACTCCCCCGACCACCGATCTTCGCACCACCCCGCAGTTCATCGACCGCGCCGCGGCGCTGATCCGCGTGCTGAAAGATTATTCGCCCGCCCAGGTGGGCGAGCTGATGAGCATTTCCGATCCGCTGGCCGTGCTGAACGTGACGCGCTACGCCGACTGGCATCCGGACCACGGCGAGGCGCGCCAGGCCGTGATGGCCTTCGACGGCGACGTCTACACGGGCCTGGACGCGCGCAGCCTGGATGCGCAGCAGATCGGCTACCTGCAGCGCCACCTGCGCATCCTGTCCGGCCTCTACGGCGTGCTGCGCCCGCTGGACCAGATGCATCCCTACCGCCTGGAGATGGGCACGAAACTGGCCAACCCGCAGGGCAAGGACCTGTACGCGTTCTGGGGCGAGACGGTGACCGGGGCGCTGAACGAGGCCGTGGCCGCGAATGGCGCGGCGGCGCTGGTGAACCTGGCCTCCGAGGAGTACTTCAAGTCGGTCAAGCCGAAACTGCTGGACGTGCCGGTCATTACCCCGGTGTTCGAGGACTGGAAGAACGGCAAGTACAAGATCATTTCCTTCTTCGCCAAGCGGGCGCGCGGCATGATGGCCCGTTACGCGGCGCAGAACGGCGTCACGGATCCGCAGCAGCTGAAGGATTTCGATGTGGATGGGTATGCCTTCGACGAAAGCGTATCGAAGGAACGCGAGTGGGTGTTCCGGCGCCGCGTCGAAGCCTGATCCGTCGTTCCCGCGAAGGCGGGAACCCAAGCTTGCTTGCGTTTCGACTGCTCACGCAGAACTTGGATTCCCGCCTTCGCGGGAATGACGAAGTTGACTGCGCGGGAAATAGCGAAAAAAACGCCCGCATCGCGCGGGCGTTTTCATTTACTGCACAGCATCCTTCGGCGCCGGCTGGGGTCCCGATTTGGCCCAGAACTTCCACCACGGCGCATCGCCGTCGCCCTTGCCGCCCAGGAAGTGGCTGTTCGGGTAGTTGGCCTGGAACACGCGCTGGGTGTCGTCGCGCAGGTCGAACATGCCCAGCTTGTCGTAGGCGCGGATCATGATGAACAGCGCTTCCTCGCGTGCCGGCGAGGTCGGGAAGTTGGTCACGGCTTCCTGGGCGCGGTTCAGCGCAGCCAGGTAGGCGCCGCGGCGGTAGTAATAATTCGCCACGTGGACTTCGTAGGAAGCCATCGCGTTGATCAGGTAGTTCATGCGCTGGATCGAGTCCGGCGCGTATTTGCTGTTCGGGAACTTATCGACCAGTTCCTTGAAAGCGGCGAAGGCTTCGCGGGTCGCCTTCGGATCGCGCTCGGTCGGGTCCTGCGAGTAGATGAAGCTCATGAAGCCGATCTGATCGTTGAAATTGATCAGGCCGCGCAGGTAGTACATGTAGTCGACCTGCGGATGGTTCGGGTGCAGCTTGATGAAGCGTTCCACCGCGGCCAGTGCCTCGGCCTGGTCCTGTGCCTTGTAGTGGGCGTAGGCGATTTCCATCTGCGCCTGTGTTGCGTAGGTGCCGAAGGGGTAGTTGGTTTCCAGTTTCTGGAACAGCTTGATGGCGGCTTCGTAGTGGGCGCCATCCATTTCCTCACGCGCCTCAGCGTATAATTTCGACGCTGACACGTTCTTGCTATCGTCGGAAGCCTTCGGCAACAAACCGCAAGCTGACAAACTGAGCAGGGCACACGTCACGACCAATACAGACAATTTTTTTTGCATGAGCTTTTTGCAAGAAAGTTTTTACCGAGATTCAACGAACGGCTGATTATAGCCGATGGGAACAACGTGATATTAAATGCTGCGCCGAATTCGGCGGAAATGCTTTCTAACCCCGATTTGGACGACGATCTGGACGCCGAGTTCGCCCCTGGTGCGAGCGGTGTCGATTTTTCGCCGATTACCTTGACGCTGGACCCGTCCCACTGCGGCCAGCGTCTCGACAAGGTCGTCGCCGGCCTGGTCCCGCAATTCTCGCGCAGCCGCCTGCAGCAATGGTTCGACGAAGGCCACATCCTGGTCGACGGCAAGCCGGCCAAGGGCAAGAGCACCGCCTACGGCGACGAGACCATCCACGTCGAGCCGCAGCCGGCGCCGGAAGACACCGCCTTCACGCCGGAACCGATGGACCTGAACATCGTCTATGAAGACGATGCGATCATGGTGATCAACAAGCCGGCCGGCCTGGTCGTGCACCCGGGCTCGGGCAACTGGTCCGGCACGCTGCTGAACGGCCTGCTGCATTATTGCCCGCAACTGGTGTCGGTGCCGCGCGCCGGCATCGTGCACCGCCTGGACAAGGACACCAGCGGCCTGATGGTGGTCGGCAAGACCCTCGAAGCCCAGACCGACCTGGTCCGCCAGCTGGCCGCCCGAACCGTCAAGCGCGAGTACTTCGCGATGGTGTGGGGCACGCCGCGCCTGTCCGGCACCGTCGACTCGCCGATCAGCCGCCACCCGACCGAGCGCACCAAGATGGCGGTGTCGAACGCGCCGATGGCCAAGCCGGCGATCACGCATTACGAGCTGCTGGCCAAGGGCGAGCTGGACCGCCGTCCGGTCAGCCTGGTGCAGTGCCGCCTCGAAACCGGCCGCACCCACCAGATACGCGTGCACATGCAGTCGCTGGGCTACAGCCTGGTCGGCGACACCGTCTACGGCAAGACCCACCTGCTGTCCTTCTTCCACCGCCAGGCACTGCAGGCGCGCCGCCTGGGCCTGAGCCATCCGGCCACGGGCGAGCACATGGAATGGGTCGTGCCGCTGGCCGCCGACTTCGCCGAGCTGCTGGCGCGCGCCGGCATCGAAGAGCCGGAAGCGGCCTGATGGCCGGGGTGACGGCGAAATTTGCGCCGGGTCTCGATCCTTCGCAGGTCCTGTGGCCGGACTGGCCGGACCTGCCCGCGAACGTCGGCGCGCTGGCGACCACCCGCCACGGCGGCGTCAGCGCGGCGCCCTTCGACGATGGCGCGGGCGGCGGTGGCCTGAACCTCGGCCTGCACGTGAAGGACGATCCGGCAGCGGTCCTTGAAAACCGCGCGCGCCTGCAGGCCTTGCTGCCGGGGCGCCCGGCCTGGATCGCGCAGGTGCACGGCCGGGACGTGGTTGACGCGCGCCTGGTGCAGCCCGGTGCGCCTGTGCAGCTAGGGGACTCCAGCA
>Ga0265798_10000801_pt1 | contig 50569 bp, 45 predicted proteins | sample P3T30metagenome_FD_192430 | JGI IMG/M metagenome (GOLD analysis project Ga0265798, IMG submission 192430) | Plant litter microbial communities from East Loma Ridge, Irvine, California - P3 T30 | ecosystem: Environmental > Terrestrial > Plant litter > Unclassified | place: USA: California...
AGGTGAATGACGTTATGTTAGTAAATAAATCATCTATCTACTCGTTAGCCTCGGCGACGGTATCGACGGTTACTACTTAGCCGGAACGTAGTACTACTTAGATAGGAAATATCCTTTACTATTTGCCCGTACGGAAAAACTATTAACATACTTAGTTCTCGACCTATATTCGACTACGGTCGGTGTCTTCGTTTAGTCGGCCCTTCCGACGCGGGTTCTCGTACCCGTGTTTTTTATAATGTTTCTAGATACCGCTACGCTCTCGACATATATAATTATACTCTTAGCCTTCGGTCTCGAAAACACATCGTAACCTATTCGTATATACTAGTATTCCCGGAATTACCGGACTACTAGCATTAGGGTACTTTACTTATTCTAGATCCTATATAACCTATAATAAACTCCCGATAAATATAATAACTCGCGTATATTGCTCTTTAGTAACGGTCTTATGCTTGCTCTAGATATAGCCCTTTACGCTAGCTAGATTAACGGCGAATTGACATCGCTTATATATAACGACCTAACATTCTCGGTAATATATAAATAACTTCTCGAATATATCTATTATATAATAAAATGTGTGGTAATACACGTGTCTCGGACCTATAAACAAACGGTCGCGCGACTTTCGTTTATCCCTACTACGTATCGTGTTTAGTGGTCTATACGCGAACTTCACCTTATCTATACTAATCTTCGACGGTAACAAAAATATGCACTACTACTACTTTTCGGAATAAAAACATATTCGGGTTTGTCGCAATGACCTACTCTTTCGTTTAGTGTCTATTTTGGACCGATTGCTTATCGGAATGTAAATAGGATCGACTAAATAGGATCGACTCATTTCGGGTACAACCCGTATCCTTTTCGGGTTAGTAAACCTATATGATCAACTCGATCACAGTTGACAATTGTGGGTAGAAGATAAGAGGAAGATAGGAATAGTCAGCGATTCAATACGCGACTTGTGCGGTTTGCGTCAGCCATGGGCAACCATGTGTCAATCACACTGCCTGTTGCGTATTCTGCAGGTGCGCGACTTGTGCGGTTTGCATCAGCCATGGGCAAGCATATGTAAATAACACTGCCTGCTGCGTAGTCTGCAGGTGCGCGACTTGTGCGGTTCGCAGGCAACAGCACTACAACCGGAGTCTTCCCCTACGCTCGCCACATTACAAGCACGTGATGATTTGGCGAAGATGAAGTACGCTTCCCTTGGTCCAGGGGTAGAGGACACACTGAGGCTGTTCAGTAATATCGGCCACAGCCACACACGCACGCGCTAGGTTGTTGTATGTCTCAGCAATGTGCAAAGCGTCTCGAAATGTCTTTCGAAGGGAACAAGGGAGGTGAAGGTCCATACCGCGGCGGCGGGGACGGCGACATGCACGGTAGGGTAGGGTGGAGTCAAATGCCCCGGAATGTCACCGCAGGGATGGGAGAGGCTTGTCGCCGCTTAGCATGCGCCCAGTGAACCTTATTCTGCACCCTCCGGCATACCGAGATGCAAAGAAGTACCGCTTGATATAATAATAGTGTTGCACAGCCTCGTACGGCGTTGCACACTCCCGTGCGATAGGACGTGAGCTTGACACTGTATTTACCATCGTGCCTGTCCTACGCTTCTTCCCATCTTGATGCGTGCCTGCCTGTCTGCATCTCTAAACCTTGCTTCGTCTCTGAATACATTGCAGCACTCTCATTGTCATCCATGCCAAACCTTCTTCCCATCGCTCGCCCCGGCTCGAGTAGCAGCTCGCAACCTTTTTGTCGGCATTCCACTCCGCATACTCGTGTGAGCACCATGACCACCATGAACACCTTCTCTAAGCGTCTAGTCGGCTCTTACGTCCTTGACTGGCTCGTCATAATGTTGGTCTCACACCTTGATTGCAGCTACGAACTCATCGCATGGCCCCTTTCCACACGACACATTGTGCGGCATCCTGCATTTGCTGACGTGTCATAGTGCAATTGCAGCAATCGGCGGCGGTTTGAACTTCATCACACCGTACAAACGCCCATTCTCCCTCCTTGATCTGAGCATTTCATTTCCCTTCTTTCCGGAAACCATCAGCATCACCACTGTCGGTCTCGTTTCAATCGTCGCCCCCGGCGTCATCATTGCTGTCGTTGCGCTGCTCCTAGTCCCTGGGCCAAAGTACTCCCGCCAGCTTAGCAGGAAAAACCTCCTCGCTCTGAAGCTCTGGGAGCTTGAGAAAGGTCTAGCTGGACTAGCTCTCTCCGTCGCGTGTGCTTTCTTCATAACCCAAGCACTCAAGAATCTCTTCGGAAAACCGCGTCCCAATTGCATCGCTGCATGCATGCCGGACTTGTCTCGCGTCGCCGAGCACACGATCGGTGGCTATGGCCAGTCTCTCGACCCTCGCTGGACTCTAGTCTCTGCTACGATTTGCACCAATCCGGATACCAGTGTCGTGAACGATGCTTTCCGCAGCTTCCCTAGCGGCCATTGCACAGTCGCATGGGCCGGTATGCTCTATTTGACCCTTTTCTTGTGCTCCAAGTTCGCCATCGCAGTGCCACACCTTCCAGAAAAGACCGGTCCATCAAGAGACAGCGGTCCTCTCATGCACGAGCAGCTTCCACTACACGAAGGCGGACTGTCGTCTGACACGTTTCCCAGCACATCGGGTCCGCACCAGGTCTCGGTCCGTAACCTTGCAGCGTCGCCGCCAAATCATCTGATTGCTATAGCTTTCGTCCCAATTGCTGTGGCATGCTACATCTGCGCTTCGCGATTCTTCGATTTCTACCACCATGGCTTCGACATCATCTCTGGATCGCTGATTGGCATCGTCAGCTCATATCTTGCGTTCAGGTGGTATCATTTGCCGTTGGCGAGGGGCCAAGGGTGGGCTTGGGGTCCCAGAAGTCGGGATCGGGCGTTTGGAATTGGTGTAGGAGTTGGTACATATGCTTAGCGGTGATAGGCGAAGGGAGGTTTACTCCTAGCCTCTAGGGCTAGACTACCAGGAGGTCAGAACAGCTTTGATACGTTGTTACTGCTGCATGGAAGCATTTGATCGCCTTCTTCATCGAAAAGCTCACCTTGAGCTTCGAATCCATTCTTCTATCTGTGGATCTTGTTCAAAATGAGTCTTGTGTAGGCACATATATCCAGTGATAACGGGTGCAAAAGCCTTGCTCTATTTTGACTCAAATTTTGTAGACATAAATATTGATATCTATTCACGCTTCGAAGCAAGCTCACGCCTTTACTCTGCCAACTCAGAGCTGGTCAGGCGTATCCTTCTCGCCAACGGAGATGCTACGTGCCCGAGACCAATCCCTATGTGCGCTCACGCCCCCGAAAAGCACCCAGATGGAACCGGCGACGACGCCGTAGGCAATGTAATCACTTCTAGTACCGTCCGCCGACAAAAGTAGACCTAAGCCTCCATTGATCATGCCAATTGTAATAAGCACTCTTCCTGCCCAGACGTGGACGCGACCGACGGCGGTGCTCATGCCTCGTCGCTTATACATGACATGGGCAATGTAACCAGCGATGGCCTGAATCCAGGCGCAGGCGAAGATCACCAGGCCGATGATCGGGTGATAAGAGTCCAGCTAGTAGTAGCGTCTTCATTAGTACAAACGTCTATTGCCAATTGCGCCGCAGCCAACAAGTACGAACCTCCTGTTGATCCCGGGCCATCCAGATGCCCATTGCGGAGCCGACGGTTATGGCAATCAGGCCAACAATTTGTAGGCCGGCGTGAAAGATCCAAACGCGAGGGTGTCGGACGAGGGCCATAATAATAGCGCCGAGTGGGAATATGAAAACCCATGCAGCGGAGCCGAGAGATGCATGTGCGGTTTTGATGTTGTCGTAATTGGCTGCGTTGGCTGCCATTATCGCGGAGCTGTCTGGAACTTGGTGGTTAATCTCACTACACTTAGATCTCAAGACTGCAGGTCACTGACCAGTAAAGTGCTGAAAGCTACGAGTAAGAGACGTTTCGATGTCTGTTGGATTGGGGGTCGTGGTGTAACAAACGGCCGATATGTCTGAGTTGAACCTCTCGAATCGACGACGGTATGGTTTGAAATTTAAACATGACCACGCACACGCGAACATGCGCACAGTCTGCATTGGTGTCGTAGACGATTGTATCATCTTATCGTAACCATTCGCCATCATTAAAGCATGATTCGCTCTAGAAAGCAGCAGCACATGTGGACCTGAGCCACGTGAAGCACATCGTGTCCAGGATAGGAAGGCCAGAGGATCGTGCCGTCACGTCGTCGTCGTCGTCGAGTCTCGACCAATCGAAGGAAAGGTATTGTAGCACAGTCAGCGCTCGAGGCACGCCACAAGAGTAACGCAGGGGCAGTAACAGCGGTACTGCGATTTCCACAGTGTGAGACAGCAATATCGACACGTGACTTGATCGGCGTCTTCCGGGGACTCGTCCGGGGTCTTTGGGGCGAGGCTGGCGCAAAGAATCGGTGGAATGTCACCACGGAGAACATGGTTCAGCCGCTTTTCATCCACTCATGAGTAACGAAACGCGTGTGTTCGTCAGCGACGCACGGGTGACAAGATGTCACCGTACATGCGGCGGCTTGAGACATCATCAACGTACAACGTGTTGGTGTTTTCCGTGGCTGGCGTAGTGCAGTCGCCGCCTTGAGTCTGAGAAAGCATCTGGCATTATGCGCAGAATATTAATGCAGGCACAACAGATCCTTTGGTCTATGTTAGCTGAGCTTGTACGAGTGCAGTCACCTCTATACGAGTATAGTTACCTCGACTCCATGCGGGAAGACGCGCGTGAGCTGCATGTCGATCATTCATGCTTCCCCGCCCCTTTCATTCGGCATGCGAGCCGCTGAATGGCGGGTTCGACGGATGCTGAAAGGTTAAATCCAGTGACATTCCAACGCACAAGTCCCTCAGATGATGTACTACACGAATGAGTTGTCTGATTGACTCGTGTGGTTTTCAAAGCCGCGGTACACGCGTCAAGACCTGTACGCTTCCACGGCTCTATGGTAATAGCGTCCCATCAGCCGGCAGCATCTTATAGGTCGACATCCGTACTCGCCCATCGACGCACAAACCTCTCAGGTGATCGACGAACGGTTTGGCCATGAGTTTCCGCGGCTTCGAGGTAGTAGCGTCTCTCAAGCCAAAAGACGTTTCGGCCCGATGGCACAGGCACAGGCACATTTGGAGTCCACCCAAGGAATTATCAAATACTCAGTCCAAACTGTAGTCGATGGCTTATCGCTAGGGAAATGCCTATACCCATAGTGGAATCCGAGCGTTCCGTCTGATGCTCAAAATCTCGCATTATAAAAAGACCCGGTTGCACCACGTCGACGACTTTACTCTGTGTACTTCTACTCATCTGCAGCTTTTTCTCTTGGAGAACACAAAATGACGGGCCGACAACTCCTCATCACAGCCGCGTCATGCTTGGTTGCAGTCACATCGGCTCTTCCTGGAATGGCCAATGGTACTGGTACTCTCAATGCATCAGGACTCAAGTCGTGCTCCGCATCTATGGACGGACGACTTCCAACCGTCATTCCTTCCGACTTCCACTTCAGTGGAAATGTGAGACGTTACTACATCGCCGCAGAAGAGGTAGAATGGGATTACGCGCCAACAGGATGGGACAACTGGCTTGGCGTACGTGCCGAACAAATGAACTTTCTGGGCTCACTTATACTCATTATTTCAATTAGGTTCCAATGGAGGTCTCCCCGAGAGCCAACTCTGCTGGTTACAATGCCTTCGGAACAAAGTGGCTGAAGGCCCTTTACCGTGGTTACACTGACGAATCGTTTTCTCAGTACAGCGAACAGCCAGCATGGCAAGGCACACAAGGCCCTACCATCCGTGCCGAAGTGGGCGACATGATCGAAATCATGTTTGTCAACAAGATGACTACCAACTACGCCACAATGCACTCTATGGGGATGGAATATTCCAAACTCAGTGAAGGAGCGGACTATCCGAACACTACCACACCTGGCGCCAGTAATCATCTTCCTCCGGGAAGTGCTGTTCCTCCCGTTCAACCTGGTGTTGGACCCTCTGGTTGCGTGGTATACAAATGGTTGGTAGACAGTGCCGCGGGTCCAGATGCGAGCGAGCCTGCCCGCACACACAGCTACCACTCGTATGTATCGCTCGAACAAGATACCAATGCTGGTCTCATCGGCCCGTCGATCATCTACGCTAGCGGACAGATGGCGAAGACGATGGCAGAATACCGAGAGTTCCCGCTCTTGTACATGATCTACACCGAATCACAATCATTCCTCTCTGGCAAGAATGCTGCAGCTCTCAGGAGCGGCGGCCAAAACGGACACTCTAGTCAGTGGTCTGGACAGGCTCCATCAACCGCTACAGCCAGCAACATGTCAGCATCGCTGCCGCAGGGCAACTCTTCAATCTGGTACCCTCAGCTCGTGAATCTAGAGTCTGCTGGCCAAATTTCGGCGCCACCATTCCACACTATGAATGGTTACGTCTTCGCCAATAACCCGATATTCGACATGAACGTAGATGACAAGGTCATCTGGTACGTGAATGCGTACGGCTCCGCGAGTCACGTCTTCCACATGCATGGGAATGGATTTGCTTACCATGGAGCTAATGAATACGCAATCAGTATCAATGATGGCGTAGGTAAAACTCTAGTGATGAACGCTACGGGACGTGGTCTATGGCAGGTTATCTGCCATGTCAGTAACCATCAGGCTAAGGGCATGCTGCTCAACTATCGCGTCTCTGATTCTAGCTAGGATTGGTTATCTACATAGGGAGAAGAAGTAGAAGAAGCGTTGAAGTATTAGAGTTAGGAAATCGTTAATTGAGTTAGTTATCTGTGAATCACATCGCATACCACTGCATCCGTGTTTCACGACCCTCATGACCAGCCGCGCTAACCTACCGCGAGGCTTTATCCACTAACACAATCCGTAGTTCCAGCCAGCCACGAGCGGATTTGCACGACTGTCTTTGAGGCACGCAGCAAGCAGACAGCACTATGTATACCATCCCTATGGTCGCCGGCTTTACTGTAAGTCGAACGTAGATGGTGTGAGTACTTGAAATTTTGGCTGAAGAGCAGTTTACATTGATCGCTCTTGCCACAGGACTTTGAGAGTAACACTGGTCACAACGTCGCCGTCTCAATTCCTTCTCTGCAAAACCACGCCACTTCAACACACCTTTCACCGCCGCATTCCGGCTTCTCACTGCGCATCACTGCACGTCACGTACACCGCAAATGGCTCACTCGGATCCTGGCACAAGCAACGACCTCACACGTAGCAACGCATCTGGTATCGCAGATTGCGGGAGTATCAGCGCCATGACTCCGAGTGGCGCCTCTTCTCCGCTCGCCAGCAGTATCGCGCACTTGCCTCTCTTCAAACTCTCTCCGGAGTTGCGCAACAAGATCTATTGCCTCGTACTGATTCAGGACGACGATGAAGACTGGATGGCAGATTACCGGATCACTGTCGACAAAGCCACTGGAGTGCCCGAGCCTGCTCTCCTGTTGACAAACAAAGTCCTCCGCGCCGAAGCCTCGGGCATCTTCTATTACGAGAACGACTTTTGCTGCAACATCACCGACTTTGACCCATCTCCTGTGCTGCTCTTGCAGTCAAAGCTCGCCATGTCCATCGCCGACCATCCCATGCAAATCGACATCGAACGTGGTGATAGTAGCGTCAACTGGAAGAACTTGGTTTCGTGGCTCCACATGTGCCACAGGGGTGAATGTCCCGGGCTCGATCGCTCTGAAAGCGGCGAAAGAGATGGTGGCGAAGCTCGACTGCTGGAAGGCTTGTTCGAACTGGAATCGAAACGCCTAATCATCTCTTCAGATGCGCTGGATCTTGTGCTTGTATCCATGTACTGCGCATTGGAGGAGATCAATATGGATTGGTGGTGAGTGCAGAATGCTAGCGGACTATGATCATCAAGCCGAACACGACCGCGAGTATACTGGCGCTGGCGAATAGGAGGAACGACAGACCTGGCAGCGAGTTGTTGCGTTAGTGTCCTTTGGTGTATCTCTTCCTATGCTGCAGCTGCTGGTTTGGCAGTATCTCAAGAGGAGCTGTTATGGATGGCTCGGGAGATGGAACGCACATGCAATGATTCTGGGCGGGAAGATGTGACAAGATGGCATGAGTAACACTGTAATTGCTGTTTTCTACGTTCTGGGCCTTTGCACGATTCACACTCCAACACCAAACCTTACCGTGATAACAGTGCATTCATAATTTTTCAGCAACCGACCATCTACTGTTGTTCACCACCCGCCTAGCTTCCAAGATGAAGAGTGGATCTAAGAAAGCGCCTCCGACCGCGGACCGTCTTCTGTCCTTCATCACTCGGCCAGCTTCCAAGATAAAAGAGTGGATCTAAGGAGTCAAGCCTGATCGTCTAAGCTTTATCGATCAATGATTGCACACCCAGCTATAAACGCCATTGCTGCACGAAGCAGAAGCTCTTCCGCCCCACGAATCGCGGCACCACTGGTTCAAATCAATCCCATGTTTCTCGTCGCCGCGAACGCAAATCCAGTCGTTGCAACCACTTCCAGTGGTTTCAGCGGAGAAGCTGGTATTGTAGTAGATATTGCAAGCCGCTTCGACATTGATCCCGTCAGTGGCCCTTACTTGGAGGGTGGTTGCCTCCTCAGGCAGCGCGAGGGCTGTAGCGAAGTTGCTGAGGAGCGCGAAGCTTGCGATTGGGTTGAGGGTGATAGAGTGGGCGAGCATGTTGTTGGCTGGCTAGTATGTGGTTGGTATATTCCAGCGATGTTCACACGTTGGGTTGAGAAGCTTATACTTTAGGTGGTGATAGAACGATTAGTAGACGTTCTTGTAGTTGAGTGGGATTCTTTGATGGATAGAATCAGGGTGGGCAGTGAACGAGCACTGAACAGTTCGTTCGGTTCGTTCGGATCCTGTTGAACAAACGAGCAGGCATCTGCTTATGTAATTGAACGACTGAACAAATGTGTCTGTTCGTTCAGCGTGTTCATCGTGTTCATTGTGCCAGTCAAGCTTACTCTAAACCCTAACCCGCATGTCAGGCGTTTGTCTAAGATCGCGACCGCAGCCTCCAAGATGCCCACAAGTCGCGGGCGGAAACGGTCCATACCGTACCGGACCGTTCCAAGAAGCCTCATGCGTCATACAAAGCTCAGCATCAACGCTCAACGTAGTTCACGCTCGTGCATCTTACGTACATGCTAACATATCCCATAGATATTCAAAGCAGCGAATTATGACAAGGCGATGTTACCAAAAGATGCTGGATGAGTGTCCATTACGAATGTCGACTGCACTGAGCAAAAGGTCGACTTGAAGTCGATGCAGGGATATGAGAAGACCAATCCGAATGCGGAAAGTGTAAGACCTTTGCTGGCTCGTGCACTGAACGAACGACGAACACGCCAGCAGACCCTGAACAAATGAACAAAGCCTGCTCAGAAGGCCAAATGAACGAACACTACGCCTGTTCGGTGTTCGTTTGTTCATTGCCCACCCTGGATAGAATAGTGCCTCTGGGTGAGAGATGTACGGTACTTGTACATTCCAGCTACGGACGTGTTGCACGAACTCGTGACTCCTCCAGTTGCTGGAGGGTAGGACAGAGTTGGGACGCCTTTAGCAGCTGAGAAGTACAGATGTTGGACGCCTTGTGTAGTCGGAGAGCACAAGTTTCACAGGCCTTTGGCAGATCAAAAGCACAAAACTCGTAATTCTTTCAGCTTAAGTCTCAGCTAGAATATTTGTGTTCACCACGGCGAAGAGGACATGCCTTAGTATGTTACATGTATGTCTCTATGACATCCGTATCACAGTTTGTTGTGAAACTAGGGTCCTGCCCCTAAACACTGCAGCTGTTATCTGCTTATCGCAGGCTAGTGTTTCAGGCTGGCTACATATATACAGTCCTTACCTCCAGAATATAGAGAATGTATGGGAATGATTTTGCGCACAAAGCTACAGGGCTGCCATTACATGACAAGATGTAACATGGATTTTACATTACATTTACATTTGGTCTGCGACAATGACATTGACATCGTGATTGTGCTACATGTCGCGATTTCGCACGATGTAACAACTTTGCTGCCAACCTATACCTGACACGAGCTTTTTTCCAAAGCTACGATAGTCTAATCGATTTGCAAAGCCACGTCGGCTTTCGTACAATCGGCTAGCATGCTGTATGATTACTGTTTGGGTCTAGCGCTGCGGCTGAACCCGTACCTGCGAATTCTGTCGATGGCGTTTGCGGCATAATTGACCGTGCTTATTGAGACAAGAGCGATCAATTGGATCGATGCATATATTCATTGTCGATGCTCGATGTGTAATTTGTTAAGGCGAAATCGATATTCGCTAAGTGACAATCATGACACCTGAGTCTCTGCGCCTCGACCACTCACCGACGCCTTCGTCAGCTACGGAGGCGGCGACGACAGAAGGCAAGTATCGTGAAGGGACCAAAGGAAAGAAGCCACTAGCTCACAAGCTATGGAGCCATTCCAAGGGACCGGACGATAGATTACCTCTACGCAACAAACATCGACAGCGCATATTTTACTGTAAGCACTGCAACACGTTTGCGCCGTCTCCGAACCTCGATTCTATTCGTCGTCATCTGACGAAGGATCATGGTTTGGTCATCGAGGAAGACGAAAGAAAGCTCGCGATACAGATCAAAGGATCTCTCGAGGCATTTTGGCGAAAGAAGACGACTGGAACCGACGTTAAGTCTAGGGAAGACGACATGATGAACAAGCTCGAGCGGCTCCTCGATCAAGACGCGATCGATTTTGCTCTAGTAACCTTGATTACCAGGCGGAACTTGCCATACACCTGTATGCAGTGGCCAGAGCTGCATGCACTAGTATCACTCTTGAACCCCGCTACAGGCAATACCATCGTGCGATCACATACCACTGTTCCGAGACGAATCGCCAGCGAGTTTGAGAGACAGAAACAGCTGTTGAAAGCCGCGCTGCAAGCGTCGAGGTCGTTGATCCACTTCAATGTCGACACTTGGACATCGAAGACGATGGCAGAATACCAAGCGATAGTGGCATTCTTCATGACTCCTAATAGCCAGCGCAAGAAGGCACTTTTAGCTCTTCCGGAACTTGATGCTAGCCACTCTGGGAATGAATGTGGTGCGCGTTTCATCGCTACCATACAAGACTACGGCATCGAACGGCAGCTTGGCTACATGACCTGCGACAATGCGAGCGCTAACAATACCATGTGCCGTTATATCGAAGCCGAACTCGGCTCTAGGACAGCTCCGATACTTTGGAGATCAGATTGGAGGCGCTGCAGATGCTTAGGCCACATCATCAACCTCTGTTGCCAGGCCTTCATGTCCGCGCCGGACGAGGAGGCAATCGATTACGCTGTTCAGCAGTCGCAAAAGTTCGCTCCAGAGCGAGTGATCTCAGTAGACACTCTTTTCGGTGATGTGCTGTCAGGCGAGGAGGACGATTTGATAGAGCGAGCACAAGAAGATGACGATTCGGATGAGTTTTTAGAAGAACAGCCTCCGCGTAAGCGAGCTCGGAGGTCGACAGCTGTAAGCTAACGAACATCTCAATCTCGAGCTAAGAAAGAGCGACGAAGAGGTGGCTGGCGCCTACAAGGCCCGATACGCACTTTGCGACGATTCTTCGTATAGGTGAAAAGGGACACTGCCAGGAAAAGGCTGTTCAAGTCTTTGTCTGGCCTGACGCCGGTCGTTGGTAACGATACCCGGTGGAGTAGTTAGGATGCAATACTGCTACGAGGGCTGCAAACACGATCCACCGTCGACGAGTTCATGGCAAGGAAAGATTGCAGGTATATTCTTGCAGCAGGAGATTGGAAACTCATCGAAGACACACACAAGTTCCTTTAACCCTTCCATGAAGTCACGAACAAAGCACAAAGAGACGATGCCACTTTCGACAAGGTTCTGTTCTACTTAGACTTCCTCCGCAGCCATCTCAGCAAGTCACGCGACACGTGGGCTGGCAATCAAGCCTTCACGGCCGCCATAATGATGTGCTGGTACGCTTTTGACAAGTAGTTTCTTGCTACCGAAGAGACACCAGTGTACGCCGCTACTATACTGCTACATCCAAGTCGGCGTCTAAGATATCTACAACAGCATTGGCCTTCATGCTGGTACTTTGATGCCGAGAGACAAGCAAGAGACCTGTGGAAAGCAGAGTATTAGAGCAAAGACGTCAATCCTAACTGCGAAGAGGAGTCTAGCCCCGCTTGCCCTGTAGAAGAACCTACCGAGCTAAAGCTGTATGAGAGAACTGCTTTTCTTGCTCCCGAAGGAGACGAGTTCGACCGCTTCATCTCTCAGCCTCAGAGCGCGGTGTCCGATGCTATCGCGTGGTGGCTCGAACCTACGCAGCAGCGTGACTACCCACGACTTTCGCAGATGGCGATTGACGTTTTGTCGATACGTCCAATGTCGGCAGAAGCCGAAAGGGTGTTCTCAGGAGCTCGAAGGACAATTTCTTGGGAAAGAGCTACACTCGGGAGTGTTTCTGTCGAGCGTGGGGAATGTCTGAAGAGCTGGAGCCTTCAGAAGATTTCGATGCTCCATACGTCCGAAGATGATGCTCCGGTAGAGGTGTTCGAGGCACTAAGCACTCCGATCCTGCGACAGGCTGCTACAATATGACATTACAATGACAAGCACGCTGCTACATGCTATATGACAATGACATCGGCCATATTTTGTTACAATGTAATGTGATGGCAGCCCTGCAAAGCTACTGATCAGAAAGTGATCAACATGACATCTTCTCCAATCCGCCGTGCTGACTCTTGCAATCGGACCAATGCTGGTGACCTCGAGCAATCTCACCCTGGACCTTGCACACGGCGCACCGCCCGATCCATTCGTCGGTCAGCTCTCGCAGACGGGCGGGGTCTAGAACGGAGCCTATCGCTCGGGGCCCCTTCTTCCACCGACGACGTTGCGGCGAGTGCCCGGCCATCCTCTTGTCGGTGCCGATGTTTCCTTCGTTCTCGATGCCAGCGTCACCTTTGTCCTTGTCGATCTCGCGAACGGCGATAGCGTCGCTGCTCTCGGTCCGGTCTCGTGACGTTTGTCTGCTTTCTGTCTGCACGGCCTGTTGTTCGCCGCCGCAGAGTGCTTCGGCGATCTCTTCGTCAATGCTTCCTTCATCGTCCCACGGGTCGTTCTTCATTCCTTGCCGGCAGTAGACCAAGAAGTCCTTGATCACCATCATCGAATTGCTGACCAGCTCGCCCCATAGTCGCAGACGATGCGGCTGGCCGAGCCAGAGAGCGTATGATTCCCAGTCGCCCAGCTCGCCCAGATACCCGGTCTTCCTGACGATGTTGCGACCGAATGTGTTCGCCGTCGCCAGCATGAGAACGGCGGGCGCGATCCTCGGCCATTGACAACCGCCTTGCCCGCTTTCCCCAGTCCGGCACATCTTTTGACTAATGCCGCAAGCGTGACAAGTCTTCGCGCCCTCCAGATACCGGATCGTCGCGCGGAATCGATCGCACGCGTCTTCGCTCGTGCCCAGCGTGTTGCCGGTGTCCGCTGGGGTCGTCTGCCGATGCGCGCAAGTCTTGCCGTCGGGCATCTATCCGCGGCCACTTCCGAGAGCCGCAGTGACCCAACAGACGAGACATCCGTTCGACATCTGATCCAGAGCATCCTCCACGATTTCGCGTTCCTGTGACGTTTCCTTCTCTGACCGAGCCCAGTCGGAGACACCGCTGCAGCAGCGATCGCACCTCTCCATCTCTCCCGAGACGCAATCTTGAGCGGGTTTCCTGTCGAAATATCGTCCGAGCACCAGTCTCCGGCAGTCGTCCGTATCCACGAAGTCGACCATCGCTTTCTCGTCCGGGCTCCACTCGCGCCGCGTCGCCGTGCGCTTACCAGACTCTCTCGCCTGCCAATTCTTTTCGAGCAGTATCAGCGACGCGACGACCTCGCCGCCTCGGCCTGACTCTTGTGCGAAGTCGATGAGACCGTACGGCATGCCAATGTGCACCGCGAGTGCCACCCCGGCGTAGTTGACGCCCGTGCCCAGCGCCGTCGTCGCCACAACGCACCCGCCGGCATCTTTCCACATTTCGATGACGTCCGCGTTGTCGGCAGAGCCGGAGAAGAAGTAGTTACAGCCCAGTGCAGCTGCCAGTTCTTGACACTCGGCCTTGGAGCGGCAGTAAACGACTATTTTCGACTTGTGCGGCAACCGTGACAGTTGCTTGCTGCAGACCTCGGTCGCTTCTTGCATCAGCTTGCCATCTTCGACATCGGCTCTCACGATATATCTCGTCGTCTTTCATGCGGTGCAAGCCCTGATCAGCGTCAGCGAGAGTTCGCATCTCATCGTCCTTTCCAGATCTGTCTCCATGTGTAGCGGTAGTGTTGCCGTGAGCATGATCGTCGGGGCCTCGATGCACCTCAGCCTCGCCAGCGAAACCAGTCTTGGGCGCCAGCTGTGTGCCGTGATCGCCAGATGACACTCATCTACGAACACCCGTCGCACGAGACCCTTCTTTGCCATCCGTGCGGAGTAGTCGAAGAAAGTGTTGCCACGCTTGTCGGCGCTGATGAAGACGATGTCCGCCGGATCGGTCAAGCCTCGACTCCATTCGACGGCGTCGATGCCACGACCTCTCGCGTCGCTCAGAGTCTCTTCTATGAGCTGTCGATACGGCACGACGACAATTGTGATGCCCGGGTCGTCCAAGAAAGCGGGAGCCGTGAACAACAGCGACTTGCCCCCTCCAGTCGGTAGCACAACGGCGAGCGCGGAGTCTGAGCCATTGATGATTCGCTCCAACGCCTCTTCCTGTTCGGCCGACTTGTATGTCACTGCCGTCATCTCTGCCAACCCGAGAGCTTTGCGGACGGCTTGTTCTCGATGCTCGAGTCCGACCTTCTGCCTGATCGGCTTCGGTGGCCTCATCGGGGTTGGTGCGACATGCGGGCTCGACGGAGTGCACGCAGACGTGCCGAATCTTTGCAGCGGCGACGACTGCACGGGTGTGGCCGCAGTGAACGGCGTGAGCGGCGGGTCCGGCTTCAAAGTTGTGCGACTGTCCAGTGTTGGGGCCGGGGTCATCAACCCGCCCGTCCAAGAGATGTTCGTCCTTTTTGCCACGGGAGTCTCCATTTCGCCTCCCTTCCTTTTCTGCACCCTTTTCTGCACGGACCTGTTCCGACTCTGAAGCCCTAGAAACCGGTGCCACGACTCGCTGAGCGGCCTGAAAGTGTTGATGTTTCGTTGACTGAGATGTCTGACGATGTCGCTCCGGACGGCGTACCTGTTGACACCCGTTGCCGAACTCCTGCCAGCGGAGACTTCCAGCGGGTCTTCTCCTTCCTCCATTTCGGGCTCTTCGACTTCGCCGGTCTCATCTTTGTAGCCTTGTGGGAACTCGTCGCCGACGACTTGCCTCCCGATGCCGACCGCGGCGTGTCTGAACTGCAGCGTGCCGAGTGCGTGCCCAATGTCCGAGCCCGTCCTCTGGCGCAAGATACTTGTCAGCTTCGGCGTCTCCCACGGGCCTTTGTTGTCACCCCAGATGTACTCGCTCCAGCCGCATCCATAGCCGGTTTCGACGGAGATCAATTCCGCCAGCGGCTGGACGTAGACCAGATATAGAGACAGCAACTGTCCTACGCGCCACGGCAAGAACCTCGGGATGACCTTCGGGACGTCCCACTCGGCCTGGGTCTTGTTGTAGAAGGTCACCGACATCACGTATCCGTCCAGAAGAAAGATGTTCCGATCCCGGACGCAGCCGTTCTTGAACCTCAGAGATAGTATCTCGGAGCCTCGAGCCGGTTGCCCGCCTGTGACGTGCACGCAGAAGAGTAGCAGTTTCCTGAACTTGTCCACCTCGCGAAGATACTCGCGCGCCAATCTGGTGTGCCACTTGCCGTCGCGGTACATCTTCCTGCCATTCCTCGACATCAAAAGCCGGTCAATCGTCACATCTTCCCACTTCGACGCCAGACCATTTCTTTTGTTGTCGACGAAGTAGCTGCCACGCTTGCGGAACGTGATGTCGTCGGTCAGCTCGTTGAGATCCAGCGCCAGTCGGTCGGCCGGGTCGGCAGTCCACATCAGTCTCTGCCAGAAGAGATCCTCGGCGTCGTCGATCGCCTTTCCCACAATCGCCCTGAACTTCTCCGCAGGTATGCGGGCGCCGTGAAGATTCAGTGTCTGCGTTGCGTCCTCCCAGAAGACGCCGCCTGCATTGCCGTAGTTGAGTGCGATGTGCTTGCCGTACGCCAGCAGACTGATCATGTTGCTCGCCACGCTCATCGATCCGTCGGCCAGAAACTGCCTTCGCTGTTGCAGAAACGTCTCGTAGTCGAACAACGCATCAGTCTTCTGCGCTCCTGCCACATCATTCTCGACGACGTGCGCTCACTCAACGAGAAAGGTCCCGGCGAGGGCACTCCTGAAAGTTCGCACGCCCCACGCGTCACACTTCCCGACAGTCCTAAGGATGACCGGCTTCGAGTGGAATTGGTCACGGCTTTTGAAGGTGCTTTGCCTTCTAAAAGGAAGCCCGACTTCTCTGCCGCACGTCCTCCAAGACCTCCGAAGAAACGGAAGACAAACACTTCTGAAGCAGCCGTGGTAGATTCTTCCGGAGACGAGGGCGGTCAAGAGGCCGATGGCTGGCGGGTCGTGGCCGACGGGAAGGAGATGGTCAAGAGGGTCAAGAATACTCTGCTACGTAAACCGGTCGAGGTAACATCGCCGGAGCCTCAGGCGTCCCGTGAAAGCGTTCCTCCGTCGGCGCAACGATCAGCATCGCAAAAGTACTCAAAACACCCCTCGCCCACCTGTGATGGGCCTGCCGTGGCTTTGCTGTTACACAAGTTTATTGACGCCTTGCACGACATGCCGTCTCTGGACGACGATCCCGAAGCAGACCACCATTGCTGCGACACGTGCCGCCCAAAAGTGCTGAAAGCCTTCAAAGTATTAGAAGAGGTGTTGAAGCCCTGTGCAGGAGATCTTGAAGGCGTGGAAAAACATCGCTACGCCAATGCTGATATCGACACCAGCCAGATCAGTGATATCTCGCCTATCAAACGCGGTATGGTCAGGAAGCACACCTCCGTGTTCATCACAGACTCTTCGGACGATGATTGATTCGTTATACAAAATGATCAGTATGCACATCTATGCTTGTGCTTTTCTGCCTGTGTTCCAAATTTAGTCGTGTTCGAATTAGACTGTACAAGTACAAGTGATGTACATGGCTGAGTCGTAGGGCGTAGGGCTGAGAATTAGGGCCTGTCTGCTGCGCCCGCGTGTGGATTTGTTGCTACGCGTAGAGGGTGTGGTGCGTAGTCACGACTATTATATGTGAGCACGTTGATATATACCGTTGCAAGATCAGAACCTTTTAGATACCTGTTGTCAGAGTCATTTTCACCGGTCACTTTCACCCGGAGGACAGACCATTTAACTCACGCTATACCATTTTGGGATGGTAATTTCAGTGTTAAGGGGGTATCCTCTCGGTGAGGTTTATCCACGCCTTGTCGTTCCTGTTGCTCCTCCTGTCCTGCTATGTTCCGTGCTTCGTTTTTCATTGCTGGCTTCCGATGCTCTTTCTTTGTAATTTTCTGTATTCATTCTTGTATCGTGCCTTCGCCTTCTACCCTACCTTGTTTTTATACGCCCTCCTCCACCCACCGCTCACCGCTTCTTTTCTCGCCGCATACCACAAATAACCCTGATATATGTCTCGGCTACGCCCGCCGTGCTCCTGCATCTACATCGGTATATTCCTCACCTCCACCGTGAAACTTGCGCCCTGACCGGGAACATTTCCTCACATTTCCTCACATTTCCTCCTCTAACTGCTTCGCTACCTACGCATACCCTTCAACCCCGGCTTTCGTCGCCACTGCATACGCCTCCCTCCGCCTCTCTGCCTTCCTGCTTTCTCTCAACTCTCGGAACCTCTTGTGATACGCTTCCTTGAACTCGTCCACCTTTACCTCCGTGATATCCCAAACTCCCAACCACCCGAATGTCCGCCAAACGCGCCCCGCCTCGGTGAAACCATATCGCACTTCGCCAACCCTCCGCTTCCCCCACAATCCTCCCCTCCCACGTCCCTCTTGCTCTTCCCACTCGGCTACAAACCACGGATTCGTCCCCAAAATCGCCGCGACGCTCTTCGCCACCACTCCGGCGAACCGGCACCCCTGTGCATCGGGGCTGACCCAACAATAAATCCTGCCACGCTTGGAATCCGCGCAACGCCCGTCGAACCCCGCTTGCGCCTTTCTTATCCACAACTCCGAATGTTCTGTGATGCCGTCGTATGCTCTTTGCACCGCTTCGATGTCTTCTCTGTGCTTCCTGCACGTCTGCCAATCGTGATCCGCCCATGTGCCCTCGCGGATGCGACATATCGTGCATGTTTCCGCCCATAACTCGGCCTGCATCGTCCATATCTCGTCTGGTTCCTCCCACTCGTCCAAAATCCTCTGCTTGTGATATGTCAAAACGTCGAACATGACTTCCTCCTTCTCATCCAAACTCAACAATTTCTGCCTGTCGAAATCTCGCAAAATCCTCTGCAAATCCTTTCGCTGTGCATCGATTGACGCCTCGTGCTCTTTCATCTCTCGTACCATCTCCGCACCCGAACCCTCCAACATTTTGCGCCACCCCTCGCCTTCCTCACACTGGTGTTTGACCCACGCTCGATATCGCTCGATGCGGCGGTGAAACTCTCTCCCACCTTTTTCAGCCCGCCTCCTGTCTTGGTCCGGGCTTCCATGTTGTCTTTGCTCGTTGTCGTTGATCTCCGGTTTGTGAATGGGACTTTCGCAACACGTTCGATGGAATGATGTGCGATTATCGAAACGGGGGCCGTCTGCGCTATCTACCCGTGCCCAACTCACCGCCTGTTTCCATCCTGCACGACCCCGCCTCGCTTACGCCCATTTCATGCGGTTGTGCTTGCTGACTCATCCGCGCGTGCGCGCGTCGCTGACATAATACAAACCACCTAACGCGGAGCACGGGGGCGTGGACCAAACGAGGGCGTGGACCAAAATTCAAGATTAACTACATTCACCAACTTCTACGCGTCATATCTCAATCAAAACGCGTTCAAATCAGTTCAAACGAAGGCCGTATATTACTAGCATTATCAGCTGTTCAGTTAGGCTAATGCAAATCTCCCTCCGCAGCTTCAAAGATGTATAGTGTTCCTAGAAACACTCTCTAGCGAAGGATCAACGGACAAACTTCAAGAGAAGACTACACACCAACTAACAAGAGACTCAGCCTGATTAAAGAGGAGGTGATAGTCAAGAACATCCTTAAGCTAGATGCCTAAGGGTTATCCCCTATAATTGCTATAGTTAAAGAGATAGCAGATTCAATCTATAAAGTAAAAGGTATACTACCTATTAGAGTGAACTAGCTAAATACCTTTATCAAAAGGACTCTAAGGTTTTAAGTCAAACTTAGAAGGACATATAAGTGTTAGAGGAAGCTTTACGAAGATCTATAGGTTATTAGAGGCTAGTTTAAGCTTATAAAGAACACTATTAACAAGTATAGGATCATACCGGAGGACATATACAACTTTGATAAAGCTAGCTTCTAAATAAGCTAGATCTCTGCTTTAAAGGTTGTTATAGATACAGACAGGCTAGGAAGGCTAAAGTAGGTTAAGCTAACAAACACTAAATAGGTTATATTAATTTAAGGAGCCTATACAGATAGCTTCATAGTTCCTCTATTCCTAGTCTTAAAAGGGAATGAATTTAACCACGTATAGTTCTATTAAGGCCTACCTTTAATATGGACTTTCATAGTTAGCTAAAATAGCTAGACTATAGATCAAATTAGCCTCTAATAGATCTAGCATTTTAAGAAGCATATAAGACAGAAGATAGTTAGGAGCAAAAGGCTCCTTATTCTTAATAACTATAGAAGCTATATAATATCAGAGTTTAGAACATTCTATAAAGATAATAGCATTATTCTCTTTTAGATACCTCCTTATTCTTTATACCTCCTTTAACTATTAGATATTAGCTACTTTAGTCCTTTAAAGACAGCCTTTTTAAAGCTAAACCAGGACTTAATTAGAAACTATGTCTTCTATGTTATAAAGGTAGACTTTATTATAGCCTTTAAACAAGCCTTCCTTACTTCCTTCACTTAAGCTAATGTCTAAGCAGGGTTTAGAGGTTCTAGCTTACGTCTATTTAATCTAGAGGCTATGTTATTCTACTTAGATCTAGTACTAATGTCTCTAAGTTAGCCTTTATCTTAAGAGTTAAAGTATATAAAGACTCTAAGCAACACTAAGGAAGTAGATAAATAGACTACCCTTATTAAGTAAAGGCTTAAAAGGCACTAAAGTAGCTTACTAACCCCGATTGTTAAGGCTCTTAACTAGCTATCTAAAGGAGCTTAGGTTATAGCTACTTTAACAGCCCTACTACAGGTATAGATTACTACCCTCTAAAAGGCTAATAAGGCTATATATGTTCGGAGGAAGAGGACTAGGAAGGCTCTAGTATCAGATACTGCCTTATCAGTTAGTGAGGTATAGACTATAGGTGGTTACGAGGAGGTTAAAGCTGAAATAAGAGAGGAGATGCTAAGGTTAAGGAAGAGGACATTAAGGTATAGCAAATGTGGTTAGGAAGGTCATACCTATAGAACTTATAGGGTTTGAGAATAGATACTTCTATATGATATATATGAATCTCAAGTCAATTAGAGCAATATTTGGTATGTTATCTAATTAACAAGGCTGTTAACCTTGAATTTTTGGTCCACGCCCTCGTTTGGTCTACGCCCCCGTGCTCCGCGTTAACACACCCAACACCCCGGACGCTCGTGTGATGGTGCGGCCGGCCTTCGCGTCGTCGGGCATTGTTTGTGAATCCTACGGACCCTCTTCTCTCCTCGCTCGCGCTGCACCTGCCCAAATCGACTGCATCTCTTCCACCCTCCTGATCGTGTTGTCGAAAACGATACACCATCGACTCATGCGCTCGTCGTTCAACCTCACCTCTGCACCTACGTACTTGACTATCGGTCCGTCACCTCTCTTCGCCCACGCCTCCAGCTTCGTCACGTGCTCCTCGATGTCTTCCACGCGCAAACCGTCCGCCGTCGCGTCGCTTGCCCATTTCCTTCGGTAATATGGGCCCTCGCTGCTGTGGATGGCACACGCAAACGCCATGACCATGATCCCGTTGAACGGGCAAACCTTGCCTTGGCCCGTCCTCGACGCCACGTACCATCCTGGTTTGCTCGGGTGCGGCGCGAACCAATGGCACATCGATTGCGGTGCGAAACACATCGTGCACGAAAACTTGCCCTCCAACACCGTCGACTTCTGTACCATACGTGCCATATCATACGCGCCGCACTTCTTCGCGTGCTCGCAACGCCACGCGCTGTGGTCGAACGGCCGCCCGTCGATCGCGCACGATATGCACTTGCCTCGCCACTCCTCCAATCGTGACTTGATTCGTCTCGTCTGCGCTTCCTGTCTCCTGCTCTGCTCCATCTCAATCTCCTTCGCCTGACGCCGGTCGTGCTGCGACTCGCGGAATGCTTGCGTCTCGTCTTGGTCGACGCTCACTTCTTGTATACCCGTGGACGTCATCACACCGGTCGTGAACGCGGCTGGCTCGTGACCTCCTGCTTCTTGCTCGCGGGTGGCTTGCTCCCCGGCCACATCTATCGTTCCGGCCATCGCACGTTGTAACTCGGTTGACGGGCGGCAAACGTCGCATGCTTCTTCGCCTCCCTGGCACGGCCGTTCCTCCTCACCATCGAAATATTCGTTCAATACGATCCTTCGACACGACCGCTGCCCGGGCGGAACGCCGACCTGCATGAACCGCTCGATCAACGCCGTGCTCTCGGTCGCATCACGCCGCTTGCTTCCGCCCTGCTCCTTCCGCTCGTTCGCTGCGTTTCGCCCCATGATCACGATGTTCTCGCTGGCTTGTCTGTCTCTGCCTGCACGTCAGCCCTCCTGGCTATATTCGATCATCCCGAACGGCCAATCTACGTGTACCACGGCACGGATGTCGGGGATGTCGATTCCCAACCCCAACGCGCTCGTCGCCACGATCAATTGCGTGCGCCCACTGCGGAAATCCTCGAACTTCTCCGCCTTCAAATCCGCATCGCTGTAATATGCATCCACGCCTAACTTGTCTGCGTACTTGCTGACGCCGGTCGTGCTGTTGCAATAAACGATCATCTTGCCCGGTTGGTATTGTCGGGACTTGAATTCGACCACCCTCACCACCGCCTCGTCGTGCTCTCTTCGACTTCCCTCGACCGTGCACACGCTGTAACGGATGTTCGTACGGGCCGTACGCATGCGGAATTCTCGCACTTCCAACCCGCTCCAAAACATGTTCGTCTTCAACGCCTCGATTTTGTTGACCGGTAATGTCGCCGTCACCATGATCATCTGGGACGCCATCTTCGCCAACCCGCCCAACCGCTGCAAATGCCGTCTGAACGTCGTGCTTTCGTTCAACACCACGTGACATTCGTCGATGACTATCCGATCCAACCGCCTGCGGTTCCTCTGTGCGAACGATCTGAACGACGCATTCTGCGCCGCCGTCTCCGGTGTGACGAACACGATGCTGGCGTCGTCCACCTGTCGGTCCGCCTCCCACTCTCGCGCCGTCACGCCAATTGCCGCGCACCTGATCATCATGTCGTACCGCAACGCTACCAACGGCACCACCACGATCGTCAAACCGCGCGGCGATATGTACGCGGGCAACTGGAACAACAAACTCTTTCCTTCACCCGTCGGCATGACCGCGATTATCCTCGGTGCGCCTTCGACTATCGCTTGAATTGCCTCTCTTTGCACGCCTCGGAATCTGGCCGCGCCCGATCTCATCATCTGCTGCAAACCGGCCTGGGTGTCCGCTCCTCGCAAATGCTTCCATCTGGCCGCCTGCTTTGCTTCCATCACCGCCTCCCACGGCATCTCGCTCGTCTTTCTCTTTCCTTTCGTCTGTGTTCCCTCCCTGCCTTCGTGGTCGAACGCCGTGTCGAAACCCAACCACAAATGCCACATGCAACTGACCGTCCTGAATATGGCTCGCGTGCTTGCCACCGTTCCATCCCGCTCGCTGATCAATCGCGCGTATATCATGCCCGCAACGCTGGATGTGTGGCCGGCCTGCTTGTCCATGATCGCCTGTAATCGCCGGCCCACCCCTTGCTCTCCCTCGCCCTCGTCCAACCCGCCCTCGTCGATCCCGTCAAAATCCTTCATGAACGCATCTTGCTCGCCGATGAACCTGCGGCTGATCGCGATGGCGATTTCACGGTACGATTGTATCGTCAATGTCTGGCCCAAATGCTCTCTGCTGTATCTTTTCATCGCTTCTCGCATCTGTGCGCTGGTCGTCTTGCGTCCTTCGTGATCCACCGGCCACAAATGTGACGACACCGGTTTGGGTGCCTCTCCGTCTTCTGGCGTGCTCCAAAAATGCTCTCTTTCCATGGCGAAATGAAACGGTAACACCAACCACAAATAACGGACGACCAACTTCGACACCTCTCTCGGCAAATATCGGTGGATGATCTTGATGTCGCCGCTCATCGCGTATCCTTTGTGGTACTGCGTGACGAAAACCACCAATCCGTCCTCGACGAACAAATTCCGGTGGCTTCCCTTGGCTGTGTCCTCGTGTCGGACGCTCAAAATCTCTGGCGCCCTGGCTGGTTGCCCGCCTGTGATGTGCATCAAAATCAATAATTGCATGCGGAATTCCTTCACGGCTCCCATGTACTTGTCCAACTGCGCCATGTCGGCTCGCTTCGTTCCCGGCTTGTACCACTCCTTCAACTTCTCCATATCTCCTCCCATCTGCCGGCGCAACCACGTCTCTCCATCCGCTGGCATCCTGCTGTGCTCGTGTCGCAAGAAATTGAACCTTGGGCTGCTGTTGCTGGCGTCGTCCCGGATGTTGGACCACGGGATCGCCGGTGCCTCGTAACCCATCAACAACGTTTCGTTCATTGACTTCTGCGCTTGTTGCAACAATGTTCCGACAAATCCACGGAACGCATCCATTCTGATGTCGATTCCCTTTTAACTCAACACCTCATTGTCGCTCCAATCCACGTGCCCGTGACTGGTTGTGTTGTAATGGATCTTCAACCCGTACGTCCGTAAATCCAACATCCACTGCATCGGGCCGTTGGTGCCGCGGACCATGAATCGATCCATCATCTGGGCCACTGCTCCGATCACGCCGTGACGGTTTGCCGGGGCCTCCGCGTCGTCTACACTGTCGGTGTCGCCGTACCTCTGTCCGGCCGCCCGTACGCCGTGCTGGCACGCTTGCTCGCCACTCTCCACGTCGTCTTCATTGTCGACGACCAACCAACCTTCAACGTCATCAATGTCATCAACGTCTCCAATGTCTGTCCATCTCACTCCCCCACTGCTGCCACCCTCCTCTTCCTCCTCACTTCCATAATTCTTCCCATCGTCTTCGAATTCTGTGAACTCGTCCTCTGGCTGTATCTCGTCAAACGCCTGCTGTACAACCATGAACCGTGCAATCTTGATCAATTTCGATAATATCGGCGGATACGCGTCCACTCCCTTCCAACCCACCTCTTTGACACCCAACACGGCCAAACCGCAAACGAATGCGCCGTCGTAATCGTGGTCGATGTTGCGCTGGTCCAATAATGCCATGCAAAACTGTAAACACGCTCGCTGGATCGCCGTCAACTCCTGTTGTTCTGCCTCGTCCGGCTGCTCCTCTCCTTGCTTTTCCTCCTCGCTGTCGGCATCATCTCGCGTCCTGCGCTTCTTGCGCTTCTTCTGGTGGTCGGTCTTCCTCGGCTTCGATCCCTCTTCACTTATCTCTCTCTTGGCCTCGCGGATGAATTGCACCCACGCTTCTTCTTGGGGCCTGGTCAATCGATACTTCGGCGCTGCTTTCCGTGCCTCCGCCTTTCTGGTCCGGGCGAAAAACATCAAAACTCGCTGCCATGGTCGGGTGTACGTTCCTATCGCCTTGTAATCCTGGTATGCCATCAACGGTACGTACCTCGTCTGTTGCTTCTCGCTGCGAATCGCCTCGAACCGGACGAACAACCCGGCCTTCTGTGCCACCGTCTTCTGGCAAAATTTCGCCAAACCCGCCATCGCCGTCCATATCGCATCTTCCACTTGCTCTTCTTCCTCCGGCTTCTCTATCAAATCCAATAACGCTTCATGTTCATATCCTTCCAAATACCGGTTCCATTTCGTCCGATCCACCCACTTGTTCACTTCGTCCGTCTCACCTTCTTCGATGATTCGATCCGCCTTCTTTCGAATCTCGGCTGCCTTTTTCCAAATTTCGTCCAACTCGCCATTCACACTGGCTGCCCAATGTGCTTCGTCCGATGGTGGAACCACTCGCTGCTGTTGCTGGCCACGCTGCTCGTGAACCCTAAAATAATTGGAATGTTCGCCTTCGTTGAAAAATCGTTGAAACCGTTCGACTTTGCTCCACAACCCGTTCCCCGACTTTGCGATTGCGTTCTGCTTTGCCTTGCTCGGACGTCCGCAACTTGTGTGTATCTTCTTACCATGCTCTTACCTGCAATGTTTCCTCATGCACGATTCATTCTGTCTTATCGCCCCACATTCGCGGCACTGGAACCCGTCGGCGTACACCCGTAATAGGGGAATCTGTGTTTGTATTATCGATGGTCCAACAAACTCGCCTGGACGCTCCGCCATGCTGCGGTGTTGTTGACGTATGGTTTTCGCGGCCTCGACGCCATCTTTTCTCTTCATCTTATGCCTTTGTTTCAAATGTGTCGGGATTCGGTCCGGCCATACTGCGTATCCACAATCGTTGCATATCACCACCCTCCACTCATCTGAATAATGGAAATACTCCATGTGTCGTGGATTGTGTGCTTGGGTGTGGTTATGGGGTGTTGGCTGTGTGCTTGGGTTATGGGTTATGGGTTATGGGTTATGGGTTATGGGTTATGGGTTATGGGTTATGGGTTATGGGTTATGGGTTATGGGTTATGGGTTATGGGTTATGGGTTTGGGAAATGGGTTTTGGAAATGGGTTACGGGTCGTGGATTTGGGGAACGGGTTATGGGTCGTGGGTTATGGGTTACGGGCTTGGGGTTTGGGCTTAGGTTCTGGGTTGTCGGCGGGTTGTCGGCACAGAAATGGGCATGGGTGCGCTGCAACTCGCCCCAAATGGCGTATTGACTGGGGAATGAAATTCCCGGGGCACCAAATTTGCTTGCGCGTACGCCACTATCACCTCTCAATCCGTAACGGATCCTTGCTCGCTCGCCATTGTCACCTTCTACAATTGGCTCTGTGGTATTGCACACATGCCCCTTTCAATTACATTTCTTTTCTTGGAAACATTGGCGAAACGTGATTGCGTGCATCCGCGACCTGCTTATGTCACCCCCGCGCGCCCGTGCCGCTGACATAATCAGTCCGTGCGACGCTTCCTCCCCTCCTTTCTTTCTTCCAGCCAGGCGAACACTTTCGCGCACGACATTGTTGACTTCACACATCATGTCGGCTCTCAGTTCTCTCTCGCAGTGCGCGGGAGATGTAGTCCCCTTCCCTTCTGCCCAGCCGTCCACGCCACACCTCACGCGGTCACAGCGACAATTGCTGTCCGAACCTTTACACGCGGGCAACCTGAAAACGTACCTCGACGGGATCTCTCTCGTTGACGTGCAGGCTGTCTTGTCCCGTCATTTCCTCCAACACCACCAAGATCGATCCATCTTCTCTTTTCTTGTCGACCCAGGCGATGGTGTTCTGCCATATGAAGCTGCTTCTGCAGTGCTGGAAGAGTTGGCCAGCAAGACTGAAGACGTCGCTGTTCTTGCCACTCTCGCTTATCGTCTGATCGAAGCGAAAGGACTGTGGAAAGGCCATCCCGATCCGAATGTCAAATCTGCAGAAGACCTCATTAGAAAACTCGACTCTGGCTGCGAGGTTGCGCAGGCGAACATTGTCATCGGTGCGTCTGCCCTGCGACAACGGCGGAACTACGTGCGACTCATCGACGAGGCCTGGAGGCCAGGCTGGTTCGAGGCCATCCCAAAATCCATCCGCGCTCCTTCCTGGACCCGACCTGAAGACCTACCTCGCGACGTGCTGGTTCAGATCACCGCCAACGCCAAACAGGGCATCCCGATGGTCGATGCGATTGCACGATGGGTGGAGCACATAAGTCGCCGGACGGATCACGGCACCCGTCGCAGGGAACGCATCAGAGGCCCGACCGTGCCGCACCTCATCCTTTCCGACATCAAACCTCTCAACAATCCGGTTAAGGACTCCGATAAGGGCAGACGCACCAGCGACATGTTCTTCCCAGAAGACGCCCCAACAGATCGACTGGAAGTCAAGCTGGCCGCACTAAATTCGCCGGCAAAGTCTCGACCGGACTACTGTGCCGCCGCCCCAGTTTCGGCCAGGAAACGTAAGCGGAATGGACCAGTGTTGCTTGGGCAGCCCGTTGTAGACGAGGACTTCGCTGCCGTGCAAGAAGAATGGCATCGTGGCAAAGATGGTCTGATGGTGAAGAGGTTCAAAAACCAGTTAATCAGGAGACTTCCGACTTCCCACGAGCTGGCGGCAGTGGACTCGTCACCGCAGCTCACGCAAAGCTCTGTTGGTTCCGCTGGTCGACACGATGGTGTCTCGTCTCAACACACAAGCGCATTGGGTGACGACTCCACGTGTGACGGTCCCAGTATCGCATTGGTGTTTGGCAAATTTGTCGACCTGTACCAGGAATTGAGATCGGCCAACACGGACACCGCCAGGATGACAGCACGCTGCTGCGACTCTTGTCGTGTCTTCGTCTTGCGTGCATTGGCTTCGTTAGAGGCCGATCTTGTCCCATGTGTCCATGGCCTTGAGCGGGTGGAACAGCACTTGTACGACGGCAGTGAGGTTCGACCCAACCAAGATCATGGCGTATCCCCGAGGAAAGTGACCCCTGCCGGGAAACGTGTTCCTCGAGTTCATGTCGTCCCCGACTCTTCTGACGGCTCGGATGTAGACTGATTGATTAGTGCTTGTCTTCCAATCATCGACACTAGCTAGTTGTTTGTATTCTTGTATTTCGTTCTGAATCGACTATGGTCAACATTGTAGGACTCCGACGTCTGAGTGGGTGTGTCATTAGTGCTCGACTTATGTAACGTGATCGATCATTTCGTTCGACTTTCTATTGCTAAACTTTCCTTGTGCTACTGATGACATCTCGCGTTCGAAACTTAGCTTTCTGTAGTGTTAGTATTGGATGTTTACGTCGTTCCATCTGCGTAGCTGAACCCTAACACTAACCCTAAGCCCATGATTGTGGCTTGTGGGGTGTGTACTGTTGAGTGTCGACGGCTTCGTTCATAAATTCGCTGTCGCCGCAGCATCGCAGCTAAAATTCTGAAATTATTCGTGTCGACATTTGTTGTCTATACAAACACTCCTGTATTTTTTCTAAACGGTCTCGACCGCTGGAAAGTGGTGTACGAGAGTATGTCACACAGATAATGACTTATAGCCCTAGGATCGTGTATACGCACGCCTGCGTATATTTCATCATTAAAGTGGGAAATGGAACATAGGTCTGTAACCCATTAGGTATTTTAGATAGGGGCCGACACTGGACGGCGCTTGTCCAAGACGACGATCGGGCTCAAGGGCTCAAGCCCAGTATTCCTCCATCCACTCCGTATGTTTGAGGCGGTGAAAGCCTTTTCCCTTGCGCGAATGTACATTCTAGTCCATTCCACCCGAGCTACTCGACCAGCGTCGAGTCGGGCGACAGAGTCCGTCTCCGCTGCGAGGGCCCGCTTCAGAGGCGAGAAGACGCTGACGTCTAGCGGCTGCAAGACATGAGAGCAATGTGGTGGTAGGATCAGTAGATCGATTGCATGCTCCATGCAGTGCGCAATCACGTTCGCCGTGATGTGACTACCGTGGCCGTCCATGATGAGGAGACGACGTGCCTCCGGGTCCTCGGGTCTCGTTTCTGGCTCGAAGACGGTCGTCAGCCATTCGTAGGCATGGCTATCAGACGTCCAACCGCTGTTGCTGGTCGAGAAGCGCCAATCGCGGGACGTGTGGGCCGGGATCCAGGCCGTGTTGGTATGCTTTGCCTTGAAGATGATCAGAGGCGGTATCGCAACACCAGCGGCGTTTATACACTCTATTGCCGTAATCCACTCCTGTCGCCCAGCGATGACCTTCCAACTCGACTTTTCGCGTACACTGACCAATGCTCTTGACGACTGACTCGCTCCGACAGCAAGACCGGACTCGTCCATATTGTAAATGCACTCCGGCCGGTAGTGGTGCGCGATGCGGACCCCTGTCACGGCGTCGAACCATGTTCTCAAAACGTCACTGTTCATCGCATGATGCCGAGTGTGTTCGATCTGGCGCGTCCACAAGGTGTGGATATCGGGACGTCGAACTCTGAAGCGGTCGATCCAGTGCTCACCAATCGGCCGCAGAAGAGGTGGTGGTGTCTTCGAAAGCTGGAGGCGGCCGCGTCGGATTTCTTCAGCCATTTTTATAGCTAAAGCAGGCGATGCAGGAAATCCAGTGCGGGTCAGACGTGTAAGCCATCGTACGAGAGTCTTCTCCTCGGCGCACGAGAGTATCTGTGCAGATTCATGAGCCTGAGAGCGAGAAGCACGCCCGGCAATGCGGTAGGACAGCGTCGAGGGAGGGATGGAAAACGCGATCGCAGCAGCTCGAACAGACCGGTACTTGCCCGATTTGTGAGCCTGAAGTGCATCTTGCATCCTAGATTCAGGACTGTCACTTGGGTTTTGTGATATAGTATTCATTATGGGTGTTACAGGGGGCGGAAGACAAAGGTCGCGTGAATTCTGTCGCGCTTCTACGCGTTTTGCGGTACCCCGCGGATGACGTTACTGTCAATTCATCTATCTATCTTAGAATGATTGATTGATTAATGCAGAGACTGCGCCGGATGCAGCTCGGGCACGGCGGGCGCTGGCCGCATTTTCTTTTCCTTGTACGGCAATGCTAACAGGCATACGATGCGCGCAAAAGATTACGGCGGCCACTGCTAACACCGGAACCGGTCGTCATTATCGAGAGTTCTAATAGATTGGAAATGAGTGGAAGGTCCAAGCAAGAGTACATCTTTCAGCGGGTTGCTAGTGATGCCGGAAAGCTTCATACCGGCGCGTGATGGGGCCTTCATCCGTCGCAGTCGAACGCCGAACATGGAACAACAGCTGTGAGTACCTCCTGCAAGCTTAGCTTAGTGAAGTCAAGGGCACACGTCACATGAGGAACGATCGACTAAGGAAGAGCCGGGCTCGAGGAAAGGGCGCACGGGGCTGTGTCGGCTTCTCGGATGTACACGTACGAGTTTGGAGGCTCGGCAGAGCTTATTTTACATGTCCTCACTACAGATCATACCTCCGAGAGATTCGCAGCACTGTTAGACTTGAAGCTATAACTTGGGCATACACTACCTACAGATTAATCAAGCACTACCCATCGTCGACGATGGGAATAATTACCAAGGCTCAATTGAGACGCAGAATCTATGTAAGGAGAGCGCACGCTCGAACGAATGGCTAGATCGGCCTAAAGCTCAAAGGTGACACATTTGACTACGTTTGGGGTATGTGAAATTTCTGTTTGCATTCAAGTCTTGACATCATGATTATGGGGAATGTCTCATACGAACAGCGGGATACGACTTCGGAGTTCCGTGTGCCTCTTTAGCCGCCGTAGCGGACTTCCACCCACGCCCGAAAGAATTGACCATTTGCAGTCTGGCGGCGAAATTGATTCTATCCGTTGAAGGTCTCGGTGAGGTGACGATTATTCGTACTAGTTTGATGCCTTATTTTCGGGCAGAATACCTGCCTCGGGTGTGCCTAAAGATACAAAACAATCAGCGAATGCCAGAATTTGACAGTAGTGCATACTGCATCATCACTTTGACATTGTCAATAACAAGCAATCATCATTCCATCAGCCTGTTCTCATTTCGATATCGCTCGACCTGTTCCAGAGACCGAAAAGCAAAGTCAGTATCCAATATCAATAGCAGCACCGAGTCTTTCTCTTCTGACTGAAGGCGTTACTAGCTGTGACTATGGGTGTGCATAGCGAGGAGACTCGTCTCCTTCCAAAGAACACATCGTTGCTGCCGGAGCCGAAGCTCAAATCTTACAATGGAGGTATCATCGACAGCTCTGGCTACGGAGCATTCACTGGATTCTCCGAAGATGCTACAGGCTCGCCGGACGACTTGAAAGAGAAGGTGCCACCAAGCCAGCGAAGAAAAATAATCATCGTAGGCGCTGGTATATGTGGAATCCAGCAAGCATCCGTGCTTCTTCGAAACGGAGAGACGAAGCTTGAGGATCTGGTCATCTTTGATGCTCTGAACGACTTCGGTGGAGTATGGCAGAAGAACAAGTACCCTGGTTGTGCTTGTGATGTCCCTGCAATGGTCTATACGACTTCATACTACATCAACACTGGTAAGCAGCCTGGGTGGCGAGAGTTTTGTCATGTGGCTGACATAGAAAGATTACACCCACTATTTTGCGAACCGTGATCAAATCCAGTCTTATTACTCTCAGTTTGCCGTTACATATGGTCTGAGAAATTGCACAAGATTTCAATCGCTCGTGAAGGAGTGCACTTGGGACGAAGAGCTCATGATCTGGCACGTCCGTGTTCAAGATAAGAAGAATGGGACTCTCCAGCACTGGACTAGCGAAGTGGTGATCCAATGCATTGGCAGTCTCGACAGACCGAAATGGGGAACCACACCGGGACGTGAGCAATACCGGGGTGTCTCATGGCACACGGCGCACTGGCGCGATGATTACGATCTGACAGGCAAGAACATTGCGATTATCGGCTGTGGGCCGAGTGTTGCACAGATCATACCTCAAATTGTGGACAAAGTCGACCATTTGACACTTTACATGCGAACGCCGCCCGTTTGCCTTCCGCGAAATGATTATAAACACTCAAAGTGTGTCGGAGGTCCTACTTCATCCAATGTAGCAAAGCTGACTTCGAACTTAGGATTTATCAGTGGGCGATGCGCTTTATCCCTTTCTTCGCATTCTTCGTCCGCCTCAGGCTTAACCTCGAAATGATGATTTGGGGAAAACAGACAGCAATGGAGGGTGCGAAGCTCAATACTGACCTGACCAACGCAGCTACCGGCTTCATGGAATCTCAGATTCAGGATCCAGTTCTTCGCGAGAAATTGCGACCTAACTCTAAGTGTAAGTGCAACAATTTAGTATTTTATCAAGACACTAATGCCATCACAGTCTTCTGCAAACGGCCATTGTTCCTCGACAACTTCTATTCATCGTTGGCGAAGCAAAATTGTACCGTTCTAAAGGAAGACCTTATCAGCTACACTGCAGATGGCGTCCGTTCGCGAGAACGAGGCAGTTCCCAAGATCAAAAACGCGCATTCGATGTCATCATCTTTGGCACTGGCTTCAACGTTGCTCAATTTCTGGAGCATGAGAAGGTTACTGGGATTGATGGTCTCGATCTTCAAGACAAATGGAAGGATCACCCAGAGGCATTATACGGCTTAGCAACAAGCGGCTTCCCAAACATGTTTATGTGTTTCGGACCAAATTCTGCACAAGTGTGGTCATCGCAACAAGACACCTGGGAGCGCCAAGCAACATTCAACTCCAAGATGGTGAAAGAGATCAACGCAGCAAGACGAGGAGGATTCAAGCTCGCAGTACACCCTAAGCGAGAGGTCGAAAGAAAGTACAACGATACCGTGCAAAGGGAACAAGTCGGCAAATTCGTGTGGATGGATCCAGGCTGTGTCACTTATTACAAGAACGACGCAGGGTGGAACACGTACACTATGCCGTGGTCTTGGTATAAATTCAGAGGTTTGTTGAGAAGAATCAAATGGGATCAGTGGGTTGCGATTAGGAAACCACTTGAGGATGTTGGCGATACTCAGTAGGATCGTTAGCTCGTCTGACTGCAGCAAAACTCTGTGGAGAGTTTTCGATACCATTTTAAATCTATCTTCCGATTAAATAAAATAGTGTTCGCAGCTCTGCATGATTTTCCCTCTAACAGTATTCGCAGTTCTTAACAGTTTTCTCTCGTGTTACTTCTACGGTACAACATAGGTCATAACATACCAGCTACTCTACCAGACAGTAAAAAGTTATCACAGTGAATTACTTGAATCATGTCAAAAGTTCTAGAAAATAGTGCTATAATGGAGGCGCGCATTATTCTGGAGATGCAGTAATCATTGAGCGCTCTTCTTTGGATCTTGTTCCCTCTTCTGCAAGAATGACACAGCTTTAGCAAAAGCTCGTCCACAACTGGCCTTCACGGCAGAATCTTCATCATTTGGTCGGGCAGCGAAGCCATGAGGCATTGCATCGTAGGTTTCAATCACGAAGTCTGTCTGGGGCGATTGTAGGAGCCAAGTCGAGAGATCGTGTTGCAGAGTCGGAGGTACCATCTGATCATCGCCTGCCAATCCAATGTAAAGTGGTGCTTGAATACCCTTGCAATCAACACACTCTACGAAGCTCTAGAAGGTTTAATATCAGCTCATGGAATTTTCCAAATGGGACAGAGAGAACCTACAGGATGGAAAGCCACTGCCGCTTGTAGGCAGGTCTTAGCAAGCCTCAAAACATGTTTGCCGCCGAAGCAGTAGCCCGCACCATATATCTCTGCTACTGGCGACATGACTTGCAAGTCTTCTACAAGCTCGTGTAGTAGATCTTCCACACGGTCGTGGCTGTGCTTTTCGAGCCATGCTTGTAGATTGATTACAGCCGGTGCCTCAGATGTGGCAGCCCGCTCGGTCTCACCAAAGATCACAGTCGGGTTCGCACCAAGCAGTCCTTCTGGTAGTGGATCACCTATGTTGTGACATACTGTTAGAAGGGACTGCGTATATACTCATAAAAAATGCTCACCCTCGAAGTAGTCTGGCAGAAAAGCGTGCCAGCCAAGCCCAGCAAATTTATCAGCGAGAATGCGGTTGTGCATCGCCAGTCCGAACCCGTCCGGTAGAAGCATCAGGATCTTTGGAATGCCACTTTTATCTTCTGGGGCCACACAATACACCTCAAGACCTCCAATTTGCTGACATGAACCACGGATCTGATGAGAAGCTGTTCAAAGAATGGTCAGTCATCAAAGCCAGCGTCCAGCTACATTGCTCTCAGACACCTACCATGGGCAGCAAAACCCGAGGAACAACAGCCCTGAGTGTCCATCTCTGGTTGACCCCAAATGTTCTGCGCGAAGGAGCCGTTTGGATGTTCCCAAACGGGTGCCAGATACGCTTGCTATCTTGACCCGGCTTATCACCACAATAGAGAACACAAGCCCTTCTATCAGTCTCGTGGCGCGAGGGCAGAAAATCGGCTGTTGCGCGGAATACCGGCCTCCGTCGGATTTCTTCGTGTGTCCGTCGGCTTCGGCCAGAAATCTTGACGCAGCCATCGGGCTCGGTCGGAGTTCAAGATGCAATGAGCGGGCGCCGTGGCCCAGTAGCAACACGCTACTCAACAACTCACCTACAAATGCGACGAACAAGCTGTCACGAGCAAGCGTCAACACCCGGTTATCAGTGCAGGCAGAACTGACTGTCATTCACTACGTCCACCCCGAAAAATAGTATTTGCTACGATAGTGGGAGGCGTCAAGGACACGTACACATCAAATTAAAGGGATCATCTTCTCGAAAAACAAGAAATGTCAAGGGTTACAGCCGGGAAAGAGCGATTTCACAACACATCATTTTCAAGCGGATGGAGCGAGATTGGTTCACAACCATGTGGATGATCTCCAAGTGGATTAGTGTGCGAGTACGTCGGAAAGTGAAACAGACTGCGAATAGTGCTTTCGAATCATTCGAATGCAAAGGTGGGTTATTTCGCGAGTGGCATGCAGAGCGCAGGCGTTGCTGCGTAAGAGTAGGTGTGTATGGTTTGCTGAGCCTGGATACACAACGTGCTAACCAAAAGTTCGGACCAGAACAACTTAGCTTGAATGGTACAATGAATTGTCGATCGAAATCAGACGACACCCAGCTCCGGCCAAGCCAGGCTCGACATGCGTGATTTAGGGACATCATTAGCTCATATATACATGTAACTATCCACGGGCATCGCCAAAGATACGATGGTATCATATCACCTCATAGATTGGTCTGATCGAACCAGGGTCAGTCAGTCAGGCTCGTGGAGTTTTATGCATATCACTCCCTGTAGAAGTTGCAGAAAGGACAACGTGGTATAGAACTTCAAATCAAGCGATGCCGAGAACCAGCATGTTGCGCCACGAACTTGTCACTAGACGAAGGCTTAGAGGATCGTTGAGCGTGATGTATATTGTATCTGATTTATCTCCATGACAGTCTAATTCCACCCGTTTTGCGCATCTCCCTGACTTGCGTTCCCTTCTTCGTCCGCATGCGGCACAATAGGGGCAAAGTCTGGGTTCTTCTGCACCGTCCAAGAGGGCAAGTGGTAGCCAGGTGGTGCACACCCGATAGGGAAGTCGGTGCGCGTTCCACTAAAACGCAAAGCGAGGCTGACGACTTCGACTTGGTTGTAGCCCCAAGGGGCTCCGTCCATCGGCTCATAATATGAACTCGGGTAGGCCTCTTCTTCGGTGCGGTCTGCTTGGAACCCAATAGGCGCAACCCTCTTGACACCTAGACTGACAATCTCATCGTGATGCCTGATCTTTCCGATCAAAGTCTTGTTACGCCTCTTGAGCGCCTCTTGCTGCGTTTGAGTATACATACCGTAACTCCTAAGATGCAGATCAGCCACGAGCAAAGAGCACTGGACGATGTAGGAGCCACCAATCTTAGCCCGCTGGTAAAGGCCATGCAGGACGCCGGCTGCGCCAGCATGTCCAGTTCTGCACATCGTTAGCTTGATACGCTTCGGGCTTGGTTTGCAACGAACAGGTAATCGGCATTAGGCCCCGGAAATATATGTGGTTCATCGAAACCATGGAATCGACCGATATCGCGAGCTATGCCGCAAGCCTATGTGCAGGTTAGCCGTGGAAGCTTGGAGTGCCGGCTCAATTGGACTCACCGAGTCAGAGATCTGCGCCCAGCCAGGACGTGTGCTCCACGGGCCCTTCCACCCGTAACAGTTCTCTTGACAGTAGACAATGCCTTTATGGCGATCAGACACAAGCCCGAGCACGGCGTCTTTGCCAAAACCGAGATGTTCCAACACAGCTGGACGATACCCATCAATGAAGACGTCTGCATCACCAATGAGCTCCAGTAGCTTTTTGCGGCCCTCAAAAGTCTTGAGATCGATGTCGACGCTGATTTTTCCTTGACAGCCATCGAACAAAGTGATCGGCAACTCTGTATTCTTGGAGCAACTGACGCGAATGACTGTTGCACCCAAAGCAGCCAGGACTCGTCCAATAGTTGGTGCTGCGATCGCGCGAGCCAGTTCAAGTACTTTGATACCTGAAAGCGGTCGAAGGTCGGTCGTGTCAGCTGGCTGTGGCCATTCCACGGGTGGCTGCTTGTAATGAGGTTGCCGAATTAGGTTGTAATAAGGCTCGTCTTTGATCGCTTGTCCCTGTCTTTGTCAGGTGTGTAACAAACGCAAGATCGGGATGCTCACATGCGGCGTGCGATCGAACTCCTCTTTCTCGTAACATATACTACCCGGCAGACGATAAACATTGGCACTCCAGTTGTCCAAGGTCTTCGAATCCAGTTGTGAGACAGATTTTGAGTACATGTCCAAGATCTCATCCCATTCGAGGCCTTGCTCGTCGTGTTGAGGCTTTGATAACATGGAGAGAAGGGGTGTCGGGTCCATGTTTCCATGCAATGCATACCAGCTGTCGTCTGCAGTCTTGTAGATGTTTGTTGCGAGCTGTCGATACAGCTCTCGTGTATTTCCATGATCCCAACGCTTGACAGCAGTCATCATCTTCTTACTGAATGTCAGATAGTCTCCGTCCATGCGTACAAACAGTGCAGCAAGACCATTGAGCAGCGCCTGTGGCCTATTCCAGCGTTAGTCGCCAGCGACAAGAAATGTCGAATCTCACTTACACGTCGATGGAGACCTCTTGGTCAAGTGCGTAGCGTTGTTTCGATATCGCATTTGATAGAAGAGCGACATAGCCAAGTAGGCCTGCTTGTGCCTCTGCGCATTTGTATGGCACAGGGAAGAAAGGATGTTGCTCTTCACCATCGAACTTCACTGTCGAGGCAAGACTCTTGATTTCGGTCGGCAGGTCCAAGCGTACATCGGCGACAGTCCGGTCGAATATGGCCTGCGACTCGGCTTGTATAGTGTACCCGTCCCAGCAACCGGTGTCGCCATTTTGGTCGGCCATATTGCGCTGCACAAAATATGTGTATTTGATGATATCTGCAAGCCAATGTGCTTGATCCTTTGCAAAAATCCTCGTCAAGTAGACTTGCGGAACATCTCTTTTGATATTTACAGGCTCAAAACTTTCTTCGGAGTACTTTGTGCCGTCGGGTGATGATCTGGAGCTCGGGCTCCACATCTCGGAGCCAAGGTGTTTAGCGTTCGGGGTCTTGTTGGTAGACTCATAATGGAGTAAAGAGGGGCTGGTTGCCCACACATCGGCCTAGGACACGCTCTCCGGTGCTGAAACAAACCATCGTTGTTCGATGTCATCTCCAAGGTGAAGATTTGCACGGGGAGCACACAAAGCAACGGCGTCGGACTTGGTAATCGGGCACATGCACTCCGCTTACTTTGATGGCATAGAACCTTTGTATGAACGAGCGTGGAAACTCGAGTCGCGGACTTCTATGTGGAGCTCGTGACTAGCGGCCGGTGATGGAAGTGTGCAATAACTTTGGTAAGTCTATGCTCATAAAAGTTTACCTCCGTGTGCTGGCGACTCTTGACGCCCCACAAGCCACGTTCCTTGATTTATGCACGAGAAGCAAGTATGACTTGTAGTAGAAAGCCTAACGTTTCAATATTAGCAGCGCCTGCATAATTGTCACGTAAGGTAAATCGCAGGCTAAAGTGCCCGGCAATCGTTAGCTGAGCTTGTGTCTACAACTCTGCTGCAAGGGCATGGATTGGCCCTGTGTGACGGGGTGGTCTGCCGCTGGGTTTAGGTCGAGTTAAACCAAGGGTTGATTCAGGCGAGGGAAGAAGGGGTTGGCACAATGAATACGGTTCGTTGTAGTCACTGACCCCAATACATGAGTTGAGCACGCGGCTCCTATGAAAGATGGAAACCTAACTATCCTATACACCAAGGAGACTCGTGAGTCGTTGGCCTGCTCACTTCTAGGGCGAGGTGAGCATGCTGCAGAATTCGGACCCGTGCTGCGTCCTACGCAGCTCGCTGCCCGACGACCCTGACTGTAGGAGCGAGTTATCACACCCTGTCACCTCTTCACAAAAGCTGGCCCGTCAGGCTCGTGAAGAGCCCGTTGTTACCATAATACTGTGGGCCGACGAACAAGGTCACTGGCGAGCAACATATCTTGTGGAGTACCCATGATCATGACCACGACTTGAGTTGCAACATTACAGGAGTCAGGTAAGTAATCCTCCTCCAGCTACTGGAATGTACAGTCCATTCAACCAACCGGCTTTCTCCTCACACAGTGTCGCAACCACCCAAGCAAGGTCGTTGGGGTTTCCCATCCTTGGCGCAACTGGTATATTGTCGCATCTCGCATGTACGACATCCAAGAAATCACTAGGCATGGACATGATTTTCTCCGTCGTAGTGGGACCAGGTGCAACTGTATTCACGGTACAGCCGTACTTCCGCGGGAAGTATCGTGCCCAGCAGCGCGTGAAAGCTTCTATCATCCCTTTCGATCCAGCATAGATGGTCAAATCAGGGTCAGGATCCCGGGACGTCGCGCTTCCAATGTTTATGATGCGGGAATTCTGCCGAGATAAGATGGGGAGAATTGCCCGCGTCAGGAGCATCGTCCCTCTCCCATTGACGTTGACCACTCGATCCCATGTCTTAAGTATGTCATCATCGGACATGGCGTCAATCTCATCGAGTGCAGCGACGCCGGCGTTGTTGACCAGGAAATCGACCGTGCCGAAGCGTGCCGCCGCAGCCTGTGCTAGCTTGCTTGGGCCATCAGTGGTGGACAGATCTGCCATGACCAGCAAAGACGCAGAGTCGCCTTCGAGGCTGTGGACCACGTCCTCCGCCAAATGTTCCTCAGCCTTGTTTGGATATGTGATGATGACGCTGCAACCACGTCTCGAGAACTCCCTGGCCATAGTCGCCCCGAGACCTGAAGAAGAACCAGTCACAAGGGCGACCTTACCCTGCAGACTAAGCGGCAAGGTGTGGTTTTCTGGCTGAGCCATTGGTCCAAGTCAAATATGGCTGTGCTCTGGCTGCTGGAGATTTCGCGATATGGTCTCGGGGTCGAAGCTGCGAAACGGGCTGTGGTGGTTCTTTGCACTCCTTGATAGAGAGGGATCTGCTAGGTAAGTATAGTGACTTGCTTGACTGGTAGTAATTGGTTGTCGTCACAGGTCGTGGATGCACAAAGAGACCACAACTCCACAGACGACAGACCCGAGGGGCCGAAGGAGACGGAAGTGGAAGTTCCGAGAGACCGGAGAAAATTAGGCTTCCGGCCCTGGCTATCGGTCTGGTGTTTGTAGCTCCACACTAACTCAAAGCCCACCACGCGGGCCACCGAAAAGCGGAGTTGAGTGGAGAAATAACCCTACTTCCGAAATTACCCTACTTCCTGCTGCCAGGATGCAATGCCAAACGGCTACTATAGCCAGACAAACATTCGTGATTCCATCAAATAAGGCCAACGGTAGTATACGACAGCTCCCGCTCTGATCTATCAATATTGACTCCTAAACTCGACTTAATCACTTCGCCTTGGGTCACAAGCGGCGCCAACCACAGCTTTTCACCATCGACTCTCACCATCCACTCAATTCCACGGATACGGGCTTCCAACATGCATACTCTCGCCGAAATTGAGGTGCCATGGCTGACCGCGGCTGGTTTCGTCCTGGTCGGCTATGTCGTCTTCCTTCTCTTCGAAGACTATTCCATACGTGCCAAGTATAACTTTCCAAACCTGGTCCCAGGATTGCCTCTTATTGGCAATGCGCTTCAGATGCCATCAACCGATCACGGTCCATTTCTGTCAAAGCTTGCTGAGACATATGGAGAGATGTACGTATTCTCACATGTCCATTTTTGAGAAGGCCTGCTGACCGTTTAGGTTCACATTGAAGCTTGGCCGATCTTATTGGGTCATCCTGAACTCGCGCAGAACTGCCTACGAGCTACTGGAGAAGAGGGCGGCCATTTACTCGTCACGCATGAGCTTGCCGACCGCCCACAACATCGTGTCGGGTCACAAACGCATGGTACTCATGCCAAACAACGACACATGGCGAGCGCAGCGAAAATTGATGCACCAGGTGCTCAACGTGAAAAAAAGCATGTTCCGCCCCTTCCAAGATACAGAGTCTAGGGCGTTGATGTACCACGTCCTTCACGCGCCTCAAGACTGGTATCTGTCTTTAGCACGCTACGCAAGCTCAGTCATCTTGAGCGTTGTCTTTGGCGTGCGCGCAGAAATGGGTGATGCCGCTTTCAACACTATCTTCGAGACTATGGAGGACTTTGTACCTTATACCATGCCTGGTTACGCTAAGATTGACGCCATTCCCCTCTTGACACAGATGCCGTATCTCAAGTTTCTTCAACCCTGGAGATGGGAGGCGGATAAGGTTTACCAGCGAACGCTGAAGTGAGTGCGATGCATTACGACATCTCGAAGCGTGAGGGACGTCTAGCTAATTTATGCTCGCCAATGTAGAGGCTTCACACAGCTGTTTGATGAGCTCGAGCAAAGGGTCAAAGACGGAACTCAGAAAGACTGTTTCATCACGGAACTGTTGAGCGACAAGGAGACGCGGTTCACCCGGGACGAGATTGCTTTCATCGCGGTAACGCTCCTAGAAGCTGGAAGCGATACGACGCGCATCACCATGGTGTCAGGAATTGCAGCTGCAGCTATGTACCCTAATTGGGTAGAACGCGCACGGAAAGAGCTAGATGAGGTCTGTGGGAGCAATGCTGAACGCTTGCCGACATTTGAGGACCTTGACAAACTGCCCTACATTCAAGCTGTGGCGAAGGAAGCCACTAGATGGAGGTATGTTCGCGCTGACGTACAAAACAAATCCATGTGTGCATACAGATCGATCTGACACTCGCCAGACCCTCAAACACTCAGACCGGTCTTCCACACGCACTGACCAAAGATGACGAATTCGAAGGTTATCGACTTCCAGCTGGCACCGTGGTCACATGGAATCATTGGGGCATCTCCAACGACCCCAAGGAATACGAAGATCCGCTACGTTTCTGGCCGGAGAGATTCCTGAACGATGACTTGCAAAAGCCCACGAAAGGATATCTGGGCTTCGGTACAGGTAAGCACACTGTCAATCGAGTCCCTTCCAGCTTTCATATCCTCTCTAACGTCCACAGGTCGCCGTCAATGCGTGGGTTACAATCTCGCTTCCAGTAACCAGTTCATCGTGTTCGCACGATTGCTATATTGCTTCGACGTCGAAGAAGACCCTGCTCATCCGCTTGTTGTTGAGAAACCATTTCCTCTAACAGCCCTCGAGGAACCTTGCAAAGTCAAGATCAAGCCACGCAGCGAAGCCCATCGACGCTTGATCGAGACCGAATGCCAGACAGCGGCTACATTTTGAGCAAAAGGCTCTTGTCGGATACTTCACGCGAGAAAATGTATTACGGTTTTTGTCCAACATAATTTCTCCATAGTTGCAAGCAGCATCCTATCATCACTCTTTGAGCGTGTCGCAGTGATTCATGCTGCCGAAGTCAATCTACAACGAGTATCTAGATACATGGGCTCTGCGACATAGCTGCAGGATGAGATTGTACAGGTTTCGGTGGTGTGATAATGCAAATCCTAAGGCGGCCAACGGTGCCTGAGAAATTGTGTCGACCTTGTACACAGTTACTGGACCCTCATTCAATATGCCGTACAAAGCGAGTCAACCTCGTAATCGCTGTCGTATGTACCTCCACCCAGCCTTGGATTCATAGATGGTCAGCCACATCCTAGAAGGAATGATCGATGTGCACATAACTATTGATTGAATGATCGCGAGAAGACGGCAGAGAGGGCTGTCCGCTCCAGAGCGCTTTGCAACCATCTCGGGATTACAAAATTTAATTTACAGACAACGGAGTGATACAAAGTTGATTTCTGGAGATAGAGATTTCTGAAACTGATAGCAGATGCTACTTATATGGCCTTTCAGAACAAGAGCGGTAACATGATCTGGGAAGGCCACTCAGCGCCCGAATGTACAGAGTGCACGCCTTTGTTCAGATTAGGCATCAAACGCCCAACATCAGGATACTCGTGTAGGTCGTGGATGTGGCCATTGATCTCCAAACGTAACGACTCTCCAGCTTCGAAGGCTATACCAGTCGGCCAGATCGGGACATCAAGCTCAACAACTGTGCCTGGTGGTATTTCTTCTTCCTTGTCGCACGGCAACCACAACTCAGTTGGCGCTTGCGATTCAAGCTGTTCTTTTGACAACATTGGATCTTGCCCGAGTGAGCGTTTAGAAGCGCGTAAGCGACCAAGAGGACCCCAATGCTTGTATAGGCAGAGGTCCTCGATTTGCCCTAGCTTCGTGCCGTGCGGTTGACGATCTAACGGGACGTTCAGAGAGACCAGAATGTTACCATCAACGTCGACTTTGCGCAAGATGACAAATACATCCATGTCGTTTTGATCCATTGTCGACATGAACAGCTTGAGCTTCGAAGGTCCCAAAATCTCCGTATACTTTGGGAAAGTGTACGTGAAATGGACGCCCTTCTCCTCCCATGGGCCCGCGTTGTACGATGTCATACCGTTGCTGCTGGGAATTTCGTATGAGAGCTTTGCATCTGTCGAATCCAGGAACAGTGTATGATACTGTGTGCGAGCAGGAGGGTAGTTATCCTCTGGCCGGTTTGTGATGTCCGGGCGGTCTCCGAAACGTAGTAGCGAAACTCTCACTTTTGGCGTGTTCTCCCATCCATTATCTTTTCCGAGAAGATAGCGGTCGAGGAATCGCTGTAAATCGTCATTATTGTCGGGCTGGTAGAGATCGTGCCATTCCTGAGTCGCATGAATACGGAGCCTAAGCCTACTATTAGCAAAATTCCAAATTCCACAGAGGGGTTACTCACCATTTGTCCTTAGACGAAGAATATTTCCACCCCCTGAATGAACCCTCGGTATGGAGGCCGGTTGAATAGCTCATGGTCACATACATTGGCACGTCGATGTTGGTGAGCTTCGGCTTCTTGTCTGCCCAATATGCGTTCATATGTGGATGTTTGGTGGTCATGGCACCAATGTCCTCGTATGAACCATGCCCTACAGCCTCAGGTTAGCGGTAGTCACGAGAGATAGGATAGTGCGGATGACCTACCTTGCATGGTTGTCATGAGCGTCTTCCAAAAGAAGGGATCCGCAATACCTCCACGACAAACACCTTCGCGGTAGAGATCTCCAATACCTTCCCAAGGAGCAATGGCTTTTAGGTGAGGTGGGCGCTCGGCTGCAATGAACCTTTTCTGCAAGTCAGTCTCGAGGCACTCTTAAAATTGGGAATGGCGTCGAACTGCGTACCATTGGACGGCCGCAAGCCACGAGTTGCCAACCAGAGCCACGTTTTCATTGCTCCAGGCTTGCTTAGCAACCCACTCGATCAGGTCGTACCCATCTTTTCTTTCCTAGTGGGCTCGTTAGCAACAACATACTCAGGCATTGGTTCGTCAAAGATACGTACCTGAGTGCCAAATATGTGCATGTCGCCCTCAGAGTTGAAAGTTCCTCTAGCATCAGCTTGTACCAGCGCATATCCGCGTGGACACCATTCCGCTGGATCCGGTGCCTCAAACTTCTCAAGCCCGCTTGTCTCCGGTGCGGGGACAGAGATATAGGTAAATTCGTGGCTGAAAATAACTCCCGATCCAGTTTTACCATAAGGGCTCCAAGGGACCAGTGCGGGCAGTCGTTCGTTCTCCTTGGACGCTGGCAGAAAGATATCGGCACGGATTTTGATTCCGTCTCGTAGTTCCACAGCCACATCTTTGAGCCAGACGATTGGCTCAGGCAACGGACGGCGACCTTCTCGTTTCCAACCTCGTGGCAGGACGACGCGCTTGCCTGGCTCATATTCGGTCCAGGTGTTCCCGAAGTTACGAAGTGAAGGCAAGAATGGGACGTCAAACCCTTGAATTTGATGGGTCACCATTGTTGAAACGGGAAAGTCGGGAATGTAACGGAGCTGTGACTGCTTTGTCCACTAAAAAAGGGTGAAGATTTTCGATAATAAGGACAGATTGGCGGCAGGCTGCGGCACTGACTTTATGTATCTCATCTCTAGGTATGTCCGCAGAAAAGGGTTCAGCAAGCCGGCCTGACGACTTCGGGCTTTGGAAGGCGCTTTGTCACATCCAGCACCGACTCACGGATATCCGTCTTACGTGGAGGTGGCGTGATCGGAGTCGGATTCTCGGCGCCGGAGGTCATTTTGTGGAGACAGGGTCTAGGGCTAGCGATGTTTGGTGACAGCAGCCGTGGACGGAATCTGTACGAGTGGGAAGAATGGGGCCGTGAAAGTGTTGTCCGAGGCAGGCATACCGATCAATTGTTCTTAAGCCGAGAGTGCCAGAAACATTAAAGCACGTTTGCGAGAAGCGCCCGCGCAGCACAAAGTGCTCACGTTCGCCTCGCACTAATTAACTCTCCGCTGACCCGAAGGCTACAGTATTGCAGCGTTCTTTGTCCTTATCTGCTCAAAAGATGGCTTCTGTCGCAGAGGGACAATCGTCACATCTTCCAACAAAGGCGATCTCGACCACAACTACGCCACCAGACAGAGCTCAACCAGGAACCCAAGATGGCCCAATTCTGAACCACGTTGCAATCAAGGTCACTTCGGTAGCCGCGTCAAAGGCATTCTACGCAGATATCCTTGGGATGAAAGAGCTCTTTACTATCAACACAGGACGATTTACGGCTCACTACCTAGGCAGCTCGTTCAGTTCAGAGGAATCATCGAAAGACATCCTTGCGTCACTTGGCACCAGATCTGGCTTACTCGAATTGATCCATAAAGAGAAGCATGCAACAGATGCTGTTCGCGATTCGACATGGAGCAGTGAAAAAGCCGGCTTCGACCTTGTAGCGCCTAAGGAGCGGCAGGGGTTCGTCCATCTGGGGTATCGCGTGCCAGATGTTGCTGCAACGTTAGAACGAGCCCGCCAGGGAGGCTGGCAGATCTTGAAAGACATCAACGAGATCAGTGTTTCTGAAGGTGTGCTCCCAGGCCGCTCGACCAAGGCTCAGCCTCTCGGAGAATGGACACCTGGTTTCCTGCACACCTTGGCCCAGATTGGGTTTGTAGCGGATCCCGACGGGTAAGTCACCCAAGTCATACTTCCATATGGGTCTTCCATCTACGGCAGCTAATAAATACAAGGAACGTGGTCGAAATCCTACCGAGAGTTCTCTTGTAATTATGGAATTGGGTGTTGAGGACCTTTCCTACAAGTCGCTTTGTTTGAGTGACTCGGCTATGATACAACTTTAGGGTAGCGGGCTAGACAGACATTTCTAGTCATACCATCCAGAGCGACATCATGCGTGCCTGTAATGTTCGCGAAGGCCGAATCGAAGTGATCTCATCATCTCCCGGCCAGCCTGTTGCAAGGCGTAGCCGACGATCATTCAGTCTCGACTGCTGCTGCATGTACATGGTGACGCTGCTACGGATGGCCCGGAGCAGCGGGGTCAGGCCCTAAGCACGCTTCGACCATCTCTTGACCAGCTCTCTACTACGTGTCTCTAACGACACGTGACCATATCTCCACTATTTCTCCACCATCTGCTCCGCCATCACCTAGCCTTGTCAAGCGAGAGTCTAGGGAGGCGGAACTAAGCAAAGCAGACCCGCCGCACGGGGTCTATACCCCGCAAATGTCAATGCAGGCAGCTGGGAGCTCACGACCAAGGGCCCGTTGCCATACCTCCTACAGGCTTGCATATGTAACGCGTAGGTGACGCTTTCATGCCGCAGAAACACGACCTTGTCATACTCACTGTCAGGCCTGCCTTCGGTGCTTCGGATATTCAGCTTTCGCTGACTTCCTTAAGCTATGGATGCCTCAAACAACGCCAGGTGCGCCATGCCAACTAAGCGTTCGCCGATCCGGTCCGCCGCTGACATCTACAGATACCGGTGTCCTTCTTGCGGACGGCCCTTTGATCGCAAGTACGTTGACTTTAGCCTTTGACCTTCGTCTGCTGATCATTCCAGGGATACATTGTCTCGCCATATGCAGTTGCATGAGGTGGGTCGCGCTGGCGCCAAAATCCGACGGAAGTCATGTACTTCGTGCTTCAGGTGCGACCTCTCCCCTACATGGCTTTTGTCTCTTCTGCTCACAGAGTGCATAGGTCAAAGACTAAATGCAATGGCACACGCCCAACCTGCTCCTTGTGTGAGAAACGCGGCAGCGAATGCCGATATTTGAAGGACAGTGGGCTTCAGCCAGAGTCAAACCCCATGAACCACATCAACCAGACCGAAAACAATCCGCATACTCGGCAGGCCAGCAGTGATGGGCGTCATCGTGTAAATATTCTGTTCTCCGAACAGGATTCACACTCGTCGAACTCCAATGTGTCCAATGCTGTAGATGGCACACCCTTGACAAGCCTCGGAACTATTGGAGACTCAGGGCTCCAATCCTTAGGCCAAACCACATCCATCGGGCGTCCCACGTTATATCAAGAGCAGTATCCATCCTTGGATGGCGCACATTATTTTGCCTCGGGCGACGATGCTGACTGGCTAGGAAACGCTTCCATTGGTGACGGGCCTTTGCTGGAGCCGTTTATACCAGGTCTTTGGGATTTCTCTTTAACGTCTCCACCACAAGCTCTCCAGCTCAGCCTACAGTTACCTCAAGAACCTGAAGTGGAGGAGATCCCGCCAGAAGAGGATGGTACGAGCAATGAGTCCAGCACAGGATCAGACTTCGAGCATCCGTGGCCAATGGAATGGAACCCAGGATCCACTAAGCCCTGGTCACTTCCCATGCTAGAGAACCCCCAGCACCCCAAGAAGGCAGCCAGAAGGACATTTTGCACCAAAGCCATCACTCCCTCCGACGTAGCGACTTTGAAAGATCGAATCAAGTCCGAATACGACTACGGACCACGGCAACAAATTCAATTAGAAAATTTTCCCAGCAGCGAGAGCTTGAATCACGCCATCGACATGTATTTTATACATCTCCATGGGGTAAGAAATGACCTTGTTACACATGGGTCATGCAAAGCTGACTCCATAAGATACTGCCAATGGTCCATCATCCAACCTTTGATCCTGAACAAGACCTTGTTGTTACACTTTGTATAATCACCATTGGAGTGAAATACACCGGATTTCCCGGAGCTCAAGCTTTCTCGAAGGCTCTTTCCGAATTGACCAGGCGATTGGTGATCTCTAAAGTAAAGATCAAAGCGGTCTCCCACATGCGAAATTTACTGACTCGACTCAGGTTGAAAGAGAGAGGCGATACGTAAGGTCTGAGACGTATTTGACTGCCCAACTACTGCAGGCAGTCTGTGGATATCTAGGTGATGATGAGCGAACGTTTGAGATGGCCGAGTCATGCCGCAGCAGCCTCGTCTACAACGCGAAATGTATGGGCCTGTTCCGTAAAGGGGCAGATGGCTCAGAATCTGAGCAAAGGCAACGCTCACCTGAAGGTTCATGGCACGCTTGGATTCGAGCTGAACGCCTCCGCCGTATCGCTTGGACTATATTTGTAGGAAAGGATCTAACCCTGTTTAATTACAGTGCTAACCGAGTCGCAGGAGCTTGATACATCATGCGCTTATTTGCACAACAACAGGCCACTCCTAAGCCCAGAAGACATGGAGGTCTCACTGCCCAGTTCTTCGCAGCATTGGGAAGCGCAGTCTGCACACGCGTGGGCTTCTCTTCACCCATGGACTACTTCTTGTCCTCCAACAGGCAATCTTCGAGACATGGTCAGGAATGTTGTGCATGAGACAGAGGCCGGTTTTCCGGGTTTGCAGGACGAGAAACATCGGTTTCTCGTAGTCTTGAGTTTGGCCCGGACACTCTGGAGCGTGAAGGAACTTCATTTCTGCGCCATCACAGAACCGGAAAACGAAGGCTTCGAGTCGGCCCTATGTGCACAACAACAAGAAAACCTGCTCGCTACTATCGACAAGCTATCTCGCTCTGACAAACTGTTACCGGAGCCTCAGACGCGATCACAACAGCTGCAAGTCGTGTACCGGGCGCAGCTGGTACACACTGCTCATCTTTTTGGGGCTGGAGATCTCCTCACCTTCCTCTATCCATATTTGAGAAGAGGCCATGAGTCAGTTGAAGCTCAACATCGAATGTTCCAGTGGGCCGAGAGGAATGCGCAACGTGTGCGGCGCGTTGCTTACCACGGTGCCCAACTGCTCACCCTCATGCGAAAGTTCCCAAGCAACCTGCCTTCAGAACCTTTCGTGGTATTTCACGCAGGTGTGATTTTGTCCATCATGTCCACTTTGCTGCCAGCATGTGCAGCATCAGTTGAGACATCACCCCTACAGATCGACCACCTAGACAGCGACCAGCAGCAAGCAGAGAAGGCGCGAGCATGGATAAAAAACGGTGGAACGTACTCAATCTGGGTACACGGGGTCGAGTCATTGGGCTGTGAGCAAGGGCGCCAGCAGGTCCTAGATCAAACTGCATGGCTTTTGAGCGGTATGAAAGTATGGCCTATTGCGAAGAAATTTGCTGCAATGGTCATCTCGTTGCGGGGAGATTTGGTCTGTGATAGAAAATAGCTCTCGACTTACACCGCTTTAAGCTAGAGCAATTACCTAGTAGGTGAACAGGGTTCGATTCTGCTTCTACATGCTCATCACCCATGTATAGCCCTGTTTCTACTGCAGGTCTCTCAATGCAATCCCATCGAAACCGATTGCCGTCGAGCATACCCTCGACCGTCTTTGCTAGTGCTTTGCTTTGCGCCTCCGAGCAGAGCCGAACGTCGGAGTTGTTGAGCTCCTTCTGTGGTAGTCCTCGAACCAAATATTCCCTCTTTCGAGTCACATCTGCGTCGGTATTGGTTACAACCAAAAGACGCAGCACAAGGCTCCCGAGTTCATTCACTCTTACATGTTAGAAGAGTACGCAGGGTGGTCAACAGTCAGTCACTTTCTGAAGTTTGACTGGTTTATTTAACTAACAAACAGTCAAACGAGCGTATGAATACCCCGCAGTCAGTCAATCTATATGTTGTTGGTTTGTTTGAAGTGTTTGAGGTGTTTGGTTGGTAGGTTGGTGGGGTGGTAGGGTGGTCTTTGGCGATTGTGCAGGAGGTGTTTCACTTCACCAAAATACCATAAAAATAACTTCATCTACAACACCATCAAACCACCACCAAATGACTCTGTAAATACCCATAATAATGTTGTTAAATTGACATGAAGCTGCTGTAGTATCATGAAGTGAATTGGGGTCGATTTGAAGGTGTAAACTCGAAAAATCCAAAAAAATAGATATTGACTTAGCCAAAAGAAGGCCAAAAGTTTATCCTAACCCTGACCCTAGGACCCGGATAACCGCATTAGGCAGTCCGGTACCCCCGAATTCGCCGCTTTTTAGGACGCGACGCGCGAGTTTAGAGCATCTTCAAAATACTAAAAACGCGACATTATCTTTAATAAATTAAGAAGCTACTAACTAACGCTAGTATAGACTAAAGCGATATTATAATCTCTTTATTAACCTCTAAACTAGACGATCTAACGTTAGTCTATACCTAATCCGGCCTACCTACTAAAGGGCGGATAATATAACTACAAAACATAACTAATGAATATAAAGGTTATGTTATAAGGAGTAATCTGCTAGACTGAGGCTAGCTCTTAACTCCCTAATAGGGAAGCCTTAGTAGATAAATAGTAGTAGAGCGTGATCTTTATAATTATAAGGTTATAAGGTTATAAGGCAAAGGTTGTAGAAGAGGAGATATAGTAATAATTCGATAGATGATACTATTAAAGTTCAAACAGAAGCACCCTTTTATAGAGGCTATAGCCGCTAAGTCCCGTAGGCTAAGGTGTTATACTTTGTCACGGGTGGACCACGCATACGCAGAGAGTCCTCGTGGTATTCAACAAGTTCGATACAGGAAGGAGTCTAGTTCTAAGCGGATTCCGGGAGGAGATATGCGGACGCCGCGCCAAGTCTTATAGCA
>Ga0265798_10000803_pt1 | contig 50550 bp, 39 predicted proteins | sample P3T30metagenome_FD_192430 | JGI IMG/M metagenome (GOLD analysis project Ga0265798, IMG submission 192430) | Plant litter microbial communities from East Loma Ridge, Irvine, California - P3 T30 | ecosystem: Environmental > Terrestrial > Plant litter > Unclassified | place: USA: California...
ACTTCACCGAGAAGTGGTTCGCCGACGTCACCGTCAACAAGAGCCGCGTGCGCACCGACGTGCACTTCTCGACCGGCCAGAACCAGCACATGAAGCTGGATCCGGTGGCGGTGGTGCTGGCGGTGGGCTACAAGTTCTAAGCAGTTCCGCCTTGTCCCGAAGGCCCGCCGCGTGCGGGCCTTTTGCTTTTTGCGAAGTGGGACCCGGCGCCCCCGCGGTCAATCCTCGAAAGCAGTCTTGCGTGGCACGCTGTGAATGGATGGGCCTGGGAGACCTACAATCTTTCCAACCCACCCGCAAAGGAAATGACATGAACCATTCCACCGCCCCCGACATCTCCCCCGGCATGGTGCGCCTGCTGGCCATCTCCGCCGGCGTGATCGTCGCCAACCTCTATTATTCCCAGACCCTGGTCGGCCCGATCAGCGCCGCCACCGGGCTGTCGCCGGAAGCCGCCGGCCTGATCGTCACGCTGACCCAGATCGGCTACGCGATCGGCCTGCTGTTCATCGTGCCATTGGGTGACCTGCTGGAAAACCGGCGGCTGGTGTTCACCGCGCTGCTGGCCACCAGCGCCGCGCTGGCGGTGGCGGCGCTCAGCAGCAGCGCCTGGATGTTCCTGGCCGCCTCGCTCGGCATCGGCCTCGGCTCGGTGGCGGCGCAGGTGCTGGTGCCGTTCGCGGCCCACCTGTCGCGCGAAGAGACGCGCGGCTACAACGTGGGCAAGGTGGTCAGCGGCCTGCTGCTCGGGATCATGGTGGCGCGTCCCGCCGCCAGCCTGATTGCCGACCACGGCGGCTGGCACCTGGTGTTCGGCGGCGCCGCCGTCGCGATCCTGGTGCTGGCCTTTGTCCTGCGCAGCAAGCTGCCCGAACGCGTGCCGGCCCACCAACTGGGCTACGGACGCCTGATCGGCTCCCTGTGGACCCTGTTCGCCACCACCCCGGTGCTGCGCCGCCGCGCCGCCTACCAGGCCGGCCTGTTCGGTTCCTTCAGCCTGTTCTGGACCGTGACCCCGCTGGTGCTGGCCGGCCCGCAGTTCCACCTGTCGCAGACCGGGATCGCGATCTTCGCCCTGGTCGGCATGGCCGGCGCGATCGCCTCGCCGGTGGCGGGACGGCTGGCGGACCAGGGCCACACCCTGGCCGCGACCGCCATCGCGCTGGTGCTCGGCGTGATCGGCTTTGCGCTGCCCTTGTACCAGCCGGCCTCGCGCGAGCTTGGCATCGGCATCCTGGTGGTGGCCTCGATCGTGCTGGACATGGCGGTGGCGGCCAACCTGGTGCTCGGCCAGCGCGCCATCTTCACACTTGGCGCCGAAGTGCGCAGCCGCCTGAACGGCATCTATTTCGCGATTCTCTTCAGCGGCGGCGCACTGGGTTCGGCACTGGGCGCCTGGGTCTACGCCCACCACGGCTGGCATGGCGCGCTGCTGACCGGCATGGCCTTCCCGGCGCTGGCCCTGGTCTACTGGCTCACCGAGCTGGCGAGCCGTCCGGCGCCCGCGGGCAAGGCGGTCTGAATCACACCTCCGGGATGCCGGCGCGCCCCAGGTGCTCCGCCAGCAGTTCGACGAAGGCGCGGATCTTCTGCGATCCGCGCCGGTTTTCCTGGTAGACGGCGTGCATCGCGACGTCCATCGGTCCTGGATTGACTTCGTACTCCTCCATTACCCGAACCAGCCGGCCTTCGCGCAGGTCGGCGTGCACCAGCCAGTGGGCCAGCATCGCCACGCCCAGGCCAGCCACGGCGGCCTGGCGCAGCACGTCGGCGTTGTCGGCCTGGACCACCCCGCGGATCGGGATCTCTTCCACCGCCGCATCGGCATCTTCCCTGCGGCGCAGGCGCCAGCTGCGGCGGTTGTCGGTAAAGCTGAACTGCAGGCAGTCGTGCTGCGCCAGGTCTTGCGGTGCGCGCGGCGCGCCGTGGCGTTTGATGTAGGCGGGGCTGGCGCACAGCACGCGCTGGTGCGCGGCCAGGCGGCGCGCCACCAGCCTCGCTTCCGGGTCGATGCTGCCCATGCGGATCGCGACGTCGATCGATTCGTCGGCCAGGCTGACCACCGTGTTGCTCAGGCAGAGGTCGAGCGTCAGGCGCGGATGGCGCACCCGCAGGTCCGGCAGCATCGGCGCAATGTAGAGCGCGGCGAAGGTCGGCGGCGCCGCCACCCGCAGTACGCCCTTGACCTCGTCCCCGCGTTCGCTGACCGCATCGTCGGCGGCCTCCAGCTGTTCCAGGATGCGCAGCGCATCGGCCTGGTAGCCGCGTCCCGCTTCGGTCAGCGTCACGCTGCGGGTCGAGCGGTTCAGCAACGCCACGCCGAGTCGCCCCTCGAGGGCGTCGATGACGCGCGTGACCGAGGAGGTGGCCAGGCCAAGCTGGCGCGCGGCGCTGGAAAAGCCGCCGCTGGTGGCGACGGTGCAGAAGGTCTTGAGTTCGGCGAAACGGTCCATGGAATCCTTGCGCGATGCGGGCCGTTCATCTTTCCACACGGTGCGCACGATGACAAGGAGGCCGGTCCCTGTCAAAAGGTCGGGTGCATTGATCGTGCTACCCGTCCGGGATAGCGTTTCTCCATTTCGGGATAAGTAAAACTTCTACTTCCAAGAATAATCCAATGCTAGGATGTGGAAATTATAAGTTCCATGGAGGGGAGTCCTCGTGCGAATAACATGCTTCATGTGGAAGAACATCCTTGCGCTGACGGCCTGGCTGGGCGCGGCGTCCATTGCCCACGCGGCGGAGATCAGCCTGATCGGTCAGTTACAGGAAGGCGGGGCGGCGCTTGTCGTCACACTGTGCCTGTCGGTGCTGTTCGTCGCCGTCAGCATCGAGCGCCTGCTGCACCTGCGCATGCGCGCCGTGGTCCCGAGCGGTCTGGCAGAGGAGGCCAGGGCACTGTGGGCCGTACCCGACACCGCCACCTTGCAGGCCGTGGCGCAGGACAGCAACAGCACGCTGGGCCGGATCATCGCCTACATGGTCGCGCATCGCGGCCAGTCCCACGCCTACGTCAGCAGCGGGGCGGGCGACATCGCTTCCCTCGAACTGCGCCACCACCAGCAGAAGTTCTACGCCCTGTCGATCGTCGCCACCGTGGCGCCCATCGTCGGCCTGCTCGGGACCGTGCTGGGGATGATCGAATCCTTCAACGTGATCGCCTACGCCGACGGCATGGGCAATCCGGCGCTGCTGGCGGGCGGCATCTCGAAAGCCTTGGTCAACACGGCGGCCGGCCTGGCGGTGGCGCTGCCGGCGCTCGGCATGCACCATTACTTCAAGCACCGCCTGGCGTTCTACAGCCTCGCGCTGGAGAAGCAGGTCAATGGCCTGCTGCGCGAATGGTTTGCCCCGACCGCGGTGGCGCCAGGTCCGAACCTGCAGGTGGTGCCCCATGCGCATTGACCTGGGCGCGGACGAACCGCCGGAAATCGGGCTGATCGCCCTGATTGACTGCATCTTCTTCCTGCTGATGTTCTTCATGATCGCTACCTCGTTCAAGCAGCCCGACGCCGAAAAGCAGATGGAGTTGCCGGTGGTGCTGCCGGCGGCCCAGATGAGCCTTGACCGTGCGAGCGCGGCGCCAGTGGCGCTGGCGATCGGGGTCGACCGGGAGGGCAAGCTGTACGTCGATGGGAAGCAGGTCAAGGTGCAGCAGTTGCACGACCGGCTCAAGGCGGAAGCCGCGGCCAATCCGGCGCGCCCGATCCGCATCGACGGCGACGAAATGGCGCGCTACCAGGACATCGTCCACGTCCTCGACCTGTGCCAGTTCGAAGGTTTTACGAAGATCGCGATGCATACCCGCCAATGAGGACCGGGTTCAGGATGGGGTCAGCGCGCTGGTACTTCCTGGCGTCGGTCGTCCTGCATGCGAGCCTGGCAGCGTGGCTCTACTACGTCGGCAGCAGGGAAGTTGGACGGCGCCAGGATACGCAGGTGAAGGCAAGCGTGCAGGCCACGGTGCAGGCCCGGATGGCACGGCGCGTGGACGACCTCAGGAAGATCAAGGAATTGCTCGAGCAGTCGGCCAACCGGACGCCTGCGACGCCTGCGGAGACGGTGACGGAACCGGACCGGATGGTGCAGCAGGCACGCGAGATGTCGCGCGCCATCGACGAACTTGGCCGCGAGCTGAAAGCGGAAGAGCTGGCGCGCCTGACCCTCAAGACGAAGGAAGAGGCGCGCGCCGAAGTGGACGCGGAAGCGTCGCCCGATCCAGCCGCCGACACGCAAGTCACTGGCGACCCGGCAGCCGAACTGGCCGGCCTGGAAGCGAAAGCGCGCGTGCTGGCCGCCCGCGCCGGGCAGCTGGCGCGCGAGCGCGACGGCGTCCAGGTGGGGCGCGGCATCGGTACCGGCAACGGCGACGGCAGCGCATCCGGACAAGGCCACGCGCTGGGGAACCTGCCGCCGGGCGCGCGCCAGCAGAGCGCCGAGGAAATCGCACGCTTCATCCGCGAGGGGACGGAACCGGAACGAGAGAAGAACAGCCGGGTGTACCAGAACAAGGGCCGCGACATCTTTGCGAGCGCCAAGGGTACGGTCCCCGGCTTCGACACGACGCAGATGGTGAAGGGCCGGGGCCGCATGTTCGGCGCGGGCGGACAGTACGCGAATCGCATCTATCTCAACAGCTGGTACATGATCGGCCCTTTCCCGGGAAACCATAGCAGGGAGCTGTTCAACAACCCGAAGTACCCGCCCGAAGACGCGGTGTTGCTCGACGCGGTGTACTACGGAAAAGACAAGCGCCTCGTCAAATGGGAATACGTGAACACGGCGCGCTATCCCCTGGTCCCGCGTGGCGACGAAGAGAATGCGGTCTACTACGGCTATACGGAAGTATTCATGGACCGGGAGCGCGACATGCTGGTCTGGATCGGCGCCGATGACGATGCGTCGGTCAAGGTGAACGAGCGGCTGGTCTGGAAGGGGGGAGATTCGGGCAAGCGCTGGTTCTACCAGAGCATCTACGCGAGCAGGACGACCTACCAGCGCGATTACAACCGCACCGAGGGCCAGCGCCTGGTGCGCTTCAAGAAAGGCCCCAACACGGTCTTCTTCAAGCTGTCGAACGGACCGACGCGGCTGTTTTTCTCGATGGTGCTGACGCCCGTACAATGACGGGCATGAACCGATCGACATGGAAAGCCGCAGCCGCCGCGGCGCTGCTCGTCGCCGCCTGCGGAGCGGGGGCGAGCTGGGTGGCCGGCAGCACGCTGGTGGGCGCCTACAACCACGCCGTAGCGGCGCCAGGGCCAGGTGTGCGCAGCGTGCGCCTGACAACGCTGGAAGGCGCGCCGGTCGAAGGCTGGCTGCTGCCTGCGCGCGGTGAAAGCAAGGGCGCGCTACTGCTCCTGCACGGCATCCGTGCCGACCGCACCCAGATGCTGGCGCGCGCCCGCTTCCTGCAGGCCGCGGGCTACACGGCGCTGCTGATCGACCTGCCCGGCCACGGCGCCAGTCCGGCGCCGGCGATTACCTTCGGCCTGCGCGAAGGTGCTGCGGTCAAGGCTTCACTCGACTACCTGCGCCGCGAATATCCTCGCCAGCGCATCGGCGTGATCGGCGTCTCGCTCGGCGCGGCCTCGTACGTGCTGTGCGCCGACTGTCCGCACGCGGATGCGGCGGTGCTGGAGTCGATGTATCCCACCATCGAGGAAGCGGTGCAGGACCGGCTGCGCATGCGGGTCGGCTTCCTCGCCGCACCGCTGTCGCAACTGCTGCTGGTGCAGCTGCCGCTGCGGCTGGATATCGACGCGGCGCAGCTGCGGCCGATCGCGCGCATGCCTGAATTGAAAGCGCCGGTCCTGATCGCGGCGGGCGACGCCGACCTGCATACGACGATCGCCGAAACGCGCCGCATCTTCGAAGCCGCCAACGGCGAGAAGGCCCTGTGGGAAGTGCCCGGCGCCGCGCACGTGGATTTGCACCGCTTTGCGCCGGCCGAATACGAGCAGCGAATCCTCAGCTTCCTCGGCAAGCACTTGTAATAAAAAAGCCCACGCAAGCGCGGGCCCAAAGGTCACACCAGAGAACTCTTAGAACTTGTAGCGCAGGCCGGCCAGGAACTCGCGGCCGGTGACGTTGTTCACCACCACGCTGTTGCGCGCGCGGCTGATGAACTGGTCGTTCGGCTCGTTGGTCAGGTTGACGCCTTCCAGCGTGAATTCCAGCTTCTCGTTCCACTTGTACGACAGCGACACGTCCACGTTGAAGGTTTCGTTCTTGCCCTCGACGTCGTTGTTGTTCTGGCCCGGCACGCGGGTAATGAACGAGGAACGCTTGGCACCCGAGACGCGCGCGCTGAACTTGCCGTCGTCATAGTAGAAGGTGGCGTTCCACGACTTCGGCGACAAATTCAGCAGGTCGTCGACGATCCGCTCGTTGCTGGTCGGCGAAACGGCGTATTCGATCTTCGAGCTGACCTTGGTGTAGTTCAGCAGGGTGCCGAAGTTGCGGCCCCAGCCCGGCAGGAAGGTGAACGGTTGCTGGTAGTTCAGTTCGAAGCCTTTCAGCTTGCCGCCGTCGGTGTTGATCGGGGCGGTCACCTGGAACACCTCTTCGCCGCTGAAGTTCGACGGCAGCAGCGACAGCGGCAGGCCGGTCTCGCGGAACGGCACGTTGGTGCGCAGCGACTGGATGTAGGTGTCGATGTTCTTCTGGAACAGGCCCAGGCCCACGAAGGCCTTGTTCGGGAAGTAGTACTCGAAACTGGAGTCGAAGGTCTTGGCGCGGAACGGTTTCAGCAGCGGGTTGCCGGTGTTGATGGTCAGCGTGCCGGTGGTGGCGATGGCGCCGCCCGGCGACAGGAAGCCCAGCTGCGGACGGGTCATCACCTTGGCCGCGCCGAAGCGCACGATGAAGTCGCGGGTCAGGTTGGCCGCCACGTTGAACGAGGGCAGGGTGTCCTTGTAGTCGTGGTTGACCTGCACCGCGGTGCCGCCGCCGGCCGCCTGGTAGCCGATCGCTTCGAGTTCGGTCTTCACATGGCGCACGCCGAAATTGCCGCGCACCGGGATGTCCCACAGGTCGTACTTGAACTCGCCCATCAGGTAGAAGCCGTCGTCGCGTTCGCGCACGGTGCGGTTGTTGCCGCGTGCGTTGCCGTTGGTGATCGAGGACAGCGTGAAGTCGCCCGGACCGCCGGCAGGACCGGCCTTGATGCAGTTGCAGTAGATGTCGTAGGCGGCTGCGATCGCGCCCAGGTTCGGGATCAGCCAGCTGCCGACGTTGCCCTGGCCGAAGCCGGTGAGGGTCGAAGTCAGGCCCGAGCTGCCCGCCGGCGGCGCGAAGACCGTGTCGTTCTGGTTCACGCGGCGGAATTCGTAGGTGTCCGACTCGTACTTCTTGACGCCGGCGCCGCCCTTGAAGGTCAGGTGCTCGTTGGCTTCCCAGGCCAGGTCGAACTGGCCGACGTCGTTGACGTTGGTCGCGCCCTGCGGACGGATGCGGATCTCGCTGGTGGTGGTGTTCGGCACCGTGGTCGGCTGCGTGCCGCTCGTCACGCGCGGCACGCCGATGATACCGAGCGCGCCGCTCGCCGCCGCCGGGTCGAACGGATAGCCGATGTTTGCGGAGCGGTCGTTCTGGCGGAAGTCGAGGGTATAGCCGTTGACGTTCAGCGCATCCAGCGTCACGGTGGTCTGGACCGGATTGCGGAACTTCGAATTGGCGCGGCCGACCTTGGCGCTCATGCTCCAGCTATCGTTGAACTTGTGCTCGAAGGTCAGGGTCGGCTGGGTGAAGGTGGTGGTCAGCTCGTCGAAGCGCTGCTCGGAGCGGATGTCGACGCCGTTGAACTTGCCGTACAGGAGGGCGCCGTTCGGTGCGTACTGGGCCTCGACCACGCTCATTTGCGGCTTGCCGCCCTGGGTCGCGCTGCGGCTGAAGGAGATCGCTTCCAGGAAGTCTTCCTGGCGCGTCGCGTCCAGCTTCGAGTACAGCATGTCGAAGGTCAGCAGGGAGCCGCGCGCCGGACGCCACTGCACCGACGCGGTCAGGCCGAGGCGGTCCTGGTCGTGGGTAAGGCGGCCGTAGCGCGGCAGGCGCGGGTGGAAGTTGTTCGGGTTGCTGGCCGCGTTGTACGCATCGGTCGCCGCTTGCGAGGCCGGCAGGCGCGGTACGCCCTGCGCGGCCGGGCCGCAGGTGGTGGCGGTGGAAGTCGCCGGGTTGGCGGTCACGCCCTGCGGCGCGCACCAGCCGCCCGAGGACGGGCCGTTGTCCCAGCGGACGGTCGAGAAGCCGTCTTCCAGCACGCGGCGCTTCGAGAACGCGCCCGAGATCAGCACGCCCAGGGTGCGGTCCATGAAGGTATTCGACAGCATGAAGGCGACGCGCGGGTCGACCTTCTCGGAACCGTCGTTGTACTTGCCCTTGGCCGCGATGGTGGCGTTGAAGCCGCGCAGGTCGAAGGGACGCAGGGTCTGCAGGTCGACCGTGGCGCCGAGCGAGCCTTCGTCGACGTCGGCCGAGGAGCTCTTGCGCACCGTGAGGGAGCTGAACAGTTCGGAGGCGAACACGTTGAAGTCGAAGCCGCGGCCGCGGTTGGTGCCGCCCGAGCTGTCGGTGCCGCCGGTGGTGGCGAGGCCCTCGATGCCGTTGATGCGCACGCGGGTGAAGTCCTGGCCGAGGCCGCGCACCGTGATGCTGCGGCCTTCGCCGGCGTCGCGGTCGATCACCACACCCGGCACGCGCTGCAGCGATTCGGCCAGGTTCGTGTCCGGGAACTTGCCCATGTCCTCGGCCTTGATGACGTCGACGATGCCGTTGTCCTGGCGCTTGGCGTTCAGCGCGCTCTCGAGCGAGGCGCGCAGGCCGGTGACCTGGACTTGCTGGACTGGGGTGGTGTCGGTGGTCTGGGCGAATGCCGGGCCGACGGAAAGGATCGAAACCGAGGCCGTGCCGAGCAGGCAGCGGGTGAGTTTACGCAGAACCACGCGTTGCGAAGCTTGTTTCATACTGTCTCCATGCGTTTTTATTCGGGGCCTGTCCGGTACCCTCAACGGCATTGTATTTATCTGGTCAGGCCGATTTCCGGATTCTAGACCAAATCTTGCCGTTTTGGTCAGACCACCCTGAAATAAATACAGGATTGGTCTGACCTGCGCTGGAGACTTATGTACAGCTAGTACTTACGAGAGAGAAGTGTTGTATTTCTTACCCGCGATGGTGACGTTTTCCAGCGTGATGCCGGTGGCGTTATGCACGAACCAGGGCTGGGCGCCGTTCTTCGGCGTGCCGAAATCCGAGTCGCTGATGCGCACGCGGGTAATCGGCGGGATCGCCGCGCCAGGTGCACCGTTGTAGCTCGAGGCCACGGGACCCAGCAGCACGAAGGCCTGGAAGCACGAAAAGCTGCCGTCCTTCGTCTTCGCATCCTGCGTGCGCACGCCGCGGATGTCGATGTCCGAGACTTGCGGCGGTCGGGTACGCACCGCATCGTCGGCCGGCACGTAGTCGCAATCGATGGTGATGATCGCGCCGGCGGTCGAGGCCACCCGTTGCGTGATCTCCCTGGCCCCGTCGAGCGGCTTGTACCAGCCCGGCTCGATCTGCACGCCGTTCGGAATCGTCACGTCGCGCACATACAGGTGGCGCAGGAAGCCGCCGCGGTTCATGTTGGTCTTCAGGCGAATCGCGGTGTTGAGGGGGTCGCTGGCCCAGTGCACGTTGCGGAACTCGAGGTTGCGCGCATAAATGTGCTCGATGCCGCCGGCCATCTCGCTGCCCAGGGTCACGCCACCGTGGCCGCTGTTCATGATGCAGCGCTGGATCACGATGTTGCGGGTCGGGCCGAACTGGGTATCGAGGTTCTTGCCGGCCTTGATCGCGATGCAGTCGTCGCCGTTGTTGAAGGTGCAGTCCTCGACCAGCACGCCGTCGCAGGCTTCGGGGTCGAAGCCGTCGCTGTTCGGGCCCAGGCTTTCCATGTTCACGCCGCGGATCACCAGGTCGCGGCAGTTCACCGGGTGGTGCAGCCAGAACGGCGTCGCATTCACCTGGTAGCCCTGCATCAGCACCTTGGTGCAGCCGATGAATTCGATCATGCAGGGACGCAGGAAGTGGCCGCGTCCGAACACGCGTTTCGCGACCGGCACCTTCGCTTCCGACAGCGCCGGCAGGTAGCGCGAATCGGTCTGCCAGCCTTCGCCCTGGATCAGCTCACGCTGGGCCTGGGGCATGTTCGGAGCGACCTGCGCCAACGGCGCGTTCACCGGGTTCGGGGCGATTTCCGTGCGGATGCGCGCCGGTTTGCCGCGGCCCTTCCAGTCCCACCAGCACTCGTCCTTCTTGTGCTCGAAGGGCACGCCGCCCTGGCCGTTCAGGATGCTGGTCCAGTCGGCGCCGGTGAGGGCGATATTGGTCTGGTTGTAGGCGTAGACCATCGGCGAGTAGTTCAGGACATCGTTGCCCTGCCAGCGCGACAGGGTCAGCTTGCCGTTGGCGCCGCAATCGAATTCGCCGTGGCGCGCATAGTGTTCCGGATTGGCCGAGAAGTGCACGCGGGCGCCGGCGGCCAGGTGCACGTGCACGTTCGACAGCAGCACGATCGGGCCGGCGCAATACCAGTCGCCGGCCGGGATCACGACCCGGCCGCCACCCTTGGCGTTACACGCCTTGATGGCTGCCGCAATGGCAGGGTAGGCGTCGGGCGAATTCGGCGCCGGCGTGCGCAGGGTGCCGTTGACCAGCGAAGCGGTCTGCCCTTTGGTTTCGACCATGGCGCAAGGCTTCGCGCCGTAGGAAGTGATCGGGAAGTCCTCTTCGCGGAAGCGCTGCGGCGTGGCGAAACGCGCGACGATGTCGTCGGCGCGCTTCCACGGATCGGCGGCACCGGTGCCGGTAGGCTGGGTGGCGCAGCCGGCGCCGCCCAGCACGAGGCCGGCGGCGGGAACGGTGCGGAGCAGGGCGCGGCGGCGGGGTTTGAATTGCATGAGGTCCCCTTTACTGCTTGCGCGCGAGCGTCACGCGCACCGGATTGCCGGCACGCGCCGCAACGTCCTGCGTGTACTTCTGCCACTGGGCCAGCGAGGTGATCTCGCCGGCGCGGCTCCAGGCGCCGCCCACGTAGTAGCGCAGCGGCTTGCCGGACGTGGCTTTCGCCAGGATCAGTTCATTCAGGTCGTCCTGCACGAAGCCTTCCGCATCCGGAATCACGACCGCGGTGCCGAAGGCGTCGTTGCTCTTCTGCTCGACCCACTGCAGCAGCACCTTGCCTTCGCGCTTGACCGCGATCTTCGGATCCTGGTTCTTGTCGCTCGGGTTCTTGTTGAGGCCAACCGCCACCGTGATCGGCTCATTGCCGTCGTAGGTGAAGGTCGAGTCGATGCGGTCCAGCTGGTGGCCGGCATCGACGGTGAAGCGCTTGATCTCGCTGACCTGCTTGCCGGCCGCATCCCAGCCGGCGTAGTGCAGTTCGACGATCGCGCGCACCGGGCCATTGGCCAGCACTTTCCAATTCGCGTAGTTCACGCCGGTGTAGAGCTGCTTGCCGTCCCACACACCGGTGCCGCCCGCGCCGCGCGACTTGCCGACGTTGTACATGTCCATGCCCTCACCCTCGTCCTTGTGGTAGTGGTCATGGCCCTTGTTGTACCAGCGGTCGACAATCGGATACGGCACGCGCTTGAACCACAGGTCCAGGCCACTGGTCACCAGCACTTCCTTCTTGACGCCTTCCGGCGAAGGGGCGGCCAGCGCCGGGCCGTAGGTGCGGTGGGCGATCTTGTCGTTCTCCCAGCCGAAATCGTCCAGGCGCTCCGGCACGTAGCGGGCGAAGGCCTTGACCGGGAATACCGGCGCCACCGTATTGATCATCTCGACCGTGAAGCCGGCGCTCTTTTCGCCGGCCGCGAAGCTGTGCTGGAAAATCAGCTCGCCGTAGGCGGCGCCGACGCCTTTGGGGTCCTTGGCCAGCGGCGCGACGTTGGTCACCTGGTAGGGCAGCACATTACCCTTGGCGTCCTTGACCGCGATCTTCTGGATCAGGGCGCCCGGCAGGGCGGCGTTGACGTCGCTCCAGGGGATGGTGATGGTTTCCGACGGGCGGGCGATGGCCAGGTCGTGCTGGACGGTGACGGCCAGCTTGTCGGCGGCGTATGCGCTCAGCGCGGAGGAGAGAGCAGCTGCAAGGATCAGTCGTTTCATCGTTCGATCGCCTTTACATTAATGGTGTTCGCGGTAGTCGGTCTTGCCGCCCTTGGGCATGTAATGATACGTGCGAACCTTGTGCTGGACTTCGAACGCCGGATTCTTGACCAGCTTGATGATCTCGGCGCCGGCCAGCAGCATCGGACCATAGCCGTGCAGCGCATGGGCGCTGGTCGGACGGTTGTAGTAATAGACCATGTCGCCGGCGAGCGTGGTGCCGACGCAGGTGCCTTCGACTTCACCCTTCGCGGTGATGCGGGTGGTGAGAGCCGACCAGCCGGCCTGCGCGATCGAGCCATAGGTGGTCGAGCTGACCCAGCCCTGGTTGACGGCGTGCGCGATCACGTAGGTGAAGATGGCGCTGGCCGAGGTCTCGAGGTAGGAGTCGTTCCGGTCGATCATCTGGTGCCACAGGCCGCTGCCCGACTGCAGTTCGGCGATGCCCTTGATGGAAGCGCGCAGCTGGTTCAGCACCTTGTCGTAGCCCGGATGGTCTTTCGGCAGCACGTCGAGCAGGTCGGACATGGCCAGTACCGCCCAGCCGTTGGCGCGCGCCCAGTAGAAGCGCGGCGCGTTCGGGTGGTTCGCATGCCAGCCGTGGGTGTAGATGCCCAGCTCCGGATTGAACATGCGCGAGGTCATGCCCATCACGTTGTTGACGGCGTCGTCGAAGTGCTTGCGGTTGCCGGTCAGGCGGCCCATCTCGGCCAGCGCCGGGATGCTCATGTACATGTCGTCGGCCCACAGCGAGACTTCCTGCGGACGCTTGCGCGCCATTGTGCCGTCCTCGAGACGGAACTGCTTGTTGGCGACCCAGTCGCTGCAGGCGTCGATCATCGGTTTCAGGTCAGGGCCGACCTTGGCCAGGCGCGCACGGATCAGGGCCGCGCACATCGAGCCGGCATCGTCCAGCGAGCGGGGGTCGAGGAAGCGCGAGAAGCTGTTGGCGCGTTCGAGCTTGAACTTCTGTTCCTGGGCGCGGAAGTAGGGGAGGGTCTGCGCGAAGAAGTTGAAGTGACGCTGGCTCATCGCCGTGAAGCTCTGGTCGCCCGTGGCTTCCGCCGCCTTCAGGAGACCCGAGTGGACCACGCCCATTTCATAGACCTGGATGCCGTAGTCGCCCGCGCTGGGCTCGAAGATCGCATCGGCGTTCGGGGTCTTCAGGTCGAAGATCTGGTCGCCGGTCTTCTTGCTGATGATGCGGGTCGGGGTCGACTTGTCCATGTAGCCGCGGATCAGCTTGAGCTGGGCGGTGACTTCGGCCACCTGCGGCATCTTGTACGGAATCGGATACGTGCCTTCGGCCGCATCCAGCAGGTTCTTGTTGTCGGGGTTGCGGTACTGCCCGCCCTGGGCCAGTACGGGGCCGCTAGCGAGGGCGCAGCCCAGGAGGGTGGCAAGCGAAGCTGCCAGCAAGGTGGTCTTCATGTGTCTCCAGTCGGTGTGTTGTCTATATAGTGCAACTTATTGGTCAGGCCATTCTAATTTGGTCGGGCCAAAATCGCAAGGTGGACTAGCCACTACAAGAAGTTGTATGGCATACTGAAAAAAGAACCTACCCCACCAAGGCAACACATCATGACCCAAGACCTCCCGCGTACCATCCGCATGCAGGCCAGCGACAATGTCGCGATCGTCGTCAACGACGGCGGACTGCCGGCGGGCACCGTCTTCCCCGACGGCCTGACCCTCGTCGAGGGTGTGCCGCAGGGGCACAAGGTGGCGCTCAAGGACTTCGAGGACGGCGAAGCGGTGATCCGCTACGGCGTGACGATCGGCTATGCTAGCGGCGCGATCCCGCGCGGCAGCTGGGTCTCGGAACGCGTGCTGCGCATGCCGGCCGCACGCTCGCTCGACGACCTGCCGGTCGGCACCCACGCGATTCCGGTCACCGAAACGCTCGACGGCTATACCTTCGAAGGTTACCGCAACAGGGACGGTTCGGTCGGCACCCGCAACATCATGGCGATCACCAGCACCGTGCAGTGCGTCTCGGGCGTGATCGACTATGCGGTCAAGCGCATCCGCGAAGAGCTGCTGCCGCGCTACCCGAACGTCGAAGACATCGTGGCGCTGGAACACGTGTACGGCTGCGGCGTCGCGATCGACGCGCCCGGCGCGAGCATCCCGATCAACACGATCCGCAACCTGGCGCGCAATCCGAACTTCGGCGACAGCGTGATGGTGGTCAGCCTCGGTTGCGAGAAGCTGCCCCCCGCACGCCTGTTCCCGGCCGGCGCGATCCCAATCGGGAATGCGGAACCGTCGGTGGTGACCCTGCAGGACCAGAAGCACGTCGGCTTCATGTCGATGATCGATTCGCTGATGACCACCGCCGAGCAGCATCTGCAAGAACTGAATGCCCGCCAGCGCGTGACCTGCCCGGCATCCGACCTGGTGGTCGGCGTGCAGTGCGGCGGGAGCGACGCCTTCTCCGGCGTGACAGCGAACCCGGCGGTGGGCTTTGCCACCGACCTGATCGTGCGTGCCGGCGGCGCCGTGATGTTCTCGGAAGTGACCGAAGTCCGCGACGGCATCGACCAGCTGACCGCGCGCGCCGCGACGCCCGAAGTGGCGGCCGCGATGGTGCGCGAGATGCAGTGGTACGACGATTACCTGGTGCGCGGCGGCGTCGACCGCAGCGCCAACACCACGCCCGGCAACAAGAAGGGCGGCCTGTCCAACATCGTGGAAAAGGCCATGGGTTCGATCGTCAAGTCGGGCAGCACCGCGATCACCGGCGTGCTGTCGCCCGGCGAGAAGCTGCAGCAGAAAGGCCTGATCTACGCCGCGACGCCTGCCAGCGATTTCATCTGCGGCACCCTGCAGATGGCGGCCGGCATGAATGTACACATCTTCACCACCGGCCGCGGCACCCCCTACGGCCTGGCCGCGGTCCCGGTCATCAAGGTGGCGACCCGCACCGAACTGGCCAACCGCTGGCACGACCTGATGGACGTGAATGCGGGACGCATCGCCAGCGGAGAGGCTACTATTGAGGATGTGGGCTGGGAGCTGTTCCGCCTGATCCTCGACGTGGCAAGCGGGCGCAAGACCTGGGCCGAACACTGGAAACTGCATAATGCGCTGGCGCTGTTCAATCCTGCGCCGGTGACCTAAAAAGATACTGCGCCAATGCGGGATGGTCGGCGTCGCCGACCGTCCCGCATTGGCGTGACGGAATCAAGGAGTGATGGAATGACTGAAGCTGCAAAAGGCAAACCCTTCAAACGCATCCTGCTGACCGGCGCCGCCGGCGGCCTGGGCAAGGTCCTGCGCGACCGCATCAAGCCCTGGGCCGAGGTGGTGCGCCTGTCCGACGTGGCCGACATGGGCGAAGCGCGCGAGGGCGAGGAAATCGTCCAGTGCGACCTGGCCGACAAGGAAGCGGTCCTGAAGCTGCTGGAAGGCGTCGACGCGGTGCTGCACTTCGGCGGCATCTCGACCGAGAAGCCGTTCGAGCCGATCATGCAGGCCAATATCCTCGGCGTGGCCAACCTGTACGAAGCGCTGCACAAGGCCGGCACCCGCCGCGTGATCTTCGCCAGCTCGAACCACGCGATCGGCTACCACCACGTGAACACCGTGCTGGATGCGGATTCGCCGACCCGCCCGGACAGCTACTACGGCCTCTCAAAAGTCTTCGGCGAGCAGATCGCGCGCTACTACTTCGATCGCTTCGGCATCGAGACCGTCTGCATCCGCATCGGCTCGAGCTTCCCGGAGCCGGCCAACAAGCGCATGATGAGCACCTATTTTTCGTACGACGACCTGACCGAGATGCTGCGCTGCTCGCTGTTCGCACCGCGCGTCGGCCACACCATCGTCTACGGCGTGTCCGATAACGACAGCGTCTGGTGGGACAACCGCCTGGCCTCGCACCTGGGCTACAAGCCGAAGGACAGCTCGTCGAAGTTCGCCCACCTGTTCCCGGATACCTCCGAGTTCCCGGCCAAGGATGACGTCACCACGATGTACCAGGGCGGCAAGTTCCTGCTCGACGGCCCGCAATACTAAGCTCCATGCCCACGCCGGTGCTGGAACGCCTCATCCTGCGCAACGACCGCCTGCAGGCGGAAGTGCTGCCGCAGGTGGGCGGCGGCCTGGCACGGCTCGACTGGCTGCAGGGCGGCGAGCGCGTGGCGCTGCTGCGCGGCCTGCCCGAAGGCTTCCTCGGCACGCCGCTGCCGGGCCAGCTGGCCTGCTTCCCCTTGCTGCCGTGGTCGAACCGGATGGCGCCCACCGGGTTCGCGTTCGACGGCGTGCAGTACGTGCCGCAGCCGAACCGCGAGGGCGAGCCGTGCCCGATCCATGGCGACGGCTGGCAGCAAGCCTGGCGCGTCGCGGCGCAGCACGACACCTCGCTCACCCTGAGCCTGGACCGCAGCGACGCCCCGATCTTCGCCTATACCGCCGAACTGCGCTACACCCTGGCCGACGATGCGCTGGTGGTGGAACTCAGCGTGCGCAACGCCGGCAGCACCGCGCTGCCCTTCGGTCTCGGCCTGCATCCCTGGATGCCGGATCCGCAAGGGGCCCTGTTGCAGGCAGGCGCGAACAGCGTCTGGATGGCGGGCCCGGACAAGCTGCCCCTGGCGCGCCAGGACATTCCCGCTCATTGGCGCTTCGATAATCCATCGCCCCTGCCGCAGGATGGCGTCGACAATGTGTTCGAAGGCTGGCACGGCGACGCCCGCGTCAGTTGGCCGGCGCGCGGCGTGGCGCTCGAGGTGGCCGCCGACATGGATTACTTCATCCTCTACGTGCCGCCGGGACGCGACGTGTTCTGCTTCGAGCCCGTGGACCATCCGATCAATGCGCACAACCTGCCGGGCCAGCCCGGCTTGAGCGTGCTGGCGCCGGGCGCGACACTGCGCCGTCGTTGTGTGTTCCGAGGAGAGGCTCTATGAAACGCATGATTTCCGGCGTGATGCTGGCCTTGGTGGCAACGGGCGTGTGGGCGCAAACGCCCTACAACGCCGAGACCACCTATCGCAAGCTGATCCGCGACTATCCCTTCATCACGATCGCCAGCGGCGAAGCGCCCGCCACGGTGCAGGTGCGCAAGGACCTGGTCTACCTGCAGCACCCTGACAGCGCCCTCGCACTCGACCTCTACCTGCCGGTATCAAGCGCCAAGCCGGCGCCGCTGGTGATCCTGGTGCACGGCGGCGGCTGGGCCAGCGGCGACCGAGCCGGCATGGCGCCTCTGGCGGCGCGCCTGGCCGCGCGCGGCTTCGCGGCGGCCACCGTCAGCTATCGCCTGTCCGGGCAAGCGCGCTATCCGGCGGCGATCGTCGATGTGAAGGAATCGGTGCGCTGGCTGCGCGATAACGCCGCCAGCTTTGGCATCGATCCCGCGCGCGTGGTCATCTCGGGCGCCTCGGCGGGCGGGCAGATCGCGTCGCTGGTCGGCATGCTGGAGCCCAAGGCGATCCGCGCCGTGATCAATATCGACGGCCTGTCCGACTTCACCACCGAGGACGCGCGCAAGAACGAGGACGATCCGAACAAGAAGCCGTCTGCTGCCGGCGCCTGGTTCGGCGGCCGCTACTCGGAAACCACGCCGCTATGGCGCGAGGCTTCGCCGATCACCCACGTCGGCAAGGACAGCCCGCCGGTGCTGTTCATCATCAGCGGCGTGCCGCGCTTCTCGGTCGGGCGCGAAGCGATGGCGGCCAAGCTGGCGTCGTATGGCATCGCCAGCGATACCGTGGCGCTGCCCGGCACCCCGCATTCGTTCTGGCTGTTCGATCCCTGGGTCGAGCCGACCGTAGCAGCGATGGACGCCTTCCTGCGCAAGACGCTGCCCTGACTACGCGCCGCCTGATCGCACCTTGTACCAGGCCAGCCCGATCAGCTCATACGTCGCATACCACGAGCGCCGCATCCCCTCGGCGCTGGGAATCCAATCGTTGACGCTGCTCGCCCGGCCACCCAGGAAGATGGTCGGCGCATCGATCACTTCCATGCCGGCGCGTCGGAAGGCCGCATGCGAGCGTGCCATGTGCATCGCGTCGGTCACCAGCAGGATGCGGGTGATGCCTTGGGCGCGCAGCATGGCCGCGCTGTAGGCCGCGTTCTCGGCGGTGTCGCGCGAGCGTTCCTCGACCCACGCAACCGGCACCCCGAAATCCTCGCGCAAGGCGGTCGCCATCGCATCGCCGAAGGAATACATGCGGTCGTTGGCGATCGGCTTTCGGGCAAAGCCGCCGCTGACCAGCACCGGCAGGCCGGTGGCCCGGTGCAGGTGCGCCGCGTAGCGCAAGCGCCCCAGGGCGACGTAATCCGGGATGCTGCGGCCGCCGTATTCGGGGGCATTGCGCAGCTGGCCTGCGGCCAGCACCACGATGGCCTGGCCGCCCGCCGCTTTCGGCGCCCGCAAGGGCCTCGTCATGTTCTCCAGCGGTGCGACGAGGAAGCTGGCGACGGCGGTAGTCGACAGCAGTGCCAGCAGCGCAAACCCGCAGCCCGCGATGGCGCGCCCGGCGCGCGGCCGCCAGCGCCACAGCACCAGGCCGATCAGGGTCAGGAGGAACAGGTTCGAGGGCGGCAGGATCAGGCTGCGCGGGATGGCGTTGAGGATCTCAAGCATGGGTGTCGTGGTCGATATGGGCCGCAAGTTCGTCCGGCGTCCCGTTGGGGAAGGAAGATTTCAGGTAATCGAGAAAGGCCGAGACGCGTGCGCTCAGCAGGCGGCGCGACGGGTACAGGGCCCATAAGGCGATTTCGGGCGCATCCACATCGCCCCAGTGGGCCAGCCGGCCGTCGGCCAGGTCGCGGCTGACCAGCGACACCGGCAGCCGCCCGGCGCCCGCGCCCATGCGCACCGCGTCGCGCACCATGATCATGGACGACAGCGACAACACCGGCTCCACCGCGAGCGGCGGCGCATCCTTCAGCTTCCAGACGCTCGCGCCGCCGCCATCGCGCACCACCGCCGGCGCCGCCGCGCCATCCGCCGGCCTGGCCAGCTGCGGGGCGGCCACCACCACCAGCCGATCGCGCAGGAAGATCCGTCCCACCAGGGTTTCATCCGGATCCGGATTGACGCGCAGGACCAGGTCGTAGCCTTCCTCGACCATGTCCACCACGCGGTCCTCGGTCGTCACCTCGAGGCGCACCTCCGGATACTTCAGCGCGAAGCCTGCCGCCAGTGTTCCCATCGCGGTCTGCGAGAACAGCAGCGGCGCGCTGATGCGCAGCCGGCCGCGCGGCGTCTCTCCACCAGAGGCAATGCTGGCGGCAGTTTCGTCGATCTCGGTGAGCAGCCGCGCGGTGCGTTCGTGCAGCGCCCGGCCTTCCTCGGTGAGCTTGAGCGTGCGCGCGCCGCGCTCGAACAGGCGCAGGTCGAGATCGCGCTCGAGTTCCGCGACCCGGCGCGACAGCGTGGCCTTGGGCCGGCCGGACAGGCGCGCGGCGCGGCCAAAGCCGCCGTGCCGGGCCACCAGGTTGAAGTCGACGAGGGCAAGCAAATCCATGTGTTTCACCCATGAGACGGAGTGTCCAATTATATGGGCTATCGGTCCACCTGTGGGATGGATACCATGGATTCACTCTTTCAACCACCCCACAGGAGCACACCATGACCATCCTCGTTACCGGCGCCACCGGCCAGATCGGCAAGCAAGTCGTCCAGCAACTCACCCAGCGCGGCGCCCAAGTGCGCGCCCTGGTCCGCGATCCGGCCAAGGCCGATTTTCCGTCGAGCGTGGACGTCGTGCAGGGCGACCTGCTCGACCCCGATTCCCTGCGCGCCGCGTTCCAGGGCGTGAAGACGCTGTTCCTGCTGAACGCGGTGGCGCCCGACGAATTCACCCAGGCGCTGGTCGCGCTGAACCTGGCCAAGGAGGCCGGCATCGAACGCCTGGTCTACCTGTCCGTGATCCACAGCGACCGTTACCTGAACGTGCCGCACTTCGCCGGCAAGTACGGGGTCGAACGGGTGATCGAGGACCTGGGCTTCAGCGCGACCATCCTGCGTCCCGCCTACTTCATGGACAACGACGTCACGGTGCTGGATGTGGTGCGCGAGTACGGTGTCTACCCGATGCCGATCGGAGGCAAGGGCCTGGCCATGATCGCGACGGGCGACATCGCCGAGATCGCGGCGGTCGAACTGATCCACCGCGACCGCGCCACCCGCCCGATCCCGAACGCGCGCTACAACCTGGTCGGCCCCGACACCCTCACCGGCCAGGATGCCGCCGCGGTCTGGTCCGAGGTACTGGGGCGCCCGATTGCCTACGGCGGCGACGACACCGCGGCTTTTGAACAGAACCTGCGCCGCTTCATGCCGGGCTGGATGGCCTACGACATGCGCCTGATGGCCGGGCGCTTCCAGAGCGAAGGCATGGTCCCCGAGGCGGGTGACGTCGAGCGCCTCACCGCGCTGTTGAAACGCCCGCTGCGCAGCTACCGCGACTTCGCCGCATCGGCTTCGTAGGGTGGGCGTAATTCCGGGCACTGCCCGAAATTTCCTGCCCACCCTACAACGGCATCAGCGCTTGCTGCGGCGGCGCACCGCGGTCATGCCGGCCAGGGCAAGGCCGAACAGCCCCAGCGAGGCCGGCTCCGGCACCCCGGCCGGCTCCGCGAACGGCTGCACGTTCAGCAGGTCGAGCGCCCAGGAACCGTTGCGGCGCACGTCCATCTCGTCGATGAAGCCATTGCGGAAGGTGCGGTACTCCTCGCCCTGATAGTAGAAGCCATCCGCCAGCTGGTCGCTGACGCTGTAGTTGTTGTACTGCTGGATCGAGGCCGTGTAGTTGCCCGGTCCCAGCTGCACGCTGAGGTTGATGTCCCAGCACTGGCGCGTGACCGCGTCGGCGTCGACCCTGTGGCATTCGCCGTCGTCCTGCTGGGCGACCAGCATGCCGCTGGCGTCGAACAGGGCGACGATCGGATCGAAGCCGCCGCGCGCGATGGTGTCGCCGGCGGCGTTGACCCCGCCGGCATAGGACCAGCTGCGCAGGCCGACGGTGGACAGTTCGGCCACGCTGAAGCGGATCAGCTGGACGTCGTTGTCGTAGTCGAACTGCCCGGTGTAGGAGAGGTTGCCGGCGCCCGCCGTCGAGGCGGTGCACATGGCGAGGAAAAAGGCGATCGGTGCAAGTTTCATGAGGGTGTCTCTTTCGTGTGGGTTGGCGTTCAGTTGAGGCCGCCGCCGATGACGGACAGCTTGCTGAAGGTGGCCGACTGGGTCGCGCTATTGCTGCCCGAGGAAACCGCCATGCCGACGTACAGCGTGCTGGCGCTGACGTTGACGCTGGTCGCTTCGGTCCAGTTCAGGCCATCGCGCGAGGCGGCCGAGTACAGCGCATTGCCGCGCCGCTCGATGCGTACCCAGACCGGCACGGTGGTCGTGCTGTAGCCCGGCAGGACCGACTTGTTGTCGCCGTTGATCGCGCGCCGGATTTCGCCGGTAGTGGCGTAGCGCGCGGTCCAGGCATACACGCCGGACCCCGACAGCGAATCGGTGGCCAGCAGGCCGGCGCGCGCGCCGCTGCTGCTGCCGCCCTGCGACAGCAGCTTCGCGGTCATGACGAAGTTGCCGGTCAAGGGCATGTACTTGAAGTAGTGGTTGTAGCTGGTCGAGGTCGAGATGTTGCCGGCGCCGGTGATCGTCCACACGCCGTTGAGCAGCTTGCTCGACACGGCAGCCGTGACCGCAGGGTTCATCGCGCCCTGGCCGACGCCGGTATTGCAGGCGAACAGGCCGGTGCAGACCGGCGCATTGCCGGTTGGCGGCGTGCCCGGATCGGTTGGCGTGCCCGGATCGGTCGGCGTGGTCGGCGGCGTCGTGGTGCTCGCCGCGCTGCAGGTCGCGCCCGTGCCCGGGTTGTTGACGCGGCCGGCGCCTGCATTGTTCTTCACGTAGATGCATGCCTGGTCGGCCGCCAGTGCCGTGTAGGCGTAGGGCGGGGTCCACAGGGCCAGGCGCGGCAGGCCGGGATCCGCCAGCAACGCGGCCGAAATATCGATGGCGCCACCGACCCAGGGCTTGGTGTCGTCGCCCTTGTCGTTGATGAAGAGTTCACCCAGTGCGCGGTAGCTGAGCGCGTCCTTGCCGCCGGAGACCTTGCCGCCGACCTGCGACGGTTTCAGGTTCTTGAACAGGTAGTAGTTATGCTCGGACAGCACGTCGGAACGGTAGCGCACGTCCAGCCCACCCTGGAATTTCATGTCCGGGTCGGCGGGGCTGGTATCGCCTTCGAGCAGGTTGTTGAAGGTGTGCAGCTGGCCGAAGCGGATCAGGGGCAGGCGGCTGGCGGTGCCGTGCCAGTGCAGGCCGTGGAAGGTCACGTGCAGGCGGCCCTCGTCGCTCCAGGCGCGGCCGCTGTCGCCGTTGCCGACCAGCGTGGTCTTGCCGTGCTTCGTGAAGACGCTGTTCGAAAGGGTCACGTAGTCAGAGCCGCGCACGATGTCGAGCGCGCCGTCGTGGCGGGTGTCGCTGGCCAGCCGGTCCGGTGTGTCGCCGTCGCTCATGGTGGTGTGGTCAACCCAGATGTTCTGCGAGCGCGAGATCGTCACGCCATCCGCATAGGCATTCGCCGAATCCTCCGGGTTCACGTCCCAGGGCGTGTCGATGGCGAGGTTGCGGATGATGACGTTGCGGGTCCAGGTCGGGAACAGGTCGCCGTCCTTGCCGGCGGCAATCCAGGCCTTGAAGTCGGCCTCGGGGTCGCCGCCCTGCGTGAGCGCCAGTTCGGAGCCGACCAGCAGGGTGGTGCCGGTGATGCGCGCCGCGCGGCCCTGCGCATCGTTGATGCCAACCAGGGTGGTGTTCGAGGGGATGTTGATGGAGCCGCCAAATTTCTGGTCGTTGTAGCTCTCGTATTCCTTGAACACGGTGTTGTTGGCGCTCATGCGCAAATCGATGTGGCCGATCACGCGGATGATCTTCGGCGCCTGGCCCGCGTCAATCAGGGCCGCGACCAGCTGCTGGCCGTTGTACACGGTGTAGATGTGCTGGGGCAGGGCATTGCGGCCGCCCGTCACCACCACCCGCGCATGCCCGCTGCCGTTGCGCGCGAAGCCGTGCCAGCCGGTGGCGGGGGCGGCGTCGCACTCGAAGCTCAGGGCGCCGCCGGTCGGGTCGGAGGTGGCGAACTGCCAGTTCGGCAGCACCGGCGCGGCGCGGTAGTTCGCCGGCGAGTGCTTGCCGCCGACCAGCACCGGCGGACCGGGCCGGCGGGTGCCGTAGCTGCCCAGCTGGAGTGGCGTGGAAGCGCCGGTGAGGGTCTGCGCATCGACGCCGTCGAGGGCGATGGCGGGACAGGTGGCGGCGGCGACCAGGGCGGACGAACCGCTCATGGTGGTGCTGGACAGGCGCGTAGCGGGCGCGGATCCGGGATCGCCGGGTCCGCAGCCGCCGAGTGCCAGGGCAATCGGGGCAAGCAGGCAAAGCTTATTCAAGTTGGCAGTCATTCGAGTCTCCTGTTATCTTTTTTAAGACGATGAATTGATCGGGCCAATTTCGCTTGTTGCTCCGACCACAATTGATTTGGCCCGACCAATTGAGTCAATGTAATGACAATGTGCGCCGCCGTCCATCACTTTGTTAAGTTATTTGCAAGCAGTGGCGCGGAAGCGGAATTCAGCTAGACTTCCGTCTCGAATGGACACGGGGAGGCAGGAATCGAGATGGCTGTAAGTAACGTCTTTATTGCAGGTATGGAGAAATGCGGCACCACCGCGCTGGCCGAATGGATGGTGAACAGCGGCCTGGCCGAAGACCGGGTGCCGGGTATCAAGGAGCCTTACCTGTATGCGAACGATGCCGCGCATCCGCTGCGCACGCCTGGCAGCGGCCTGCCGCTGCTCGATGCCAGCATCGGCTACGCCATGGATGAGAACTCGGTGCGGCGCCTGCCCGAATACGATACCCGGCTGGTGCTGTGCCTGCGCAACCAGTTCGAGCGCACCTGGAGCAGCTACAAGATGAAGAAGCTGATCGCCGGCGCCGACAGCCAGGAGGTGCGCGATTATTTTTCCAGCTACCAGCGGCTCGGCGTCGTTGCTGCGACCGCCGAAAGGAAGCCGGTATTCGCGGCGCTGCAACGCATTACCAGGTTCTTTCCGCGCCGCTCGCACCACTTCGTCGAGCGCTACGTGAACCAGGAGCTGGAGCACGTGCGCACCCACGACTTCGCCGCCCGCATCGAGTACGAGCTGGCCTTCTACCTGTCGCGCCGCACCCTGCCGTTCGTGTCGATTCTGGCGGCGAGCTTCTACTATATGCCGCTGCGCAACCTGCTGGGCAAATACCAGCCTTCGGATATTGCCGTGCTGACCGTCGAACAACTGGCCGATGCGCAGACGCGCCGCCGCTTCGTCGCCGGCGTGTTCGAGCAAGAGCGCGACACCCCCGACGTGCCGTTCAAATTCAGCAGCGCCAGGGTCGCGTTCGAGGAATCCAGGCCCGACTTCAAGGACAAGTCCTTCGACCTGCTGCGCGCCTGCTTCCGCTACGACCTGGCCCAGGCGCGCGGGCTGATCGCCACCACCCGATTCGGCGATAGCATGCTCGACAACGCGGCGCTCGACCGCTACCTGGACGTCCCATGACGCGCCGCGAAGGCGTCCACGATGCCCTGTTCTGGCAGGGCCAGTCGATCGACATGGCCGAGCGCGAGCGCCTGAGCGGACACAAGGCGGCGGTGTTGTGGTTCACCGGCCTGTCCGGCTCCGGCAAGTCGACCCTGGCCAGCGCGGTCGAACGGCGCCTGTATGCGCTCGCCTGCCGCACCTTCGTGCTCGATGGCGATAATCTGCGCCACGGCCTGTGTCGCGACCTGGGATTTTCCAGCGACGACCGGCACGAGAACATCCGCCGGGTCGGCGAAGTCGCGTCGCTGTTCGTGCAGTCCGGTGCGATCGTGCTCAGCGCCCTGATCTCGCCCTTCGCCGCCGATCGCGAACGCGCGCGCAGCCTGGTGCCGGCCGGGCGCTTCTTCGAGATCTACTGCAACGCCAGCGTGGAAGACTGCGAGCGGCGCGACGTCAAGGGCCTGTACCGGCGCGCGCGCAGCGGCGAGGTGCGGGACTTCAGCGGCATCTCCTCGCCCTACGAAGCACCCGATGCGCCCGACCTGGTCCTGCATACGGCCAGGGACAGCGTCGAGCTATGCGTCGAACAGCTGCTGGAGATGGTGCAGTCGCGCCTCAGGACGACAGCGTCGTGTTGACCACCTTGCCGCCGATCGTCACGTTCTTCAAGACCACGTTCTTCACGTTGAAGGTGTAGATCGGCTGCGCCGCATTCACCGGCGTGCCGAAGTCGCAGTCGGTGATGGTGACGTCGCGGATCGGCAGGATCTCGGCCGGCTGCTCGCCGTTGTAGTCGAAGGCGACGGGGCCGAGCAGCAGCAGCGCCTGGTAGCAGGAGCGCGGACCGTCCTTGGTCGCCACATTCCCCACTTTGACGCCCGAGATGTGCACGTGTTCCACCACCGGTGGGCGGGTGCGCACGTTGTCGGCGTTGGGCGCGTAGTCGCAGTCGAAGGTGATCACCGCGCCGGCGCCGGCGCTGACCGATTTCGGCGCGATCGGCGAACCCGGGATCGGCGTATAGAACTGCGGTTTCAGGTTCACGCCGTTCGGCATGGTCACGTTACGCACGTAGAAGTGGCGCAGGAAGCCGCCGCGGTTCATGTTGGTCTTGAGGCGGATCGCGATATTCAGCGGGTCGGTCGCCCAGTGCGTGTTGCGGAACTCGATGTCCTGCGCGTACACGTGCTGGATCCCGCCCGACATCTCGCTGCCCAGGGTCACGCCGCCGTGGCCGCTGTTCATCACGCAATGCTGGATCACCACGTTCTGGGTCGGACCGAATTGCGTGTCGAGGTTCTTGCCGGCCTTGATCGCGATGCAGTCGTCGCCGCTGTTGAAGGTGCAGTGCTCCACCAGCACCGTGTTGCAGGCTTCCGGATCGAAGCCGTCGCTGTTCGGACCCAGGCTGTCCATGTGCACGCGGCGGATCTCGAGCTTGCTGCAGTTGACCGGGTGGTGCTGCCAGAACGGCGCCCCGTTCAGCTGGTAGCCCTGCAGCAGCACGTTGGTGCAGCCGATGAACTCCACCATGCAGGGACGCAGGTAGTGGCCGCGCCCGAACACGCGCTTCGCCGCCGGCACGCCCGCTTCCGACAGGGTCGGCAGATAAGCCTCATCGGTGCGCCATTTGTCGTTCTTGCCCTCCATGAGCGCGACCTGGGCGTCGGACAGATTCGGGGCCAGCGCGCGGATGGTGGTCGGGGTGAGCGGATTCACGGCGGTCTGCGCCTCATGCTGGCGTGGCCCCGCTTTGCGCTTGCCCTTCCAGTCCCACCAGGTGTCGCCGTTCGCCTGCGGCACGCCGCCCTGGCCGTCCAGGATGCTGGTCCAGTCCTCGCCGGTGACGGCGATGTTGTCCTGGCCGTAGGCATAGACCATCGGCGAATAATTCAGGCAGTCGTTGCTCTGCCAGCGCGACAGCACCAGCTTGCCGCGCGCGCCGCAGTCGTAGTCGCCGTACTTGGCGAAGTCGTCGGGGTCGTTGCTGAAGTAGACGTGGGCGCCTTTCGCCAGGTGCACGTTCACGTTCGACTTCAATACGATCGGGCCTTTCACCAGCCAGTTCCCGGCCGGGATCAGCACACGCCCGCCGCCGGCCTTGCTGCAGGCCGCAATCGCGGCGGCGATCGCCGCGTAGCAGTCGGTCGCGTTCGACGCCGGGGTGGTGAGCTGTCCGGGTTCGTGGTGGGCGACGTAGCCGTTCACGGTGACGACGTCGCAGGGCGCCGCGCCGTAGGCGGTGATGGCGAAGTCACGCTTGGGGAAGGACAGCGGTTTCTTGAACGCGTCGATGATGCCCTGGGCACGGGCCCACGGGTCGTCCTTGGCTGGCGTTGCCGCCAGTGCTGGTGCGCCGACCGTCAGGCCGGCCGCGGAAACGCCAACGCCGCGCAGGAGGGCGCGGCGTTGCAGGTTGGTGTGCTTGGAGGTCATGCGATTTCCTCGTACGGCGGGCGGCATGGCCGCCCGCCGTACAAAACCTTAGAAGGTGTAATCCGCGCGCAGCGTGAAGGCACGCCCGATCGGCTTGGCGATGTTCTGCGCAAACACGACACGCGAGGACAGGCGCTGGTTCGACAGCGGCGGATCTTCGTCGAACAGGTTGTTCACCCCGGCGCCGATCTTGAGCTGCTTCGAGACCTTGTAGGTGGTCGACAGGTTGTACACGCGGTACGGCTTGATCACGTTGTAGAACGGCTGGCCCGGCTGCTGGGTCGGCAGTGCGTTGGTGTCTTCGTAGCTCGAGGTGTACTGCTGCGTCAACTGGGCGAAGAAGGGACCGTAGTTCCAGTTCACGCGCGCGTTGTGCTTCCACTTGAAGATGTAGGTGTTCGCCGAAGTCGAGCCGGTGGACAGGGCGCCGATGCGGCCGACGCTGTCGACCCACGGGCTGCCGACGTCGTTCTGGCCCTCGTACTTGTCGGTGAAGGTGCCGTCCATCGAGAAGCCGAAGCGGCCCCATTTGTCGGTCGGCTGTGTGTAGTTCAGGCTCAGGTCGATGCCCTGGGTCTTCAGGCCGCCCATGTTCAGGCGGGTCTTGGTGATGTAGGCCAGGGTGCCGTCGGCGTTACGCACGAACAGGTCCTGGTAGCGAGCCAGGTTGTCGAAGATCGAGTCCTCGTTGATCTGGGCGATCGTGCCCTGCATGCTGATCTTCCAGAAGTCGATGGTCGCCACGAAGTTCTTGAACGGCTCGACCACGAAGCCCACGGTGTAGGTCTTCGATTTTTCCGGCTGCAGGTCCGGGTTGGCGCCGGTCAGCGTGGTCAGGCGGGTGTTGCAGACACGCTCGGCGTCCAGGCCCAGGCCGGCGTAGCGCGGGTCGGTGGTCAGGGTGCCGGAGCCGGCCACGTTCGGGGTCGCGCTCGGGCACAGCAGCGGATCGTCCCAGCTCGAGGTCGACGGGGTCAGGGTGCGCGGGGTGCCGTACAGTTCCGGCAGGGTCGGGGCGCGGAAGCCCTTGCTGACGGTACCGCGGATCATGACTTCCTTCAGCGGCTGGTAGCGGAAGCTGCCCTTCGGATTGAAGGTGCGGCCGAAGTCGCTGAAGTGGTCGCCGCGCACGGCGAAGTTCAGGTTCAGCTGCTTGGTGACCGGCGCATCGAGTTCGGCGTACAGGCCGGTCACGCGGCGCGAGCCGCTCGGACGGTTGCCCGGGGTGCCGGAGACGCGCCACACGACTTCGTCGGCCAGCATCGAGGTGGCTTCGGCATAGCTCTCGCGGTGCCAGTCGCCGCCCACGGCGATGCCAAGGTCGCCGCCCGGCAGGGACATCAGGGTGCGGCTCAGGTTGAAGTCGACGCCGGTGTAGCGCACGTCGGCTTCGCGATAGACTTCGCCGTCGGCCGACAGGCTTTCCAGGTAGGCGCGGCCGGCCGCATCCTGCGCGCCGAACGGGTTCAGGGTGCCGTTGGCGACGCCCGCGTATACGCCCGGGGTGCGCACGAAGTTCGAGCCGAAGCCGCTCTGGCGGTTGCTGTAGCCGTAGGCCGCGCCGACGCGGTAATCCCAGTTGGCGACCTGGCCTTCGTCGGCCACCACCAGGCGGTGGTTGGTCTGCACGTCGTGGGTGGTGACCATGCCCAGTTCGTCCAGGCTCCAGGTCAGCGCCAGGTCTTCGCCATTCAGGCCTGCCACGGCGGGCACGCCGCCGCTGCCGCCCGGGTACCACTTGCTGGACTTGGTGATCATCAGCGGCACGCGCGAGGCGGTCAGGCGGTCGTAGTCGGTGTTGGCGCCGAACGGCTGCGGGCCGCTGATGGCGTCGATATAGGAGCGCGACAGGTTCAGTTCGACCGTGAACATCTTGCCGTCGCCGTGCGCCAGGCTACCCTTGGTGAACATGGTCACCTGCTGGTTTTCCGGCAGCAGCTGCGGGTACAGGGTCGGATCGGTGATGCAGGTCTTGCCGCCGCTGGCGTTGGTGCGGGTCGACGGGATCGTGGTCTGCTCCAGGCCAGGCGCCACGCAGCCGGCCGCGAAATACGGGTTGCCGGTGATGTTGGCCGACTTGCCGTTGCGGTAGATGGTGTAGTTCGCAGGCGAAGCCGAGCCGCCCGAGGTGTTCGAGGTGAACGGATTGCCGCCGAGGGCGGCCAGCTTGACCGGATCCCAGATGTTCGGACGGTCCTTCTGCATCAGCGATTCGCGGCGCTGGGCGCTGAAGGCGGTGTAGACGTTCCAGCCGTCCTTGGCGATGTCGCCCTTGCCGGCCACGATGCTGATGCGCTTCTGGTCGCCGCCGCCCGATTGTTCGGGCTGCACGGTGGAGGCGTGCAGGCTCACGTCCTGGACCGAGCGCTTGGTGATGAAGTTGACCACGCCGGCGATCGCGTCGGTGCCGTACAGCGCCGAGGCGCCGTCGCGCAGCACTTCGACGCGCTCGATGGCGGCCATCGGGATCACGTCGACGTTGACGGAACTCGCGCCCAGCGCCTCGTTGGCCAGGCGGCGGCCGTTCAGCAGCACCAGGGTGCGGTTGGTGTTCAGGCCACGCATATTGATCATGGTGCCGCCACCGCCGCCGCCCACAGGCTCGTTGGTCGCGGCCACGGTCAGGGCCACGGCGACTTCGGTCATCGTGGTCAGGCCCTGGTTGGCCAGTTCCTCGGCTTTATAGGTAGTGAGCGGCAGGGCGTTTTCGGTGGCCAGGCGCTTGATCGAGGAACCGGTGACTTCGACACGCTGCATCGGCGCTTCCTGCGCGATGGCGGCATTGGTCATGACCAGGACTGCGGCGGATACCGCCGACAGAAGGAAGCGCGATTGTGGGGATTTCTGGTGTTTCACTGCATGTCTCCTGCTTTGATCGTCGAGTGCGCCAGGTGTCTTCCCTGGATCGCGCGATGGATTGCCAATGCACGGCTGCCGTTCTTGGCTCGCCGAGTCATTCAGCATCGCCATGGGAGGTATTCAGCAGATGGATTGGTACGGAGGCGATTCTACTTTGGTCTGACCGCTTTCGCAATCTGGACTTGCCAGATATTTTCCGGTCTGATAGTAAATACAGAATTGGTCAGTCCAATTATGCAAACGATAACGATATCGGCATGCGGCGGCGCAGGTGGGCTGAAGCCATCCGTGGCGGGTGCGGCGCAGGAGGGGGGCGACCGGGCGCGGGCCCGGCCGAAGGAATCAGCCGCGCGAGAAGGTGCGAGTGACGCGATCCAGGTGGGCGCGCATTGCGGTGCGGGCGCCGGCCACGTCGTGCGAGGCGATGGCGGCGAAGATGTTGCGGTGGTCGAGCAGGGTCTGCTGGCGCAGTTCCTCGGTCTGGAAGTGTTCCTTCAGCTTGTGCCACAGCGAGCCGCGCTGGCTCCACAGGTATTCGATCACGCCGACCATCGCGCTGTTACCGGTGGCGCGCGCGATCGCCAGGTGGAAGTTGCGGTCGGCCGATTCGTTGCCGGAGCGTTCCTCGTGGTGCTGCTCCATCTCCTCCACCGCGCGCAGGATGGCGTCGATGGCCGAGTCGCTGGCGTGCTTGGCGGCCAGCGCGGCGACCTCGACCTCGATCAGGCGGCGCGCCGCCAGCACCTCGAACGGGCCGGGGCCGGCGGTCGGCACCTCGGCCTGCGGCTTGGCCTGCTCGCTGACGTAGACCCCCGACCCACCGCGCACCTCGACCGTGCCGCCCAGTTCCAGGGCGATCAGGGCTTCGCGCAGCGAGGTGCGGCTGACGCCGAGCTTGGCCGCCAGTTCGCGCTCGGCCGGCAGGCGTTCGCCCGGGCGAATGTTTTCAAGCCGGATCAATTCCTCGATCTTGCTCGAGACCACCCGGTACAGCCGTGGCTCGCTGCCGCCGTTTTCATTGGGCGCCGCGGTTTTCTTCATCGATGGGTCCGTCGTGGATAAATGGTGGCCGATGCCAAACAAGAATCTTAGTTTGGTGCGGAAAATGTTGCAAGTGGACCAACCAATTATACGCGAACAGCGCCCATGTTTACGGCTGAGGTGTTACGGTCATCGCAACACTGAAATCCTGGGCGCCGCCATCGCCGACCTTGACGGTGGCCGGCTCGCCGATACGGGTGAGCAGCTTCGGTTCGCTGACCAGGTTCTTGTCCTTGAATAGCCTGCCGGCCAGCCAGACCTGGTCCGGCGCATCGCCCGGCCGCACCGTCATCTCGACACGCCAGCCATTGGACTCGACCGCGAACTGTTCGCCAGCCGCAGTGAGGATGCGCGGGATGCCATGCTGGTTATTCTGTTGGGAGAATGAATCCGCTTTGAGTTTGAATCGGATGTCCGGTGCGCTCGCTGTCGCCATGGCCAGGTCGACGGCATACCGGGGCGCTGCCTGCTCAGCGCGTGCGCCGAGCGTGGCGCCGAACGCACCCGCAGCCAGCAGGGCGAGCATGCAGCGGCCGGCGACGCGGCGGAAGGATCCGGGTGGGGTGTGCTGCAGTTGCATGATGCGCTCCTTGGTGGGGTGGGTGGATTGCCAGTGGCAGTGCAGGCCGGTGCGCAGGGCGCCGGTGTGAGACTTGAGCAGGGCTTCGGCGTAGATCCGGCGCTGGTCCGGATGCCGGCGCATGACGGCGGCGTCGCAGGCCAGTTCCTGGTCCTGGCGGAAGCAGCGCACTCCGAGGTGGACCAATGGGTTGAACCAGAACACGCACTGAAGCAGGCTTGCCACCAGATTGGCCTGCAGGTCGCCGCGGGCGATGTGGGCCCTTTCGTGGGCGAGCACCAGGGCCTGCTCGGCAGTGGCATAGCGCGTCGCGAAATCGTCGGGCACCACAACCTGTGGGCGGAACAGGCCGACCGAGGCCGGGCCCGCGCCACCGGCCCTGGCCAGGCGCAGGAAGGCGCGCTGTCCGAGAGCAAAGCGCAGCGCCATCGCCAGCGCACCAAGGATCCAGGCAAGCAGCAGCAACTCCGCTTGGCCGGACGACGGTGCGGCCGTCGCGGCCTGCGCCGCCAGCGACTGGACCGGACGCAGGACCTCGACCGATTGCAGCACCTGCGCGGGGCGACCTGGCACGCTGCTCGTGATCACGACCAGCGGCACCAGCAGCCAGGCCTGGTAGGCGAGGGCTGCGCCGAACCAGCGCCGCAACGGCTTGCGCGCGGCGAGCAGCAGGATGATCGCCAGGCCGGCGAACAGCGCCGCGCGCAGCAGCAGGGGCAGCAGGCTACTGGCCATCGTCCATCTCGTCGATCAGCTTGCGCAGCTCCTTGATGTCGGCCTGCGACAGCTTCTTCTGGCTGCCGAAGTGCGCGACCAGCGGCGCGATGCGGCCGCCGAACAGGCGCTGCACCAGGCTCTCGCTTTCGCGCGCCAGCCAGGCTTCGCGTGGCAGCACCGCGGAATACAGAAAGCGCCGGCCATCCTTCTCGGCGGCGATCGCGCCCTTCTTGAGCAGGCGGTTCAGCAGGGTCTTGACGGTGGCGGACTGCCAGTGCTGGGTCTCAAGCAAGGCGACGACGACCTGTTCGGCCACGACCGGACCGGGCGCGCGCCACAGGACTTCCATGACGTGCGACTCGGCGTCGCTGATGTTGATGTTCGAGGGTAGGGACATGGCGGTATCATTTACGGATGTAATCGGTAGCGATGATTACAGTTGTAAACGAGCTTGTCAAGCGTGTCGTGGCCCGCGCGGCAGCGTGGCATGATGGCGGCATGACTGCCATCGCCGTTCTTTACCAGGCCTTGCCGCCGCCGCTGATCGACGGCCTGCGCAAGGACCCGAAACCCGGCGGCTACGCCGATAGCGGGGCCGACATCGGCTGCGCATTGCGCCGGGCCGGATTCGACATCCTGACACCCGTTGCCGAACCCAACCCCGGAAAGATGTTCGACTGGGTCTTCCCCGACACCCTCGACGGTATCCGGGCGGCAGTGGACGCCGGCGCCGACATCCTGTGGGCGAACACCGTGCTGTTCGAAGGTCACCCGATCGAGGCCTTCCTGCACAGCCACTGGATCGTCGGCCAGCTGCCGGCGCGCCAGCAGGCGGTCGACGACAAGTTCGCGACCAATGCGCTGCTGCGTGCGCAGGGATTGCCGGTGGCGGCCTCATTGACGGCGGGCGCCAGTGTCACGCCGCAGCGCCTGGCCGACGAGGGCTTGCATTTCCCGCTCGTGGTGAAGCCGGTGCGGGGACGCGGTAGCCAGGGTGTGACGCGTGTGCTCGATGCCGGCGCGCTGGACGCGGCGCTGAAACATCTGCTGGAAGAAGGCGCATTTGGCAAGCTCGCCATCGTCGAGCAGTACCTGGACGGCGAAGAGTTGGCGCTCACCGTGCTGCACGAGGCGGCGGGCGGCAACGGCGGGCCGCTGGTGCTGCCGCCAGTGCGGCGCTTCAATCATGCGGACGGCGTGGCGCCCTATAACGGCATCGTCGCGGTGACGGCGAACAGCGCGGCGCTCAAGCCGGCGGAGATGGAGACGGAAGCGGTGCGGGAGATGATGCGCGATTGCGCCGCGGTGTTCGAAGCGCTCGGGGCGCTGGCGCCGCTGCGGATCGATTGCCGCGCCAATGCGCAGGGCCGCTACGTCATCTTCGACGTCAACATGAAGCCGAACATGACCGGCGCCGGCCGGCCCGGCCGCGAAGACCAGGACAGCCTGTGCACCATGGCGGCGCGCGCCGCCGGCTGGGATTACGTCGGGCTGCTGAGCGCCATGCTGGCATGCGCATGGCGGCTCGGCGACCAGGACCAGGTCCTGGTCCGTTCACATCACGGCTGAGGGTTCCAGCCGCGGCCGGCGAAGATCGCCGCCCGGCTGGACAGGCGCGCCGCCTGTTCCCGATCCAGCTGCAAGCCGCCATAGCTGCGCGGCTGCCCGTCCTCGGTCTTGTTGCCGTATTCTCCCCAGCCGCCCTGCAGGGGATTGGGCAACGGCTTGCGGTACCAGGCGTCTGCCGCGATATGCGGGCCGATCGTCGATTCGATGAACCAGACATTGTCCCAGGTGCTTGGCGTGCCGGGCGAGCGCGCGAAATAGGTGGCGCCATCCGGTGGCAGGTTGCCGGCCGGCCCGGGGCCGCGCGTGATGCGCGAGCGCAGGAAGATGAAGCCCGGCTCCTTCGGACCCACGGTGCGCGCCTGCACGATGTAGCCGCCGCTCTCGCGGTTGGCGCTGTCGCCCACGGTGCGCAGTTCGCTCTCCTCGAACAGCGCGGCGCGGTTGTTCCCCCACACGAAATCGACATTGCCTTCGATGAGCGAGCGGTAGAACCAGGCGTAGCCGGTCAGCTGCAAGGTGTCCTGCTCGGAGATGAAGTGGGCGTTGCGCACTTGCAGGCGGCCCTGGTCGCTGCTGAAGAAGATGGTCTCGGCCTGCGCCGAGTGGCCGTCGCTGCGCAGGGTGCTGTTGTGCAGGGCGATGTCGCGGATTTCCAGCATGTCGACGTCCTGGGCCAGGAACAGCGAGCGGCCGCCAGAGAAGCCTGGCGTGCCATCGAGCTGGCCGGTGCCCGAGCCCGGATTGCGGGTGTCGCTGTTGGCGGCGCGGATGATGGTGGCGTCGCGGCTCTGGCCACGCAGGGTGACGTTGTCCTTGTCGCGCAGGTAGAGGATCTCCGGGTAGACGCCGTCGCGCACGTTGACGGTGATGGCTTTGTCGCGCGGCAGTCCCATGGCGAAATCGAGCGCGCCCTGCACGGTGCGGAAATCGGCGCGGCCGTTGTCGTCCACCGTGATGCTGTCGCCGACCGGCTGGTAGGGCGTGGTGCGGAAGGACCAGCGCGCGCCCTTGAAGCCATCCGCGCGCACCACGCGCGCGTCGATCACGGCCTCGTATTCTTCGCCGTAGGCGAGCGGCTGCGGCATGCGCACGTAGAGTTCCTTGCCGACCACCTTCACCGCATGCTGGCGCACCAGGCGCTGGCGACCCTGGGGGGCGAGCGCGGTGATGGTTTCGCCGGGGCGGACCACGGCGACCTGAACCCCGTCGCGTTTGCGGTAGACGCGCACGCTGCCCTCATCGCCCAGCACGGGCGCCCGGTCGAACACGAGACGCAGCGGCGCATCGGGCGGCACGCCGCGCGCACCCGGCGCCGGGTGGGCGATGGCGGCAGCGGGGACGGTAGCCTTGCTTGGTGCGACAAATGGCGTTTGTACGTCGACCGTGAAGATCGCCTGCGCCCAGGGATCGTCGACGCTGCGCACGGTGACGGTGGTGCGTCCCGCCGCCAGCGGCGTCACGCGCAGGCTTCCCTCGCGTGCTTCGACCGTGGCGATGCGCGGATCGCCAGGTTCTGCCCGGACGACGGGCGCGCCGCCGAGGCGGATCGCTTCCGGCGCGTCGCCCGCCTGCATGGCGATGTGATCGGCGCCCACGTGCACGGTCACGCGTTCGGGCAGGCCTGCCGGGCCGCTGCGCAGGTCGAGCAGGGTGTTGGCCCCAGGCTCCCAGCCCACCGGCTGCACGGCCGGCATGGCGGTCGCAAGCAGCCATGTGGCGCGGTCGCCGTCCACCGAGACCGACAGCGACGGACCCTTCACGTTCGGGCCGGCGGACGGCTCGGCCGCGAAGCGCAGCACCACCGGCACGCCGCTTGGCGACGCGTTGCGGCGCACCTGCTTGATCCGTTTCAGTTCGCCGCCGCGCGACTCCAGCAATTCGATGTGCAGCACCTTGCCGTCGTCGGACAGCTTCATGCTCGCACCCTGCCAGTCGCCGTTCGCATCCTGGCGTGCGCGCAGGACGAAGGGCTCACCCTTGCTCGGCACGATGCGCGCCTCGGCGAAGCCGTCGCTTTCGCCTTGCAAAGCCTGCGGGCCGGCGTTGTCCCTCACATGGTGCGATACCTCGGCGGCCGGAAGTGCCGTGAAGCGATAAGGCACGCGCCAGCCGACGTCGCCGCCGAAGGGGCAATCCTGCAGGGCTTGTCCGTTGAGCAGCGAGCCGCTGTCGTTGAAGACGCCGGGGCTGGACGCCGGGTCGCGCACGATCTGCTTGCAGGCGTTTGCGCCTTGAATATCGAAAGCATTCGCGCTCGAGATGACGTGCGAGGCGTGGGCCACGCCGATACTGTAGCCGTGGGCGTAGACCGGGTGCTTGCGGTCGCCGACGTAGTGGTTGTTCAGCAGGTGCACCTGGCCGTAGCGCACGCGCGGCGCACGTTCGGCGACGTGCTCGAACAGGTTGGCCTTGAGCGTGATGCGCAGGTGACCGGCGTCGCCGGTGAAGCGGTCGCCGGAGCCGATCAGCATGTTCTTCTCATGCTGGCCGAAGCGGTTGTACGTCACGCTGACGAAGTCCGCGCCTTGATTGATGTCGAGGGCGCCGTCGTGGCACTGTTTCAGCTTGCCGTTCTCGACCGGTTGCTTGTCGTCGGTGTCAGGGGCGTCGGTGAAGCTGTTGTGGTCGATCCAGACGTGGTGTGAGGCGGACACGGTGATGCCGTCGAACGAGGAGTTCCAGTTGCCCTTGGCGCCATCCTTCGGATCCCAGCGCGGCCCGACGTCGCAGGGATTCCGGATCGCAAGGTTGCGAATCACGATCTGCTCGGCGTTCGCCACGCTCAGCGATCCGTTGACGAAGCCGGCGCCGGGCGCCACGCCGATCAGCGTGGTGTGCGAAGGGATCCGCACCACGCCGCGCTGCGCCTGGTCCTGGGTAGTGGCGAAGGCGCGGCCTTCGCTCATGTCGATGGTGGCGGCCACGCGCACGATGCGGGCCGGAGCCTGCGCGCCGAGCGCGGCCAGCAGGCTTGCTCGATCACGCACGGTGAACACGTGTTCCGGCTTGGCGAGCGCACCACCGCGGGTGCCGCCGTCAATGGCGGCCCAGCCGTCGGACGGTGCGTGCTGGCGTTCAGTCAGCGCGACCGGCGCGGCGAAGGCCTGGCCAAAGGCGCCGGCCAGCGCCAGCGCGAGGAGGGTGGCGCGCGGGTTCAACGGGCACCTCGCATATCGGCCGCCATTGCCGGCACAGAGCGCGCCAGCTCGGTCGCCATGATGGCGGCGAAGCGTTCGGCGCCTTGTGGCCCCAGGTGGGTGTAGTCGAAGTTGGCGCCCGTGCGCGCCAGCTTGTCGGCTTCTTTCGGCCCCATGGCCTGCACGGCCGCCAGCGAGCGTGCGTTCAGGTCGACCAGCGGCGTTTTCGTGGCGCGCGCGATGTCGCGCACCGTGCCGGCCCAGGGGGCGAGGTCGTTGTGGACGTAGCCTTCCTTGAAGCTGCGGCGGGTCAGGGGCGTGACCAGTACCGGTTCGGCGCCGAGTGCACGAGCCTCGTCGACATAACGCTTCATGTTGACGGGGAACTCGGTGACGAAGTCGGTCGAGCGTCCCGGTTTGCCCGGCTGGTCGTTGTGGCCAAACTGGATCAGCACATACGTCTTGCGGAAAGCCGCGCCATCCTGCAGCAGCTTGGTCACTTCGTCCCAGCGGCCCTCGGCGCGGAAGCTACCCGAACTGCGGCCGCCACGCGCCAGGTTCAGGCAGGCAGTTTCCGGCGTAAAGCGTGCGCACAGGGCGTCGCCGTAGCCGGTGGTGCTGGCCATGGTCGAATCGCCGACCAGGATGACGCGGTCGGGCAGTGCGGGAGCGGCGTGCACGTGGGCGGCGAGCAGCAAGGGGAAGAAGGCGAGGGCGGGGCGCAGCATGGGGTGGTCTCCTGGTTATGCGAACGATTCTATTTTGGCCTGACCAATTTATCAAGCGGTCAGGCCGGAAGTAAAGACCGCCGAAGACGTCTTGTTGTAAGACGTCAGACATCTTGTAATGATATATAATCGTCTTATCCCTTTCTCATCCCTAATTCCAGCCATGATCCCCACCCCACGCAAGCCCCGCAATCTCGCCCAGGGCGTCGTCGAACAGATCAGTGGCAGCATTCGCCAGGGAATCCTGAAACCGGGCGAGAAGTTGCCGACCGAGTCGTCGATGATGGCGCAGCATGGCGTCAGCCGCACCGTGGTGCGCGAGGCGATCTCGCACCTGCAGGCGTCGGGCCTGGTGCAGACCCGCCACGGCATCGGCACCTTCGTGCTGGAGCCGGCGCCGCAGTCTGGCCTGGGCATCGACGCCGAGAGCATCCTCACCCTGCGCGACGTGCTGTCGATCCTCGAGCTGCGCATCGGCGTCGAGACCGAGACCGCCGGTCTCGCAGCCGTACGCCGCAGCGACGAGACGGTCGTGGAGCTGGGAGCGGCCCTGAATGAAATGCACGAAGCGATGGCGGTCGGACGCTCGGCGGCGGAGGCCGACAAGCGCTTCCACCTGTTGATCGCGCAGGCCACCGGCAACCGCTATTTCGCCGACATCCTGGCCCAGCTGGGCAACGCCATCATCCCGCGTGCGCGCCTGAATACGGTCGAGTTGGAGCAGGACAAACCGGCCAATTTCAACGAGCGCGTCAGCCGCGAGCACGACGATATCTACCGCGCCATTGAACGGCGCGACCCGGAAGCCGCGCGCGCCGCGATGCGCACCCACTTGTCCAACAGCCGCGAACGGCTGGTGCAGGCCCAGCGCCGCATCGAATCCCGGATCAACTAAAAATTTCTGAAAATTTGCTTGCCGGGTCGTCACCTAGGTTGTACGATGACATACAACTTAGCGCTGTATTTCATCAATAACTGTCCTGGAGACCCGTAACATGCAACCGCTCGAGCTTCAAAAAGTCCTTTCGCACGGCCTGCTGTCCTTCCCGATCACCGACTTCAACGCCGACCTCGAATTCGATAAAGCCGGTTACGAAAAGCGCCTCGAATGGCTGGCACCGTACGGCGCCACCGCGCTGTTCGCCGCCGGCGGCACCGGTGAATACTTCTCGCTGCACGGCGACGAATACAGCCAGATCGTCAAGACCGCGGTCGACACCTGCGCCGGCACCGGCGTCGCGATCCTGGCAGGTTGCGGCGGCCCGACCCGCGCGGCCATCGCCCACGCACAGGAAGCCGAGCGCCAGGGCGCCCAGGGCCTGCTGCTGCTGCCGCACTACCTGACCGAATCCAACCAGGACGGCCTGATCGCCCACGTCGAAGCGGTGTGCCGCTCCGTGAAGATCGGCGTCGTGGTCTACAACCGCGCCGCTTGCCGCCTGACCCCGGAATCGCTGGCCACGCTGGCCGACCGCTGCCCGAACCTGATCGGCTTCAAGGACGGCATCGGCGACATCGAACTGATGGTCTCGATCTGGCGCAAGATGGGCGACCGCTTCAGCTACCTGGGCGGCCTGCCGACCGCGGAAGTGTATGCCGGCGCCTATAAAGCACTGGGCACCCCGGTGTACTCGTCGGCCGTGTTCAACTTCGTGCCGCAACTGGCGATGGACTTCTACCACGCCACCGCTAGCGGCGACACCGCGACCACCAACCGCCTGATCGACGAATTCTTCCTGCCATACCTGGACATCCGTAACCGCAAGGGCGGCTACGCCGTCAGTATCGTCAAGGCCGGCGCCCGCCTGGTCGGCCATGGCGCGGGTCCGGTGCGTCCGCCGCTGACCGACCTGACCGCGGAAGAAGACCAGATGCTGCTGGCCCTGATCCAGAAACAAAAGAACCCGGTCTGAGGCAAGCGTCATGACGATTACTGGTGAAATGATCATCGGCAGCCAGCTGGTCCGCGGTTCCGCGGGCGAGCAGCGTGCCTACAACCCTTCGACCCGCGCCGAGTTCGAGCCGAGCTTCGGCCAGGCGACCGGCGACGACGTGGAACGTGCCTGCGCCCTGGCGCAAGCCGCGTTCGACCCGTACCGCGCCCTGCCACTGGAACAGCGCGCACGCTTCCTGGAAGCGGTGGCGGAACAGATCCTGGCGATCGGTTCGGAACTGATCGAACGCGCCCAGCAGGAAACCGGCCTGCCGCAAGCCCGCCTCGAAGGCGAGCGTATGCGCACCGTGACCCAGCTGCGCCTGTTCGCCAAAGTGGTGCGCGACGGCCGCTTCCTCGGCGCGACCATCGACAGCGCGCTGCCGGAACGCACTCCGCCGCGTCCCGACCTGCGCCTGGCCAAGATCGGCCTGGGCCCGGTCGCCGTCTTCGGCGCCAGTAACTTCCCGCTGGCCTTCTCGGTCGCCGGTGGCGATACCGCGTCGGCACTGGCCGCCGGTTGCCCGGTGGTCGTGAAAGCCCACGGCGCCCACCTCGGCACCTCGGAACTGGTCGGCCGCGCCGTCCAGCGCGCGGTGCAGGAGAGCGGTCTGCCGGAAGGCGTGTTCTCGATGTTGTTCGGCGACGGCCGCACCATCGGCCAGCAGCTGGTTGCCCACCCGGCCATCAAGGCGGTCGGCTTCACCGGCTCGCGTGGCGGCGGCACTGCACTGATGCGCACTGCGGCAGCCCGCAACGAACCGATCCCGGTCTACGCCGAGATGAGCAGCGTGAATCCGGTGTTCCTGCTGCCGACCGCGCTGCAGGAAGGCGGCGCTGCGCTGGCGGGCGGCTTCATCGATTCGCTGACCCTGGGCGTCGGCCAGTTCTGCACCAACCCGGGCCTGGTGTTCGCGGTCAAGGGCGCGGCGCTGGATACGTTCACCGCCGCGGCGACCACCGCGCTGGCAGCGAAAGGCGCCGGCACCATGCTGACCGCCGGCATCCACGAAGCCTACACCAGCGGCATCACCCGCTTCGGCGCGACCCACGGCCTGCGCCTGGTCGGCCAGGGCAGCACGGAAGGTGTCGGCTGCGCCGCGCAAGCCGCGCTGTACGAAGTGGACGCCGCCGACTTCATCGCCAATCCGGAACTGCAGGACGAGGTGTTCGGCCCGACCGCACTGGTGGTGATTTTCGAAAGCGAAGAGCAGATGCTGCAGGCGGCCGAACAGCTGCACGGCCAGCTGACCGCGACGGTGCACGCCAAGCAGGCTGACCATGCGCTGGCTGCCAGGCTGCTGCCGATCCTGGAACGCAAGGCCGGCCGCGTGCTGTTCAACGGCTTCCCGACCGGCGTCGAGGTGTCGCATGCGATGGTCCACGGCGGCCCGTTCCCGGCCACCAGCGACAGCCGCAGCACCTCGGTGGGCGCGACCGCCATCGACCGCTTCCTGCGGCCGGTGTGCTACCAGGGCCTGCCGGCGGACTTGCTGCCGGAAGCGCTGCGCGACGATAATCCCCTGGGCCTGGCACGTGTGCTGGACGGGGACCTGAAGGTCGCGGTGTAATACCCGGGGGGCGCATGTGCGCCCCCTTTTATGTTTGAAGTACCAGCCGGCGGAGACTCCGGCTGTTTCACTTGAAAAGAACTGATCCATGAATCAGCAAGTCATGAGCCGTAGCCCGGAGAAGACCGGCGAGCTGGCCTCGACGGTGGGCAAATACCGCTGGACCATCTGCGGCCTGCTGTTCTTCGCCACTACCATCAATTACCTCGACCGTCAGGTCCTGAGCCTGCTGTCCCCCCTGCTGAGCAAGGAATTCGGCTGGTCGAACACGGACTACGCCAACATCACGGCGACCTTCCAGTTCGTGTACGCGATCTCGATGCTGTTCGCCGGCCGCGTGATCGACCGCCTCGGCACCAAGCGCGCCTTTGTACTCGCCATCGTGGTGTGGTCGATCGGCGCCATCGCCCACGCCTACGCGATCGGCATCGGCACCGCCGTCAACAACGTCTTCACCTCGCTCGGCCTGGCCGCGGTGCCGGTCTCGATCATCGGCTTCATGGTCGGCCGCGCGGTGCTGGCGATCGGCGAGGCGGGTAACTTCCCGGCCGCGATCAAGGCCACCGCCGAGTACTTCCCGAAGCGCGAACGTTCCTTCGCCACCGGCATCTTCAATTCCGGCGCCAACGTCGGCGCGATCCTGGCGCCCCTGACGGTGCCGCTGATTGCCGAATACTGGGGCTGGCAGGCCGCCTTCATCGCGGTCGGCGCGATCGGCTTCCTGTGGATGGGCATGTGGCTCTGGCTGTACGAAACGCCGGAACGCCAGAAGCGCCTGTCGGCCGGCGAACTCGCCTACATCAACAGCGACAGCACCCCGGTCGAAGCCGCGCCGGTGGGGACGGAAAAACCGAAGGCATCGTGGTTCAAGCTGCTCGGCTACCGCCAGACCTGGGCCTTCACCTTCGGTAAGTTCATGACCGATGGCGTGTGGTGGTTCTTCCTGTTCTGGCTGCCGAAGTACATGTCCTCGCAATACGGCCTGACGGGTCCGGAGATGGTGATCCCGCTGGCGGTCCTGTACAGCATGACCATGGTCGGCTCGATCGGCGGCGGCTGGCTGCCGACCTGGTTCATCGACCGCGGCGCCAGCATCTACCAGGGCCGCATGCGCGCCATGCTGACCATCGCCCTGTTCCCGCTGGTGGTGCTGGCGGCCCAGCCGCTCGGTACCCTGGGCTACTGGTTCCCGGTGATCCTGATCGGCATCGGCGCCTCGGCCCACCAGGCCTGGTCGGCCAATCTGTTCACCACCGTGTCGGACATGTTCCCGAAACACAGCGTCGGTTCGGTGGTCGGCATCGGCGGCATGGCCGGCGGCCTGGGCGGCGTGCTGCTGACCAAGCTCGGTGGCTGGCTGTTCGACTACTACGGCGCACTGGGCCACCTGGAAACCGGCTACATGATCATGTTCTCGATCTGCGCGCTGGCCTACCTGATCGCCTGGGGCGTGATGAAAGCCCTGGTGCCGGCGCACCGCGAGATCACCGACCTGTGATGGCGAACATGGATATCCAGCGACTCGATGGCGTGCACTGCGCCACCGGCGAAAGCCCGACCTGGAACGCTAGGGAAGCCGCCTGGTACTGGGTCGACATCCCGGCGCGCCGGGTCTGGCGCCTCGATCACGCCAGCGGCGTGGCGCGCAACTGGGAGGCCCCGGAGATGGTGGCCTGCGTGGCTTGCGCCGACGACGGCAGCCTGGTGGCGGGCATGGAGACCGGCATCTATCGCCTGCAGCTGGGCGAGGACGGCAAGGTCCAGGCCACGCTGCTGGGCGCGCCGCCGAAGTCGGAACTCGGCGAAGGCATGCGCTTCAACGACGGCCGCTGCGACCGGCAGGGCCGGTTCTGGAGCGGCACCATGTTCATGGACATGGGCGCGGCGCGCGCGGTGGGTGGCTTGTACAGCTACAGCGCGCAGGACGGCCTGGTCGGCCCGGTGGTGAGCAATATGCTGACCCAGAACGGCCTGGCCTGGTCGCCAGATGGCCGCACCATGTACCTGTCGGATTCGCATCCGCAGGTGCGCACGGTGTGGGCCTTCGACTACGACACCGCAACCGGCACGCCCAGCAACCAGCGCGTGTTCGCGGACCTCTCCAAGCAGAAGGGCCGTCCGGACGGCGCCGCGGTCGACGCCGAAGGCGGCTACTGGAGCTGCGCCAACGACGCCGGCCTGCTGCAGCGGTTTACGCCGGATGGCAAGCTCGATCGCGAGATCGCGCTGCCGATGGCCAAGCCGTCGATGTGCGCCTTCGGCGGTCCGGAGCTGGACGTGCTGCTGGTGACGTCGATCGATCCGGGCACCGGTGGCGATGCCGGTTCCGTCGTGCTGCTCAAGCCCGGCGTGAAGGGCGTGGCCGAAACGCCGTTCGTCACCTCGCGCGGCTGATTCGACTTTTCCTGCTCGACGCGCTACCCTGTCCGGTTTTCGAAGTCGGGTTAGCAGAACATGTCGAGTGAGTTGAACGCGCAGCTGCCGCCGCTGCCGACGCTGGCGTCCACGCCGGAAGAAGCCGCGGCGCGCAAGCTGGCGCAGGAACAACGCGATGCCGCCGTGCGCGGCGTCGCTTCCATCGCAGCGATGCGCGAGGCCGTCAAGGACCATGCGCGCGGCCTGCCGCTATTGACAAGCATCCCTCGTGTAAAACGTCTCGACGCGCAAGCCTTTGCAGCACGCGCGGCGCAGGGGCTGCCCTTCCTCATGACCGGGCTGGTGGGGCGCTGGCCCTTGTGCAGCTTGATGCCCGCCGAATTGCGCGAACAATATGGTGACTTGCCGGTGCGGGCCCGTACCGGCGACTACATTCGCCAGGCCTTCCGCGCCGATCGTCCAATGCGCGACATGACGCTGCGTGAGTATCTCGACCTCGAGCCGGGCCGCATCCATGGGCCGGACGAACCGCCGCCGTATGTCGGCAACATGGAACTGCGCGAGCTGAATCGCCTGTGCCACTGGCCGGCCTACTTCCAGAAAATGGGACCGCCACGTTTCTGGCTCGGGCCGATCGGCACCATGACTCCCCTGCATTGCGACTTCGACGACAACATCTTCACGCAGATCTGGGGGACCAAGCGGATCTTCCTCGTGCCGCCGCATCATGATGAGTTCCTGTACGTGCGCGAGGCGAATCCGGTGTTGTTCGGGTCGCTGTTCGATCCGGAGCGGCCGGATTTCGATGCTTATCCGCTGGCGCGGCAGGCGAATGCGGTCGAGGTGATCGTGGAGCCGGGGGATTTGTTATACGTGCCGGCCGGCTGGTATCACCAGGTGCGGGCGCTGACGTTTTCACTCTCGTCCAATCGCTGGGCGCGCGGCAAACCGCTGGCCTTGACCGACACCTAATGCACCATGCGGGCGTATTGGGTGAAATGCTCGGCGCTGAGCGCGTGCTGGTATAAAAAACCCTGGTAGATGAAGCAGCCGGCATCGGATAAAAACTGCCGCTGCCCCGGCGTTTCCACCCCTTCCGCAATTACCTGCAGCCCCAGGCTGTCCCCCAGCGCGATGATCGACCTCACGATCGAGGCATCGTTCTGGTCGGTCAGCACGTCGCGCATGAAGGAGTGGTCGATCTTGAGCTGGTCGAGCGGGAGCTTGCGCAGGTAGGCCAGCGATGAATAGCCGGTGCCGAAATCGTCGAGCGAGAAGCTGATGCCGCGCTGCTTCAGGGTCGTCATGGTCTGCGCGGTGTGGGTGAAGTCGCTCACCACCAGGCTCTCGGTCAGCTCCAGTTTCAGGCCGGAAGGCTGCACACCGGTTTCGTCGAAAATCTGCTGCAGCATCGGCACGAAGTCGGGCTCGGTGAATTGCCTGGCGCTGACATTGACCGACAGGGTCAATCCAGCCGTATCCGGCCAGCGCTGCCAGCGCGCCAGCTCCGCGCACGCGGTCTGCAGGATCCAGCGACCAAGTTCAATGATCAAGCCGCTTTCTTCGGTAGCCTGGATGAACTCGGCCGGATACAGGAGTTTGCCGTTCGGGAGGCGCCAGCGCACCAGCGCTTCGGCGCCGATCACGCGGTTGCCGCGGTCGAGCTGGGGCTGGTAGTGCAACACGAACTCGCCGTCGCGCATTGCGCGCCGCAAGCCGTTCTCCAGTTCGGCGCGTGCCGACCAGGCGGCCTGTACCTCCGGGTCATGGAAGCGGTACGTGTTGCGTCCACAGGCCTTGGCCTGGTACATGGCGGCGTCGGCCTGGCGCAGGGTCGACTCCACCGTGTCGATGGTGCCGCACAAGGTGGTCACGCCGACGCTCACCGACACCGAATAGCTCATCTCGGCCAGCTGGAACGGCGCCGCCATGGCGGCCACCACCTTGCTTGCCACCGTTTCCGCCTGGCTGGCGGCGCCTTCGCGCGTGTCCTCGACCGGATGGATCAGGATCACGAACTCGTCGCCACCCAGGCGCGCGACCATGTCGGCTTCGCGCACGCAATGCTCGAGACGGCGCGCAACCGCCTGCAACAGCATGTCGCCGGCGGCGTGGCCCTGGGAGTCGTTCAGGTACTTGAAGTTGTCGAGGTCGCAGAACATCAGGGCCCCGCACTTGCGCGTGCGGGCGCTGCCCAGCAAGGCGCGGCGCAGATGGTCGAGCAGGCTGGCGCGGTTCGGCAGGTCGGTGAGGGCGTCGAAGAAGGCGAGACGGTAAATCCGGGCTTCATTATGCTTGCGCTCGCTGATATCGGTGCTGATCACCAGGATCTTCTGGGGCGCGCCACTTTCCAGGTCGGCGGCCAGCAAGGTCCAGCGGGTATCTGCATCGATGCAGACACCATCGCGCCGCATGTGCGACAGCTCGCCTGACCATTCGCCATTGGTGAGGGTTTTTTCGTAGGCGGCGTGGTAGGAGGGCAGATTCTCGCACAGCAGTTCGGAGAATTTCTTGCCGCGTGCCTCCGCAGCGCTCCAGCCGTACAGGCGTTCGGCGCCACTGTTCCAGTAGATAATGCGGGAATTCATTTCCATAGCGATGATGGCGTCGCGCGCCTGCTGCAGGTAGGAAGCCTGTTCCCGCACCAGCATATTGGCGTTGCGCAGCTGGGTGTAATCGAAAAGGAAGCCTTGCAGCACCTTGCCGTCGGTCTCGGGCAACGCGGCGCCTTGCTCGTACACCCACTTGACATCGCCGTTGGCGCAGCGGATGCGATAGATCAGCTGGAACGGCCGCTTCTTTTCCAATGCCAGTGCGACGCTGCGCTCAATCGGGCTGCGATCATCCGGATGGATAATACTGGCAAACGTGATGCCAGCCGCCGAGAGGAAAGCCGTGGGCGGGTAGCCGGTCAGCTTTTCGATGCCGCTGCTGAGAAATTCCATGGTCCATGTGCCGTTATTCAGGCAGCGGTAGGCCGCACCAGGGAGGTTCTGGAGCAAGAGCTCGAGCGATAGCGTGTGCGCGTTACCGATGCGCACTTCGCCTGCGACAGGCGATTGTGATTCGTCAACGGAGCTCATCCAACCTCGCGCGGTGGTGTGGGGAACGTCTCGTTATCGTGCAAGAATCGTGTTAGAGATTCGAGTAACTATCCTAGCGCAAATTTGGGCTGTATTTACGCTGCGCGATTGAAAATAGAAAAGAATGTTGCTGAATGCCAGTCGGCATTCAGCAACTTGTGCCTTAGAACGCGGCGATGCCGGTCTGGGCGCGGCCGAGAATCAGCGCGTGGATGTCGTGGGTGCCTTCGTAGGTGTTGACCACCTCGAGGTTCACCATATGGCGCACGATGCCGAACTCGTCCGAGATGCCGTTACCGCCCAGCATGTCGCGCGCCGTGCGCGCGATGTCGAGCGACTTGCCGCAGGAATTGCGTTTCATGATCGAGGTGATCTCGACCGCAGCCGTGCCTTCGTCCTTCATGCGGCCCAGGCGCAGGCAGCCCTGCAGGCCGAGGGTGATCTCGGTCTGCATGTCGGCCAGTTTCTTTTGCACCAGCTGGTTGGCGGCGAGCGGCTTGCCGAACTGCTTGCGGTCGAGCACATACTGGCGCGCAGTGTGCCAGCAGCTTTCCGCGGCGCCGAGTGCGCCCCAGGCGATGCCGTAGCGCGCCGAGTTCAGGCAGGTGAACGGGCCTTTCAGGCCGCGCACTTCGGGGAAGGCGTTTTCTTCCGGGCAGAACACTTCGTCCATGACGATCTCGCCAGTGACCGAGGCGCGCAGGCCGAACTTGCCGTGGATTGCCGGGGCGCTCAAGCCCTTCCAGCCTTTTTCCAGCACGAAGCCGCGGATCGCGCCTTCGTCGTCCTTGGCCCAGACCACGAACACGTCGGCGACCGGCGAGTTGGTGATCCACATCTTGCTGCCGCTGAGCGAGTAACCGCCGTCGACCTTGCGCGCGCGGGTGACCATCGAGCCGGGGTCGGAGCCGTGGTTCGGTTCGGTCAGGCCGAAGCAGCCGATCCATTCGCCGGTGGCCAGTTTCGGCAGGTATTTTTGCTTGGTTTCCTCGTTGCCGAATTCAAAGATCGGCACCATCACGAGCGAGGATTGCACGCTCATCATCGAGCGATAGCCCGAGTCGACGCGCTCGACCTCGCGCGCGATCAGGCCGTAGGCGACGTAGTTCAGGCCGGGGCCGCCGTATTGCTCGGGGATGGTCGGGCCGAGCAGGCCGAGTTCGCCCATCTCGCGGAAGATCTCGTTGTCCATGCGCTCGTGGCGGAAGGCCTCGAGGATGCGCGGCTGCAGCTTGTCCTGGCAATAGGCGGCCGCGGCGTCGCGCACCATGCGCTCGTCGTCAGTCAGCTGGCTGTTCAGCAGCAGCGGGTCGTCCCAGTGGAAAGCGGCCTTGCGGGGCGAAGCGGAATGGCTCATGGATCTTCCTGTCTCGGTAGGTTCTTTTACAGAGGCGTGCACCCGTCCCTGGGCCGCGCCATTAGCCTGACCATTATAGGAATGCGGCCGCGCGGTATCTTTTGAAACTGCGACAGGCATTTTCATTTTTGACCAGGCCGTTTATTGGACGAACGAGACCCGCTCCGCCAGACCACGCAGGCGCATCATGTCGCTGCTGGGCGTGTTGCCGAAATGGCGCGTGTATTCGCGGCTGAACTGGGACGGACTGAGGTAGCCGACCCGCTGGCAGGCCAGGCCGACGTCCATGCCGGTGGAGAGCATCAGCCGCCGCGCTTCCTGCAGGCGCAGGGTTTTCTGGAATTGCAGCGGGCTCATCGAAGTGAGCGACTTGAAGTGCTCGTGCAGCGAGGAGGTGCTCATGTGCGCCAGATCGGCCATGTCACCGATCCGGATGGCCTGGTCAAAATTGGCGCGGATCCAGGCGATGACCCGGCCGATCCGGCTCGGCTCGACCCGGCCCAGTTGGGCCAGGCGCTGGCCGAAGGGGCTGCGCAGCAGGCGCAGGACGATCTCGTCGATCACCAAGGGCGCCAGCAGCGCCGCCTCCTCGGGCTGCTGCGACAAGGCCATCAGGCGGGCGGCGGCATCGACGATGGCGTCGCCGGCCTGCGTCACATAGACCGCGCGGCTGTCGCGCAGCAAGGGCACGCCGTCCGGGTAAGCCTTGAGGATCAGCTCGGCCAGCCGGTCCAGGTCGAAATCCATCCGGAACGACAGATAGGGCTGCGCCACGCTGGCTTCCTGGATCATGGCCGCAATCGGCAGGTCGAGCGAGAAGATCATCATGCGCGACGGGTCGTAATGGTAGCTCTCGCTTCCCAGCATCACCATTTTCGCTCCTTGCGCGACGATGCACAGGGCCGGGCGGTGCAGGCCATGCACTAGTTCGTAGGTAACGCTGGAAGTGCGGATGGCGTGCACGCCCGGGATGCAGGTCTCGAAGCTGCCGTCCTGCGGCGCGCCGGCCACCAGCAGCTCGGCCAGGCGCGTCAGCGAAGGTGGGGTGGGCTGGTTCATGGCGAAACAGCTTACCTCAGCAGCGCGCCCGCGTCATTGGGCATGGTCCGTCGAGCGCGACAGGTCCGCCATGCCTTGCATCTCGGACAGGCGGGCGTCGACCTCGGCCTGCGCCATGGCGAGCGCATCGCTGCCGGCCAGGAAATGGCGCGGGGGATTGTCCATGGCGGCCAGGCGCAGCACCACGTCGGCCAGCTTGACCGGATCGCCCAGTTGCTTGCCGTGATAGGCCCCGTAGGCGCCCGCGACCGTGCCGTGCGCGGCATAGTCCTCGATCACTTTCGCACCGTAACGCACCGAGCTCTGGTCCAGGAAGTCGGTGCGGAAGAAGCCTGGCTCGACCGTGGTGACGTGGATGCCGAACTTGCCCAATTCCAGCGCCAGCGACGCGCCCAGGCCTTCGATCGCATACTTGGTGGCGCAATAAACCGCGGCGCCGTCGAAGCCGGTGCGGCCGGCGATCGAGCTGATGTTGATGACGTGGCCGCTACGTTGTTTGCGCAGGACAGGCAGGGCGGCGCGCAGCACGTGCATGACGCCGAAGACATTCACGCCGAACTGCTGGTCGATTTCCTGCGAGGATAATTCCTCGAAATTGCCGAGCAGGCCGTAGGCGGCATTGTTGACCAGCACGTCGATGCGGCCGAAGCGGGCCACGGCCGCTTCGATCGCGGCGACGGCCTGCTGTTCCTGGGCGACGTCGAGCTGGACCAGGGCGATTTGCTCCGGGTCGGCGTCAAGGAAGGTGGATTGCAATTGTTCCACGCTGCGGGCGGCGGCAACGACCCGGTCGCCATTCGCGAGGGCAGCTTGTGCGAGGCGGGCGCCGATGCCACGGCCGGCGCCGGTGATGAACCAGACTTTGGACATTTCTCTTCTCCAGGTGATGCCGCCTGGTGGGCGGCGTTAAGGTGAAGAGAATGGTAGGGCGCGGACTTGGGCAGGCTTTGCCTAAAAGTCCGGAGAGTTGGCGCGATCGTGGGTGCTTAAGCGGTGGTGCCGAATTTTCCGCCGTGGAACAGCAGCGCCGACTGCGGGTGCACGGCGCATTCCTCGACTTCGCCCACGAAGATGACGTGGTCACCTTCCGGATAGCGGCTGCGGTTGTGGCATTCGAACCAGGCCGACACGCCCTTGAGGATCGGCAGGCCGGTGCGCGACAGCTCGTACTCGACGCCCTCGAAGGGATTGGCTTCGCTGCGGCGCGAAAAGCGCAGCGCCAGTTCCTGCTGGCCGGCCGCCAGCACGTTGATGACGTAGTGGGAATTTCCGCTGAAGATGGGCAGGCTGTTGGCGCCGGCGCCCAGGCTCCACAGGACGAGCGGAGGCTCCAGCGAGACCGAATTGAAGGAGCTGGCGGTCAGGCCGCGGAAAGTCCCGTCGGCAAGGCGCGTGG
>Ga0265798_10000805_pt1 | contig 50517 bp, 55 predicted proteins | sample P3T30metagenome_FD_192430 | JGI IMG/M metagenome (GOLD analysis project Ga0265798, IMG submission 192430) | Plant litter microbial communities from East Loma Ridge, Irvine, California - P3 T30 | ecosystem: Environmental > Terrestrial > Plant litter > Unclassified | place: USA: California...
GCTCATGGCGTTTTTGCGGGCGATCCAGATGTCGTTGAACATGTCCGTGGCTCCTGTGAAGCCGGCGGGGTTCATCCCCGCTCGACAGGCGCCCGACAGGGACGGGGAGGGGCCGCGATCACTTTTTTCGCATGCGAAAAAAAGCCGTAGCGAAGCGCCCGGACCCCTTGCGGGTTGATCGTACAAGGCCCCGAGCCGGCCCAAGGATTGCGCCTCAAAGAGCGGGGTGAAGCGCGCTGGCCGGAGCGTCGTGCTCAGCGCTGAATTGCCGGATACGCTCCCCCTCGCGGGGATGGTGGACGCCTGTCTGATCCCGTCCCCCAGTCTGCGTTCCCATGCCGATGGGGAGAGTGCGATGGGCGGCAAGGCCGCCCTGGCTGGGTCCAGCATGGAAAGAAGTTGCCGCTTTTCGGAAAGAAGCTTCCTGCGCGTGGCGCGCGCCCGTCAGTTGATCGTTACCCGAATGGGCCGAGACCCAAAGGGGCTCGGTGGAGCGAAGCGGAATAGAGCGACGGTCCCGGCGTAGCCGGGAGACGCCACGCTATTGCCCTGCTTCAGATCCCGTAAGGTGTGTTGCTGGAGGACTTTTTGAACGACCCTCCGCGCGGTCCCTGATTGATCGGGCTTTTGTCGTTTGGATCTCGAGGGACGAAGGTGAAGCGATCGCCGACGAGCTTGTCGCCCTCGATCTTGTAGCTGCCGGTGAGCGACATGCCGGACAGGATCACCGTGTCACCGCTGACCTCGTAATTGCCACTGGCGCCGCTGGAGAGGGAGAAGGTCTTGTCCCCGAACGTGGCAACGACGCCGGAGACCGGACCATTGACCATGTTGTAGGTGCCCTTCACGGATTTGCCGCAAGCGACGAGCGCGAACGCTCCCGCGAGAACCAGCCATGTTCGTTTCATGCTCATCTCCCAAGCGGGCTCGCCGGCAGGGGCGAGCAGCGCGTCATGGTGCTACGCGGGGAGGGGATGCGGCAAGCGTGAACACGGGAAGAGGCCCGGAGCGTCAGCTCCGGGCCGTGCTGCCTTCGGTCAGAAGGGGACGTCATCATCGTCGAGACCGCCGTGATCCTGCGCCGGACCCTGCTGCTGGCGCGACTTGCCGTAGGAGAGGAAGGTCACTTCGTCGGCGATGATCTCGACGCCGTAGCGCTCGATATTCTCGCTGTCGGTCCAGCGGGTGTAGTGGATGCGGCCCCGGACCATGACCTTCTGGCCCTTCTCGACATACTGGGCGACGGTCTTGCCGACGCCGTTAAAGCAGGTGATGCGGTGCCATTCGGTGTCCTCGACCCGGCGACCGTCGCCATCCTTCATGGTCTTGCCGTCGCTGTCGCGCTTGGGCCGCGAGGTGGCGAGGCTGAACTGGGTGATCTTGGTGCCGCCCTGGGTGGTGCGGACTTCAGGTGCGGCGCCGACGTTGCCGGCGAGGATGACGAGGTTCTGCATTTCGAGGTTCCTTCTCTGTTCGCCGGGGGTTCGTCCCCTCGACTGAACACCGAAAAAGACGGCCAGGACGGCCTCTCCACCGGAGCGCGACGACGCGCAGGGGAACCCCGATCAAAGGGGTGGTGCGGGCAGCCGCGAAGCGGCAACTCGGCCCGAATGATCGCGGGTTGGAGGGGGTGGACGGCCGGATTAGGTCGTTCAGGAAAGAGAGGGGATGGACCCCCACGAGCGAGCAATGGACATGGAACCGTGTGCTGGATGCCCTTGTCGCCTAATTCGTCCGGCAGTGTCGTAGTGCCTCGATCCGCTACCCGGGGCGGCTTTGACACTCTTCCTCGCTGGCGCATCCGCCCTGCGCCAGTGACCGACGTGAAGGACGCCGGTCACGGCGTGAACCTTGGTGCCGCCCTTGCCGCCTTCGGTGTCGCGGTGCGTGCGCGTCGGGGGTGTCGAGATGACGATAGGACGGTCCGTGCTGCGCAGCTCCCCGGCGGGACGGCAGGGGTTCGGCGCGGCTGTCGTGATGCCGGCAGGGCGTTCACCCTGGCATAGCGCGGCGAAGCCGGCGCGCAGATCAACGCGGTGAGGTGGTGCTTGCCCCGTCGGATAGGCACACGGCCGGGGTAAGCTCCGGCGTCGCCCCACGGAACCGCTCTGCGTCATACTTTAGGGTGCGGCAGCATCCGCTTTACGCGATCAGCCATCAAGCGACGCTGTTGACGGTTTGAGCATGGCCCATGCTTCCGATCCGACCGCCTTTGCCAGTTAGCCATTACGGTAATCGTGGGATCGGCTCGCCCTCGTTCGATAACCGAGATTGATGCGCCAGCCATATCTACGGTCTCGCCAAGCTGGCTTTGCGTCAGCCCATTGCTTTTCGACGCTTGCGAAGCTGAGCGCCGAGTAGCCGGGACTCAGGGACTATGACGTCATCGAGATAAATCATGGTGGTTCAACTGTCAGCTTTCCAGGTCGGTCGCGCGACTTTGGCGATGTCCGCGCCGGAGCGATCCGCAGCCGCGATCATACGGAGTGGAACAAGTCCAATTGAGCAGCGCGCCATGCGCGCTCACGCCCTTCGGCGATCTGGGCCGCGAGCCACGCCTTCTGCTGTCCGATGCCCATGCCGAGCATCGGGATGGTGGCCCGGTCGCCGGCGAAGGCGAGCAGGGGCTCGCGGTAGAGCCGTCCTGCAAGGAAGACGATAGGGCCGGCGTGGCGCGGCCCGATGGCGCGGCGTAGCTGCCGTGTCGTTTTCTCGCCCCACAAACGCCGCTCTGCTGCCGTCAGGTTGCGGAGCGTAGCGTCGTAAGGGGCGAGGCGCTGGGAGGGCTTTACGAGGCCGTGAGCGGCCGAGAGGATGAACCAGCGGTTGCCGGTCTCCTCGACATAGGTTCGCGCCTTGCGAAACCAGTCGGAGCGATAGAGGTCGGCTGCGCGGGCGCGCCGATCGAGTTTCTGCGAAACGCAGGCGACCAGATAGACGCACGGCGTCGTGTCGGCTGTGGCCATCACGGGTCGATCAGACCCGGACGGCGCGGGCGCGCCGGGGCTCCAAGTCGATCAATGGTGAGCTGCCGGTGCAGCGTCGCCGGCAGGTCGGGGATGTGGCGACGGGCGACCGCGATCAGCGGGTCGGGTTGTGGGGCTTCGCCGTAGAAGCCTCCGAGCCAGATCGCCGGAGCGGCGTCTTCATTATCGATGTCGCTGGTCCAGACCTGGAGGAAAAAGGTCGCGAGCGGAGCGTCCCAGCCAATCGAGACGCGGGCCGCGTCGTTTCGATAATCGTGCCGGCTCATAGCGCGTCCCCTTGCGATGGGTGGTCGACGATCATCGCCATGCGCTTCTCGGCCTCGTCGAGAGTCGCCTCGCTCAGGGTGGCCACCCGGCTCGGACCTTGGCGGTTCCTGATATGTCGAAGGCTGGCGCCGTTCGGCTCGCTGTCATCCTTTCCGAACAAGTAGAGGTCAAGCAACTTGCTCCGCCAGCGGCGTCCGTTGCGGCGTCGAAAATCGATGAGGGTGCGCAGCTCCTCGTCGGTCCAGGCGGGCATAGGGACTCGGACGGGCTTGGAATAATCGGTCATGGTCGGCATCCTCAATCGGGGTTGGAGCCAGTGGTTCTGAGGTAGCGGAGGAAGTCCCGGCTCCAGGTGTGCGGGACCGGCTTGGGCGGCCGTTCGTGCGTCACGGTCAGGCCGTCGAAGAGATCGGGCTGACGCCCGATCACGAGGGGCTGGATGACGTGGCGCGGGTGCCGAATGCAGTCGCGGGCCATCAGGCCGCGACCAATTCCGGATAATGGGCGCGGAGGTTCGCGATCGCCTGTGCGCCCTCGGGGTAGGGGGGTCGCATGATGCCGATCGCAGAGCGGATCGCGGCAGCAAGATCCGCGTGGTGTATCACCGGTGATGTGCTGTCGGGGTACTCGATCGGTGCGGTGAAGCCGGCGTGAAACCAGCGGCCGAGCCCTTCGTAGGCAAGCATGGCGTAAGCCGCCTGGGCTTCGTCTGAAGGATCAAAGCGCAGCGCAAGTTCAGTGTACCGCCCGAAATCGTGGGTCGAAGTATCGCGCGCGAAGGCGGCGCCTTCAGGCGGCGGGCCGTAGCGCGCGATGAGCGCGGCCTGGTAGCAGTCGACTTCGAGGCGGTTTAGCCGCTGGAAATCGGGGCTGCGTCCGAGCTGGGCGCAATCCTCCTCTGCCGGGCTGGCGCCGATGGTCAGGGTCTCGGTCATGTTGCTGGCTCCGTGCGGACCGGGGATCGGTCGCTCGCCAGCGCCCCGAGCATCCTCTCCTCTTTCAGCCCTCGGCTTTACCGTCCGACTACGGCCGGGAGCCGGCGTTGTTGATCCCCAATAGGAACGGGTCGCAGGACGCCTCGATGTCGTCAGGTGTAAGATCCTCGCGAGCAAACAGCTCGCGATCGGACATGACCGCGCGCGGAGCGGCGGGATTGTCCGTCATCACGATATGGAAGGTATCGCCGTCTGCCGTCGCCCGGCGCAGCGCGAAGCGCCAGCAATGGGCGGCGGTCTGGAACGGATTCAGGCGTGACATGGTGTGCGCTCCTTGGCGGGTTGATGATTGATGCGCCCCGTCCGGGGCGTTGTGCGGCGAGCCGGAGGCGAGCCGCCATCGGCGAGGCCGCTGGCGTACCAGCGGCCGAGCCGAAGCTCAGGCGACCTTGCGGTCGCGTTGAGCGTTCTGTGCTGCGGGTGGGGTGCCGAGCGGGCCGCGGCGATCCACCACGCGGATGCCTGCCTTCTTCGCGTCGATCACCAGCCGCTCGGTCACGCCGTTGCCCTGGAAGGCGATGACGTAGCGGGGCTTCAGCGAGAGCATCTGCTCGTTGCGACGGAAGCCGGCGCGGTCTCCGAGCTTGCGGTCGAGACCGAAGCGGACTTGCTGGACACCGTGCTGTTCGGCCCACGATGCGGCGATGCGCTCGATCCCTTTCATGTCGCCACCATGGACGAGATACATGTCGCCGACGCGCTCCCGAACCGCGTTGAGGGTGCGCAGCAGGTTGTCGCCAAACGCCTTCATGTCCTCATCGGTCCGGAAGGTCAGCCGCCCTCCGGCAAACACGACGGGGGTGCCCTGTGCCGTGTTGGCGTCGCGGACCCGCTCGCGGCGAGCCTGGAGGAATGCCCGGCCGTCAACGATCGCTGACGTGACCCCGAGCGAAATGCGGTTGCCGGTCGACGGGATCCAGGAACGGCCGGTCTCGCGGATGTAGTGCGCCGCTGCGGTGTCGCGCATCACCTCGTAGCAGGTGGCGGCTTCCTCGATCTTCTTGGCAAGATAGATCTTGTCCTCGAGGTTGGAGGTGTTGATCTCCGAACCGTCCTGCTCGGCCAGGAGGAGCCTGATCTCGTCGGTGAGACGGTCGATCGTCGCGTGCTTCTTCGCCGCGGCCCGGTGGAAGAGATTGACCAGGCCCCAGCCCATCTCCTCGATGTCGCGCTCGAGCGACGTGTTCTGGAGGGTTGCGAAGAGGTCGCTCCAGATAGCGGTGGTGGTCTGCTCAAGTGCATCAGTCGAGGGAGGGCACATGCCCGAGACATCTTCGGCGCGGGGTTCGAGGTGTCCCAGCTCCAGAGCGGAGAGTGCGGCAGCGAGGGAAGTGGTCATGGGGTCAAGCCCTTCATCTGATCGAGGCCGGCGGCCTATCCGCCGGATGCGCACCTCCTGGGCGGCCGAATAAGAGTCGCCCGCACCGAAGCGCAGCGAAGGGAAACCGCAAAAACCGGGGGTGAGCGGGCAGCCGTGGCACACGGCAACTCGGCCCGGATTTTTGCGGTTGCGGGGGTCTCGCGGCCGCCCATGTGCCGCATCTCTCTGGCGGAAGGCTGTCGGGCGTCAGGTGGCGTCGGGCGCAGACGTGACCATGCTTGCTGCCGCCTTCGGACCTGTTGGGCTCAACCCACACCGCGCGATGTCGTCGAGAATGGCCTGCCCCGTGCCGCACAGGCGTACCATCGCCACTGGGGTGATCCTCACCCTCCATCGGCGCCGATCGCGTCGATCATGATACGGATCTGGTCGACCAGATCCTCGCTCCGGGTCGCGGCATAGCCCGCGCAGGCCGCCATACCAGAGAACACGCCCGGGACGGGCAGGACAGAGGCATCGCCTCCATCGGGGACGAAGCGCCAAGAATCGACGTCGGCTCCTGCTGCGACAAGCGCTGACGTAGGTGGGATGCTCCGTGTCCAGGCTCTTCCACCCGTCGGTCGTGTGTGACGCATCGACAAGCGGAGCGGCAGGCGCTGACGACATCCTTCGCTTCGACCGTGATTTCCGCACGGTAATGGGTAGGGTATTCGAAAGGGGTCGGTGAAGGTCTTCATGGGACCGGACTCCTGAAGGTTGGCAAAATGGGAAACCCAAGCGGTTCGGGTCACTCGTAGCGGGGACGCTCCGCCGGATAGGCGAGAGGGGGCCAGCCATCGTGGACGCGGGCCTCGAAGCGCCCGGCGGGGAGGACGCTGCTGATCGGTCGCGCGTGGTCGCCGGTGTTCCAGTCGCGATCGAGATGCGGCTCGACCGACATTCGCCGGACAGGGACTATCCTGACCGTGGGGGGCTCGTGTTATCGGGAAGGATGTCTGCGCCGGTCGATGCAGAGTTCACCGGCGTCGTACCACCAGCCAACTTCCTCGTGGCCGCCATAGAGCCGCCCAGTGAGGTAAACGGCAACGCTGCGCATGATGATGATCCTTTCTCGACCAAGAGCCAAAGGCTCATCTGTCCAGAGGACGCCTCCCCTCCAGGTGGCTGTTTCAGTCGATCACGCGCCAGCCAGCGGCGATCCAGCGCTGGCGGTTGGGCGCATATTTCGCGACGGTCGCGAGCATGATCTTGCGGGGCGGCGTAGCCGCGCCGGCATCGAGCTGGCTGCTGGCTGCTGGCTGCTGGCTGCTGGCGATCGCGGACGCATCAGCGGCGCGTGCCGGCCAGCACTCGTCAGCCGTCAACATGGCGAATGGAAAGTCGGCTGCGCCTTCCACGACGAACTGCTTGATGACGGCGCTAGGCATGGTGCGGGGTCCTTTCGAGCGCGTCGGTCGCGCAATGGAAGTCGTCGAGCCAGCGTCTAGATATCAGAGCTAATCGGCACGCTCTGTCAGCGCTAAATGGCACCGTGAACGACGTGGTATGGTGGATTTCAGACGGGCAGCTTTCGGCAAATGTCATCTGTAAGCGGACCATCAGCGCTTATGCGGACGGTTTACCATCTCCGCCCATCACCGGCTCGTAGTGCATCGTCTCACGGTGAGCCTTCATCCATCGTGTGGTGCAACGCATAACCGCCGGTGTTTCGTGTTCTCCGATCAGCAGCATCGCTCGATCTTCGTCGAGTGGGTCGAAGCGCAGGTTTTTCGCTCCGCAGCGATGCGCCGCGCGGGTTGTCGCCTCGATGCTTGCTGTTGGCCCGACTGCGAGAGGCATTCTGGCGTTTGCCGAGAAGGCCATTTGCAGCGCCACCAGAATAAGCATCTCGATCCCCTGCCAACCGCGTGATGCTACTATCGGCCCTCTGATTTTGGAAGGTCAGCTAACAGGAAGTTGCACTGGGTGGCCGAACGACCGGGAGTGGGCGATTTTTGCCTGTCCGCTTTTCCGCCCGGTAGCTGCCGGTCAGCTTTCGGGCGATCCGATCGGCCTAGGAGCGTCGGAACGGCTTGAGGTGGTAGGAAGGGAATAACCTATTAACCTTCGCTGCAGTTGGCCTACGCAGCTAGCGGTAGGGAACTGCTCCCCCCGGCCGGAGAATACCGCCAGCCATCCTGCCTTCGGGGTCGAGCGCGACCGACATGAAGACCTCGCCGTTGGCGAACACCAAGTTGTAGGCGTCGTCGCCCATCATACCGTGCCCGCGGTAAGTGACCGACTTGAGCTCGCCCAGCGTTTTGAACATCGGATGGGTCATAGGCAAATCCCCGCGAACGACCTCGGCGAACTTTGGAGAAAGTTTGTCGTAGTCAGGCGAGCCGCTTGCCAGACCGGCGACAAGCCGCCGCAAGGCAGCTTCAGTGCCGGGAATTGGTACCGAGTGGGGTGCAGAAGACGGCGCAGATGGGCTACTAACTGGCGGGCCAGCCTGCCCATTGATCGCGCCAGAAGACTGAACCCATATTATCAGGGCGGCTGCGGCAAGAAAGCTCATTAGCAATGCTCCTGAGACCAATTGAACCAACTGCCGCTGTGTGATCCACGCGGTCTCGTTTCGTGGGGCGGCAACGGAGCCCCCTTCATCAGGCCAGGCAGCGCCCTGCGGAAGATCCGACGAGCCGGGTACCAGTCGACCGGAGTGCTCCGCCGCCTCTACTAGCTTCGCAGCTTCCAGGGATGAGGACAGACCCAGCTTTGCGCGGGCCATCTTTAACCGCTTCTCCACGGCGTGAGGAGATATACCAAGATCGAGCGCCATTTGCTTTGCAGTCTGATGGTCTAGACAGCGCTTCAGGCATTCCCGCTCGCCGACGGTCAGGCGCAGGATCGCTGCCCGCGTATTTTCGTCTATGCTCATGTCGCTCAACATAGCGGTTCATAAGCTGGTACCAACTCTGGCCGCCTTGTACTCCCCTGGTACCCAAACCTCGATGTCTTCTAGACCTGCCCCGAATGCGAGATTAGGGGGCACATAGAACAGAGCCAAAGATACGCTAAGCGCCGGCAGGTCCGCCTAGACGGTGTAGAACCTGTTTGTCGCAGAGCCGCGATTGAGACCGGACATCCCACACCTCTGAGGGCTGAACGGCTATCTATCGTCCTCGCGCAGCCGATCGGCACCTCGGAATGGCAATAAGTGGTGGTTTGCCGACTGACAGCTTCTGGCTCAAGGGCGAGCAGCGGTGATGTGGCCAGCTACACTGACATGCTGCGGTCTATTACAGAAATCCTGTCTTCCTCGCTAATCACCATTTTTTAACAGGGTCTCGCCCACTCCACTGCTTGAAATTGTCGAGGGACGGGATGTCGGCGGGATGAATGCAAAGAGGATGGTGTTTTTGAGCATGAGCGGCGTCACCGTCGCCGCAACCGGGATGCTGCTTTCTGGCTGCTCGAGCACGGATGCCCATCAAGCCAATGCGCAACAACCCGCGTCGACCACCTCGCGAGCACCAGATTCTGCAACCGCGCAGACGTCGTTGCCTGACGCGAACTACAGCAATCCCGACCTTCTCGCCGCGAGGAAGCGTGGACTCGCAATTGAGAGCGTTGAGAACGCGGCCCCCGAGAAAGCCGGGACGATCGATCCGATCGCGCTTGATCCGTATACGCGTTCCGAATATCCCGAAGTCGTTGCCCGGTGGGGCAATCTCCTTCCAACGATCGAACGCGAACGTAGAAAAGCCGCAAAGCTCGCCGCATCTGATGATCGCTGCGACGGCGTCGCTAACGCTCAAGTGACGGACAACGGTACTCGCACCGATAGACATTACATGGTTGAGTGCAACAATATTACCCGGTTCTACTTCAGCGCAACATCGATTACCCGAAATAAAGCCGCGTTAGTTCGAAACGCGGCGGACATGGGTGCACAAGGTGTCTTGGACTACTGATCGCCATGTGGATTTTCCTGATCTTGCTCGCCTGCACCAGTTTCGGTCGAGGCGCGGTCAAACTGATTTTTGGCGTTCTGCTGATCATAGTCGGGGCCGCGATGCTGTCCTAATTGCGCTTCTCACGACCATGCGACGGCAAGCTTACTTTCAAACGTTCAGGCACTTCAGCGCTTGCAGGAACGGCCGCTGTTGAGATCGCAGAGAAGGCTGCTGAGCGGCGTAATTTGGGCGACTGCGGAACGGCTGCTTATCGCGCCGACATTGGAAGGACAGCTTTTCCTCACGAAAGCGGTCACGCCGGCTGTTCGCCTTTCCCGAGCTTTAGGTCGCGAGCGAGCTTGGCAAGAAGGGTGCGGCTACATCTGGTCGCGTCCATGATCTCGCGCCATGATCGGCCATCGCGCAGCATGGTAGCGATCGCGGCATTCCGGGCCTTGTTCTCCGGACGCCCCTTGTAGAGGCCGGCCGCCTTAGCACGAGCGGTTCCTTCGGCCTGCCGGCGACGCCGGTCCTCATAATCTTTGCGCGCGACTGCGGCGAGTACGTCCAGCATCATGCTGTTGACGGCCGCAAACATGCGGTCTGTGAAATCATCGGAGGGTGCCGTCAAGCCCCATGAGGTTGGCAGATCGAGCGCCACAATCCGCACTTGCTTGGCGTCGATCTCGGCACGTAACCTCGTCCAGTCGGAGGCGCTAAGACGCGACAGGCGGTCCACTTGCTCAACCAAAAGCACATCGCCCGGCTCACTATCTGCTAACAGGCGGATAGCTCGGGACGGCGCAACTTGGCCCCGCTCTCATTCTCCATGTAGCGCGCCGCGATCCGCAGGCCCCTTTCGTCAGCAAAGGCGTCGAGGGCACCACGGGCGCGTGATGCGTCCTGCTCGGACGTGGAGGCGCGGAGATAGGCGCGAATGAACAAGCTTTCGGTCTCCTATGAGCAGTCTTTATGTGTCTAGTCCTTTTTACGTCATCTTAAAATCTAAAAAGCACCTTATTTAAGCCGGTCTTAAAAGGGCATACGTAAAACGTACCGCCTCGTTCAGCGAAGCTGCCGTTCCGCAGGCGCCCAATCCAAGCCGTAGAAGGGTCCGAGCGGTGATCCTGGAAGCGGACGTTCCTGAGGCCGCTCGCATAGACTGGCCGACCGGCAATGGGACTTAGCGGCCGTAACCGCAGCGGGCGCCGTAAGGCAGGTCTGAGCGGAACCGGACACGGATAGCTGACATAGTCGAGCGCCGCAGGCTTTTCAAAAAGGATGGTCAATCGAGAACATCGAAGATGACGCTGGCCGTTGTATGCACCTACCCGAACCGCCCCATTGCTCGCCGAAAGCTCGTCCATGCCCCCGCTGTTTAACGGCCTCTCGGCCTTCCCGCTCACGCCCGCCGACGCCGATGGCGTCGTCGATACGGACGCGCTCGGGATATTGGTTGACCGTCTTGCGACCTCGCGTGTCGACTCGATCGGCCTGCTCGGCAGTACGGGAAGTTATGCCTACCTTGATCGTGCCGAGCGCGCCCGCGCGGTCGCGGCCGGCATCGAGGCAGTAGCGGGCCGTGTGCCGGTAATAGTAGGTGTCGGGGCGCTGCGGACAAGCTGGGCGGTCGAGTTGGCCGGAAATGCCGAGCGCGCCGGCGCAAGCGGATTGCTTCTCGCACCCATGTCCTATGTAGCGCTGACACATGGCGAGGCAGCGGCCCACTACCGCGCCGTTGTCGGAGCAACGGCGCTGCCGCTGTGCATCTACAACAATCCCGCCACGACCGGCTTTACCTTTTCAGATGCGTTGATTGCCGATTTGGCGGCGGTGCCGGGCGTAGCCGCGATCAAGATGCCGCTGCCGGCCGGCGGGGACTATACCACCGAACTGGCCCGACTTCGGGCAATGACCCCGGACACATTTGCGATCGGCTACAGCGGTGATTGGGGCGCCACAGCGTCGCTGCTAGCAGGCGGCGCAGCTTGGTACAGCGTTGTCGCCGGCCTGCTGCCCGAACCAGCTCTCCGATTGACGCGCGCAGCGCAGGCGGGACACCAGGACGAGGCAGAAGCGATGGAAAGGGCATTCGCCCCGCTATGGGCGCTGTTCAAGGCGCATGGGAGCCTGCGTCTCATGTACGCAATAGCAGATCGCCTTTCGCTGCCCGTCGGCAATCCACCATTGCCGCTCATGAGGGCACCGGACCCAGCCCTGGTCGCTGTCCATGCGGCGCTCGATCGTCTCGGCGTCTGAACCTGGCTCGGTCCACAATCTCCATTGGGATGGTGAGATGGGACTCTGCGGATAGCGACGCGAAAGACACTAAAACGGGACAGGTGCTTGCTACGCAAAAACACTTGTGTATTGTATGTGTAATACACTTGGAAATGAGGCGTTGAGCAAGTTGATTCGAGTGGCGTACATCATGGCCCCGTTGCCTACCCGCCGCGAAATTGACGGCTGATAGGCTGCCGCAATACGTTCAACCTATCGTTGACCGAGACGCCTGCCCTTGAGGAACGCCAAAACGGCTTTTCCGGCTTCCGTCGGAGCTCGGCCAGTCTCGCAGCATCGCTCGCATGGCCTGCCCGTGCTCCAGCGCGGCGGACCGACGAGGACGCCGACACGGCCCTCGCCGCAGCAATCCGGGCACTCTTCTTCTAGCGGGGGTAGTTCTGGCATAATTTCTAATCCTCCTCGACCGGTAGTGGACCGCAACCGACATCAACGCGTATACGATTCACGTACATTCAAGCGCCCGCACGTGCGATTAACCGTTGGGTGCGCTATGTTGTGCCTTGGCGTTCCGTGACGCGCCCGAGAGGACGGTGATTTGGTGGCAAAGAATACCGGGGATGGGTCGCGCAAGGGCGCGGTCAAGGAGCGCGTGCAGGCGCTTAATCCGGTTACGAAGCGCTATGTGAAAATCGACACCAGCACGGGTCGTATCATTGATCACAAGAAAACTGCGGGTCCCTATAAGGGCATCCGCGAAGCCAAGCCCAAAAAGTAGGTGCCGCTCGTTTTCTCGCCCTTGTCGGAAGAGGTTATCGCCCTTCCGCCGCGCACGCTATTTCCCCGACACGGTTTCATAATGCGCCAGATTGGAGATGCGCCGCAACTGGATCAGGACATTACGAACGCCGTGACCGAACAGCTTCAGTTGCGGCGCTTTGGGGTGAAAGACGCCGACGCCTCGACGGGCGGAGGCGACTTCCTCGAGCGCATCCTTGGGCTGATCCGCAGCACTGGCCTCACGATCGCGATCTTTTCGCATCAAACTCGGCCCACCGCGCTGGCAAACATCATGCTCGAGCTGGGGTTCGCCGCCATGTGCGGGAAGCCACTTATGATCGTCAAATCGAAGGATGCCGCAGCTCCTTCTGACCTGAAACGAACAGACTGGATCGACTTTGATCCAGCCGATCCACCTGCGTTCGCCCGCAAGGTGCATCAAGCTATCGACGAGGTTGAGGCACTGGCGGAATTTGAAGAGCAGCTACTGGATCTAGCGCTCGACGCACCTTCAATGGATTGTGCGATCGCACTTGAGAGGGCGCAGCGAGCCTTCCTACTTAGCGGCGAAGCAGGGCTAATAGATAAAGCGCAAGCGATACAACACCGTTTGGTGACGGCGCGCAATATTCATCAGATAGACGATCTTAACCGGCTGCACGACGAAGTTGCAATGTTCGTACGGCAAGGAAGGAAAGCCATGCCCGCTTAATAGCCTCGTGCAATCTTACGCGTTTGCTGCATTCAAGCTACTCGCCAGATGTGTATCTTTTCTCGCCATTCGCCAACGACGATCAAGCAGTGCAAGGTTAAGGACCAATAGGCTGCATCCACATGGCCAGAGATGAGTTCCACGCGAGCCGGAACTGCGAATAGACATGCGGAATGGTGCTAAGACCTTCTTCAAAGAACGAACACTTCGCAGTAGTTGAAAAGAGGCACCCTCACCACAAGGCCGTGCTGACCCACAAAGCGACATTCACGACGCCCAGCCAGCAGTCCAATTACAGTCATCTGTTCAACTTGATCCACGCAGCGTCATCTCCTCGGCTTCGTCACTGAACCGACGGACCCACGCGCCCGCCGCCCACTTGCGCACCCGACGATTACTTCCGACCGGCTGCTATTCGAGCCGCCGCGAGGGCCGGCCCGACCCACCACCACTGCGCCGGGATGGCAGTTGCCATTGCGAGCAGTGGCGTGCTGGCAGCGACCATCAACTGTCCAAGACCTGCGGCCAGTCCGCCACCGATCGCCTCGTCGACCTTCTTGTTGAACGCCGCCGCAATGCCCTTGTGACGCTCCAGCAGATATTTCCCGATTGCGCCGAACACGTTGTGGAGCAAACCTTGCAGGTATGCGAGACGGGCGGGATCGGGGACTCCCGGCTCCAGACGAGCTTCGGCGACTGCTTCCGCCAGGTCAGGTGAAACCAGCTCGGGCGACGTCTCAATCGCTTTGCCCAGGCCGGCCAGCGCCGGTTCGACGCGCTCATCATAAGGCGATCGCGCAGCGTCGTGCAGGAATTCGCGCCACGCAGGGAGCTGTTTCGCGAACTGCCCGAGCGCATCGATGAAGGCTGTCGCGTCCGCGGCATCAATCGGCAGCAGCTCCTCGTTTAGCTTGGCCTTGAGCGAAGCGAGAGCCTGCGCCTGGTTCGCGATCCGGAGCGCCCTCGCGTCGTTGAGCGGCTCCGAAAGCAGGTCGGCCACTCGACTCATCCGCGCTCCAAACGCGCCGCCGAGGTTGTGCCCGAGGCGCGCCAAGCGAGCAGCGTCGTCGGCGTGGTCGACGCGCAGGGCGTCCATACGCTTCATCGCGCGGTGCTGCTCGCCCCCGCCATCGTCGGAAAGCGCCAACCCGTTTTCGGTCACTGCGACCGTCGGCGCGAAGGCCACTGGCGAGGCGTCTATGATGGATGCCTCGCGGGCGAGGGCCGCGTCTGCCTCGACTGGGGGCACCTGCCCGTGTCGAGCAATGAAGGCGGCCTGGATGATTGCCGCCCTGAACGTCTGTTGTGCGAACGGCTTGGCAACCAGTGCGGCGTAGGAAGCGGGCGAATCGGCTTCTAGTGCAATCTGCGGCGACGCGGTCGCCACTACCAGCGTTGACCGGTGCCCCTGTGCCGCCTTGGCTGCCGCGGCAAGCCCAGCACCGGGTTCTAGGATGGTCTCCGTCACTAGAATATCCGGTTTTAACCTCAGCGCCATTGCGACCGCCTCCCTCTCCGACTTGGCAATGCCGACTGCCGTGTGTCCAAGTTGCCCCAGAAGATCGCTCATCATCATTGCGATAAGCGGTTCGGGCTCGACGAGCATGACCTTCAAGCCAAGCGGGGCTCGCGTTGCTGCGACGGCATCCCCGACAAGTCCGTCGAGCGTCTCAATAGGGAGGTCGAGCACGCGGCTCGCTTCTTCCGTCGTGAAACCCTCGAGGCAGACGAGGAGCGTCGCCTTACGCACGAGGGGAGGCAGTCTTGCGAGCCACTGATAGGCGGGAGACAACGGAGGACGGTCGTCCTCGTCCTCCTCGGGTGAGGCTTGCGCCGTCTCCTCGAAAACCCTGTAGAGTGCGCCTCTGACGTTGCCCCGTTCGATACGTTTGGGATCGGCCACGATCGCCTCCAGCGTCGCCGTCACGAGGATGTCGCCTGCAAGGTATCCTCCCGTCAGAAGCGCCGCATAGCGGCGCAGCAAAGGGAGATACGGTTCAATTTGCTTACCGAGTGACACTGATGGAGCTTTGCTGGCCGCCGGGTCACAAGTCTAGGACTGCGGGCCTGCAGTTTCGATTTTTTTAGCACCTAGCTGGCCATAGGCAACCACGACGGGCACGTGACCCGCACACGGACATTCAGTCGCTGTTTTCATCTTCCCGAAAGCAGATGGGGTGGATGGCTCCCGCTCACGGCATCGAGGTGCCAAGATGTGATTGCTGTCAGGCGATCACGAGCAAATAGGAGCCACCCACATGGAGATTACCACCATCGGCCTCGATTTGGCCAAGAGCATTTTCCAGGTTCATGCAGTTGATGCTGCGGGCACCGTCGTCGTCCGCAAGGCATTGCGTCGATCGCAGGTGCTGCCGTTCTTCACGAAGTTGCCGCCGTGCCTGATCGGCATCGAAGCGTGCGGCACCTCTCATCATTGGGCGCGGACCTTAGCAAAACTCGGGCACGAGGTTCGGTTGATGCCGCCGGCGTATGTGAAGCCGTATGTGAAGCGCGGCAAGACGGACGCGAATGACGCGGAGGCGATCTGCGAGGCAGTGACGCGTCCAACGATGCGGTTCGTGCCCGTGAAGGCGCCGGAACAGCAGGCGGCTCTGGCGCTACACCGGACGCGTGACTTGCTGGTCAAGCAGCGTACTCAGCTCGTGAACATGATCCGCGGCCTGCTCGCGGAGTTCGGCATCGAGATCGTACGTGGGTTGCATCACGCGATCGAACTGGCAGCGCGAATCGCCAAGGGCGATGCGCCCGAGGTTCCTGATCTCGCCGTGCGCGTGATCACTGGCTTGGCCGGACAGATCGGTGACGTGCAGGTCCGGCTTGCGGCGTTGGAGAAGGAGTTGCTCGCTTGGCATCGGTCCAACGAGTTGTCGCAACGCCTCGGTACGATCCCGGGTGTCGGCTTGATCTCCGCGACTGCGCTTGCCGCGTCGGTAACCGACCCGGGACGGTTCCGCTCGGGTCGGCAGTTTGCCGCCTCGCTTGGCCTGACACCACTTCAGAACTCAAGTGGCGGCAAGGAGCGCATGGGCCGGATCTCGCGCATGGGCGATCGATACCTGCGGCGCCTGCTGGTTATCGGCATGACATCACTGGTGCGCCGCGCCCGGGCCAAACCGGACTCGGTCGATCCGCGCATCGCTGCCATGCTGGCGCGCAAACCCGCACGGGTCGTAACCGTTGCCGCCGCTAATCGCACGGCGAGGGTCGCCTGGGCGATCATGGCGCGTGGCGGAACGTATCGTGCACCCATCGGCATGGCAGCATGACGGATTAGCAGCTCGACACCGAGCGGCTTCAGGAGGTTGTGAGAGCGAAGAGAAGTGATGGCGTACCGGTCAGACCGGGAGCCGGGACACCCCGCCGAATGTCCAAGGCATCATAGCCTGCAAAGCAGAGTGGGACCCAGCTCGCGGATACCATCAGGGCCAGCAGTCACAAAACGGCTGCATCAACAGGCCGGACACAAGACTGCACCCGACCAATGCGCCAGATCGTCAAATCGTCACTTGCAACGCGGGAGCCATCCACACAAGACGTTCGGTTATGCGCCATTCGCCGGAGTCGGTCGGCAGATTGGTCGGTTGCGAACTTCGCCCTACGCCTCGCCTTCAGGGCCGTACGACCTCGACTGGTTGGTTGGGCCGAACAGCCGACGCCCATAGCGCGTCTACAAAATTGCGGTTAGCGGCGATCATCTCCCCTTTGAAGCGATTGGCTCCGCGCAGGCTGCCAAGTTCGAAGATCCGTTGCTCCATGGCCCAGGCGTTGATTTCATCCTCGTGCCACTGCGTCCTCATCAGCTCCCAGCGCAACGAACCTGCGCAAGGCAGGTGGGCGTTCAGCTCGCCCAATCGACGGTCCGGCGCGTTCGAGAAGCCAATCTTCCAGACTAGATCGCGCGGGCCGGCGAGCATCGGCTGGGCGACGGGCGTCGCCGCCGAACCGGTGAGCAGTGCGAGGTAGGTGGCGGCCGGGCCCGAGGTGGTCGTGAGCAGCCGCGTTCCATTGGTTGGAGGGGGTCCCGTGAAGCCGCGACGCAGTCGAGACGAGAACGCGGACGTGGCACTCTGGTAGATTAAGGGGTCGACGATCCTGGGCACCGCCAGAACCCTCGCGACCTCCTCGGGCGTCAACTCGAGGAAATAGCGGCCGACCTGCATGTACCTGTTCTCGGCGTCCACGCGCGGCAGCATCTCGCGACGGGTCGGCAGACCGTCGGCCGCCGGAACAAACCGCTCGACCGAACGGATGGGGAAGCCGTGCTCCCACTTGCCGACCCCATGCTCCTCGACCGATCTGCGCCAGTGCTCGGGCTCCACCATCTCGCGCGTCGCGATGAGCTCCGGTCCGATCTTGAGAAGAGCCAGCAGGCGGCCGCGCTCGCGCTCCGGAGTGTAGGGCGAGGTCATCCCGATTGCGAGGCACCAGTCGTCGTCGCCGATGGTCCTCGCGAGCTTGTCCCGCGTGCGCCTGTCGGTGAACGACCAGGCGCCCCAAAGATCGTAGTCGGAGCCGAACACGCCAGAGGCGAAGATGCGCGTCACTTGGCGTCAGCACGCAATGGATGCTTCCCGCTCGGCTTCCACTTGGGGAGCTTCGTCTGTCTGATCTCACCCGAGAGGTTAGAGCCTAGCATGCGCCGTTTCTGCCGCGGATCCAGCCGACGCGCCAGTGTCTACGGCGTCTGGATCGTTCCGCACTCATGGCCTCAGGCAAGCACCCCACGCCTAGAACGATAACTATGGCAGCTAGGCGTGAAGGACGGCGATGTCGTTGGCCAACTGCCGGCCGTGCTCCGCCCGTCGTATCCTCAGACATGGCGGGCGCCGGCATCCCGCTCCGCCTCAAACATGCGTTCGTCGATCCAGTCCTTGGTGATCCCGTACCGTTCACGCTCGGGCATCGCCCACGCCTCGATCGCACGGTCCAGATCGGTGAAGAGCTCGATCAGGTCAACGGCTGAGTAAGGCATACTGTTGACCGGTAGTGTCAGGGGAAGCCTATGACCGGTTCCGGCGTGAGCAGACGTTCATGCTTCGATCGCGGAATGGCTTAAGCTGGTCGTGAGCCGTCGGAAAGGACTGCAGGATCAGACCGTCCGCTATGCACTATGCACCATCCAACCGCCAAAACCGGACCGGGCGGAATCCACCAACAGCCGCCATTGCCATGTGCTCCGTTACGGAAGCAACGGCACCTCAACGGCTGGGAACAGTTCGAGGGTGTTTGAGCGGACGGTTACCGACAACATCCTCGCAGAAGCATGGCCACTCTCTCGCTCAACATACACGACGTTAATCCGCGCATCGAGTGAGCCGGAACAACCCATTTGAACATAGAGCAGGTCGGTCGCTTTGATCAGAGCCGCGGCGAGCTTTCGACTCTCCTTCTGCGGCAATGCCACTCCGTTACGCTTGACTCTCGCATTCACCAGGCCGTGTCGGAAGCGCCAGCGCAGATCTACCGAAAAGGCGCCGTTCGGCTTGCAGGAGATCGAGTTCGTGAGCGCCTGTTCCGTCTTGGTAGCGGGAAACTCGTTGACCGCCGTTGGAGGAAGTGAAGGCGCCTGAGCGGCGAACGCCAAGGCAAGCGTGATTAGCATTCAGGTAGACTCAAGAGCGCAGCTGAGGGACCGGCGAGGTGCAAAGGATCGCCCTTTCGAAATGAGTAAGTGCGGGTCATCATAGTACTGCAAGCTATTCTAAATTCGCCCGCAATGTCCGCTTGCCACCGGATCAAACCATTCCGAAGCTTGGAACCGTGCACGGAGCTTCAACGATACTTTTTGGGCGGGTGCCGTATGGTCCTCCTTGGTTTAAGCTTTAACCGGACCAGACGAGCAAATTGAGCAGAATTATATACGTCGTTTTCTCACGTTAAACGAACCAGCCTAGAGGGGTGCGGTCCGGGCATACGTAAAATGTACCGCCTCGTTTAGCGAAGCTGCCGTTCCGCAGTCGCCCAGAAGCGGAAGTTCGTTTTAAGGGGCGAGAGTTACATGAACCGCGTCCGCCTGAAGATCATAGCTTCTGACGAAATGCGACTTGGTTTCCCATTCGTTCCATTCGATGAGCATCGCGATACCATCGTCTCGGACGGTCAACTTCAGCACCTCGCCGTCGCCAGCCTCCATGATAGGGGAAGCGCCAACGACACCATCTATTTCACAATGGACGATATTTTCGAGGACTAGCGTGGCAGCCCGTGATCCATCTGCCGATGACACGCCTTCCAAGCGCAACTCGATGTTTGAGCCATTTCGCTGAAGCGCGACAATCGTCGCTTCATGGAAGGAGATTGCGTTCAGACCGCGTTCGGAGAAGGGGAAGGACATCCCACGATCCTAACACCGAACGGCAGCTTCCCACCACCTCAAGCCGTTCCGACGATTGAAATCGATCGGATCGCCTCAAAGCCGACCGGCAGCTATTGGGCGGAAAAGCGGACAGGCAAAAATCGCCCAGACATTGCCGTTTAGCCTGCCTAGCGCCAGATCCGAAACATGCCGTTCCTTACCGAGGGCCTTTAGCGCGTTTTGGGCGGATCTTATCCGCAGGAACATAGGGAATGGCACCTTGGTCGTAAGCGATAATTTGGACCTCTCGGGGCATGTCACGCAGATCGACGAGCACGCCGTTCACATGGGCCATCCAAAATAGCGGATTTTGCTCGATCAGGCTCGGAAGCATCCAGTCGGGATCGAGAATGCCGATCCTCAGCACCTTCGAGATTGCGCGGGCCTTTGCACTAGCGGTGCTCTGAGACACGCCGAAAGCAGCGTATAGGTCAGACATGACCATATAAGGTTGATTTGCCCTGTCCGATAGGAAGTTTGTCTGGCCGAGAGCATATACAATCCCGCAGGCCCATGTCCGGGGCTGCCCCGATGACAGCGGACTGGGGCGTTTGCGGCAGAGGGCTGCTGCCATGTCGCGAGCAAGATCGCGATAGTCCTCGTCCAGATGCTCGGCACATACCGCATCGGAAAGCTCCGTCACCGCCGCAAACGTGGGCAGCATCAGCTTGGGGACGGTCGTAGCGCGGCGTGTCGTTGACATACCGATCCATACGGCAACGCAGCCGTTGTCGTCGAGTGCGTTCACTGTTTGAGCGTCGAGAACGTCGTCACAGCGTCGCGACCTATGATGGCAACAGTCGCCCACTTCCGGTCGTTTAGCGCCTCGTTTGTCCTCGAAAGCAGACGAGGAGCTTTCAGCCTAACCGCCGCGCGGTTCTTCCAGCGAGCGCGATGGTGTTTGCGTGCTTGACGGAGAAGGAAGGCTCCAAGCCAAGCCAAAGCTTGTCATTCTCAGCGATGCGTCTGGGCCGCTATTATCGAGGTACCCGTCTGGTGTCCGCTCTCGAACATGGCCTCACATGCGATCACGGCTGCGCCGCCGCACCCTGACCAACGTCGCCTAATCGGCTACACCCGGCGATTGTTGGCGCTTGTTAAAGCGGCACAGCTTGTGTCAGGCAGAGTATATGTCGAGATTGGGTCCTCTTATGCTGGCTGTCGGCATCGGCGCTTGTTCGCCGACTGAGCAGCCTGTAGATTACTATAAATCGCACCCTGCGATTCTTGGGAAACGTTTAACAGAATGCGTTGCGCGTTTTGACCAGTCGAAAGACTGCGTTAACGCAAAAACGGCATACCTTGAAATTCATCATCTATCTACCGAATGATGCTTCAGGTTAATTCTCGATAATGTTTGTAGATCTGGTAAATCAACATGGTTTGTCTTTAGCACCATCGAGTTTTCCCCGAGGCACTTTGCTCTACTACCCGCCGGCTTTAGTACAGTGTTCAGAATAGCGTTGGTAAGTAGCAGCTATATCCGGCGTCGGCTTTCCTATGCCGAAGTTCCAAAAGCGGCCGGACGGCTCACCACCAAAATGGGACATTCCGAAGCTTGGAACCGGTTGCGAGCCGCTTGAAATCCGATCGTGCGCTTATGGGGAAAAAGCAGTCGGGCAGCAGCCGCCGACAGCTAGACCTGGCCTCCGGCGCGGGCAATTTCAACCGCCGTAGGTGTATCCAGAGTCGCCTCGTCCCTTGGTACGCGCATTACGTCAGTTAGCAAAATTAGAATGCCGCCATACCGTGCACGTTTACAGCTCCTCATTACCCTGCACTGCAGCAGGCCGAATTTATAAGTATCAGTAACGAACACCAAAATAACTCGTAGAGTACGTGCTGCACTGCGGAACCGCCCTCTCACCGCGACGTTCTCGATTAACATTGGCTGAGGACGGGTATTACGTGCATTTCCGAGATACTGCGCTGGACGCGCGTATAGCAGGCGCCCTAAATAGGGCCGGTATCACAACAGCCCCAGAGCCAAGCACGATGTTAGATCGCGAGATCCGGCATGATCCATGGAAATGACAAGTCCTCTCTGCTGGCAGTACAGCCTTTTGAATTTGTAGCGTACGCTGGCCGTGCATAGTATATTTTGTGCTACCAAGCCGCGTCTTTGTTCCTCGGTTTTATTTAGAACACGCAGAACGGGTTTAGGGCTTCTTCTAATTTCTTTGAAAATCCCACTAACGTAATCATCGATCACACATACATCGCCTATAGAACCGGTCAAAACTTTCACCGTGGGAGGCTTCATGCTCGCCGATGCAGACGTAACTGCTAAAGCAACTAAACTCTTAGATACTTACGGCGACTACGCGATAAGAGCAGCGCGAGCTGGTCTTGAGGCGTCACGTGACTTGGAAAGCATAGAGTTCTGGACCGCAGTTTGCAAGTACCTGCTGATCCATTGATGATCCTGCCAATCGCTTTTCTATGAGCTTTTTTGTTCGTACTTTTGTTGCCTCGCCCCTATCAAGAGGGTTCCTTCAGTCGCCCCCGCCCAAGAAAACGACCTGAGCAAGCTATGTGCAACCTCAGGTCTGGAATTGGCTCGGGCCGAGATCAGGCATTTTGCCATGCCATTTGACGTAAGCCTGGCTGTCGGAAGCCCATGTTTTCGTCGACTCGACGAGAGGCGGAGACGAGGCGCAGGAGAGCTTGGTCGTTGGGAAGATCCTGACCAGGCCCTCCTGCGCTTAAGCTCCTGCTGGACGGCGTGCTCGATAGGGTTCGAGGTTCGCAGGCGCCGACGATCCACAAGTCGCAAGGATCTGAATATCCTGTCGTAGTTCTCCTGCTGGCGATACAATCCTACACCATGCTTGGGCGCGAACTCATCTACACGGCCGTAACCCGGGCCCGGGACCTGTTGGTCTGGTGGGATCGCGCAAAGCGCTTTGGATTGCCGCCAAACGACGGCAGCCGCGCGGTGATCGCTCGTCCGCGAGCACCTTTCGAAGCGAAGCGTCGGCTCATGATTTGTTAACAGCACTAGCTTGTACCGAAAATCATGAAGGTAAGGTTAGGCGGCTTGGTGAAGATAAGCGGGGTTGAAATCCGCAATCGCCTTGAGTCTACGCCAATCAGAAATCCGGTAGCTTCGTCCTATCCGCGCGAACGCTCCGTCTTCGGTCAATTCACGAAGCATGCGGTTTACGTGAACAGACGTTAACCCGGTCGCGTCTCCAATCTGCTCTTGCGTGAAGGGCAAATCCACGGCCTGTATCGGCGCGACGCCAAGCGCCTCGCGACGCTGGACGAACTCGCATAGCATGTGCGCTACCCGCGTTTTTGCGTCTCTGGCACCGATGTTCAGAACCCACTCTCTGAAAATGGACGCGTCAATCAGCATGTCTTTCGCAAATGCGGCAGCGATCTTGGGAAAACTTGAGGCGAGATGCGCCAGCGCAGGAATCGGAACCCAAGCGACTGTTGCCGGCGTCATAGTTTGAAGATTATGATCGGCGTTTGGAAGGAGAGTGTGCTGTAGGTCCAGCATGTCGCCGGGCATGTGAAATGACACAATTTGGCGTCGACCGCTGCGGCTCAGCTTGTGGCGGGCGGCATAACCCTCCACCAAAAGGCAGCAACGCGCAACCTTCTCACCTTCTTTCACCAGGTAATGACTGATGCCAGTCTGCTCGATTGTAAATGGAAGTTCGGCAAGAGCATCAAGTTCTTCGCTGTCGAGCTTTACCAGGCGAACGAGCTTCCGTAACCAGGCATCGGTGATGGCGGCGTTAGACATTCTATTATTCCCAAAGGCAAATCATAACGGATACGAAATACATTAAGCATCTGCCGTGTTTCGACACTGTCGTCACGGAAATCCGGTGCAGCAAAGTGTCACCGCCGAACAATCCACCCGTCGCCCTGCGTCAGTGTTGCCTGAGGATGAGCCCTGCCGCAATGTGAGATGGTTGATTCACTTGCCTCATAATGACGCTATGCTGCTCTTGTCCGCAACGAAGTGTATGAGGTTCTTCAAGCAACACGTTGTATAGAGCGTGCGCTGGAGAAGATCGGTCGACTGTTCGTTTTGGGCATCACTTCGAGATTTATAGGCTAATGATCCGATCGAAACTAGTCCGGTTGCTGGCGAACGAACATCCTGATCTCGCGTTGCGTGACATCGAAGCGATCGTCACCACCTTCTTTGATCAGATCTCCAGCGCCTTGCTGATGGCGGTCGAGTCGAACTGCGTGGTTTCGGTGCGTTTTCTGCCCGCAAGCGTGATGCCCGCACCGGACGTAATCCGCGCTCCGGCGAAGTGGTCGATGTTATCGCAAAGCGGGTTCCTCATTTCAAACCGAGCAAGGAGTTGCACCTGCGCATAAAAGCCTGAGCCATTTTCTTGACCGCCGCGACGGATCGTCAGCTTCGACCTTCAGATGGCGAGGCGACCTTTCACGCCGAAATTTGTAAGCATGACGCATTCATGCCGCGCGTCAGGCTTTTGCTCGTGATCGCACTTCATCCAAATGGCCAGCGAAGTTCGCCCGGGCAAACACAACAAAGATCAACGCGTAATCCAAACAGTTGGTCGCAGGCGAAACGACCTTTTGGTGTCTGATCTGTTCGGAATGTTCTCAGCTAATAAGACGGAGCAGAGTGCATGTACTATCATGACAGTCGCCTTCAGTATCCTGTCACCGTAGACAACCCGGATCCTGCGTATGCGCGCATGCTTCAACAGGCGATCGGCGGGGTGGAAGGCGAAATCCGTGTCTGTATGCAATACTTCTTTCAGGCTTGGGGCAACCGCGCACCGACGCCGAAATATCGCGATATGCTTCTCCATACCGCGACAGAGGAAATTGGGCACATCGAGATGCTTGCCACTGCGGTCGCGTTGAACCTCGATAAGGCACCAACCAAGCTCCAGGAAGAAGGCGCTGCTGACGGGATCGTTGGCGCCGTCATGGGCGGCGCAAGCGGACGTCAGACCATCGAAGGCATGATCCACAAGAACCTGCTTTCCGCTGGCTTGGCGGCCATGCCGGTCGATTCCGATGGTGTCCCGTTCGACATGAGCCACATCTATGCCAGCGGAAATATTGCTGCCGACATGTATGCCAACGTCGCAGCGGAGAGCACCGGGCGAGTGCTTGCGGTTCGGCTCTTCAACGCCGCACACGATGATGGCATGAAGAAAATGCTTCATTACATGATCGCGCGCGACACAATGCATCAACAGCAGTGGCTGGCAGTGCTGGAAGAACTTGGCGGGCCGGCAGGTACGTTACCAATCCCCAACAGCTTTCCGCAAGGAATGGAAGACCAGGAAAACAACTACAACTTCTACGCGACTGCAGCGGACGGCACCGTTCCCGAAGGGCGCTGGACCTCAGGCCCATCGATCGACGGCAGAGGCGAGTTCACGGTGTTCCAGAACGTACCGCTTGGTGAAAAGCCGGTACTTGGACCAGCCCGTCCTGACAGCGGAGCCGAAGCGCAGCAGATCGGCTGACGCTTATAAATTCCTCCGCATCGGCCCTTGCCGCCGGTGTGGAGGAACGCGCCAAGCTGCCGCGTCCGAGTGCGCGAAGTCACGCTGTTGCTCGGCACTCGCATCCGCTTTCCTAATACGCCGCTTTCCCACCGGTAGGCTTATAATTTTTAAATTTGATAAAATTTTGAAGGCACCACGCGAGGACAAAGCACCCGCCTTCCTGTCTGCGGCGCGCAGTACTGCGGCCGACATGATCTGAAGGTTGATCGCTCCGCAATCCACCCGCTGGGCGGCGAGACCGGAGAACCGTTGTCGTGATGCTAATCGAGGCTTTCCGCCGCAAGCTGGGTATCGAAGCGATCGCTGGGGAATACGCACAACCCTGACCGGAGCGGGCGGCCGAGCAGGCTCCCGCGCTTCGTCACCAGAGAACCACGCCGTATCATGACATGGATGCGGGTTAACCGATGTTACGACAAGGTCTTGTTTTTTAGCTCAAACACATCCGGTAGTCGCAGACAAGCGCTCGGATCACAGATGGAGCGCGTACTCGTGTGTCATGTGCTAGTTATCGAAGACGATTGGTTTATCGCCTGTCACATTGTAGAAATCGTGGAACGTGCCGGTGCCACGTCGACATCGACAGCAGCGACTGAAAACGAGGCTATCGCTGCTGCGCGAGCAAGGCTTCCGGGCATGATTCTGTCGGATGTTGAATTAGCTCAAGGCACCGGGCCAAAAGCCGTCAAAGCGATTTTAGCCGAACATGGCGAGATTCCTGTGATCTTCATCACGGGCACTCCAGAAGCATGCGCACCCTGCGAACCACCACACCAAATTTTGACTAAGCCCGTAGCCGAGCGAGTGTTGGCGGAAAGCTTTAAAATGCGAGCGCCTTTGTAAGATGTTGGGAAGTCGAATTCTTATTGTAGCATAACGGACATGGCAGGCTCGCTGTTGATTGAAGGACCTGGGCTCTCGACGGTTCTCCTTGGGTGCGACACGCAGCGCAACTACGTTCGCGACTTCAGCCGGTTCGCAACGTTTCGGGCGCCCACCGGACATTGCGACGGCAGAAGATGTACGCGCTTCCAGATCGAGTAAGTGACCTGGGCATACCGGCGCCGACCATGAACGCCATCGTGTCGGCGCTGCGGTTCTTCTTTACCCGAACCTTCGACCGGCCCGGCTTGGCGCGCAAGCTGGTGCGCACGCGGCTTGTGCGCAAGTTGCCGGTCGTGCCCAGCCTGGAAGAGGTGGCGCGGCTGCTGGCTACGACCATGTGCCTAAAGCGCCAGACGGTGCTGTCCGTCGACAACGCGTGGCGGCTGACCCATGCCCGCTGCTTGTCTAGAGGAGACCAAAACTGTTCATTTAAAGGCGGTTCACCTCACTGTAATAACAGTTTAACCTAACGTTGACTTCATTTCGGAACTAAATACGCATGGCAGTGCGCTGAAGCCGCTTCAGTCTCAGCGAACCGTTCGTTGAAGCACGGATGTTGGACGCATCTATATCATGAATCTCGAAAGACTTGTTTTTGAACATGAGGCAATTGACCTCTTGGCCCGAAATCTACGTTTACTCACTACGCAAAGCCCACCTGAATTTGGTGCTGCTGTGTTCTTGCTTGCGCAGCTGGCACAAGAAGTCGAGACCCACCTCGAATACGAGGACAGAACGGTTTATAACGCTTTGATCGAGCGCTACAAAAAACGCTTGCTCGTCGGCGCCGATAAATTCGAGCAACTTTTTGAGTTACTGAGAACAGACTGGTGCAGCTATCTCGCCTATTGGACCGAGGAAAACGTCCGTGCTGAGTGGAGCCGATTTGGTGTTGCGACGGCTGAGATTATCCCGCGACTACAAGAGCGCGTCCGCACTGAGACCAACCTGATATATTCGCGCGCCCTCAGCGATAGATTGATCACGCTACGGGACATCGGTTGATGCTAATTACAGGCATTTATACGTTCTGCCTCTAGCCAACGAGCACTAAGCCGCAAGTATAGCAGGCTGCGGTTGATGGAGATACGCGGAGCTGAAGTCGCCAGTCGCCTGCAATTTTGGCCAATCCGTAATTCTTACTGTTCGCCCGGTCATGCTGATAAGGCCAGCGTCTCGCATGGCCTTGATGGTGCGGTTGACGTGAACTCCAGTCAAGCCGGTCGCATCACCGATTTGCTCCTGCGTCATCGGACATTCAAAACCCCTGTCGTTTACTGATTCCAGCTGCTTCCTGACGCAACCCGAATTTGCAAAGCAGATGCGCGACCCTCTGTCGGGCATTGCGCTGCCCAACGTTGAGCAGCCATTCGCGGGACACCGAGGCGTCCACCAGCATGTCGAGCCAGAGCGCGCGGGCCGCTACTGGGTACCCTGCCGCAGCTGATGGTCCGATATTAGATAGGAGCGGAAAGCTCTCAAAATTTAGCCTCAATCGGAAAGCCGCCAAACGTCACAAACGGTCGGCATCAATAAACAAAGGTTAAGGTTTTCGCGGACTTGCAACTGCGCTAAAGCATGCAAAGAAACAGCCTTACGGCGGGACGGGGAAATAGGGGTAGATGAAGCAGGCTAGCACGGTATCGACGGGTAACACGGGCCTCGATACCATCCTGACCGGCGGACTTCCCGCCAATCGGCTGTATCTGCTGGAGGGCGCGCCAGGCTCGGGCAAGACGACGCTGGCACTCCAGTTCCTGCGCGAAGGCGCGAGCCAGGGTGAGAAGGCGCTGTATATCACGCTGTCGGAAACCCGCGAGGAGTTATCCGTCGTTGCCGCCTCGCACGGCTTCGACATCGCCCAGTTCGATGTGTTCGAGCTTAACTCAGTCTCTGAGGTGTTAGGTGACAGCCGCGAGCAGTCTGTACTTCACTCGTGGGAGATGGAGCTAGGCGAGACGGTTCGGCTGATCGAAGCCGAGGTGGAGCGCATTCAGCCAAAGCGCGTAGTGTTCGACAGCCTGTCGGAGATGCGGCTGCTGGCACAGGATTCGCTCCGCTATCGCCGCCAAGTGCTGGCGCTCAAACAGTTTTTCGCCGGTCGCGACACAACCGTGATCTTGGTCGATGACATGACTGGCAACACCGCCGGCCAGGATACGCATCTTCACAGCCTGTGCCACGGCGTCATCACGCTGGAACGGCTGACGCTTGACTTCGGCGCCGCGCGGCGCCGGCTTCAGGTCCAGAAGCTGCGCGGCGTCGATTTCATCGCGGGCTATCACGACTTTGCCATCCGAAAGGGCGGCCTCGATATCTACCCCCGCCTGATCGCCTCGACCCATCATGCCAAGTTCACCGGCGAAGTGACACCGAGTAGCGTACGTGAGCTGGACAATCTGCTTGGCGGCGGTCCGATGCGTGGCACCAGCGTACTGGTGACAGGGCCGGCCGGCAGCGGCAAAACGACAATCGCGCTTCAGTATCTCGACGCCGCCTGCCGGAGGGGAGAGCATTGTACCGTCTATGAGTTCGACGAGCGAATCGGCACGCTGCTCGCTCGTGCCAAGGCTTTCAGTCTCGACCTTCAGGCGCACATCGATAGCGGCTGTCTCTGCATTCAGCAGATCGACCCGGCCGAAATCTCGCCCGGCGAATTTGCTTCGCGCGTCCGCATGGAGGTCGAGGGCCGGGGATCGAGGATGATCGTGATCGACAGCCTCAATGGCTATATGGCAGCGATGCCGCAGGAACAGCAGCTCATCCTCCAGATGCATGAGCTGCTGTCATACCTTAGCCAACAGGGCGTGGTGACGTTCCTCATCAACCCGCAGCACGGGCTGGTGGGCACAATGTCGACCAGCCTCAACATCTCCTATGTCGCGGACTCGGTGCTGCTGCTTCGGTTCTTCGAAGCCGAGGGACGCATCCGCAAAGCCATCTCGGTGCTTAAGAACCGCGGCGGCGTGCACGAGGATACGATCCGTGAACTACGGATCGACGCTGGCGGTATTCGCGTCGGCGAAGCGCTGTCTGCGTTCAGAGGGGTGCTCACCGGCACACCGGAATATACCGGTTCGGACACGCCGCTGATGGAGGACCGTCCCGGTGCGGCGTAGGACGGCAACCGAAGGTCACGAGGTTCTGATCTGCGCACCTTTTGGCCGGGATGCGGACAGCGTGGCCGTGCTCCTTCGTGGCGAGGGCTACGACGTCACCGTGTGCCCGAACCTGACCGCCATCTCGACGCACGTCGACGAGCATATCGGCGCTATCCTGTTGACCGAAGAGGCGCTGCGCGACGAACATGCCCCCCTCCGCGAGGCGATGGCTGGTCAGCCGGGCTGGTCGGACGTTCCATTCGTGCTGCTGGCGGCACAGCGCGCCGGTCGTGCTCCGTCGAACGCTGTCTCGCCATTCCAGCGCTTTAGAAACAGCGTGAACAACGTCGTGCTGGAACGACCGCTGGGAAAAGCCTCGCTGCTTAGCGCCGTCGCGTCGGCGATGCGCTCCCGGCAAAAGCAGTTCGAGATGCGCGATCGGCTGCGTGACCTGGCGGTGAGTGAAGATCGTCTGCGGCTCGCCACCGAGGCGTCGGGTGTTGGCACGTGGGACCATGACCTGCTCCAGCAAACGTTGAACTGGGATGATCGCTGCAAGGCGACGTTTGGCATGGCGGCGAACACCCAGGTCACCGAGGAACTCTGGTTTGCGGGAGTTCACGTGGATGATCGGGATCATGTCGACCGGGCTTTCAAAGACGCGATCCAGGTTGATGGCGATGGCGTCTACGATATCGAATATCGCACGATCGGCATGATCGACGGAATCGAGCGCTGGGTCGCGGCGAAGGGCGGCTGCCACTTCGTTGCAGGCGAAGCAATCAGGTTCATCGGCACCATCATCGACATTACCGAGCGCAAAAAGACCGAAGCCGCTCTGACTACCTCCGAAGCGGCACTACGCCACGAGAAGGAGACAACCGATCGGCTGAACCATAGTCTTGAAGTTCGGGTTACCGAGCGGACTGCGGCCCTGGAAGCCGAGATGGCCAGCCGTACAACTGCCGAGGCGGCGCTGCGGCAAAGCCAGAAAATGGAGGCGGTCGGTCAGCTCACCGGCGGCATCGCCCATGACTTCAACAACATGCTGACTGGCGTGATCGGCGGTCTCGACATCATAAAGCGTCGCATTGCTGCAGGTAAGCTCGACGACCTCGATCGCTTCATGGACGCCGCCTCGACCTCGGCGCAGCGGGCGGCCGGGTTAACGGCTCGCCTGCTTGCATTCTCGCGCCGGCAGTCGCTCGACGCCAAGGCGCTCGACGTCAATGCTCTTGTCCTCTCGCTGGAGGAGCTGTTGCGACGGACGATCCCGGAAAACATCGCCTTGCGGATAGTCGCCCCCGACGCAATCGCGGGCGCTACCGCCGATGCCAACCAACTTGAGAGCGCCATTCTCAATCTCGCGATCAACGCACGCGATGCCATGCCAGAAGGTGGACAACTTACGGTTGAGACGTCGCTGGTCGAGCTTGACGATGCCTATGCCGCAGCGATGCCGGACGTGAAGCCCGGCAAATACGTGATGGTCGCGGTGTCCGACACCGGTGTGGGGATGCCTCCCGAGGTGCTGGAGAAGGTGTTTGATCCCTTCTTCACCACGAAGCCGATCGGCCAGGGTACGGGCCTTGGCATGTCAATGGTGTACGGCTTCGCCCGTCAGTCGGGCGGGCAAGTTCGCGTCCACAGCCGTCCGGGCGAAGGTACGTCGGTCAAGATTTACCTGCCCGCCACGTCCGATATGGTCATGCCGGATGAGGGTGCAAAAGCTGCTGTAGAGCATAACGGTCGTGGGCAAACCGTGCTGCTGGTGGAGGACGATGAGTCCGTCCGCCTTCTTGTCCGCGAGGTGCTGGCGGAACTTCAATATAACACGCTTGAAGCCGGTAGCGCCGACGAGGCGCTGCCGATCCTGACCTCGGACCAGAAGATCGACCTGTTGGTATCTGATGTTGGGCTTCCCGGCATGAACGGTCGCCAGCTTGCCGAGCTTGCACGGAAGCAGCGTCCTGATCTGCCGGTGCTGTTCGTCACCGGCTATGCTGAGAACGCCGCCATGCGGGCCGGCTTTTTAGGCACGAACATGTCGATGATAACCAAGCCGTTCTCGATCGATACGCTGGCAACAAAGGTTGATGAGATGATCAGCTGACGGGGGGCTAAGAGGAACCTTGGCACACTCAAGGCGCTATTCTCTGATGCGTCGCCTCATTTACACCAGCCACTCCCGAATCGGGCACAGTCCAACGGAGCTTGCCAGGCTCGTCGAGCAGGCGAGCCTTCTTAATAAGGCCGTTGGTATCACGGGAATGCTGTGGGCCGACGAAGATCGCTTCGTGCAGGTGCTTGAAGGCGATCACAATGTCGTGGCCGACACCATAAAGCGTATCCGGGCCGATCCGAGGCACAACGATATGGAGATCCTGTGCGATCGTCCTGTCGTTCAGAGAATGTTCGGCAGGTGGGCGATGGTGCGCCCGGACCAAGGGCCCGACGGCACGGCAAGTACCGCCTTTCTCGTCGGCTTCGTTGCGGGGGAGCGTAGCTCTTCGGCACGGAAGGCGTACGACATGCTATTGAATACGGATGTTTGTTGAGATGGGCGTTCCCCAATCAACTACTGATTGGAGAACGCCGATGCCTTCTTGCCCGCCGTTCATTCAGGAGATTTCGCGACCTAAGGCTTAAGTTAGCTTCTCTAGCGAAATGCACGCCGAATGGTCCGGTGACAATGCGCTCGCGCACCATTGGCTCGCTGTTAGTCACATGCAGACCATGTCCATTGACAGTATGAAGAAGGTTCCGGTGCCGAGGCCATAGAGCGGAACACTGATCACCTCCACCTTTCGGTTCACGATTCCTTTAAATGGCCAAATGTATCCGGAGTCGCGTCGCCTCTTCTCGGTGCGCGGATTACGTCAGTTAGCGTGATTAAAATGCCGCCAAATCCCGTCCACGTTTACAGCTCCTCGTTACCCCTGCACAGGACTTCAACGATACCTTTTGAATTGGTGCCGTATGGTCCTTTTTGGTTTGGCTTTAACCGGACCAGACGAGCGAATTGAGCAGAATTTTATACGTCGTTTTCTCACGTTAAACGAACCAGCCTAGAGAGGTGCGGTCCGGGCATACGTAAAACGTACCGCCTCGTTTAGCGAAGCTGCCGTTCCGCAGTCGCCCACTTCTTGCCTTTCAGCCTTCAGGCCGCGCCACCCGAAACCGGACACTGCCTCTCTACGCGATCAAGCGGTAAACCATTCTTGCCAGCGTGACGGAATTGTTAGACGTATCGCTACAGCGATCCCGGCGACGGGTGCGGGTTCGATTCCTTGCCGCTGGCAATCTTCGCCAAATCGCGGACATTGCAAGCGGAGCGCGGATGTAGCAGTTGCCGCAGTGAACGAGGCACGCATCTTCCTGCTCGCCAGCCTTCGGCGCGTCATCGACGGCGGCGATGTGACGAATAACGAACTTGATGCGGCGATTACCGCGCCAGCGGATTTGCGCGGCGCCGAACGGAAGGCGTGGCACGGCCTAAGCTACTGGGCCGATGACGACGACATTCGTGCGAAACACCCGACTTATATATCAGCCAGCCGTCCGCCTTCTTGAGCCGCTTCAGCAATCCGACATCGGATAGCCGCGCGATGTCGCAGGCGGCCGCCCAGGTCGCTGCTGATCGTAAGCTCATTCCGCCCGGGCCGTAGCCGAGCGCGAGCCTAAGCAGTGTCGCGCCATCTCGAACCAACCGCCGGCGCGTCACTGCGCCATGCTCGCGTGCGCTTTCATCAAGATCCAGATGGTCAGGCAAACGCGCCAGGACCTCCTGCTAAGGAACGTCGGAATGAGGATGGGTTTCATGGTCCATCCACCTCATGAATCACAGACCGGCTCTCACCGTCAAGTCGCAGATTAGCGCTAATGGGGGCGACCCTGCGCGGACACTTTCCTGAGCGCGGTGAGATTATGCCGACACGCGGCTCCGCACACGAGCACTTTGCGCGTCGAAGTCGGCGCGCGCGCGAGCAAAAAGGTCAACTTTCGTAGCTTCGAGAAGATCGTCGGTAACGCGCAGAAGATGCGCGCGCATCGCCTCTCGAGCAGCCTGGCTATCGCGAGCAGCCAGCGCATCGACGATTAATCGATGCTCACCTTCACGCGGTGCCACGCCTTCACGGCGCGCCCGTGCGAACATGTGCACGCATAACGGCGATCGCTCACGAACGTCCCATAAGGTCTCAATAGTCGTACGGATCAGGCTATTGCCTGTCGCCGCAGCGATTGCGAAATGGAACTCACGATCGACATCGACCTTACCCGGCTGATCTGGCTTCCTGCCCATTTGATCCACGAGTGCACGCAGGCTGGAAAGTTCTTCTTCCGTAACCTCGGTCGCGGCAAGCGCAACGGCCTCGCCCTCGAAGAGCGTGCGCGCCTCAATCAGCTCAAAGGCTCCGACATCGAGCTCCGGACCGCTCTTTTTGCACTTAGAAGAATCAATTACGTAAACGCCCGATCCCTGTCGCGCTTCGACGATGCCGCGCAACTCCAGAGCGATCATCGCCTCACGAATCGTTGGCCTGCTCACCTTGAACTCCTCGGCAAGTTCTCGTTCGGCAGGTAGCCGGCTTCCTAGGCGGAAGCGCCCGCTTGCGATCTGGTCAGCTATGCCCTCGGCGATTCGTTGGTAAAGCTTCTTCGGCAGCAATGACATAGCCGCTTGTCGCGAATTTTCGGGTTTTAGAAAAGTGAAAACAATCGGCGCAGTCAGCTCAACCAGAAATTCCAAAATGTGAGATAAAGATTTATATATTTGACCTGACCAATTCTCAGTATAGTAAGGAGTGGCAAGGCCAAAATGGCTAAGGAGGGGTGCATGCGACACGTTATCAGCTTCGGGTGCGTTCTTCTGGCAAGTGTTGCAGTCGCCGCCAGCCAACAGGTCCACGCACAGCAGCTTCCCGATGCGACGCCTCCGGGCGGGAACGCGGCCACCGAGGCTAGCAGCAGTTCGTCGCCCGTTCCCGGTGATATCGTCGTCACTGCGCAGAAGCGCGAGCAGAACATCCAGGACGTTCCGCTGTCCGTTCAGGTCGTCGGGGAAACGCAGCTACAGGCCAACGCAGTCACCGACTTCGCCGATCTTAACCGGGTTGCACCGTCGCTTGTAGTGCGGCCGTCGGAGACGCCTGCCAACGCGAACATCTCGATACGCGGCATTGGTACGCTCGCCTTCAGCCCCGGTGTCGAACCCAGCGTCGCCGTGATCCTCGATGACGTTCCGCTCGCGTTTCAAGCGCGGGCTTTCACGGACCTTGCCGACATCGAACGGATCGAAGTGCTGCGCGGTCCGCAGACGACGCTTTATGGCAAGTCAGCCTCCGCCGGCCTGATCAACATCGTCACGAAGGCGCCGAGCCGGACTCTCACCGGTACGGTCCGGGGCATGGCGACCACGGACGACGAGCAGCAGATCGGCGGCGCTTTGTCCGGACCTCTTGGGAACACGCTCGGTTTCCGCACCAGCGTCAACTATGACGATTATGCGGGCAATGTTCGCAACCGCGCGACGGGCGACCTGATCAACGGGCGTCGGTACTTCTCCACCCGTAATCGGCTGCGTTGGGAGCCGTCTAGCGATCTGACCGTTGATCTTGGTCTGGATTACGCCGACGGTCGGACGACGGCTGCCCGGCCTTTCGTTGCGCTGTCGCCGGGCGCGGTTCTTCGAGGGAATCGGGCGTTTACGCCGGCCGTGTTCGCGCCAGGCATCACCCCAAGCGCTGACAATACGGACGTTTCGCTCGATCTCCTCACCGGCAACACGTATAACGATTTCGCGCAGTCGCTCCGGATCAGCTATGATCTCGGCGGCCCGACGCTCATGTCGATCACCGCACACGACAAGTATAACTCGCACGATGCGCTTGATAATGACGATGCGGCTATCTCCGGGTACTCCAACCAGCAAACCGGAAACTTTCACAACAGGCAGGTTAGCCAGGAACTGCGCCTCGTCTCGCCCGGCAAGGATCGCTTCCGCTATACACTCGGCCTGTTCTACAATACTACGAGTTTCGATCGAGACTTCTTTCGCGGCCCGCTTTTTTCGCTCGCTAACTGGACGTCCAACACGGGCAACGAGCAGGTTTCGGGCTTCGGACAACTTGAGTTTGACGTCCTGACTGGCACGACGCTGATCGGAGGCGGCCGCTATAGTCATGAGCGGATCAACTACACCTATAACGATCTTCGCGCGAAGGCCCGCTTCTCGGGCAACTCCAGCGACGATTTCGGCACCTATAAGCTCGGCGTACAGCAGAAGCTGGCACCGGATCTGACCGCCTTTCTCACCTATGCGACGGGACACAAGGGTCAAGCCTATGACATCTCGTCGGGCTTCAATCAGGCGCGGGCGGACGCCGGGCCGGTGCGGCCGGAAACCTCCAAGGATTGGGAGTTGGGCGTGCGATCGCAGTTTTTCGATCGTCGGGCTACGTTGAACGTCACGCTGTTCAACACCCGGTTCAACGACTTCCAGGCGCAGGGCATCGAAACGCTTGCGGACGGTACGCAGAACTTTAGGTTGACCAACGTCGGTAGCGTACGCACTCGCGGTGTGGAGATTGAAAGCTACCTCCGGTTCGCGAAGAACCTTTCTGTGGGCGCATCGGGCACATATCTGGACGCCGTCATCACCAGCTTCCCCGGCGCGGCGTGCTATCCCTTGCAGACGGTGGCGCAGGGCTGCGTCGGCAATCCTGCACATCAGGACCTGAGCGGTACGCGTCCCCAGCAGGCTCCCGAATGGAAACTGACTGCCAATTACGACTATTGGCACAGCCTCGGCTCTCGTTTTGACCTCGTGTCACAGGGAGCCGTGACATACCAGAGCGCAGTGAACTATCAGCTGGCACGCGACCCCTCGACGGTACAACCGGGTTACGCCATCGCCAACATCTCGCTTGGTGTGCGGGGCCATGAACGCAAATGGCAGGTCGTCGGCTTCGTCAACAATCTCTTCGACAAGCATTACCGCTATCTGCTGAACAACGCGTCGGCCGCGTATGGAGCAACCGCGATCCAAGGCTATGTGCCACGCGACTTCCGGCGCTACGGCGGCGTCAGGCTGTCAGCGAGCTTTTGACCGTGGCGCTTGAGCGGCGATAAGGAGGAAAGCCATGCTGATGACCCAGGCAATGCGCTGGTTCGGGCCTGCGGACCCCGTGTCTCTTCGCGATATCCGGCAGGCTGGTGCGAGCGAGATCGTCACCGCCCTTCACGAGGTGCCGAACGGAGCAGTGTGGAGCGAGCCGGCGATCACAGAACGCCGCGCTCTGATCCGGGCAGCGGGGCTCAACTGGCGGGTCGTCGAGAGCCTTCCGGTGCACGAACAGATCAAGGTGCGCGGACCGGAGTGGGCCGAGCGAATCGAGGCATATAAGAGCAGTCTGCGCAATCTCGCCGCCTGTGGCATCGAGGTCGTAACCTACAATTTCATGCCGCTGCTCGACTGGACACGCACGGACCTCGGCTGGGAACTGCCGGACGGCGCACGGGCGCTTCGCTTCGAATGGGAGGCGGTCGCGGTGTATGACATTCACATGCTGAAACGGCCGGGTTCCGCCGATGACTATAGCGCTGCCGTGCGCGAAAGCGCACGGCAGCGCTTCGCGCAGATGTCGGCAGCCGAACGCCACGCCCTCGAGCGCACGATAATCGCTGGTCTGCCCGGCAGCGAGGAGTCCTTCACCTCGGCAGAACTTCTCGATGCGATCAGCAGCTATGCCGATATCGATGCCGCACAGCTTCGAGCGAACCATTATGCGTTCTTGGAGGCGGTCTGCCCCGTTGCCGACGCGTTAGGAGTGAAGCTGGTGGTGCATCCGGATGATCCTCCATTCGCCCTGTTCGGCCTGCCGCGGGTCGTGAGCTCCGAAGAGGATTTGCAGGCGCTGTTCAAGGCCGTACCGGCCCCATCTAACGGCCTGTGCTTCTGCACGGGATCGCTCGGGGTTCGTCGAGATAACGATCTACCAGCGATGATCGAGCGGCTTGGACACCGCATCTTCTTCCTCCACTTGCGCTCGGTGCAGCGCGAAGGCCATCGGAGCTTCAACGAGGCTGCACATCTTGAGGGAGACGCCGAGATGGCGTCTGTCATCGCAGCCGTGCACGCACTTTCCGTGAAGGAATGCCGCTCCATTGTCATGCGACCGGACCATGGCCACCAGATGCTTGATGACCTCAAGAAGACGACGAACCCGGGCTACTCGCTGCTGGGACGCATGCGCGGTCTTGCGGAGCTGCGCGGGTTGGAACACGGCATCGTACACATGACTGCAACAGCTTCGCAGGCGACGCACATTGAACGCGCCGCACTTTCGGAAGCGGATAAACCCCTTTCAGCACATGCGGGTAGCTAATCACTGGCTAACGGCAGCAGTGATGTGGCCGTTGAAGCGGGAAATCTGGATATCGATCACACTTCCTTGGCTTTGCAAGCCATAACGGTGCCATCGCTCTATAAATCAGCGGAGTCTATAAGTAATCATTAGACTGGGAATAACAGTATCAAACCAATCCTCTACACGGTGAAACAACCAATCAACGGCTTCGGCGCGCTGCTCGACGGCTTCGAGGCGAGTGCGCAGACGGTGTTCACCTTCCTGCCGCGCGGCCTTTCGACGGCTTCGGCGTGAGCGGCAACTTCACCTATGCGCGTGCGCTGACGAACAACCTGACCAACCTCGCCACCAAACAGCCGCCCAACGACTATCCGGGCCTGTCGAAATACACGTGGAACGCCAGCATCTTCTACGACAAGGCTTGGCTGAACGTTAGAGTGAACTACAATTATCGTTCCGACTAGTTGCAGGAAACCAGCAATGCCAGCAATGCCAGTAACGGCAACAACCCGATCTACCGCAAGGCGGAAGAATATCTCGACGGCAAAATCACCGTCCGAGTGCCGAAGTACCACATCAGCGTGTTCGTAGAGGCGCAGAACATCAACCGCGAATATTCGCAGACGTTCATCAAGAAGCTCGGCCCGATCGATCTGTATTATCCGGGCCACCGTTGCTTCACCGGCATCCAGGCGAAGTTCTGACTTGAAACGTAAGCAGCAAGGAGCAGTTATGAAGACGACAATCGGTGCACTGCTTCTGGCTGCGACCATGCTACATCCCGTTACCGCCGGGGCGCAACGCGCCTCGGCGGGCGCCGCGTCGCCGAGGCGCAGCTTCGACTTCGATCGTGATTGGCTTGTCCATGTCGGCGACGGGAAATATTCGGACAGCGCCGCGACCGAAGCCGGCTGGGAGCGGGTGACGCTGCCGCACGCCTTCAACGACACGCAGGCCTTCAAGATCGACATTCACGACCAGCCGGAAGCGATCATCTGGTATCGCAAGCACTTCCGCTTGCCCAAGGATGCGCCGCAAGGTCACGCCTTCCTTGAATTCCAGGGCGTGCGGCAGGCGGCGGAAGTTTGGGTTAACGGTGAGCACATCGGCCTGAACGAGAACGGCGTGATGGCGTTCGGTTTCGATATCACGCGCGCGCTGAAGCCGGGCGACAACGTCGTCGCAGTGCGCGTCGACAACCATTGGGATTACAAGGAACGCGCCACCGGCACCAAGTTCCAGTGGGAAGACAAGAACTTCTACGCGAATTTCGGCGGCATCAACAAGCCCGTGCGGCTGCACCTCACCGGACCCGTGTATCAGACGTTGCCGCTGTACAGCAGCCTCGGCACCAAGGGGCCATACGTTTGGGCGGATGGCTTCGATATTCCAGCCGCAGTCGCCACGGTTCATGCCGAGAGCGAGGTCCGCAACGACGGCGCGGTGCCGCTGGCGGTCCAATATGACGTCATCGTACGCGACCTCGACGGAAAGGTCGTCGCCAGTTTCGCAGGCGATCGCGGGACGATCGCTCCCGGCGCAAGCGCCACGCTGACTGCGGCCAAGCGCCTGTCGGGGCTGCATTTCTGGAGCTGGGGCTACGGCTATCTCTACACTGTAACCGGCACCTTGAAAGATGCGTCCGGCCGGGTGATCGATGCGATCGACACGCGCACCGGTTTCCGCTCGACTGCGTTCGATCATGGCGTGCTCACGCTCAACGGTCGCGTGCTGCAACTGAAGGGCTATGCGCAGCGATCGACCGACGAGTGGCCGGGCGTCGGCCTGTCGGTGCCGCCGTGGGTGAGCGACTTCTCCAACCGCCTCGTCACCAGCAGCAACGGCAATCTGGTGCGCTGGATGCACGTCACGCCCGCCAAGCAGGAGATCGAATCCGCCGACCGGCTCGGCCTGATCGAGTCGGTTCCGGCGGGCGATTCGGAAGGCGATCCGAGCGATGCCACCCGCTGGGGGCAACGCGTGGCGGTGATGCGCGACGCGATCATCTACAACCGCAACGATCCGTCGATCCTGTTCTATGAAAGCGGGAACCACGGCATAAGCGAAGCGCACATGGCCGACATGCTGGCGGTGCGGAACCGGTTCGACCCGCATGGCGGCCGCGCGATCGGGTCACGCGAGATGCTCGGCAGCGACACCGCCGAATATGGCGGCGAGATGCTCTACATCAACAAGAGCGCGGGCAAGCCGCTGTGGGCGATGGAATATTCGCGCGACGAGGCGGCGCGTGCCTGTCAGGACACCGCAACACCCCCGTTCTGCAAGGACGCGCCCGACTATAACCGCACGGTCGAGAGCATGGCGGTCGAGGATGTACGCCGCTGGTGGGACTATTACGATCAGCGGCCGGGCGGCGGGGACCGGGTGAGCGCGGGCGGCGTGAAGATCGGCTTTACCGACTCCAACTCGCATTTCCGTGGCGACAACAACTACCGGCGCTCGGGCGTGCTCGATGCGGTGCGGTTGCCGAAGGACCCGTGGTATGTCCATCAGGCGATGTGGGACGGCTGGGTCGAGAGCGGGGGCCACCACGTTCACGTGATCGGCCACTGGACCTATGCGCCGGGCACGGTGAAGCCGATCTACGTCGTCTCGAACGGGACTTCGGTCGAGCTGTTTCGCAACGGCAAATCGCTCGGCCAAGGGGTCCGTGACAGCGGCTTTCTGTTCACGTTCAAGGACGTGTCGTTCGAGCCTGGCAGCTTGCGCGCCGTCGCGCACTTCGCCGACGGCAAAACCGCCGAACAGGTGCTGACCACCGCCGGCGCGCCTGCCGCGATCCGGCTTACGCCGCATACCGGGCCGCGTGGTTTCGTCGCCGATGGCGCCGACCTGATGCTGGTCGATGTCGAGGTAGTGGACGGCCACGGGCAACGCGTGCCGACCGCGTTCAACAAGATCGACTTCGCGCTCACCGGCCCGGCCGAGTGGCGTGGCGGCATTGCGCAGGGCGATTCCTCGGGCAAGCCGCGCTCCACGGTAGCAACGGTTTCTGAGCAGGTGCCCGGCACCACCAGCTTTGCCGGCGTCGCGCGCGACGAAGACAATTACATCCTGTCGAAGCACTTGCCGGTCGAACTCGGCGTCAACCGCATTTTGCTCCGCTCCGGTATCGCGGCTGGCGCGATCCACCTCGTCGCGACCGCGCCGGGGCTAAAACCGGCGACGCTCGACACGCGAACCGTCGCCACGCCGGCGACCGATGGTCTGTCGACCGACTTTGCCGAGGATGCGCAGCGCTCCGATCTTTCGCGTGGGCCGACGCCTGCGGGATCGTCGGTGGTTCCGCGATGGCGCACGATCGCGGTGGCAAGGATAACCGCCGGTTCCGCAGCGTCCGAATCCACCAACAGCCATGACGACAACGAGGCAACGACCTGGACCAGTGACGGCGAGCCCGGCAATGCGTGGATCGAGTACCGCTTTACCAAGCCCGAGAGCCCCGCGCGGCTATCGCTGCGGCTAACCGGGTGGCGGTTGCGCAGCTACCCGATCCGCGTCCAGCTCGACGGCCGAACCGTCTGGGAGGGACAGACGCCCAAGTCGCTCGGTTATGTAGACCTGCCGCTCAAGCCAGCGACTGGCAGCCGGCTGCGCGTCACGCTTACCGGCCCCACCAGCGATCGAGATGCATTCGGCAACATCGTCGAGGTGAAGGACACCAAGGCAGCGGCGGGCACCGGCGCCGACACCGTCACGTCGGGGTGGAAGCTGAGCATCGTCGAAGCGGACGTTTTGGCGTCGGCTGACGGAAGGTAAGCCGCATGTTCCTCCGTCTAGGTTGCCAGCGAACGCCGCGAGCTCGCGATCGTCAACGTCGGCAAGGTCGACGGCACCGTCGGGGTCGGTCAGCGAGACCTGGCTTTCACCGTTGGCGTTCAGCTGCTCCAGCATCGCCTCTTGAGCCTGCCGCCGTTCGCGCACCTTGGCGATCTTCGCGGACAGTGCCTCACCGCGACCGGGTCCGCTCCCATCCTCGCCACGGTCGATGGCATCCAACTCGGCCAGATACCCCTCAAGCCGCTCGTCGGCCGCCGCAATATACCTGGCCAGCTTGTCGCGGGAGAAGTTGCGTCCCGGATTGTTCACGGCCTTCAGCCGCGTGCCGTCCACCGCCAGCAGCTCGCGCCCGAATAGGTCGAGCTTGCGGCACAAGACGACGAAGGCGCGGAACACCGCCTTGAAGGCGCTCCGGTCGTCGCGACGGAAGTCGGCGATGGTTTTGTAGTCTGGCCGCAGCCCACGCAACAGCCAGATCAGCTCGAGGTTGCGTGTCGCCTCAGCTTCCAGCCGTCGGCTCGACCGTACCCGATTGAGATAGCCGTACAGGTACAGTTTCAGCATATCGCCGGGATTGAAACCAGGTCGTCCCGTCGCCGTCGGCCGCGACCTCAGGACACCTGCCTCGCCCAGATCCAGGTCATCGACGAACGCATCGATGAACCGGCCCGGCACGTCTGCCGTCACGACGCCCCATATTGCCTTGTGACAGCCTATTTCGGCCTCATCAGCGCATAAAAACCGGAAAAGGCTGGTCCTCAGCCATTTCTCATCGGGGGATCGTACGGACCTCGATCACGGGCGAGTTTTCGGACGGTCTGCATCGCTTGTGGGACGGTCGCCAGCAGTGATCTGCAATGCGCCGACATCGCCTCGCCGGCCGCTTATTTCGCAGAGAAAAAAGCAGCTCTTCAACCCTCAGTGGAGTTTCTGCGGTGCCGTTTGATAGGGTGCCGTATGGTCTTCCTTGGTTAGGACTCCAGGCGGACCAATGGGTCAATCCAAGCCAGATTTTAGACGTTCCTTTTCGGCGCAAATCAGACCGGCCAGAGTAGAAACGTTGAGGGTATACGTAAAACGTACCGCCTCTTTCAGCGAAGCTGCCGTTCCGCAGTCGCCCACAAGCAGACATCAGGGATGGCTTTCCCAATCCGTTAGCAGTCATAGGATAGGGCATGACTTCTCTCCCGCGCATCGGCGCTCTCGACATCGCCGAAGCGGTCGCGGACCGGATTGGCGCCTACGTACACATGGACTTCATTCAGTTCCTCGCTGTTGAAGGTGACCGGGTGCGCTGCTGGTATATGAACAGTGGCGGTGATGGGCCGACGTTTGAGATCGACCTACATAGAGCGCCTAGCGGGTGGCTGATGACGTTGCAGCAACATCCACCCGGCACCGAACAGGACATCGAGGTGCCGTGAACGTCAGCTAACCGGATCTTCCCGCCCGAAGGCAGCCGGACCGCTGTCCACCATACCCCGTCGTTCCGGCGTGCGATTTAGCGCTGACAGAGCGTGCCAATTAGCTCCGATATCTACAGCACGATCGGCGGGGCCGGTTTCCCGATCTACGTTCGATTCCGAGAACACCTACGCCGTCTCGCTGGCGTTCTCGAATGGGACGGGCGCAGCGCTTAGCGTACGTTTTCGACCATCCTCTCACCGGCCCCCTATAGCGGAGATTTCCCGGCCATCGCCCTGTGATGGTTGATAAGCTCCGTCACGGCAGCCTGCATGTGATCGGCATAATTCTCGGGCAACGACACATCTAATGATCCTAACGCCGCCCTCGCATGATGATGCGTCGACGCGGCCTTCTCGTCGCTTGTCATCAAGCCGTTGAAGTAGGTCGCATAGGCAGCATAGAACACGTCAACTCGATCGTTGAGAACCTGTTTAGGCTTGCGACTGACGGCTCCCGCTCCCGCTAACTCGATCAGATGGATGACGTGGCACATTGCTAGGCGGAAGGTGAAATGGTGATACAAATGGGGCGGTTCGGGAAGTATCATGCCGGTTGGGTGCCCGTTGGCGAACGCTTCGGCGGTCAGCATGATCGCTGCATGCAACAGTCCTTGCATTTTAGGCGTGAACGGCTCGCGCCGCCTGAACGTTTTCCACTGATCGGGGCTAAAAACCTTGCGAATGATCGCCATTACCTCACGGCTATCGCCATCGTCAGACATAACCCTTAGCTGATCCAGAGCCCAATGCCGGCGCTCCCGTATCTGCTCAATTACGAGCTGATCGCCACGACGAGCCAAGGCCATCGCGCGGCTAAACTGAGGAAAACCTGCTGTTTGCTTTAGGTCTATCATTCGATCGGGCATCGGCCCGTCACGCGGGTCTAGGTTAGCGACGGCTGCTGTATTTTTGAGGACAATGATCTGGTTCTCAAATGACGATACAATTCTAAAATGCTCAAGTACGCTCGCAACGTTCTCCGATTTGTAGCTCTCGATCGCTGAGTAATCGCTGATAACCGCCTTATTGTTGGGGCTGACCATAAGGTACGCCATCAACTCAGGCTTCCGCATACGATTGGCGTCGATCACTACCCGCATTGCGGCTCTACCTCATCTTCAATCCGACACACTTGGATGCCAAGGCAGGGTGATACCTGTGGGGGCTTGTTCTATCAAAGATGCGGACATGGAGAGGGGGCAAGGGTTTGATGCTGACTGATTTACCGTGGGCTGGCCTAATAGCTTTGCTCGGAGTTATTGGCGCGTTCGCTACCGGGGCGAGCCTTTTACATGACTTCCCTTGGGACGCGCTGGCAACACTACTCGCTGGCATCGCTGCTGTTGGCGGGGCGGTTTATATCGGCAAAAGTCAACTAGCCATCTCACAAGGTCAGAACGCCATCCTTGGCCGGCAGGCCGACATTGCCCACAGGCAAGCCGATATCCTAGCGCAACAAGTCCAGTTGGAATCGTTAAAGCTGCGAAGCGAGCTATTTGACCGGCGTTTTCAGATTTTTGAGGCCGCGCACGCCTTTCTGGTTGCCGCCTACAATGGCGAAGACATGAACGGCCACGAGGCGACAATAGCGTTCAAGAAGGGACGCGATCAGGCGAAATTCTTGTTCGACGCGCAGGTAACGGCCGAACTTGAGGAGGTCCACAAACACGGCTGGCAGTATCAAGCCCTTCAAGGGTTTGTAAACGCCAATGCCGAACAAGGACGCGGTGACCCTGAGAAGGACGTTGAGGCTGTGATCGAAGCTCAATCGCAGATCGGCCGCGATATCACGGCACTATCAACGATATTCGAACGGCATCTAACGATCAGCGACATGTCGGCGGACGCTTCTCCTCTCCCGACGACACGTTGATACCACTCTGCTGTCCCAATCAACGATCCTAATCGGGAACGGCAGAAAGCGCCCAATCACGGACGATCGACGGTTGCGTTCGGCTTGCTATAAACAGATTCCGCAGGAGCGATCATGAAGATATCGAAGATAATCATCGCATCAATCATGATCACCGTGGCTGTTAGCCGAGTTCATGCTGCGGAGCCGTGCGTTCCTGTTGAGGCTGTTTTGCGTTCGCAGGTACAATCCGCCTTAAGTCGCCGCGCCATTCAAATCGTTCAGATGGCCAGAGTTTCAAACTGGGCGAAGAATTCTGAACTGCGTAATGCCGTGGTAGAAGCGGTGCGAGTCTCCGGCGGAATAGGACATAGGGGGCTACCCCTTCCGCCCGGATTGGCGTCGTTGCACTATTTAGCATCTTCAATCGACGCAACGGAGTTTCGATACACCGGTTGGGATTACATGGATGGGCCATATGACGGCTGCGCTAGACAGGAGATCCAAGTCGAACTCTTCAACCGGGCATCTGGAAAACTCTGGCCGATCAAAATCGAATTTGTGAATGGCCGTGCGACGGCAATTCAAACGTGGGAACATAGCGAGAATTCCGGTCTTCTCTCGCTTACCGACGATCAATAGCTGACGGACGGCAAACCACCGCCTCAAGCCGTTCCGACACTTCCGCGCCGATTGGATCGCCCGTAAGCCGAACGGCGGCTATCGGGCAGGAAAGCGGACTGACGGCTCCCGCCCACTTCCGGCCGTTCAGCCCGGTGACGTGTCTTCGCCGGTCTGATGGGTTCAGTCCCGTCAGTATCAGTGCTACCGGCAGCGGATGCCGAAAATTAAGCTTAAGTGGCGCGCTGATCGCGGCGCGCGTGCCTTAAAAACCGTAAATGAGATCGAGGCTTCAATCGCAGCGTTGCCAGCCGAAGACCTCTTGGACCTACACGACATATTCAGCGAATTGGCCAACAGCCCGCTCAATAAGCTTGCTTTGGCTGAGATGCGCCGGAGGCACCTATAGGCTTGGTTAGCCGCCAGACCCCGGCAATTGTTTTAAATCCCGACCAAGGGCCACCGAGCAGGAAAGTGGTCTTTCTGAAGTCGCCCGGGAGGGGCAAGCTTCATCGCGCCTAACGCGGTTTCTGCTGCATTTAGAGTACTCGTTCGAAACTACTGCCGCGTGGTGGTTTGCGTCGAGTGTAAGTTGACTATAGATTCGTTTTCGCTTCTGGCGATCTTACAAAAAAAGGCGACCGGAAGGTCGCCAAGAGTTTTTGGAGAGGATGCCTGAAAGGCACTGCAGGTGTGCGCTGACATTCATTTTACTGCGACTGCGTACGATTGCGGATAGGTAGCATTGCCGGTAGAAGTTAGGCGCTCTTGATCAACTCTGGCTCATGCGGCCTGAAGGTTAACCGCCGAGGTCTTGCCTCGGCGATCCTGTTCCAGATCGTAAGAAACACGCTGGCCCTTTTCGAGCGTCTGCATACCGGCACGTTCAACGGCGGAGATGTGAACGAACGTGTCGCCGTCGCCTCCCTCAGGGGCGATGAAGCCGTAACCTTTAATGGCATCGAAGAACTTGCTGTCTTATCCTAAACGGCATGCTCGATATTCACAAAGGAGGAAGCGCCACACGCGCGAAGCTTCGTGAGACGATACTTCCCTAACTGTTACGGCTCAACCCTGACTGCGATACGGATACAATGCAGAGAACGAGCCGGGCGGATTGTTCACATACACCCGGCTCTAACCACCGACCTTCGGGGGGATGATGGTGGCTTGCTTTCTTATAGAAACTACGCCGTCGAAAGCCGAAACATAGGTAGTTGGACTGACTTCCGCCGGCTTGCTGGAGGAGAGCAGCCGTTCCGCAGTCGCCCAAACCTTGCCATTGCGAAGGCCTTCGCATGATCCCACAAGGGACGTAAGGCAGAACGGGGGAGACAGCGAGTGGCATGGCTACGGTTTACAGCATTGGCGGCGGTGACACTTTCGCTAACGACCGGTGCGGTAGCGCAGGTTCCCCCTCCGCCAATGCTTCCGGAGCAAGGCAGTATCGCGGAAAGCCTCGTGCGTGCCTTCTCGACAAAAGACGCGGCTCGTTACGCCGCCCTCCTCGCTGACGACGTTCAGGTTTTCGACGATGGACAGAGCGTCGCGCGAAACAAAACCGACTGGCTCAAGGCATTCGGGCCAAAGCTGTCTGCGACTGGCGTCTTGTTTAAACTTGCTCCGGGATACGCCTCTACAGGACGCCTCCTCTTTATCGAGTATTTCAATTCGCTTGGAAGCTGGGGGAGGACACCGCCTCCGGATTGCTGCTGGGAATATGATGCCGTTTCCTATGACATAGCGGGCGGCAAAATCACCGCGATCAGGCGCCTTCGAGGTGGAACATCCCGGCTGGCTGATGATGGCAAGATAGCCGGAAACTAATAACCGCTTCGCACTCGTCTCAAGCTTAAAGCCGCCGGACTGTTACCCACCAGCTCAAGTCGTTCCTACGCTCAAAGATCGCTTGAAAGCCGAAGTTTCCAGAAGCGAACCACCTGCTCCGCGACGGCGATGGGCGATCCGACATTTTCAATTTCCATGTCGTACACACAATGATCGTGTGTGCCGAAATGCTCACTCGCCTCACCAAGCGAGCGATCGCCTCGCACGCGCTCTCGGTCTTCAAGTACGTTCAACGGAACTCGGACTCCCACCCAGAACACGTCGAAGGGTCGCAAGGCGTCTCTCAACTGCTCGGCCCAAGATGCCTGCTCGATGACGTGCTCAACCACCAGGTCGAGCCCGGCTGCCGCGAATGCGGCGATGGAACGATGAAACCCGTGAAGAACGCTTCCCGACCGTGCCATCGTGCATCCGGGTCCTGCGGCCGGAAACCCGCGTCCGCGAGCTGGTCGGAAGCGTAGTAGCAGAAGGTGTCCGGCAGCAGCGGACGAAGCGCTCTGGCCAACGTCGACTTGCCAGCGCTGGATGTGCCGTTCAGCAGGATTATACGCGCAGCCATTGCTAACCCAGCCAAGTTGGAGTGCGCGCGACAGTAGCGGCAACACAGGACATCAGATTACCAGGTTAAGACATTCCGAAGCTTGGAACGGTGCACGGAGCTTCAACGATACCTTTTGATTGGGTGCCGTATGGTCCTCTTTGGAATAGGCTTCAACCGGACCAGACGAGCGAATTGAGCAAAATTATATACGTCGTTTTCTCACGTTAAACAAACCAGCCTAGGGAGGTGCGGTCCGGGCATACGTAAAACGTACCGCCTCGTTCAGCGAAGCTGCCGTTCCGCAATCGCCCAATTTCGGTCGTAGCAGCCGTAATCCTCTGCCGCTAACAGCGGACATCGTAGTTGCTTCCATCACCCTCGCGTTACGCGTGTGAGTTCCAATCTCGAAACTAAAGGACCGTCTTTCTGCAAAAGAATCGAGTGATTGCAGCTTTTTGCTTTGGACCAGTGGTCGTTGTATCGATCATGCTCCTGTTACCGGAGATCGGTCTGGGCGTACTTGGCCGCCTTCGGTCATCAGATGAACTGGCTGCACAACTTTCTACTCTGTATTTGGCAGAGGCAACCTCTGTTCCGCCATTGTTCTGGTATTCTCGCCGGACCGGACGAGACGGTTACTTATCATGCGTATTTGCATCGTCAGTGATGCTGACGATTATAGGCGGATTTTTTACGTACAAAGGCTTGGAGGTCATCAAATCTCAGCATCCCTTCGACTACGACGTCAGTGCAATCAGGCTCGCGATGCTGCGGGGTTTGGTGCTATCTGCAATCGAAGGCACCCTACTCGGCGTTTGCTTTCGCGCGATCGCCGGACGTTGGTCTCGACCGACGATAGACCTCAATCATCTGCGAGAGCAGTTTGAATAAGGCCATGCTTTATGAACAACGGTCGGGCTTAGGAAGCTAACAGCAATCGTCCAAAGTCGGACATTCCACATGCTCGGCTCACGTGATAACTACGATTCATGCTAACCGCATTCGATGCACATCATGAGGCCTTAGAGTCCGTTTGGGAAATCAGGGATGTGCGTTTCTGCGCAGCATGATGCCACCCATGGCGACCATGATCATGGCCTGCGAGACGTCGATGCGCTGCTCATAATCGCGCACGAGGCGTCGCCATCGGATCATCCATCCAAAGGTGCGCTCGACGACCCAACGGCGTGGCAGCGCCTTGAAGCCTTTCTGATCGTCGGAGCGACGAATGATCTCGACGACGAAGTCGAGATAGCTTGCCTTGTCCATGAGCTTGAGGCGGTCGTAGGCGCCGTCGGCAAAGAGATGTTTGACCCAGGGCCAGCGCTTGCGGATGCCATCCAATATGGTCTGGGCCCCGGCGCTGTCGGAGATGTCGGCGGTGGTCAGGTTGACCATCAGCAACCGCCCATCGGTATCGACCGCGATGTGACGTTTGCGGCCGACGATCTTCTTGCCGGCATCGTATCCCCTTGTTTTTGCGTGCGGTGCCTTGATCGATTGGCTGTCGATCACACCTGCTGACGGGGATTGCTCGCGTCCCTGCCGCTCCCGGTCGAGCATCAATTCCACATCGTGGATCGTCTGAAACAAAAAGCGCCGCGCCAGTTCGCGAAACCACCCGTAAACGGTCTGCCAAGGGCCAAAGTGGACCGGCAACATGCGCCACCCGCACCCCGACCGGACCAGGTAGCGCACCGCGTTGACCACTTCACGGAAATCTATTTCGCGCGGTCGGCCCCGCCGCCCCGGCCGAGGCATCAGTGGCGCGATCCGATCCCATTCCTCATCCGTCAGATCGCACGGATAGCGCTTCGTCTTGCGCGCGATAGCGGCGTCCCGCCCACGGCTTTCTTCGGTCCACATACGAACCCTGAATCATATTTCGGGCGCCCCGGGAATCCTGCAATCCGATTTTCCAAACAGCCTCTTAGACGATCAGGAGCGCGCTTTTGTGGCCAGCGTGCGGGAGCACGGTTGGTTCAGGACGAGCGTGTTTGCGGAGGATAACAATCCCGGCTTTTCATATACGACCGGATTTTGCGTAAATGCCCAGCGGCCCGAATTGCTTACATTCAGCATAAAGGATGCAACAGCTCACGACATCTTCTGGGAGCTTTTTAGAGATGCGAAATCGGGCGTCTCGCTCCCGGTCGGCGAACCTCTCGACAATGTTTTCGGGAACGGGCTAGCCTTTGCTTTTCCTATAGCGAAGAGATTTTATCGCGGGCATTTGGGTTGGAGCAACTGGTTTTACGGTGGGGATGATTACCAGTGCTTGCAAATCGTTTGGCCTGACCGCGATCAATTGTTTCCTTGGCAAACGGGCTTGATGAAGGGTTTGCTGGCCTACAGCCCGACCTCAGCGAAAATGGCTGGCAAGCCGCGCTACTTAAGTAACGCAGCCTTTCGCGAACGGCAGCTATCCATCAGACCAAGGCGTTCCGACGATCGAAATCGATCGGATCGCTTCAAAGCCGACCGACAGCTAACGGGCGGAAAAGCGGACAGGCAAAATTCGCCCAATCCCGGCCATCCAGGCTGGCGATCCGGGCACCCTAGACGGCGACACCGCTTCGCTTAGAAGAGTAACGAAACAGCGGAGAATATTTGTGCCGGAGCCCATTACGAACGCTGCTACCCTCTCGCCAGTTATCAAGTCGGCGATGGACCGGCTTGGTGATTTTGTTCTAAAAAACGCAGGCGCATTTACAAAGCCGATCAAGGATAAGGCAGTTGTCGAGCTTGGTCTCGGCATGAAGGCATACCTAGTGGTGGGAATCTAACACTTGGTGCCCGCGCCTGACGGCGGCGATAATCTCATCGGGATCGGCGGTCCAGACGAATGGCTTTGAGCTTTCGTTGTGCTCGGCAAGGAAGCGATTGATGGCGGC
>Ga0265798_10000806_pt1 | contig 50422 bp, 36 predicted proteins | sample P3T30metagenome_FD_192430 | JGI IMG/M metagenome (GOLD analysis project Ga0265798, IMG submission 192430) | Plant litter microbial communities from East Loma Ridge, Irvine, California - P3 T30 | ecosystem: Environmental > Terrestrial > Plant litter > Unclassified | place: USA: California...
CGACCAGAGCTTAAGTCATGCGGGTGGTGACTTCAACCAGGCTATTGGTCGTGTGTTCGAGTAGTTATGTAAACTTTTAAATAATTGTTGGATATATAGGAGCAGTTTGATATTTTGATGGGGGTTGAATTGTTGGTTTGTTTGGATTTTGGATGTGGAAGTGGGTTTGTTTGTTGAGGGGCGGGGTTGGTGTTGCGTTCGGGCGGTTTGGAGTAAAGGTAGTGAAGGAGATTGCGCGGGTTGGACCGTGCGGGTGTGTGTGTGCAAACGGTAACATGCGCGTGGTCGATCGAATTTGCGAAGCACTACGCAGAGTAAGTTCAGTCAAAGTATGGCCCGTATGTCCCCAGCACGTTCTATGAGGAATTTATACTTACTTGAAGACTATCGAAGGTAAACACGCTATTGTAATAGGTTGCAGGTGTGCGCGTAATTCGGTGGAATTTGAGCAAAACGATTGAACACTGAACATGTGTATCGGTACAAGACATACCAAAGATTCACAAAGCGCAACGAACGTCAAAGTACGCCAACCTCCCACTATCCGCCACTATCTACTCCCCCTCACCCTTCTCATCCATCCCCTCCAACAATCCCTTATTCAGCCCTTCCCACTCATTATCAACCGCCTCATCCATGCACTCCCCACCCTCCACACCTTTCACATTCTTCTCCTCATGAAAGCGTACCTGCCGCTCATACTCCCTAGCTGCTTGCGCCTCCCTTGTAAAGACGATGGGGTTACCGGGTTGTGACCTCGTCCGACGGTGATGAAGGGCTGGTCGCGGTGGGGGCGGTATTTTGGGGATGGGCTGTGTGGAGGCCGATCCTTGCACGGCTGGGAGGGTGACGAGTCGTGCTGCGGGCTTCGATGATGTTGAGGAAGTAATGTCGATTGCGTTGTTCCGGCGATGTTTGCGGGCGTTGTGGGAACTGGAATCTAGTGATTGATCGCCTTCAAGATTCGATTTTGGCGACACAGACGTCGGCTGGGGAGCATTGTTTGTTAAGGGAAATTGAAAATCTCTCATCTGATCGGATGGGGAATGAATATCGTAGGCCGGAACATTCGTCATGACTACCTTGGACGGGGAAGGTATTGCGTGAGGGTCACTTCTTGTTGTGGAGGTATGAAGCTTTCGAACGTCCCTAGGCCCAATATAAGGACCATACGCCGGAGCACTTGTAAGGTCCACTTTATGTGGTAGAGGCGTGGCTTGAGAGACACTGCTTGTCTTAGACATTTTCGAAGGCGAAACTGTTCGACTGTGTATCGCGCCTTTGCCCTGGTCAGGTCGCGTATCTTGCTCACGTCGACTTGTTTCTGGTGGCGTTGCAACACAGAGCATGTCTATTTCCTTGGTGGGTGGATCTTGGTGCGGTAGTAGTAGCTCGTCTTCTTCGGTCTCAAGATATGGATCGCGGTGATCAGTGGAAGAGCCGAGAAGGCTCATATTTTGGCCCATGGTGTTGGTTGCAAGTTGAGTAGTACGCTGTAGGATGTAGATGTAATGGAGAGCTATCAGAGCGAGTACAAGAAGGGTTGCAGAGGCTACAAAGACTTGTTGTATGGCGTGTGATTGCAAATGCAAGGTTCATAGGTTCCGATTTAAGGACGAAAATTCCCGTGTATGAACAAAGCGTTCTTGATAGACAGGTAGCGAAGGCAGGTGAAGTGACGAGACTTATCGTCAAACAATTCCAAGCTCAGTGACAGAATCGACGTCGTGATCAAGTGCATGATCGCGAACCCAAAGATCTTGCTCTTCACCAATTCTTCGCCAGCCCACGCCTCGTTGTTGCACCAGATCCATGTAGCCTGACACGTCCTGCGCCAAGTGCTCGTTGCCGCAATCCCTACTTCTGAACTCAGCGCCATCTGCAAATTCGAATACACGCAGGAAATTGCAGATGATATGGTAGCTTTCGTTCCATTCGAGCCAGAAGTCGCTACGTTGAGCTCTGCCTATCCTTTTCGGATCGTCAAGCACGTTGTTCTCAGCTCCAGGTGCGAGCTGGAAGCTGACGTGCTTTAGTGTAGGGATCCTGTGAAGAGCATTGATAATGGCAACAACGTTGGTGACAAACGGGAAAATACCATTGATGCTGAAGGATGTGATGTTGCAACATGGCTGCACTTCCTTGGCGAGCCGGACGAGAATGAGGTACAGCACTTTCGACGATTGCTTCAAGTGGTACTCATACGTCGAGTACGCGGGGATTGAAGAACCCTCGTTATAGCCCAAGTGAGTCCAAGGTCTCCTGTGAATAAGCGCGGAGTCCCAAGCTCGGCACTTTGACTTCATGTGCTCGAGGCGCGACGGCTCCGACTGCAGCAGCTCAACGTACTGCATTTTCATCTCGAAAGCCCAGATGTCGGAGCTCAGGACTTGGGAGGCAACAAGTTCAGCAAGTGTGGTTGGTGGAGCTGCTACAACAACTCTACTCGGTTCAAGGTGACGAAAAACAAATGACCAGATGTCGGCAACTGCACGAGCAAGAGGTGCGTCTGCTGCTCTGACGTGTCGTAGCTCATACTCCTTGTCCGTATGTACAACTACGCTTCTGATGTGGGGCTTGAGATCGTACTGCGTCACGAACCTCGCGAAAGCATCGCATGCTCTCGAGAGGTGTGGAATCCACAAAATATGCGGCACATTTTTCAAAAAGTCATCGCCATCTTGGATCGAACAAAGGTTGATGAGAAGGTCGTCGAACGCTTCGTTGTACGCGGAACTTGAACTGCTTTTGAACTTGCTGCGCATCTTCTGATAGATCTGGAATTCGTGGTTGCTCAGCGTCGTCAACTGGGTCTGCATACTATCGACCAGTCGGGCGTCGATGGGCACCCATTTGGGCTCCTTGTCGAGAGGAATACGGGAGTTGTGGAAGAGGATTGGCAGTGTGATTTTACGCCATCGCCATGATACCAGCGAAAGGTGCTTGAGAGGTGTGAATTCGGATTCTGTCAGGTGTGCTGAGGGTTCGTGGTTGAATCTGGTTATCGATGGAGCTTCAGCAGCGAGGTGCGAGGCAATTTGGATGAAAAGTTCATTCGGTAGAGCATCCATGATTTTATGAGGGGAAGACTCTGAGCACGCAACAATCGGATAAGCAAAAAGAGAAAGGTCTGCAGTAAGAATATGTAGGAGATGGAGTAGGAAGCTCAGATGTGCAAAGAGAAAGTGCGATCTCATGGTCGAAAGAGGTTGAGGATCTAGCGTTCCTGGATATACGTCATTTCATTCGCCAATCAATTGCTTTGTCGCAATACAGCAGATATTCTCGGGTTGCGATTAAAATCGAATCTCACTACTTTATAGAATCAACAAGAAGAGACCGAAAAGTAATTGAACGAAACACGACATGAGACTGCTTTGAGAGACTGTGTGGACGACTTGAATCTGGCGCTCTACATGAGTGCTCCAGAACTTCGCTCACACAGTCCACCAGGCAGTATTAGTTGCAATTCATGCCACTCCCACTTCAAAATCCCATCCTAATCGCCCCCTCCAACCACGCAGCCCCCGCTACAACACCGTCCACGATCCTCACCCTTCCCCCATTCGCCTTACCCAACTCCTCCATACACGCCTCCCTAACCATCTCATCCATGCCCGCCATCCCCGCACACCCAAGACACACCGCACCCACGTTCCCCTTCCCAAGCAGCCTCTTAACCGCATCCTTCATCCTCTTCCTCACCTCCTCGACCGGCGCATCATGCAAATCCGTCGCATTCAGCCCCGTCGTCTCCACGCCCGCAAAGCGCTTCCCCGCGTCCGACCCCGTGCCTAGGAAGGAAACCGTAGCATCGGTCAGGATGTCTTCCCAGACCTTGCCCGTGCTCACGATGCCGAACTTCTCAGACGGGTGTATGACTTGTAGACTTGTAGCGACGCTCGTCTCGAAGATACCCGTGACAGGTTTGCGAGCGTTCTTTACGGCTTCTTCCTCTTTGAGGAGCGGAACGAGCGGGTGCTGCGAGTAGCATGCGACGAGGAAGCCGTCGTGGCGCTCAAGTTCCTTGCGCAGCGCGGGGAGGCAGTGTTCGACCGATTCGCGCGCGTCGTCTTCGTTGTTGATGCTCTTGGGGCCCGAGGGCGCGGTGAAGTACGTGTACGCAGTCTAGTTGGGTTAGTTGCTGCGTGGGCATGGTGAGTGGTGATGAGCAACGTCTTTGAATTGCAGTGCGTTGACGAGGGGCTTTAAGCCGTCGGTCATTTGCGACGTTGAGTTTGGATTGATGATGAGTATGGAGCGCATTTTGGGGTAGCGTGGGTTGGTGCGGCCGTGGTGGTATTCACCCATTGGCGTATGGGAGGGTTGGTTGTACCATTGTTCTGCATACGTGATGCCCCTCAATTGAAATTGAGGATGGGGCTCGTGATGGAGATGCAGGTGTGGGGACGCGCCGAAATAACATGGATCGCATGCACTATGACGTAGCAGCTGTCAAGGTCGTAATCACAGAATCACTGAGAGATGACGGGGTAACTAGTTAAGTTGGCGCGCAATGTCATGTCACAATAGTCTATGTGTATGGAAATAGGTCTGTTGAATGTGATAGTATTATATGCCATGGCCATAGGCGCATACGCCTGTGCCATCATCAGCTTCTGCTAATCATGCCATGCTCCCACCGCTATGCCAGTCGCATCGCCATATAAGAAATTGTTCAACGCCGTCGCAAAGTAGGTATTGATGATTGTAGTATGAGGTGTACTTTTCGGTGGTCAGCCATGCGCAATATGTATCTCCAGGCAGGTGAACTCACGGTCGTGAGTCGTGAAAGAAAGGTAGTGCTCGTTGCTTGCTTAACGGAAGCAGCTGAAGCGACCGCAAGAGAAGCGGAACGGAGCCCGTCGAACACCGTGCCTGTCAGCAACGACACCGCCGCCTGTAGAGTATCAGCATCCGGGTACCGGCAACGTACGGCCATCTAGGCCCAAAGCTAGAGTTGCTTACCAGCGTGCCTTCCACCGAAGCCCTTGTGCCACATAAGACCCATGTTGATTTATTGGTTGTTGGTTGTTGGTTGTTTTGAAGTGTTGAAAGTTGTGTTTGTGAGTTGCAGAGATGCGTTGATGGTGAGTGGAGGAGCTGTATCGACGTGGGTTATATAGGAGGTTTGAGGCGCTGGAGGCTGGAATCAAAGCAGGGCGGAGCGCGTGAATTGAGCACGCGCGACGTAGGCCAAGAAAGCCAAGAGCACATCAATTAGCGTGTTGCGGCGGTCCACGATTTTCCAGCGACTGATCGTTGAGTGTGGGGGGTCTAGACAAAGGATTGTAAACGCGTTTCGAGGCTGTACATCAAGATCGACGTCTTTGTAGATTGTGGTATTCGCGAATACTGCTGCGAATCGCATGAGGATCTGGATTGCGCCATCTTCAGCCACACCTCTACCATCACCGCTCCAACAAGGCCCGAACGCATGTTCATCTCTAGCGAAATTGCAACACCTCGTGGCTGAGTTACAGCCATATCGTCATAAGACCAAAGTTAGGGTCTTTTTCTTATCGCAAACAAGGAAGAGGAAGCATTCACACTGAACTAAAAGACCTTGGGTGTTTTCCAAGAGCCCTCACAGCATCATGATAGCCTGTAGCTTCGACCAGTCTTTCCAGATCAGTAGTTGGTGCTGCGTAAAGGCGGTCAAGTACTTGTGCGATTTCACACATCAAGATGCTGTCAACTGTGGACTCCAGTCCCGGGCTGGCACGTGAGCATCTGTTAGTGAGTCGATCGAGTCAATCGTACCACCACATCACCATCATGTGCCTTGTGGCACCAACGTCGCGCATGTGACACCGCCTCGCTCCCCGAAGTATTGTCCAGACAACAGCTGCAATCACGTTGTGAGGCGCAAATGTTCGTTGCATCATTTCGTCGAGTAGGAGAGAAATTACTGTGCGCCCTTGAACATCCCATTGTGCCGATGTGCCACCCAGATATTGTACAGTTATTTTGTTTCCAGACACCTTCGATCGCTTTTGACTAGGCGTCCAGGGGAATGATTCCGAGAAGTTTGGACACAACCGTGATGTTGCGACTTCTCCAACCTTCAAGCCTGACAGCAGCAGTATTACCTGCCGGGCAGACCACCCTGTTGTGCCATCGCAGCATTTTGCTCCTGGAAGCGGTCGCCTAATCTTTGCGATCCCTTCATGTGCTTGTCGACGCATCGCATGACGCAGCTCTCTTCGCGCGAGGAGAGGGATTTGCTCTCGAAGCTGTTGACGCAGTGTTCGAAGCAGTTCTGGACAAGGTTGGAGTACATCTGCATAGCACAATCAGCGCTGAACCCCGAAAATATGAAAACCATCACCGCAAACATACGTTCATGAATTCCTTCATCTGCTTCTTCTCCATGCGGTTCTGCAGCTCGCGCTGTTCTGAGGCCGAGAGTCTGCATGTGATGAGCGTTGGATCATTGCTGCAGAAGCGCGACTAGCATACTGATCCATGGTTGTCAGGTCGAATTTACAAGGTATGTGGTAGAGTCGTCGAGATTTGAGGTCGTATGCGTTAATGCTGAATCTTACCGATGATCTCACAGCTCTTTCCGAATGCGCTTGGACCGTCTGGTGGCCGGGCGCACCTTCCTCGCAACCCTCCACAGACGCAGCTTCAGAAATCTTGGAAGCGATCGTGTGTCAGTGTGCGGTAGAGTGCCTTTCACTAATCTTAGCACTCGCCGACACCTGTCGCACAACGTCAATATCGTCTCATCCCGGTCGCGCGCTTGTACCTGAACCGTCCCATGCCAAGGTGGACTCTATTATTGAAAGAACAGCGATATACAATACAACATCAGCCTTGCGACTCCATCTGCCAGTGATCGTCACGCTATTCTGCCGCCTTGATTCAACGCCCTCGCCTGTGTTCTGCATGTCAGGCGACGCTGTGCGCTCTCCCCAGAATCCCGACTATTGGCCAACAAGCCACACCACGGCCGCTAGGCTGCTCGTCAGTCCCCTAACAGCACAGCTCCGTGTGTTCACCAGTCCGTTACGCCAACCCAGACGCTCGCGCCAGCAACGCTCCGTACACGACCACCGTCCCCGGGGCGCCCGTGCAGTCTTACTATTCAGAGAGAGCAGCAAAATATATTGTGCCACCCACTCCTGGTCCTACGTCCCTCGCGTTCGCACTGACGTCGCGGCCCCGTTCTCCTGCCGCCTACCCGCACACCTGAACATCGCGACTCCGCGTCCCGCATACCACGCTGCAGTCGATCATAGCCACCGGAAGCCAATCGCTGGGGCGCTGCGACGCTCGTCAGGTCGCCCGCTATGCCGAACACGGGCACCTACAATCACATGCACACTCCGCGCGTGCGCAACGGAGACCCTCAGCCCACCGCTGTGCAGACACCAGAGCCCGTCTCTGCAAAGCGCGACCTCACCTCGTGGTGGCGGCAGTTTAGCAAGAAGCCCACGAAGAAGGAAGACGAGAAAGGTACGACCACTGCTACGGTCAATGGCGACGCGGCGCATGCCCGAGGTGCAGCGCTCTCAGCTGCCCAGGCGTACCTGATAAGGCTGAGCGCTCTGCCAAAGGCGCCTCCAATGACCCCAACGCCTGTCGTATGCATTCACTAATATATTTGGTTACACACAGAGGCTGCACTACCAGGCATCTTCGGCGTACCCCTCATCCAGAGCATTCCCTATGCGAACGTTGCGATATCCCTATTTAACGAACATGGTGAAAGCTACATCTACGGCTACGTACCAATCGTGGTCGCCAAATGCGGCGTGTATCTGAAGGAAAAGGGTCAGTCGCATCACTGTAACTTCACATCACATTCTAACAACATGCAGCGACCGACGTTGAAGGTATCTTCCGGCTAGCAGGCTCGGAGAAGAGGATAAAGGAACTCAGGGCCGCATTCGACTCTCCACCACGATACGGCAAGGGCCTCGACTGGACCGGATACACAGTGCACGACGCAGCCAATATTCTACGGCGGTACTTCAACCACCTGCCAGAGCCTATAATACCCCTAGGAAACTATGATTCGTTCCGGGATCCGTTGCGCGACCACCAGGCTGAAGCAGTCGGTCCCCTCGAAGGTCAAAGCCCCTCGACAGGAGGATTCGATCCTGATGCTGCTGTACGGACATATCAACATCATATCAAAGAACTGCCGTCCCTCAATCGTCAGCTTCTGCTGTATATCTTGGATTTGCTAGCCGTGTTCGCTGCTAAGTCCGATGTCAACAAGATTACTACACACAATCTTGCCGCCATCTTTCAACCCGGCATCCTATCACACCCCCAGCACGACATGTCTCCAGCGGATTATCGACTAAGCCAAGACGTACTGATCTTCCTGATCGACAACCAAGATCACTTCTTAATCGGTATGGAGGGCACTGCTGTAGACGAAGGGACGGTCAAGCACATTGAAAGCGGTCCGTCCACCCCACAGGCCATGACACCGACGACTCCAGGTCGTAATGGCACTGGCATTGGCCGCTCTATTTCAGCCGCATCGAGCGCAGGCGCGGAGAGCGTGAGGAAATACAGCGGTGTGCGGAGGAATGTGTCTACATCATCGAAGCGCTCACGCACCTCAGCGGTTCCAAGCCCAATCACTCCTGCTGTGGGCAGTCCAACGACGTCAGGTGTGCATAGGAGCAACACTCTGCCCTCGAAACGCTCACCTGCGCTGAATAGCCCACGCTTTCCAAGGGATGTTTCAGGTCCTTCAACACCTAGCGCAGATGAGAAAAAGAGTTCTTTCACCTCGCCGATAGCCGCTGAGGCCGCTGCGATTGTTGCTAGTCTTGGACCAGTGTCCAAGTCGCCGGTACTCGTCTCATCAAGCGCAAAAGAAGCGGAGGTGTCGGAGCCAATAGAGGAAGTCTCTGAACAGGCATCACCGAAGCGCGCACAAACAATGCCCCCAGCGAGAATAGAAATGCCACCTGCCATGCCGATGGCACCCATTCCACAGGGAAGACCGGCAGCTGTAACGCCTGCGTACGACGCGGTACCTGGTGCCTTTCCACTTCCTTCTCCTGGTATCATTCCGCCAAGTCAAGACGTCACACCCAGTGCAACGGCACAAACAGCATCCGAGCTGCTGCCTGTGCACGCACCCGCCTCCGGCCGACGCAGTCCTCATCTTACACCAACGAGGGAGAGGTCTGAATTCATGGAGGCACCAATTGACTCGGGCCTTACAGTCGAGCCAACCCCAGCAACACGCACTTTTACTCAAATATTGGGTAAAACTGCGGTTTCACCGTCTAGTGATGGCAAAGACGGGCGTAAGCCGAACAAGCTCCAGAAGAAGCGCGCTCCCACAAGTGCTAATGCAAGCGCACATAGTTCTACGCAAGACCTCAACGGCGGCGATCCGGGTGTAGGCATGGTACCTATCCTACCGGCACAACATTCGCCGTTACACCCACCTCAACCACCTTTTGCGCACGGTTATTCGCAAGGCAGTGGCTCGAAAGAGGCCCTTGCATCTAACAGCAACGACACCAACTCTTCGCGTAATTCCGGCACGACTCTCAAGCCTAGCATGTCACCGTCCCCTTCATTCAGGTCGCACTCGACTGCTACAGAGTATTCTGAAGCCGGCGAACCTACAGAAGAGGCGAAGGAGGAGAAGCGGAGCTTTTGGAAGGCTCACAAGCGAGGTGACAGCCGAGCAACGCCTACCGCAAGCCAGACAGATCTGCATGGCTCTGTACCCGGTGGTGATAAGAGCATGAGTTCATTCGGAAGTAGTTCTGGATGGGGAGGAGGCTCGCGGCGAAGTCTGCAGTACGATTCGCATCAAAATACGGATTTGTCAACAGCATATGGCAGCCCGCCAGAGCATGAAAAGACGGAGAAGAAGGAAGGTGCCTTTGGATGGTTCCACAAAATGCGATCGGATCACAGAGACCGAGCCGACAAGCGGGAACGAGCAAAGAGTCCTCCCGGCAGCTCGAGCCATATGCCCCAACCGCAGAACTTGAAGACACCACCAAAGGACAGTGGTGATGGCAGAGGACGTTCAATGGATGCCCCTCGATCGAACAATGAAGCAGCAAACGCAGGGTCAGCTCAGCACCCATCAGTGCCGAATACGAACGCTGCTGCTGCAGGCAAAGCTGCTTACTCGAGACATGACGCACGCCAGACTGTCCCTATACGCGACACAAACGCTGCAACATCGGCCGCTGCGTCTGCCGCAACGAGACAGGCTGCTCCAATCGCACCAGATCAAAGTGTTGCAACTTCAGCTGCTGCGTCCGCCGCATCGAGACAGGTTGCTCCAATCGCACTGGACCAAAGCGCTGCAACTACAGCAGCAGCCGCGTTAGCTGTGTCGAGGCATGGGGCGCAGCAACAAGCAATTGCACCACAATCTTCAGCTTCAGCGCCACAGATGGTATCTGCTGCCCCACCTACGTCTCAGCAAGCGACAGCGTCCGAGCCCCAGCCTGCCATGTCAAATCTTGCACCTCAGCCTGTCGTATCGGACCCCACGGCGCCGAGCACACAGGCTGCATCGATTGCAACTGAGACACCGCGACCAGTGACGCCTGTCCAGCAGACGAGTCAGCCTGCGAGTACGGTACACGGTGATACTACGCCTTCTGCGAACGCACCACGCGCGTCATGAATTGGTACATGATTGGAGTTCGGGTGACGATGGGACATTATGTGTATGTGTTGTGTTCAATGTATGGACCTTTTTGCATATAGCGAGTGAAGAATGGGTGGGTTTTGGGGGGAGAGCAATTGAATGTAGGCAGTATTGGTAGAAAGGGAAGGAAGTGGTATAATAGTAATTTCTTAATAATTCTTCGAGGTTTTGGTACGTTTGTTGTGGCTGATGCTGCGGGTGAGGATTCGGTGTGCGATGTCAGCATAACAGTGGCAATCCAATCATCAAGGCGTCGAGCGTGATGCTTACACGATTTTACGAAGACACGATGATTTAGTGTCATGCATGCAGTCAACGGCGTCGTGTCCCCGCACTTCACGAGACCGAAGGTTCTCAACATGGAGCCAAGATGCCGGTTCTGCCGACACGCCAGTTGAAGTTCGATGTTGGCGTGTGGCGATAGGCATGGGTCTAGCCGTGCTCGCTACGGCGCGGCGATTGGGTGGAAGCATGATGTGATGTGCAGCGGAGACCTGGATCTGCGATGGTGAAATCTATTTTGAGATTGAAATATGGGGTGTGGAAGTATTGAGAGGCGAGAGAACGGGACACTTCAGTTTCTAGAGAGAGAGGGACATGCGAGGCAAGGCGATTGTTGGATGAGAGGAGATTTCGGCTTGATTGATTGATTTCATGTCAGAGAATCACTTTTCAGGAATTTTGAATTTGACTTTACCCAGGCATTGCAAGAGGAAGTTTCTTGCCTGAGAAACGGAGATGAAACAGAAGCACGATCACTATTGAAACTCCACTCATGACGTTGTTCTGCAACAAGGATGGCGTGCAAGCGAACTCGACGTCGCAGGGTTGGCCGCATATACCTAGGCTGAGCTTTTAAACGTGCCAATTTCGTGATTGCGAAGAAGCAAGAAATGCTCCTATATGTCGGAGAAATATCTACATACGATCTTGTGTTGTCATGAAGGTGGTGGTAGAGCGCAATCGGGAAATGTACTTCATGCAGAAGAAAAGACGTTGGTCGTGATTATGGCAGCAGACGGGGCGCTGAATGATCGTCGGCGAGCGACTCCACTAGGGTAGTTCTTCCAGTGCGCCCGCTCTTCCTCGTTAGGACGTAGTTCTAGCTAGGTCTCTATTGTATAATTTAGCTACACTAATTAACTATAGTTATAAGTTAAGTATTAACTTATTCTTAATTAGTTAAGTTAGTAACGCAGACCATCACCGAGCCGGCCACTTTTTTTAACACCAAAAAAGGCACGTTCTTAGCACTGCTATCTCAAGCACCGCTTAACAGATATCTCTGAAGATTAAACGTGTTCTTCCTGTAGTTATCGTAGTAGTAATAAAGAACTAGCCTAACTAGCTATATAGCGCTATAGGAATTATAGTAAGACTAAGTATAACGCGCGCATGTGTAGAAAAAATTCAGAGATATCTTCTAAATCTAATGTAAGCACAACATACATAGGCTTCTTACTCAATAGTAATAAAATTAAAGAGGCGTAATAGAAGTTAGTTGCGCTAAAGAAAACTAACTAGCGTGATGGGTTGACTAGGGTGATAGTGGAATGCGTTAATACTTTTATACAACGTTATAGAAGAGACTAGAAACACCCCCTGAGAAAGCTTAGATCGCAACGCTATAATAGCGGGCGCACTGTAAGAGGTACCCTCAACTGGTGTGACTCCACTCGATGCGGATAGGCAAGCCGGTGCGGTGGTGTCGTTCGTGTTTCTTGGTGCATGGAGAAGCTTGACGCCAGGGTACAACTATGACCATTTTGCCTCCCGCACGCTGCCGTTGGGATTTCTGATTCTTTGCACATGCACACTCGTTGTTGAGCACCTCTGACATCTTTGCTTGCACATTCGACACCTTTGTTCGTACATTCGCTTCTTGTCGTCGAAGTTTGGTAGTGGCGTTTGACGTCTGCACGCTCGGATCTGAAAACCAAGATTTCCGGTAAGCATTGCTCTTCCTTCCGATGGATGGCACAGACGCGGCAGCAAGGTGTCTTATAAGCACCAGCTTGCCCGACGCGGATATATCTCCTGCCCATGCTGAGATATAGATAATCCACAAATGGCCCTGATTCCTCGCATGACGGCGTGCTAACATTTATCGCTGCAGTTCCTACAAAACCTCACAGTCGCTTCAATTGACGCATCACGAACAACACCACAATGCGCTCCTTCAGCACCCTGGCCCTCCTGGGCCTGCCTCTCCTCGGCCCCGTCCTCGCCGAGCAGAAGCAAGCCGAACAGCCCAGCTCCATCTACTCCAGCGCCCACGAAGCCTTCCAAGACCTCCTCAACGCCCTCCCTGAAGAATCTCTCCAAGCAGCCCTAAGCGGCCTCAAAGACTTCAAAACTGGCATCTTCGAGTCGCACCACCGCGGCGTCGAACACGTGCACGACAAGAACCCCGCGCTCGCTACAAAACTCATCGTCGCAGCCGTCCAGGACCTTAAGAAGCGCCAGACGCCATCGAACGGTACATCGCCAATTGCTTCACCGCCGCCCGTCCAGACATCCATCGAACAACAACCACCCCCAGCAGAAAGCACTCCACCGCCCGCACAGCAAAGCACTCCCCCTCCCCCAGCCAACACACCAGCCGCATCCGACCCTCCACCCGCACAATCCCCATCACCCCCAGCAGACCGCCCCATCATCGTCCCCGTCCCCATCACCACCACCAACCAACAAGGCCAAACCGTAATCCAAACAACCTCCGTCCTCAGCGCCCCGACCGCCTCCATCCCCATCGTCCTAACCCGCAACGGCATCGCAACAACCGAGCTCCGCCCCGCCGTAATCCGCACCCTAACCGACGCCCGCGGCCGCCTCACAACAACCACATCCGCCGCGCAATTCGCCCCGACGCCCGGCGAAGTGCGCACCGAGACGGACGGCCAGGGCAAAACGTTCGTGACGACGTATACGCCTGGCGGCGGCACGATTAGCAGTATTAAACTGATTACGACGACGGGGCCGGATGGGAGGCCGAGCGTGGTTACGAGTTATGAGTTTGTGGATCCGGTGGCTACGCCTGCGGGTGGTGGAGGTGGGGATGCGGCGAGGAGCTCGACTGGGAAACCGTCGGTGCAGACTAATGCGGCGGGTAGTAGGGGGAAGGTGGTGGGGTATGCGCTTGCTGGGGGGGCGTTGGCGATGTTTGTTTAAGATGGAGAAGGGAAGAGGGAAATATTGACGCGAACTAACGACTTTCCTTACTGCATTCAACAACGATTTCGAGCGTCAGACGTTCCTTATGATACCCACATTCCTTTTATAAGAGAGAGTACATGTATCATCAGCGGCATTGGGCTTGGGACATGAACAAAAATTGGGACTTTGCATTTTGGGAAACGGTTGGAAAGGTCTGATTTCCTGGTATATAGAGCTTTGTCGCTCACTACTATCCTTCGAGTATATAATGCTTATCATGGCGGATTGATGAAGAACATAGCAAGAATGAGGATTGAATAACTTATCCAAAATGTTGTGAACATGCTTTGCGAATGTATGTTTTCTCTTCGCTCCTACAGTATGTACTATCAAAAAGACGTGGGTATTGATACGCGCTGCCATCCCCAAGGCCCCAAATAACAATGTACAATCTAACAATCCCTCCTTCTCAACTACATATGCTATACTGGGGTATTCACATCCAAATCCCACCAAAGCAACCCCCTCACTCCTCAAAAACAAACCACCTCCTCCTCTCCCTCGCCTCATAATCCTGAGCGCGCCTCAACATCCGCACAGCAGATCCAGCACATCTCTACCGCGCCTTCGTCGCCAAAAACCACTCGACACTTTCCCCCGCCCAACTCACGCTCCCAGTCCCACTCTCGAAGCGCTCCTCATCAAACAGACCAGCAATAGCCTGTTCGTGCCTGACGCCTTGTTTCGCGCCGCCGCCAAAGCTCTCGAGGCTAACGACTTTGCATCCGTCTTTGAGGTCGAGGAATTTCTGCAGGAGGTCGTTGTTGAGTTTTTCGCCGAAGACTTTGTTGTTGACGAGGACGACGTCTGCGCGGCGGAGGACGGCGTCGATGGCGGGGGTCTCGAGGAAGTCGCCGGCGATGAGGTGGATGTCACCGAGGCTAATGTTCCATAGTTTAGCGCGGGCTTGGAGTTCGGATGATTGCGTGCTGCCGAGCGAGGCGGCGAGTTCCATCTTCTCGATGCCCCAGGACTCTGCGCCGGTTTGGAGTGCGGCCTGGAGCACGACGTTGCCGACGCCGGAGCCCAGGTCCACGAAGACGTGTGATGAGTTGAGGCCCGTTTGCTGGAAGATCTTGTGGACGAATGGAGTCAGTAGCTCGCCGTAAGTGGTTTCTTTGCCTTTGACTTTGCGCAGGCGGTGGGCGTGCGGAGAGACGATGCGGTTGTAAGATTGCGCGGTTATGCGCTTGACAAGGCTGAGGGGCAAGGCGTGCATGGCGTCCATGATGCGGGGTATTGTCCCATCGCTCAGGCGGTCTTTTATCAGGGTGTTGAACTTGTCGAGCTCGGCCTTGAAGTCGGACGGCGAGTTCTTGGAGACGGCCCGCTTGAGCAGGCGCACGGTGCCTTCGGTGTCGGAAGAGAGGTCGGCGGCGAGGTCGGAAGGCAGGTAGTGCTGTATTATCTCCTCGATGCTGAAGTAGATGTCGTCGAGGGGGCTGTAGCCTTCTTGCGCGTCGAGGGGGTGCACGGCGGCGAACTGCTCTGGCTTGGACGGGCTGGGGTATTGCAGTTCGAGGATGGGCATCAGCTCAGCGCCTGGGAAAGCAGCCTTGTAGTGTTTCTCCTCGGCACCCTTTGACATTTCGAGTCCATGGACCAGGCTGGCCCGCCGTATCTTGCCCTTCTTGTGTGTTGGCTTCTTCTCTTTTGATGACCCATTCTCCAGTTTCTTCTCTGATGTTCCATTCGTTGCTACACTCTCAGCCTCTCGTATGCGAATGCGCCTGCTCAAGTCCGGCTCGAGGGTGCGGTTCAGGTTCATGGGCTCGGTGCTACTGCTCGCCGGCCGCGTCTTGCGCCGCTTCCCCAGGCGGTCGTCCTCCTCGTCGCTCTCATCGTCGCTGCTTGCCCACTGCGGCGTGGATGGCGACGTCTTGCGCTTCTGCACCTGCGACACGGCTAGCGACTGCCGCGCAGGCTCCCGTGTCCGTGTTTGCGCGCTCGCTGTGACTTGGTAGCGGTTCGCGGGCGGCCCGGAGAGGGTCCGGTTCGGTATCGGCCGTGTGTGCGATGAAGGTGTCTGTGGTGGCGCAACGGGCTTCTTCACCGTCACCGTCTTGGTCTTGATCTTGAGCGGCTTGCTCGGGTTCAGAAACATGGCGGGCAGATGCGCTAGCACAAAGTCAAAGTGTCGCGTGCGTGCAGGGAAAGGTTAGGTGCGCTGCGGACCAAGTGTCAAGGAGTGTATGGGTGAGAGCGAGGGCAGGCTGGAAGAGGAAGAAAAGGTGAAGTGAAGGGTTGCGAGGCCGCAGTCGCCGTCAGCCAATACGGCGCGCGCAGTCGTTGGGTGTCGTTGACCTGCGCCTTCCCGATCTGCAGCTCATTCGACGCCACTGCACGCCATAACTAGCAGGCTAGCAGGGTTCTTCTCGCTTCCACGAATTGCCGTGTCCCTGCATCGACTCTGCATCTTTCACTCATCCACGTTCTGTCATCCCACCACATCGGTATCGCGTGCTACCTACGGAGATGCTCTGTTTTTAAGTCACCAAGTCGCCGAGTCACCAAGTCCTGGAGCTTGACACAATAGACACGAGCACCGTCGTAACTACAACCACGATGCCACGATTACTAACAAAAACACCTGCTTGTGTCGTTTCGATGCTGCTTCAGAAGACATCTCCCTATGGGTCATATACTTTACAATCGTATCTCAGCTCGATTGGTTGCTCATACTGCTGAGCAGGGGTGGAGCTGCAAGAAGATTGCGGTTCAAGTTCGCCCAGCAACCATGGTTCACAGCTGCCCTTAAAATCACTCATTGCCTAGAGAACCAAAATACGACCCCAACGTTCCCGTTTGAATCTACAGTCTAGTCGGTTATCCGATTCATCTAGCGTAGTATATTTCCCCAAGCTTGTGCGCCTTTCTTTCTCGCTTTTTCTCACTTGCTCTCCCTACACTTTCCACCGCTACGACCAACAACATGGTTGACATCGACAAGCAGACGACACTCACAAGAGTATTGCAGCTTCCACGCGAGCTTCGAGATATCATTTGGGCCCATGTCCTGCTGGGCCCTGTCAAAATTAATCTGCTCCGAATCAACAGACAAATCCACGAAGAAGCCACTTCCGTACTATATCGCATCAAGACAGCCCGCATATGTACCCCAGAAGACTTCCGCATCTTTGCAGCTGCCGGTATGAATAATGGCCGCAACAAAGCCCTCCGATACCTAGAGCTCGCCATCGATTGCCTATACATCAACGACCATACAAGACCCGGTCGATCCGAGCAAGAGACTATGTTCTGGCAAAAGGGAAAAGAACTAGAGGTCAATCGGCGGCTCAGGGCATGGGGTGCAATCTTCTCCGAGTGGGAGTCATTCGGCTTCACGTCACTTCGACTGGTCCACATACTCTTCCGCCAGTTCGCCTTTTACTTCCTCAGAATCTGGGGGCCCTTCACGGACCCAACCGAGTTCTGGCGGCTCATAAATACGTTGAGCTCATCAGCCCTTGTCTGTGGCGGCACCGAGGATATTCAGCAGTCTGGATTGTTCACAGCTGGTGCTTGTCGCGCTTTTGAGCTTCTGGTTGAGAAGAAGTGTGCCATAGAGTCCATCGCGCAAAAGTACGAGGCAGGGCCTGAATCATATCCGAGCTCTTTCAGCATCAGAGATCGATATCGTCGAGAAGTCATCGCCAAGGTTCGCCGGCGTAATGCCCTCACCCAGCTTGAGCTAATGCACTATACGGCATACTGCCTGAAGATACAGCTACACCCCGACGACACCCTTCGCCTGGAGAAACTTCGACAGCTTGAAAGAGAAAAGAACGATGGTATAGCAATCAACTACGCGACCCAGGCCAACCTGTTCCGTACGGCCCAGTCACTATGGCGATGGTCATCTTTGAGTATTCTCGTCAAGTCTGTCGTCCCGCATAGTTCGCTCTACCTAGTCTGGGACTTCTACGATGGGACATCACCGGGTTGGAATTGGGTCGATGAAATTCGCAGCCCTACACGGAAATGGGGCTCACGACCGAACCGGCTGGACATTGCTCCGTCAAACCCACTTTTCCCAGCCACTTTTCACAATTCCACTGATGAGGAAGCACTCTGTTCGGAGATCCTCGCGACTTCAACCACCTTCGATCCAGACTTTGCGCTATTGATTGATACGGACAGCTGGCGGGCGCACATTGATGAGGCTGCGCGGTCTATGTTGTACTGCTTGTGTTCAGCGTGCGAGACAGCAGCTACGAATGGTCAACCGGTAGTGCATACATCCAAGGACACGTAAGGAATGATGTGGACTCGACAACAAGGTCTCGAGGTAATTGGCAAGTCTGTCTTCAAATGGGGGTCTTCAAGATCACCACAATGTTCTTCAAGTTCGGCTGGCATCACACGGTAGTACGGCATGTCACACCAAAGCGATATAAAATGAAAATCTTCTCAAACTTGACATTTCTCATCGTTATTTCCCTTTGGGCCCTTTCTCTTCGCTTTTTCTTCGCGCAGTGCGTTTGATCAATCGTCGTCGCATCCAATTCTCAATTTTACGTTACGCTACTAATCACTCCGTTCACGGCAGGCATGTTTGAAGATCTCGACTTCAGAGACTGGACTACCTACAGCATCCTGCTTGAAATTAAAACCCCTTTCCCTCCTCCAAATCAAGTCCAATATGTCCGTCGAAGGCGATCTCTTAGCGCACCAACTTACCTACGCACGCATGACATGCCCGCACGCGTAGCTCCTCCACCTCCGGCCCTCAAGCCCCGTCGTCGACATTCCCTAATCCCAGCTTCTCCACCTCGTGTCCCATCCCCACCACCAGCTCTCACATACAAGCCTTTATCTTACCCCTGGACTATCCCCCAGAGTGCGCTTTATATTGAGTCCTCCCTCGACGCAACATCCACCCTCATCGCAGAAGCCATCGCCGCACACTCTCTCAGCGGGCAGCGCGCAAACGGGCTGAGCCTAAATGAAGCTATTAACCTCCTCGTTACATCTGGCCACTTCGTCGTCACCACAACAGGTATCCATCGTGCCGATTCCCATCCTCATCCCAGTCCCCATAACACCCACTACGTCCTGCGATACAACGGCCAGCGCAACGACAACGAGAAAGAATACACGCCGAAGATTGGCAAATGGGAAACAATCGGCGTACCTATCGTTGCGAAGCGCGAGATGCGCTGGGCAGTCGCTGGAAAGGGAAAGAAGGTGAGGTTTTTGGATACTTGTTTAAAGGTGGATGGGAAAGGGGTGTGGGAGGAGGGGGGGTTGAGTGCGGGGGATGGCGAGATGTGGAGGTATGATTGTAGGTGGATGGAGGGGAGGGGGAGGAGGAGTCGGAAGGGAAGGGAGGGGGAGGGGAGGAGATTGGTGGGGGCGAAGGGGAGGTTGAGTTGTGTGAGGATGTTTGAGGAGGATCGGGAGGGGGTGAGTACTGGTCGGTGGTTGAGCGGTATAAATTAGTAGGACAAAAGTACAAAAGTGATCATTCGAATCCTATACTGTTACGTGTGATTTGATTCGTACTAGAAACGCAGTATATATGCACTTTTCGACGCATCCGTCAACGCTTTCTGATTTGTTGCGCGCTGGCTCATTGTTGCCCTGGTCTCGTCACTAGCTCTTCCGAATGAATCGTCTTCTCCTCCCGTCCTGTGGCCAGAGCTGCTTGCTCCATAGCGAGGACAAGATCTTTGTCGACTTGCGCGCCAGCTTTCATGAGTATGCGCACCGCGCTCCACTGCTTTGTATTCGCTGCCCGTTGCACGCAGTTCCCGCCATTGACGTCTGCTCCAAACTCAATAAGAATCTGTAGAATGCCGTCATGCCCTTTCTCGGCGGCTGCCGCGATCGCATGCTGATGTTGCGAGGATGGCGGGTGGACGCTGGCTCCAGATGCGATCAGCAATGAGACGATATCTGTATGCCCCTTGGCAGCCACCGCTACCAACGCGTATGTCTTGTTCGGCTCCAGTGTGTCGCTAGCGTCCGTGAAGCCATTGACATTGGCTCCCGCCGCAATCAGAATTTGGACCATGGCCAAGTCACCATGTTCGGCGGCGATGGACAATGGTAACATGCCGCCCGCTTCCAGGAGATTGTTACTCATGGCTGGAGTCGAGTCATTTGGATATCTCGTATCAAGTTCAAACTCGCCTTGGCCGACGAGATCAGGGCTCGCTCCAGCCTCGAGTAAAATCTGCACAATGTCTTTGGATCCTTCGGCCACGCCCATCTGCACCGCGGTATACGATGACTCCGTAATGTCGAGGACGGAATGGTCACAGAAAGGAACCAGGAGACGCACAGTGTCGGTTTGCGAGCGCCTACATGCTGCTAGCAATGCGGTGAGTTCGACGTCTCTTTCCCAGCCCGGCGGCAGGTCTATCAACGCCGGATCGACTCCTTCATGTAGTAGATCAGAAATGGTGTCAGTTAGACCATGTCTCACGGCGTAGACGATCACCGGGCACTCGCCGACCGTGACGTCGACGCGAGCACCACGGTCGAGCAGCAGTTTGGCCACATCCTGTTGAAATGTACGAATAGCCTCGCTAAGGGGAGATGGAAGCCTACTAAGAAATTCTGGCGATTGGCATGGTACTAAATGAGGTTGAGACAGTGAAATGAGTACAGGGCTTATGTTGGGGTCCGCACCAGACCTGAGTAGCAGTTCAGCCAGCTCTTGGGTTTGGTCTTCGATTGCGGTTTGCAACGCAGTCCGTGTCGTGAACAAATAGTCGTTCAGCGGATGATGGGGATCGCGACACATCAGGCGTAATAGGCTGTCGTATTCCTCGTTCCGCAACACGTGTTGGGGAAGTCTTTCAAAGTCAAGATTAAATCGCAGCAGATCGTTGATCGGCGATTTCACTTCAAGCATTTTACGGATAACGTGCGGAAACTTGTGACGGATGGCGTAGAAGAATGGTCTAGGATACGACGTTATGTATTCAATAATCAAGCCCAGGGGGTCCCAAGATCCCTTCTGTAAGAACGGCTCGTGCACTCGAAGCCATTTGTGTGCTTCTTGCTCAAAGTTCTCGCAAAAGAAGCGTTCTGCGAGATCTAGCACACGGTCAATCATCGTATTGCGTGGATCGCAGTGGTTAAACCAGTGGTTTGCTACGTAGTGTAACAACGGGTACTCAGCCAACGATGGGTGTTTGGCGGTTTTGATGTGCTGAAGGTAGACCGGACATGAAGCCATTACAAAGTTGTCGGACGAGAAAAGCGACATGTCGAACTGCTTTGCTCGCCCTGATAGGAGATATTCCTGTACCGTGTAGTGCGCAAATCGTACTGTGCTGACACTTGATTTCGGCTCGCTTGTCTGGTTTTCTTTGCTTTCGGAGAATATAATGAGGCAACCACATAATGTCAGGACCTCTCTGGGACTGCTCAGTCTATTTTCGGGGTCGAAATCATCCTCCAGAGGCTGTACAACAGCCGCCTCAGCGAGTTCGTGCAATGTCAAAGGCCTCCGGGACGCTATCAACCAATTGAAAATGGCGAAAGCTTCTTGGTGGTATTCTTCGTCGATTTTCGCTAGAATGCGCTCGTATGTCTCATCCAGGGTTGTAGGAAGTTCCAAAATTGCCTTTCGGACAGCCTTTGGCCGTCGGCACGACCCTAGCAGATCGAGTTGGCAAACAGTCAGTCGAAATCTTCTTTGCGTCAGTACTGCTATGCTGGTGACAATGCGTTCTCACTTACATTCCCCGAGCGCGAAAAGTGACAGCTACTTCAATTTCTCTTTCCATAGATTCATCGAAATTGTGGAAGCGATCGTCCATCCACCAAACATGATTTGACGTATTTCAAAATGTCATAATCGATCTTGGCCGCTTTGAGGCAAATGAAATGGCCCGAGATCGTCTGAAAAACTTCACGGATGTCGGTCTCATCCCGGCTGGCAGCCAGTATGTGCAATTTGGAGTTGTGGTTCTTCGCCATGTTTTGCAGGAACTTCAAAAGCTCTCGGCGTTTGGACGATTTGCTCCGCTGCGGAAACTCATCGATCGTATCCAAGATGATGTACGTTTCTTTGCTAGAGACCTCAAGCACTCGCACCAAAGCAGACTCGAGGTCTTGCACAGAGGGACTTTGGCCACTGTTCTTGAATGTTTTGTGCATCTTGACGACAAATTCGGGGACGACGCTCTCAGCCGCGAGCAGTTGCCGAAGAAGAGATCGCACGAAAGGTTTCATCTCTTGCTTTTCCGCCTCCTGGAAGTCGAAGTAAAACATGGCAATCCTACGATCTGGACAAACTTCGCATACAGCTCGAACTGTTTCAATGATGGTGGAGGATAGCACCGTTTTCCCGCTTCCGGGAATGCCATATATCCATATGAAGCCGGGTGTGTTCAGCCAATTGACGAAGTCATCCAAATCTAGGAACCATTGTCCTGTATCCTTTTCTCGATCCTTGATAGCTTGGTTGTAATTTCGCGATGGATCCACCGAGCTGAGCCACTCGAGTAGCGTCTGTCTCTGGATGTCGGACAGAATCTCTGCAGCGACCGTGATCTCGGCTTGACAATGACGGAGATTATCAGCCATGTCCGTCATAGAGTGAAGCACTGCCGACATCTTCTTGGAATGTGCAGTTCCGAAGGGCGGACCTCGTTGGCTGTCTTCGATGCCAATGCCCTGTGACAGTCAGTCCTGGCACGATCGAATGCGGATATGACTTACCAGCCATCTATAGACATGGAAAGATTGAACACCTCGAGATACTCGTGAAGAACGCTGATCGTCTGCTGATACCTCTCCTTCATAAGTGGCCACGTCAACCATCCATCCCAACGCATGCTATCGGCACCAGTGGTAGACGCACATCTTGACAAAATGACGTTGAGGTCCCGTAGACTTGTGTCGCATTGTTTCGTAGTGCAATAGAGAACGGAGCTGTTTGAGAAATGGCCGGTAACATGTTGATCTCTGATGAAGCGCTCGAGCTGCTCTAGCACTGCGATAATGGCCGCGATCTTTGCGGCAAGATTATGCGCTTCGACCCTTGCGTTCTTTGCTGTGTCAATGTACTTCGAGACGGTGTTGTGGATTTGTACGCTCAAGGCGAGCAGGCCAGCCACGCCAACGGTGATGCTAAGGAATCCATGAGTAGGAGTGATGACCGAAGTTTTGAAGCTCCTGAGCGAGCATGATCACCGCAGGCTCCGATGTTGATAAAGCGTGCACCATGGCGCCGAACCGGTTTCGAAGTCGCACTGTATTTGAATACCACTGTAAGTACTACAGGGTCTGACAACAGCGGGGTGAGCGTCGCATCTTGCTAGTGTCGTGTAAGCAGAAAGCAGGAAGTGATGTCACGAAGAAGAAAGCGCGCCAGCCGGAGTCAAGCGACCACGTCTTCAAGTTGAAGGAGCTACGCGCCACACAATGATTCGAGCCCCACGACTGCGCATCCTATCGATGCATATTGTCAGCCTATCCACTATATCAAACCTTCAAGCTACAACAGCAAGAAGGTCGGCCTTTTTGGTCCAACACATATCAGTTTCATAGCTCCATTACACAACGTACTTGCTAGTAATACATCCACGCCACCATCCAACCTATCTCCTCCGATCCCGACTCCTCGTCCGACTCTTACTCTTCACCCTCCTCCTCCTATCCCTATCCCTATCCCGATTTCTACTCCTACTCCTCTCCTTCTTCTCCACAACCTTCTCATCAGCCTTAGCACCACCACCAGGTATATACCTATCCGAATCATCGAAGCGATTACCCCTACTTGACCTTCCCCCTTCCCACCGATCATACTCGCGTGATCTATAGCTCCTACTCGTGCGGTCGCGACTATCGTCCCGCTTGCGAGGTCGACTATCATCGCGTTTCCGGTCGTCGGCCTTGCGGGCTGGTGTGCTGGCTGTAGCAGCAGGTGTCGTTGTAGCTCCAGATGCTCCAGCGCCCGGTACGTATCTATCGATGCCGTCTGGGCTTCTTGAGCGAGAACGCCCGCCTCGGCGGCGCGGAGGTGGACTGCGATCACGTCCGCGACGGCCACCTCGAGATCGTGAGCGAGAGCGGTCGCGGCGCTTGGGCGGTGGACTGCGTGAGTCGTAGCGAGACTTGCGGCGGTCGCGAGAGCGACTCCGACTTCGGGCATCCCGTGGGCGGTAATTGTTTTCTTCGTCTTTGCGGGAGGATCTGCGGTCGTCTTCGACGCGAGATGGGCGCCGAGCGTAACGGCTCCCGCGAGAGAGCGAACGAGACTTACTACGTCTTCTTGCGCTCGCGGAAGGTGCGATGCTTGGAGACTTGGAGCGGCCGCGTGACTTGTCGCCTTTGGAGGGCAGTGTGTCCCAGCGAGACCTAGCTGGAGTGTCGTGCGATTTCTCTATTGGCGGCGCGTCTTCCATAAGTGTGTCTTCGTCGGCAGCAGGCGTGGTGGGTTCTTTGCTCGGCGATCGAAGGGCTGGTGACTTAGATTTGCCATCGAGCTTGGCCAATCGAGCAGCGACTGGGTCTCTTGGGACGATGAATGAGGGAGGCTGCGCCTTGCCGCGCATGGGAGGTTCGAGCGACTCGGACCGCTCAAGGACTGGTCGCTGTCGAGACTTCTTGATCTGCTCGCTTTCCTGCAGCAACAGCTGTAGTGCCAGTTCATCATCCACCTTGATGTCTTCAGGCTTCGCTGAAGGTCTTGTCCGCTCGCGTGACCTGGTTCTGCTCCTGCTTCTACTCCTTCGCCGGCTTCTGTCCCGGCGGCCTCGATCTCGTGATCGCTTGCGTTCTGGTGTCCTGCTTCTTGCGCGGCCCCCTTTGTATCGCCCTCCACGGCCTCGATCCAGGTCTTCCTTGATGCGTCTTTCACGTTCTGCGTCTTCTTCGCGGATCTTCCTGAGACGGGCTTCTCGGCTTGCTTCGTGCTCCTCTCGCTCCTTCTTAAGCCGAGCCCGCTCTTCTTCTTTCTCCTTGTCCACGCGCTCTCGATCTTTGCGACGACGCTCGTCTTCTTCACGATCACGCTCCTCACGTTCCTTGCGCCGCCGCTCCTTCTCTTCTTGTCGTTTCTTCTCACGCTCCTCGTCCTGTTCCTTTTCACGCCGCTTGCGCTCTTCTTTCTTGGCCTGCTCTTCATGTTCGATTTGACGCTGTTGCTCGAGCTCGGTCTCTCGGACAGCTTCTCGCTCTTTCTGCCGTGCCTCTGCCTCCTGAGCCCACTCCTCGTCAGACTTGCTTCCGCGCTTCTCTTCCTCCGCCGCCGCTTCCGCTCCAATCTCAATAGCTCTATACTCCCGCATCTTGGGAAGACCTTGATCTTTGATCAACTTATCAAGCAGCGTGCCAACAGTGTTCATTATAGGCCCGTAAATGTTGATGCGCTCTCCAGCGCCTTCTATGAGAGTGGTCGCCATGCGTGGGTCTTTGGCTAGGAGCGAGGGATTGCGGTCAGTCTCGTTCTCAACAAGGTCCTTGAGTGCGGTCAAGAGGTCGTCTTTCGCAGGCTATGTCAAATATATTAGCAAAATGCTCAATCAATGTTAGGGCAGTGTACATGTACATACACTAGCTTCATACTGTGCCAGTAGCTCCTTGCGTATGCTGTCGTAGTGACCCTTTTTGCGAAACGTATGGACCAGATTGTCTATAGCCGACCGCTTCGATTGCGACAATGGCAGTTCGGACGGCCTCAACTTCTTGCGCATATTGCCGGGTGCATCGACCTCAGGCGGGCGCTTGCGACTGACTTCCGCCATAGCCAATTAGTGTTGTGGTGATTGCAAGCGATCGTGGGAGAGAGTGGACAGAGTATGGGCTGCGGCCACTTATGCAGGAGTCGGCAATACGCAGTTGAGCATTCGCAAGCAGCGGCGGGCAGCAGCGACGCAGTGACGGACGGAAATTAGTTGCGACCGTTGTCTACAATAAGGATAAGCCGGCGAGTGAAAGGAAGGGTAGATGCATGCACTGCTGATCTGAGGTGCGTCATTGGGGAGAGCTGCACGATTGCGCTGGCGCAAGGTACTGTACGACGTTCGGCTGCTCCTGCCGCGCCGACGGATCTTGGCGCGGCGGCGTATCGGAGGAGGTTCAACATCAAGCCTCCATCCCAGCTACGACGACGACGAGCAACACAGTCTATCCGGACGTCGTCACCCTTCACCTCCCACGCCCGACCGATCGCACACACGGCACACATCAGCCACAATGGTCCACAAGATTCTGCTCTGGAGCGGGCTCGGTAATCCTCCCACCACCTCCGCACACCGCCAGACAGCGTACTGACAGGACCGCTCTCTACAGGCATTGCCACCCGACTATGGCAGCTCGGCATTGAAATGCGCCCGCTGTTCAACAAGGAATCGCTCTGGGTCTACCCCATCTACGCCACCATTGGCGGCGGCTTTGGCTACTGGCTCACCGGTATTGAGCAGCGACAATTCAGGCTCCTAGCCGACCGACGAGACCAGCTGCTGGAGAAGCGTGCGCGGAGGAAGGAGCGCGAGGAGGCTGCTGCAGGTGCAAGCGAGCAGTCGTAGACGCCTGAGGCTTGGAGAGAAGACAGTGGGGGCATGGAGAAGGGACATCGCACGCAGCAAGGCGAGGGTGCAGGATTGAAGCAAGGATAATCTGCGTTCATGGCATCTCGATGACATCGATCGTTGAAGACTGATAGGTGATGGAAGGACGTGAGTGCTTCAGTAGCAGTGGACAGGGCGCAGAACAAACATCACGACCTCCTTTGGAGCTAGAGACTCACATTGTACAAAACTCGCAAAATCTAAAAACATATCTTACACCCTCTGAAGACTTGCAGTTGCTTCGTGAACAAAATGCGAGATATTGCCTAAACCAGCACCGCGCCATGCTCCAAATGCTAGCCTGACAGACTAGGAAAGCTAGCCCATGACTCCTGCCCTCGACACGTGAAAGAACAACATCGAGCTCGAGAACACGACACCCTGTCCTGACAATCATGGCTTAATACAAATCTATCACGACCCTCGTGGTCAGCATTCCTCATCCCTCAACCAACGCACGTCATGTCCCTCGGAGCCGAGGCTTTCCTAAACCCTAGTAACGGCACCTCAACACCGATGCAGATGGCCAACGGCAGCGTCAAGGCCAAAGGCATAGTTGTCTTTTCCGGCGGTAGTGCTGCAAACAACCTTGTCGACGTTTTCAAGACGGTCAGAGAGGACAAGAAGTGTCCACTGAGCTATGTCATTCCGATAAGCGACAATGGCGGCAGCTCGTCTGAGCTGATCAGGGTATTTGGAGGACCAGGTATGCATACTAAACGTACTCTCAATTCCTTTACTAATTTAAGTAGGCATCGGAGACGTGCGAAGTATGTATCTACCGTACTGTATTGAATTGGCCTCTCTAAATCACTTTCAGGCCGTCTTGTACGCCTCATTCCAGATGACCCTGACAATGACGAGAGCGAAAAGGCTGCCATCAAGGCTTTCTTCAACCATCGATTGCCCAAAGAACGGACCCCCGCGCGTCAAGAGTGGCTTGAGATTGTTGAAGCTGAACACGCTCTATGGACCAATATTTCTACGGCGAAGAGAGAGCTCATTCGATCGATATTGAATGTCGTTGCGTTCGAGATTGTCAAGCGGAGACGACCGTCTTCGAGCTTTAACTTTTCGGGCGCGAGTATTGGGAATTTGTTTTTGACTGGGTATGTGATCTTGCTTCTGTGCTGCCAGAATGTCATTGCTTCAGACACAGTATATCCCTATTCACGAAACATGACCCAGCAAAGACCGCGTCTCTATTGTTCACTTCCACAATGACGATACTGACGTTAATAGTGCCCGCCTATTCACCGGCTCCTTCGAATCCGCCATCTACCTCCTCTCCAGCATCTGCTCCGTACCCAGCCACACCTCAGCCCTCCCCGCAATCAACACCAATTTCACACACCACATCTCCGTCGGTCTCGCAAACGGCGACATCATCACAGGCCAAAACTCCATCTCCCACCCCACGATATCCACAGCGCTAGAGTACGGCACCGCACCACCCGAGTTCGACGAAGTCGAAGAGCACGACCGCATAGAAGATGCAAACCTACCCGGCTCTCTTCCAACCCTGCGCAAACAGTACATCACCTTTTCCAAGGCTGATGAAGAAGAGCTAACTGCAAGAATCGAGCGGTTGTGGTATATCAATCCTTACGGCCAGGAGATTCGATTAGCTGCCAACCCCATGGTTTTGAACGCGTTGAACGAAGCACAAGCCATAATATATAGCATTGGGTCCCTTTATACCTCCCTTGTACCCTCCCTCATCCTCAAAGGCATCGGCCAAGCCATCGATAACCCAACCATCCGGCACAAAATCCTCATCCTAAACTCCACCATCGATCGCGAAACAGGGCCTTCATCGAACCCCTACTCAGCCCTAGACTTCATCGCCGCCATCGTCAAAGCATGCGAATCGTCAAAAGGCATTTCTACACCCATCGATAAGACTAAATATCGCAACTATGTGACGCATGTTATTCATCTGCAAGGTCCAGGCACGCCAGCAGTGGATAAAGAGGAGCTTAAAGGTTTGGGTATTGAGGCGATTAGGGTGTATGGAAGGAAGAATGAGGGCGAGGGGTTTGTGAGGTATGATGAGCGGGGGTTGATTCAGGCGCTGGAGGTTACGATGGGGAAGAGGGATGCGAGGATGGTGAGTCGGAGGAATACGTTGGAGGTTAATGTTAGGTAGGCTGCGAAAACTCCGAATTTACCGATGTATTCGTTCTATTGGCTTTACGGTCCCATTCGTGCTTGGTCTGTGTCGACGCTATCTCAGTCTTGTTTATTGGGTTCATAGCATGACATGCGGAAGGGCTACAACAGTGCTCTAAGTTCTCCGTATCTCAATCTACAAGATTGTGCTGACCAGGTATCTGCGAAGTAAAGCCGAGATGCTTTCGATACTAGATGAGGATCGCGCGGCCTACTGAACCACCGAATGTTGCTTCTCACGGCTCGAATGCAGAACATGTCACTCGGCTGGGCGGGCTGAGTAGGTACAGTACTGACAACGCAGCAGTCGTGGCCCTCGCGGTGCCCGTAGTGTGTTGGATTGCAGTTACCTCGCCAGCCAGGCGCAAGGTTGGAATGGTATCAGGATCTGCCAGCGAATTTGTTCCTTCGGCATCTCCGAGTATTGCTATGAAGTAGAACCAACGCGGTCGCACCGGGCTGATCTATCGTCCTATACGGTGCACAAAGCTGACATAGGCTTGATGAATCCGGTTGTCTTGACCCGGATCCTGGGACTAAGTCGACGAGTGACATATTCCTCACCGTTGCCTTCCAGTTTGAGCGACTTGTTAAGCACAATGTGGACTGTTGGTACCGAGTTACTGGGCTGTACGAATGCTGCGTAGAAGGCTCGGCATGCCCTTGCTTGTCACTAGGACCGACAGTTGCAAGCTCATCGCCGAACTTTCTGGTCTCCAAAGGTGAACACTAGACTATACGTATGGTATCGATCTGGAAACATTGTCATAACCGCTCACACTGTAGAAACACACTTCGCTCTTGTACGGCAATTGGAGATTCAGGCGGACGTAAGTGTGAAGATCTAGAGGCATAATTTGACCCACTTGATCTGTTAGTCAGAAGTTGTCTTTCGAGAGGCTGGATAGCCAACGACATCAACACCACGAGGATATCAGTGTCACTGTATGAATCGTAAGATGGGATGACCGCTAGATGAAGAGCAGGATGGCCCATGGGAAGTTGGGAAGACGATTGGCTAGTTACTAGCCTGTCGGAAAGCGAAGACAACCACGGTGGTACATGTCTAGGATCTGCGAGATGTAGCTATTATTAGCCTCACACCTGCATACGTCTACGAAGCAGACAACGGCATGAGGAGATCTCCGCTACTGCGAGTGGGGCAGTCTTGGCTAGCCACCTTTTCCTGTCTTGGCTAGTTGCCTGATGTATGGACAACGCCCGGGCGGCCCGCGGTGATGCTTTTTTGGATTCATACTGTAGCACGGTGATGTTGCTGATTGGTCCGGAAGCGCACGTGGTATGTTCTACGACGCAGTTGTACTCGACCGTCACCGCCGGTACTCAAAATGGATCCCGGTTCACGACCTACCGCAAAGCGTGGCTATGACTAGAAATGTTGAGCTCCATCTTTGGACAAAGACGGACTCCAGTCTGCAGGGCCTCTGTTCATGGAGTAAAATGATTCTTCTGGATACACTTCGTATATTCTCTGATATAGCTCAACATCAACGTAGAACGTGCAGGCGTTGTAGCGGTACTGGCCACTTAGAGATGTCACTCCTTTAGCAATGTCTCGGTTGGTGCAGTCAACTAAGTTTACTTCTAGTAGTGTGGCACTCTAGTCACGCAATCCTGCAGCCTCGTTTCAAGGCAGCTGCTATAGAACAACTACTCAAATCGCGGATGGGACATTCGCGTTGGTCAGGCCTCCACGGGTCATTGGCTTAGCTACTTGGCGCGTCAAATGTTCATGAACTTTGTATACCTAGGTATACGGAGACGTCATCAGTCCTCGTGGTAGTAGTCTGTAGAGCCGCAACTGAGAGTCTTGCGACTTCGTGAGGTTCTCCAGGTTGAGACGACGGGCACACTGCTCACCAAGGTGTTAACCATCTCGAAGGAAATACTACAGAAGTCGACGAGGCTGGTTGGGTGTGGATACTGTTGCTCCACCGTGGAGAGCAGGGTGCCTGAGAGATGGGAACCTGAGAGATCTACTGTTCAGAGACCTACAAGCAGAGTGGCTCTTACTAGTAATGTCTGGGCATGTTCCTTGAGAGAGTACGAAATGTCAACTGCTCAAGCCAGCTCTCAAGTATAAAGACCACCGTCGCGGACCTGATCATAACTCATCATCAGCTTCTTCACTCCAAAGCTTCAAGTACCACGTCAACAACACAATGGCACCTCTTTCCAAGTACGCCGTAGCTCTTACCTTCTTTCTCAGCTCCATCAGCGCCATTCCTTTGGTAAGTTCTCCGGTCAATTGTTCTCAAGCCCCCACTGACGAAAGGCAGGATGTGGTGAACGATGTCTCGAGATCAAACGATGCCTCCATGCTCAAGAACCTCGTTGAGCGGGATGGCACCTTACAAGAACTCCCCGACATTCCTAACGCCCCTTATATCCTCTCCAGCGACGTTGGCAACTTGACTGCGCACTTTGGACCTGGTCTCGAGAAGAGGCAGTCCGGCGACTGTGGCGAGCGCCCAGCAAACTCCATCTGTGGTCCCGATTTCGTGGACATGGGAAACAAAGGTTGGGGCCCTGCGCTCGCGGCGATGCCTCAGTGGAACCACGCCCGATTGCCAGGCGGCGAAAAGTCCTGCTACCCTGAGAATGCCGCCAACGCTAACAACGACGGAATCAATCCTGGTCTCCCGCGCGGTGACGGTGACCTCCCAGTTGGTATGTGCCACCGCTGTCCAGATTACTGGAGACCCTCAACTAATTCAGAGCCACAGGAAACAAGTGTGTGAACCCCAGTGGCGACCAAGGCTACAGTGGGCCCTTGATGAAAAGCGTTCCGTTCCCAGTCTATGTGGACGGCGCCTTTTGCCCAGGCGACAACTCCTGGCGCATTACATACAGCTTGTACTACCCGAAGGACATGACTCACCGTCACGACTGGGAGCGCGTCGTTGTCGTTTTTACCAAAGGCACCACAGGAGGCGGCGACTGGTGGGAGCGCAAAGCATTCATTCTCGCTCAACACAGCGGCTTCAACACGCTACCCTGGAGCTCGACCACGTCGCACGATGACCCGTACTCCAGCAGCCCTACTCGTGGTAACAACGGAGCGCACCCAAGGGTCTTCATGGGACTGTACAAGCACGCAGTAAGTTTTCCTGTGCTGCAGTCGAGAAAGTACATGCGCTAATTGAACAACGCAGTCCTACAATGAGGCAAAGAGGTCTTGTCTCGGACAAGGCTGCCAATCAGGTGATCAGGAGTATCGCAGCAACAACTGGCAATTCACTCCGGTTTTGAGCGACATCAGGAACGGCGTGGTCGATGCTCCGTGGAACTACCCCAACACAACGCCACCGACGGAGTTCCAGCCTCAAGTTTGCGGTAAGGCACTGCCTTGAGTAGCGTTCTGAAGCTTGGCCGGTGTTATCTTGCTGTTTCCACGGGTCAGGAGGATGAAGCCACGTTTGTGTGATCCGTTGAGTCAGTGATTGCAAGCACTCAAATACATGAACAAATGTAAATCTATAAATCTTTGTACTTTCACTTCTTGCCGGGAGTGCTACGTCTCTTCTGGGTAGACTCCATACTCTTATGTTACCAACAAGTCGTCTTCAGAATCTCCCACACCTATCCCTTGCATCTTCAAACATGTTCCTTCTCTTGCCTTCGCCTATGGCGATGTTCCAGCAGGTCGTGCGTCCCGACCAAACGTCCACCACGTCCTCACCTCCGTACAAACCTCACGCGTCCTTCCTCCGGCCTCTTCAGATGCGCACTAACATTGAAATACTTACTCTCCAAAACTCCCATCAGTTGTTCCCTCTCACCCTCCACACGCCATTGCGCCAGCACTCTCGCCAGCACGCTCACAAACTCAACCTGACTGAACTTCTTGGCCGGACACAAGCGTGGCCCCACAGACCACGGTGTGTACAGCACTCCATCCGGGACTTCCAGCATCTCTTCTCCCGCAGCAGACACCGCAATAAAGCGCTGTGGCCTGAAGTCCGAGACATCCTTGCCCCATCGCGGCGACAAATGCGCGCCGTAGAAATTGAACCCGACGCGTGTCTCTGGCGGTATCGTGATGCTGTTGTTTTCGTTGAGCGAGAGCGTAACTGGTAACATCGATGTTCTAGTCATCATCGGAGCGTGCGTCGCCAGCCGCAAGGTTTCGTACATGACAGCCTGGCAGCGCACGAGTTTGTGGTATGTGTTGAAATAATCCGGCGTATCATCCACATTGTGATAGTACGTATCCACCTCCTCTGTGACCCAGGTCTGCACAGCTGGGTGTGCGGCAAGATAAGGAAACGCGAAAGTGAAGGTCCCGGACGTGGTTTCGTACCCGGCGAGATTGAAAACGAAGAGGTTGCCGTAGAGCTCGGAGTCTGAGAGATATGCGCGCGACGTGCCGGTGTCTTGCTTGCTGGTTTCGTTCGCGGCGATCATGCTTTCTAGAAGACTTGTCGGGTGTGTGTTTGTTGGCTTGGTGCGGTTCTGCATGTGCTGTAGAACGGATTCTTGCATGTACAACCTGAACTCGTTGACTGATGCTTTGAGACTGCGCAGGATCTTCGGTAAAAACACGTCCGGTGCCTTGAGCGAGTTGAAAATAATGGTGAGCATGATATTCTGGAGTATGAAGCCCAGACTCTCGAGCAGACTCTGGCGGTGCCCGGCCGGAACGATTGATGGATCTGTGTCCTGGCCGAAAGCAACGATGGCTAGGACGCGCATGGCTAGCACATCGCACATGCTACGCAGCTCTGCGAGATTGTGCTCTCCATCGAGTCTCAGGCTCAGTAGTTGGGCTTGCGCATCTGCTTCCTTCCAGCACCGCGCATTCGTTTTCTCGTTGAACGCCGCCATGATGATCTTGCGATGCCTCTTCCACTCGTTGCCACGCGTAGAGCTCACATTTTGTCCGTAGAAGGCGAAAAGCTGGCCTCCTCCCGTTTCGTTGCCTTTTACTTTGGCGCCGAATACTTTTTCCACCACGCTTGCTTCGGATGTGACGAGCACGTTACCAACGGGGGAGCAGAGTATAAAGTTCTCACCGTAGCGCAGGAGTGAGGTATTTCCATCTTCTGTGGGCCAGCCCATGCTCGTGTATAGATACCAATGGCCGAGGCCGAAGGGGAGGTGCGTGACCCATTTGAACAGCGGGCGTAGGGGCATCCACCATTCTTCTGAGGACGAGACAGGTAGCAGGACGATGTGAACGCCATAGTGGCATGCTGATATGTAATTGCGAAGCCATTGGCATGTGCGATAGATGCTGAATAGCAGGACTGGGAGGATAAGAATGCGAATCATGTTGGTTGAGCATAAGGGTGAGGAACTTCGTGATCAATATATGTTGATGGCACGGCACTTGAGAGACAAGCATTTTACTAGGGATAATGTAAAATGAAGGTCGATTTACATATGTGGCCTATCAGAGTAAGCACTAACAAGTCAGAACTACGTACCGCCAATCAAAGATGAAAAGGAACGAGGTCGAGCTAAACCATTGGGAAAATAATACATCGACATTCGGAGGGGAAATACTGCATTGAATACGAAAAGCAGACGGTGTCTTTGAGAGATGCAGGTTTCGTAATTCTAGGCGATTGAGAAAAGAGAAAGAGCAACTTCGTGGCTGAACCGAACGTGGTTAGTGCGTGCAGCTAAGAACGGGTCCAGTGACTCGACACCTACACTTCGCATTCACAAATATATTCAAACGGCTGCGAAGGATGTAACCGCACTGCGACCCGAGTACGTTCATTGAAATCGAGAAGAACATTTTGAGGTTGAAGCCGAACCCCAGGCGAAGTGTAGTGAGCCAAAATTCCGATGACATTCAACAAGGGATAGCAAACTATGTATATCCCGAACGTAAAGCGACGATACAGCACCTTTACTTGTATTCGGAGTGCCAACGTCCCGAAACAGACCTTCGTCACTCCGATGTATCGAGTTACTAGAAGAAATCGAATGCACTTTTACTTGGAATCGAAATCAGTACCTTCCGTACCCGCCAGCATACCCAACACCTCTTGAAGTCTGATACCTTGGTTGGACATCCCACTCATCCTCAGGCAGTTCCCTACGTTCTGTATGACGTCGTCTCAAAGGCGCGCGCTGAGTGTCATTCTTGATATGATCAAACAGTTTTTCAGCAAGCTCATCCATCTTGGAGCGATCAGGGCTTGTCTCGGGTGAGTAGCGCGGCTGGCGATGTAGTGGGTAAAGATCTGTTTGGTGCGAGGCCTGTGTGTAGCGAGCCAAATGCGATGGATCGAAGGGGTTACCCATTGTGGCACGGCGAAGTGGCAGCGGACGATTGAGAGCATGCTGATCATGATAAGAATTGCGCCCGCGTGGCGGTGATGCGCTGTATGGGTAGTCGTCTGCGCGAGGATCACGAACATGATCGCGACGGTTGAGTTCATTGTAGGTGGCGTAGCTAGAGGCGCGCGACGGAGAGTATGAGACAGGATGTTGACGCGAATAGGATGTTGAGTGGCGGTGGGCACGGAGAGGCCTGACTTTGTCGAACACACTGTCTTCAGCTGTGTTTACAGAAGATGTGACAAAGGAGCTTTCGCTGCCACGATCCCACGATAGCCTCGAGCCGTTTGAGTCCTTTGATCCGCGGCGGCCCATGGGATGAGAGCCAATATTGGTGTCGTACTTGTGCTTGCCGTAAGAGCCAATTGGCAACTCTTGGAAACTATCCCGGCGCTCACGTGTCTTTCGGTGGCGGTGACTTCGTTCATCTCCACTGCTGTTGTTACCCCCGGGCATGTGGATGTGAATGGGCGGAAGCTTGGGTGAGCTGGCGCCAGATGAACTTGGACTATGCTTTGCCCGAGGGTCAATATGTTCCGAGTCTCTCCGCCGACGAGATGAGCGATGCGTAGCCCTGCTGCGACTGCGGCTTCGCGACAGGCCCACGCTCTGCGACCTATGCCTGCGAGACTTCTTGGAGGACTTCGAGTGTTTCCCTCGTCCGCGCCCTTCTTTCTTTCCCACGAGGCGATAGTCTCCATGTTCGACATTGCGGACGCGAATGCCAGGCTCTGAATTAGAACTGCTCGACTCGGACTCCCACTCATCACTTGATGCGGATGAAGAATCACTGTGACGGCCTTTCTTGGGTTTCCCATTGTGCATGAACCGAGGATCGACGATTTGGATCGGTGGCTGCCCCGGTCTCATGCCGTGCATAGGCATCGACCCTGGGAAAGCTCCCGGCATGGGACCACCGTGTGGGCGAATCTCTCCGGGCGGAGGTGGGTGACCACCAAAACCACCTGGCGGTGGTGGTGGAGGGGGGGGTCCATGACCACCAGCGCCTGGTGGTGGCGGAGGTGGCGGAGCATTACCATGCATTGGGCCAGGTGGACGCTGATCGAAATGCTGGCTCTGGTTCATATTGTGGCCTTGTGGTGGCATGTTCCTTGGCTGTTGTTGCTGCTGCTGCATGTTCGGCCCTTGGTTGTTTCCCATACCGCCTTGTTGCTTGAGCTTATTCATTTCTTGCCCACCCTGAGCATTGTTGATCCCGTTCGCAGCAGACTTCAAGCTCGTGTCTGGGAATCCTGAGGGCTCGGTCTCTAGTATGACTTGGACCCTCTTCAATTCCTGTCGTTGTTTACGCTCATCAAGCCATCGAGATTTGTTCAGGATAGCAGCGATTGTGTATTGAAGAGACTTGTTGTGCTGCCACAGCTTGTCCGTCTCGTCCTTGACCAGGTCATTGATGAGCCTGCGGCAGCTGGGTGAGGAGATTTCGTCGAGGGCACGCTTGACTGAGCCTTGGTTTCTCCGGAATTTGGCCAGCTCGTTCTGCAAATCCTGGGCAGCGATTCGTTGCATCTCGGGCTCGACATCATCCCAGCCATCGACATTACGAGGCTTTTCCAAGGTGAAAAGGACCAGTTTTGGAGGGACATATTTGGCTGCAGCGTGTTGCGTCTTCAATTGATCCTGTGGTGGCTTTTGCGGGCCGTTGTTCATGGGTCGTTGCTGCTGGCCACCATTCTGGGGCTGCTGAGGTGGCTGGTTCTGGAAACCTGCCTGATGCTGGCCCTGACCATGTTGATTCATCTTGAGGTAGATCCGATTAAGCTATAATGAAGCACACCAGCCGATGTGGTTGCTTGGACGGTGAGTGAAAGAGTGAAAAGGGGCAAAGCGTGAAGCGATGGATGAATGCTAGTGAAAGTGATTGACGGGGCGGGCTTGAGCAGCTGAGGCACAGTCGCGGATTTCGTGTCGATATATATTCCAAAGAATTTCTCTGTCCTACGTGGTGCATTACATTACACCCATAAACGCATACTGTCGTGGTAGCACAGTCTCGCTGCAGGTTGTGATTGACGCCCCGCTCACGTCTGACAAACTGCTCTAGTCGGCATCTCGACACAAAGCTACGTCGATGTACCATTGGTACGCGTAAGGGCGTTCGCAAGCCTCACCTTCACATTGGTTGCCCTTTTCTCACCGGACGTCGCCACCAGGCTGCGGAGGACGCACCTCGGATTAAGCAGATGGACCGCTTCCTGGCGCGAACACATACAGAAGCTAGACTGACACGTGCTCGAGAGCCTCATAAGCTGCTGACCGGAGGTCCTTCTGCGCACCATTAACCGGTTGGTGTGCAGATGGAGGACTCAGTCTTCGTCGGTCCTTCGATGCAGCCTGGTCGCGTCTGCACGTCGTCCGGTGCTGCAGTGCATGAGTGCATGTCCTCACGTCCCGTCCACATCATAATCGTACGCGACTATCGTGCCTAATCACCGTTTAGCCGAAATTCTTTTGACGGGCCGGCACATTGGTAGCAATGTTGTGAGTGAAAGCGCAATCTGTACGAAGTAGGAGAGTCGTCGCAAACGTCAACCACGCTAGCATCGCGCCTTGACCTCTCTTCGAGCCATGCTCATGTTGACCTCAATTTACAGCGCTCCTAAAAGTGGACACGACATTCATCACAAACGATCGATTGCGACGATCTGCTTAACGGGATCACTCGAATGCTCGTCTCATTTACAGCAAGATGGCGAAGCTGCGTCCCGTCACGGCTGACTTGATCGTGTGGGCGCCTGACACCTCTCGCTTGCCCTCCTTGTTCAACACCAACAACAACCGACAGGACGAGGTCCTCCCATCTTTCGGAAGGGCAATTACGCACAGAACTGTGCCCCTTGAATCATACTGTGCGACTCAGGTCCTTCATCTGCTCCAACGGTCGTAAGCCAACGCAGATCGTCCTACTCACACATCTGCACACTATCGACGCACTTGTTCCCCTAGATAAGCAAACATTGCAAGAGTTAACACGGCACAGTATTATTCCACATGGAGTCTGCATTTCAGGTCTCAGGCAGCAGTTCGCATGATGCATTGTTGATCGGGGGCTGCGTGTTGGCTGGCAGCCTGCTTTGAGACGGAGTTCGACGCCCCTCCTCTGCACGTCGTCACGCTCTCCAATCCTCGGTCAATTAACTGGCCAATGACCACCATCCCGGATGAGCGCGGATGGTGTCGAATACGAAGAAGTGATTATCGTCCACACCGGACCATAGGTGTATCGTGGGCTGCTTCCTAACGTCTTAGTCCTCAGCCCTATACTTCGTTTCGTTCGATACTAATACCATGGGCAAATATGGGTTGTTATAGGTGGAAATAGCCACAAATGGTTAGTGTGGTAGGATCTCCTGGTAACTTGGCTGACTTCAATATCTACTTCAGCCTACTTCAGCCTACGCCCCACCGGACGGGGCAATCCGCCCTTATCACTTCACGGTTGAGTTGCAATAGTCCTCCACCTTCTGACCTACCTCTCAGCCGTGTTCTCTTGATTAAACTGGGATTTGTTTTTCAGCGTTCCGAGTGTCTCAAGTTACACACCACTTCGGACTGGACACTGCCGCCCCAGGGCGTCTGACAGACGGCCTCACTAGTTTTACGCTCAGACTAGAGGGCGTTTAGCAATCCAGATGAAATCTTTTTGGTACTACCATGCTTGACCGATTGTCAACATCAAGTCACTGTCCACCGTCCGCTGTCGCACAGCCTGGATTGAAGTCGCTACCAATAACTTCTTTCCTCGTTGACATACATTCGGCACATCTAGCTTTCTCCCGACAAGGGAAGATGTCAAGTACCGGAAAGCACCCCCGCAACTTACCATGCACCTGGTAGCAGTCGTTCACCGGCCACGACGATCCCACCACAGGTGGGCTGAAGCTAGCGCCATGTCATGACCCCCAGCAAAAGCAATTGAAGACGCTTACGAACAATAGCCTTGTCTCCCCCACACCGGATTGGTGATCGCAATGCTGGTCCTTCTCAGGACTTGTGCGACACAGAGCCGCGTGCGATGATCTGTCCTTCGTGGCGACTCTTCCGGCACGTTCGAAGGACATGGCTACGGCCGATCGAATTTCCACCACTGGGACAAGAATACACAATCACAAACGTCACGTTTAGTGCAACCGAGCCTCCGATTTCAAGGTCAGTGGCATCCGCCCTCATCAACACACATGGAGACATGCACTAGCGCTTCCCAATTTTGTACCTTATGGGAAACACTTTGGATGCCGACGGGAAGACCCACTTGTCTCTTGTCACTTGTTGCCTAGGATCTTTGACACCCGTCCGTTAGCCCCACCACGTGCCGCCTCAACTGTATCACATGCTTGGCCTTGTGTTCTGCCATAGCGTGCTTGTGGGAAAGCATAGCCTGACTCGCACTACGTTCTACGCTCCACGGTCTATGCTTGTACCTGTCGACCTTGAGGAAAAGGTACAACCTTACCTACACTACAACAAAAGGTGCGTACTTTGCAAACCCCCGGCTTGCAAATCTTCAACGAGTTCAGACCAGTCATAACTGTTCATGTTGTCCTCCAATTCACGCCCCTCAACCACTTACCTATCCCTCTTCATCTAGTCAAGTCTCATTTAGTCATTATTATTCGTCTTTGACCACAACACATTTCTGAAGTGTTTGATTATGCAGGTCCAGCGTTGGACAAACGTGCTCATCAGAACAGCTTGGCGAGCATAACACAACCCATGGCTCGTCTACGTTCGCCACCTCATCACCTCCTCACATCCGTGGAGCAGCAACTCCGTCAACATGTGTCTCGCTCAGCCGCGTTCAGTACGGAGCTCGAAATCGCGGTACATCACTCGACGCGAATGAAACCACGGAAAGTAGCGCAGGAGCATTCAAGAAGCTCTGCATATCCCGATCTCGAACGAAAGCGCAGCAGCGACGCGCATGTCGTCGAAAATGACATCAACAGCCTTTACCAGACACGTACGCCAGCGGCGGACCATACTCCATTAGCTTCCCATAGGCACGTCGATCTCGGATAACACATCACCAACACTCTTCGTAGGCCGCAATGCGATCTCGGTCGATAGAAATGTATGTGTGCTAAGAGAGGTTGTAAGTCGGATGCTCTAGCTACTGCGCGTAGTTGCCGACGGTGAGCGCCCATTCATGAACCAGTGCGTACCTGGGAGACTAGCATGTGCTCTCCTGAACGCATGTAACGATCATCCCAGTACCAAGACGCGACTGTAAACTAGCAATAAGTGATCTAAACAGACTACACTTTATCGCCAACTCCCCAATCCCGCCGTCAAGTTCACCATTAAATTGTCTCGCCATCGTCTCCTCCTCTCTCACCATGAAATCCACCCTCCTCATACCCTTCCTCCTAGCAGCAGCCACCGCCTCCCCCGCGCAAGAACCATGCCCCATCTCCAGCATCCCTCCCGCGCGCGCCGCACAAATGCGCTCCGCATTCCTCTCCTCGCGCATTATCCCAGACATCATACCTGACTTCAGCCCCACCACCGAATTAACAGTACACTACGCAACGCGCAACGAGGACCTAGGCAACACGTTCTCTATACCCGGTAAGAACAAAAAATTCTCCTGAATCCCATTCCATAAGAAAATAGCTAACGCAGACGTCCCCAAGAAACCCTCCAACCCCCCCTAATATCCTTCCCCCCCGAACCCACACACAACCCCCACACCACAAAATACACATACATCCAACTCGACCCCGACGCACCCAGCCCAGACGCCCCCTTATTCCGCTCCTTCCTGCACCACATCGTATACGACATGCAGCCCGACTGCATCGCGGACCAAGCGCCCAGGACGCAGGTGTCTTATATGGCTCCGACGCCATTGTCGGTTGCGCCGCATCGATATGTGAGCTTGGTGTATCGGCAGCCGGGGAATTATACGCCGCCAGAGGTAGGGGTCGTGGAGGGGGTGGTGAGGACGGGGTTTGATCTGGGTGAGTATGTTGGGGAGGGGGGGTTGGTGCTTGTTGGGGGCAATTTTATGAGGGAGGGTTTGGGAATGGGGCCAGGGGCGTGAGGGGAGTGAAGTGTTTAGTGTGGTAGATAGATGAGATAAGATGCTTGAAGATGAACCTGACATGCGAGTCTTTGTTTTTGTTTTTCGCCGCGAAAGCTAACGTTGCTGCATCATGAAGGGCAATGTCGCTAGGACTGGACGTAGTGTAGTCGATATTCGAATGAAAATGCCCAGTGGACTTGGAAGGTGAGTAATTGTTGGGCACGGCGCGCTTTGTTACGAGAAGCAATGTGATGCATATATAATTGGAATGAGCGCTTCTTACACGAATGTACGAATGGATGAATGCGAGGAAGATGATTCATTACACACGAAGCGGAAGCTGATTCATTACTAAAGAAGAAAGATACACTTCCACAATCATGCGATACCTGAGTACCAATCGAAAGAGTCATACCCTTGCTTACACCTGGATTCTAAATGATTCATCCAATTAGACGGCTGAGAGAGTGCAAACGAGTCTCACAACACAATTGGCAATCTCGCGTAGACCGACATACTTCGGAATAAAGAATGACATGTGTTCACTGTTCAGAAGTAAAAAGTAGCAATAGTCACACTACATCACACACATCACATCACATCACATCAAGCGTAAACCTATATTGCCTTCAACGTCCCTTTCATTTCACCCACCCACACTTGTCATCCATCTAACCAACCCTATATACACCTCCCCACCAAAGTGCTTTCATCTCCACATTAGATATTACGACTCGCTGTACCGCCGCTTCAGACGTGAAGAACCAAGTCTAGCATCAAGCTATTGCCACATCCCACAAACCACCCAACAACAAACGAAAAGACCCGCTCAACCAAGCACGGAGAAGGTTAGAAAGTAAAATGGTGGAATACAGCGAGGGTATAGAAGAAGAAGAAAAGTACCTTTATCATACAAGCACTCAATAACGAAAATGCTCCGACAATGCAAAGAAGGCACCTACTTAAGCTGCACCTGCACGTCCTCCACGCCCCTCCTAACAACATCCTCGATCCTCCACCGCGGCGGCATCAACACACCGCCATCCTTCTCCATCTTCTCCCCCACCATCTTATTCCCACTCTCCCCGACCTCCAACTCGCTCGACTCGCGGCCCCCAGCAACACCTGAGCTAAACTTCAACTGCAAGATATCGCCCACCTGGTCGCACGCAGCAAGCATGCGATCCAAATCCTCCTTGGTATGCGCGGCACTCACGCAGAAGCGTGCGCGAGACGATACGAGCGGTGTGGCGGGATATCCGACGACGACGACGCTGATTTTGCGCTTGAGCATTTCGTGGCTGAAGGCGGGCATTTTGGCGGGGTTGTAAAGCATGACGGGGATGATGGGTGAGTCGTCGTGTCCGTAGACGATGAAGCCGAGACGCTTCAAGCCTAGTCGCAGATACCGCGAATTAAAGCAAAGACGCTGGAGACGCTCTTCGCCCTGACCAGGTACAATCTCGCCGTTGATGATTCTGAGTGCGGACGCGATTTGCACGAGGACAGGCGGCGCGGGAGATTCAGCGTATAGCATGGCAGCGTTCTGGGTACGAAGCTTGTCAATGATGGATTTCTCGGCTGCGATGTATCCGCCGTTTGCGCCGAAGGATTTGGTGAGCGTGCCCATCAGGATGTCGACTTCAGATGGGTCGATGTTGAAGTAGTCGCATACGCCGCGGCCACGGGGACCAACACCGCCGACAGAGTGCGCCTCATCGACGAAGAGGTTGAACTTGTATTTGTGCTTGAGCTCGATGATGCCGGGAAGGTTGCACATTGTGCCTTCCATGGAATACAGGCCCTCGACGGCGACGAGAATCTTCTTCCAGGGGCGGTGAGTACGGGGTTGACCTTGTGAGATGGCTTCGCGGAGTTTTCGCTCGAGGTGTCGCATGTCGTTGTGCTTGAACATGGTGACCATGGCGCCAGAGAGACGTGCGCCAAAGCGGATGGAAGAGTGGTTGAGCTCGTCGGATATCATGAGGCAGCCCTTGCCGACGATGGTGGGAAAGGTGGTCGCATTGGTTACGAAGCCCATGGAGAAGACCATTGAGGCCGGCTTGCCGACGAACTTAGCGATCAGATCCTCGACTTCGACGGTGAGCTCGGAGGTACCGCTGTCGGCGCGTGGGCTGGCCATTGATATGCCGTACTTCCTGATGGCAGCTTCGGCAGCATCGGCGCATGGGCCTTCGGACTGGGCGAATCCAAGGTAATTGTAGGAACTCATGTTGAGGGTCTCGGTGGTGGTCCCAAGCAGCTTGAAGGTGTTGTTACCGTCGTCTGACTTGCGGTCGAGCAGTGTGATGTAGCGTCCCGGCACACCCGTGATGGGCCGCGAGAAGCAGTCGTTGATCCTCATCTTTAACCGGCGCGTGTAGAAGTTGTCAAAGTCGCTGTTCAGGGGCGCATATCCGTCCTTCTCCTGCAGGTGGCTGTAGTGCTGCTTCCGGAAGCGCTTTCCAAAGAAGTCGCGCACATGGCCAAAGACTATTAAGATTAGGTAGCTGATGTATGTTGTGAATAGGAAGTAATATGGCGGCTCGTCCTCGATTGGGTCGCCGAACTCGCCCTCGAAGCGGCTCGAGTAGCGGTGCTTCTGCGAGCCGAGGGGGCCGAATTGTGCGTGTACGCGTGCGATGCGGCGCTGCTCCTCGGGCGATGGTGGCTGGAAGAGCGTCTTGGGCTCCGTGGGCATCTTCTCGCCGGTGGCAGTCGTGAGATTAATGGTAGGAAGAGACAGGGATTGGGGTGACGGCGAGTTCAGGAGAGCCTGCTGCTGGGCAACAAATGCCTCACGTAGCAACGCAGCGTCTGTCCGCGACTTGGGCGAGCCGCCGAAGAGCGAGGTGAACTTGTTGCTGCCCTTGGCAAAGGACGAGCGGCGCTGGGGGTCGCGCTTTTCGTTCAGGGCGTCGAGAGGAGGAGTAGGGGCTGCGGCTGCGAAAGGGTTGATGGTTCGGACAGGCATTGCTACGATTACTCGCGACTATTCTGATGATGAGGGAGGCGAAAAGCCAGGCCGTGGACGGGATACTCGAGCTCGAGCTGTCGTCCGGAGTCGCAGGCCAATTGTCAGGCGGTGAGCGGCGAGGTAGACGTGCTGTGAGAATTGGCTGCAGCGGGGCGGTCAGCGATGCGTCGACTCGAGTGAAGATATTGGCGGCGTCGAGGTGCGGAGGGAGTGCGCAGAGCCGGGGAAGGAGGGTGACGGGCGGGTGGTTTTCTTATGAAAGTTGACGCGCTCATGCACAAAGTCGACAAAGCCGGCGACGGCCGGATGAGCTGCAGCAACGGGAGCCGGCGGACGCTTTGCTAGAGCTAGGAAAGACTAGAGATGTCCACCTACGTTATCAATGTCTATCTTGGAGTCGTGCGCCTGCTTTTGTTTTGTATAGACAACAGTAACGGCTGCGCAGATGCGATGCTTTGTGCAGCGTCGCAGCTGTCTCGTGTACCTGGTGGCGCTGCTGGTTGCTGCGGAAGGGCCACCTCGCCAAGCCAAGTGTCGCAGAGCTGTCGTGAACTTGACGTCGTTGACGTGCGCAGTTTTCCGCCGTGCCAATAATCGGTCCGCTGCAACAGTGTAGAGAGAAATAGAGTTCAAAAGAGTGTGTCGCGTGGGCAAGTATCATCAACGGCGCTCAAGGGGCGTTCACGCTTTTCATTATCAACAGGCCCCATGTCGTTCGTGGTTGGCGCAGTCTGGTAAGATGAGCCACGCCCAAGCGAGCTCCAGCCTCAGGGGAAAACCGCTGATCGCACACGGAATCCCATCGCAAGCCTTGCCTAGGCCAGCCGCCCTACCAACTACCGATTCGCCGCGCCGTTGCGATGCGCTGCCTCTTCCTGCACGTCATGGCGACCTCAAGCTCGCCTTCATAAAATTGCTGCAAGCCTCACCGAATTCACAATTGCAGATTGCACGCTTCTAAGCGCTGGACTCTCACACTGACATAAGCGCGCTGCTCGATTACTGTATCACGCCTTGGCGTCAGCGCTTCATCTCCATCTGTCACACAGCCTGAAGTCGGTGTTCCCTCGCCCTCCGTTTCGGGCGCTGATGGACCGCAGATTCGTCCAGGCCCAGCGAGTCAGCCAACGAGCACCGAACCGGACGTACTTTTGCAACAGCCGACGGACAGGTGAAATGCCCCGTGAAACCTCCGACTGTTGACTGTGGAGATGCCCAGTTTCATTGGCTGGGAGACGCATGCCAATCCGAATCGTTCGTCGCTGAAATTGACGCTCATTTGGGAGACAGTCAATAAAAATCTATCTGCTGCAAATGATGGCAACACGCGGGAGAGATTGCGATTCGCATTCTTTGTTGCAACACGCGACACGGGCACATCGCAATTTCGCTGCACTACTTAATAATCGCGGTGCTCTGCACGATGCCAGTCGCTTCAATTCACTCTTCATTGCAGGGCAGTCGTTGGTAGTAATGATATGTATGTTTGTTCACTGGCTCGCCAGCACAGAAAGAGGTATGGCGTCTGGAGATCCTATGAAAGCTACTCTCAAGCACGCACAGCGGCTGTGTTCCACTTCAACCCCCGCAGCAAGATCTCCTCAAAAGTATTCAAGTCCGCCACCGGGCAGGATATGACGAAAACATCACAGGTTCGATCGACAAAGGAAATAAGCTTCCAATACAAGGTAAGCAGAACATGGGAAGATTCCGAAAGCCCAAAGAGATGATAGCAGAGCAAGCAAGCAAGCAAGCCAAAGAAAACCCAAGCAGAACTGGGGCCGCCCGACTCCCACCATTGATGGTGGTGGCGCAGGTTTCACCAGTCTGCCTTTTCTCTGTGTAGATAGATGTTGTTCCATCGGTTCCGCCTCTGCAACGCCGTAAATGTAAACAAGCCTAATGTGGTGGTCGTTTAATCTGCGTTACGAGAGACAAGTCGAATGGATGGGATGGTAGAAGGCGGTCTTCCTGGCAGCAGCAGGAAAGACCGAAGGATAAGTATGCAACGGATGGACGGTCTGGAGCCAATATGTAGACGGGAAGGACGAGCGAGCACACATTAAGTATAGATGCGGCGTCGGAGAGCGAGGGCAGCGAAGTCTCATGCCTATTTCAAGGCAGAGCTTCCGCGCACCATGGTTCCGAGCTGATGCAAGAACGACTGGGTATTGACGCGAACGCAAGACAAACGCAAGGACGAGCGAGCAAGGCCTACATCTGGTGATGCTCGGGTGACAGGCTTGAGTGGTCCATCGTGCCGAAGGAGATCAAGTTCTGCATGTCCATGTCTTCGACGTTCTCTTCCATCAGTGGCGATTGGAAGGGCAGGTTGAGACTCTGCTTCGCGTACATGTCTGTCATCTGTAGTGCCTCGTCTGACATGCCGTGCTCGTGAGACATCGGGTACATGTCCGCGTGGTTGTCACGACCAAACGAGCTCAGTGGTGGAGATTGGTTGGCGATAATTGGGTCGGTGTGACCCATCGCCGGCATCGGAGAGGCAGATGCACCAGAATGGGGAGGCGGGCCCATTGGCGTGTGCACATAAGGAGGGATGTTGTATTGTTGACCGAAATTTGATGCGGGGATGCTGTCGGTCGGAGGGCCAGAGCTGAAGAAGGCGGGCGTGCCATACTCAGATGGCGAGTTTGCGGTCGTGGCCGACATGGGGTACTGCCGGTAGTCCATGCCGTACCCAGCAGAAGTGTCGATGCTGAGGTGCGGGCCAAGCGGGCCTGAAGCACTCTGCGGGATAGGCGCGAAAATCTCCGGGTTTTGCATGTACGGTGAGTGCTCAGGCTGGATCAGGAATGAAGGCATCGGGTGGCGAAGTTTCGAAAAGTCAATAGCGACAGGTACCGACCTACTACGCTGGCGCTTGTGTCCACGCTGGGGGAACGGACCAGGTGCAAGATGTGACTCGTGGAACATACCGCCCATGTGATGAGGGTGCACAAGGTGGTTGGGTTGCGATGCTGGTCGGTGGTTGATAGGCGAGACGGGCGCCGAGACTGCGAGGGTGTTCGGGTCGTACAGGTTGTGCCTGTTCTGAAACGACTCCAACGAGACGAGTTTCGCCAATTGGCCGCTTAGCACTTTGGGGTGACCACCCAGGTGATGAACCAGGATGTTCGACGCCTGTTGGTCCTCGGTGAAATCGCCGCACTGGAAGAATCCTCCGGATCCGGAAGAGTCCATGAAGAAGTTTGGCGGGCGGTTGAGCTCTACGACGAGCCCACCTGGGCGTTGTGATGCGCCTTCTGCATTCGTCGTCATGTCGCCATTCTCGAGGCTGATGTTCTTGATGTACGAGAAGGGGTACTCAATCTTGTAGCCTGCCGCGTCGTTGTTGATGTAGTATGTAATGCAACACTTCTCAGGTGAGTAGAAGATCACAAGGTCCATGGCGCTCTGGCCAACTCGTCTCCAATTACCGACACTCAACGAGCGACAGGCAAAGTGGTGGATAACTGCATCATATCAGAAGCCATTCGCAGTGCATAAAGTAGTCAAATACTCACCAACTTTGGACGAGTTGGTGTCGGTGTTGAGAAGCATGCCGATGCCGTAGGGAATGCCGCCGCGACCAAGGAAGCTCGTTCCAATGGATTTGCCAGACTCCATAGCCTGCAGCGCGAGGTACCGTCGCATCGACTCTGGGATGTCATTGCAGTCATCGCCGTTTTCAATGCTCTTCTTTGCGATGTTCTTGATCTTAGCACGTCTATGCACTGATTAGTACTAGTCATTGCACAGTGTCGAACATGCGCACCTATTCTGGAACCAGATTTGCACAGATCGCTCGGTCATGTTGATTTCCGACGCTATCCTCTCACGGGTGGCCGCAGTAGGCGTGGGGTTCTTATTGAATTCGACCTCCAACGTGACCAGTTGGTCCTGAGTAGCCCTCTGTCGCTTCTGGTTTCTCTGTTGCTGGGTAAGGGTGCTCTTACGCGGGGGACGGCGCGGCGCTGAGCCTTGTGTGGGGGTCGGGGTAGCCTGAGCCCCAGGTGACGGAGATGGGGACACCATCGAGTCATCGGCAGACTGCATAATGGGGTATATGTGAAGTGAAGGATGGATGGGTTCGAGGGAGCAGTCAAGCTAGGCACCTCTGTCTATCGGTGGTCGTAATGTATCGTGGGGAGTAATAGATCCAAGAAGGTTCGGGGTGTGAAGGTAGGAGCTGAGCGGAGCTTTGTGCAGATCCTGTTCCGGAAGAACGATCAAAGGGCGTGGGCTCTCAAGGCTCAAGACACGGTCCCGGCGCGGTAGGTGTTTTCAAGAAAGAATTCTGCTGTCCGGGGAGCAGGTCGAAGATGATCGTCCGATAGCGATTCAGGTCTCGAGGAGGGTGCAATTGGGCGGGGGAAGGCTAAGGAGTGGACAGGCAAGGCCTAAGTGAAGGATTGTGGTAGAAATGAACGTGGGCAAAGGCCGAAAGGAGTGGCGGCACTTCGCAGAAGTCGACAAGGAGAAGAAGGTAGCAAAGATCGCACCGACGATGAGGTGACGATACGCAACACGGGCAGAGGGCAGTGAGGTGAATAATGAGTGACTGGCTGCGAAAGGGGAGATTAAGGGAAGGAGCGTTCAAGCCCGGACGAGCTAGGGGCAGGCGCGCTAGCCAGATGTAGCGCGACTCTGACCACTCAGCGCTAAGCGCCTGCAGCCTCAAGACACCACTTTTAGTTTCGCCGTTGACCTTGCGAACGCTTGCGAGCAGCGCCTTGAACGCGCTGCGGTCCGGGTGCATGCCCGCATACAGCTTTCAGACATTGTTGCACACAGTCCTGCTGCTTTGTGCGAACGCGAGAATGCCCACGCACCCACGTTCGCCGTCGCCACAGCTCACCCTAGGCCAGGGGCGCTGAGGAGACACCGACCACTCACGGCGTTTTGTACGGACCGGGGTGTGTACGCCCAGGGTTGCCCTTCCACAAGCTCAGGAGTCTTTTTGCGGAGGATGATCCCAGCTGCGAACGCTCCTCCACCGCTTGAGCGACGGAGTAGTTCGCATCCAGAGAGATGTGCGGCCGCCGTGTTGTTTGAAGAGACGTTGCGCATGAACAACGCGATCAGGAATCAGGAAGAGCAGATGCACGGGGCGTCTTGGCGCGTTGCGCCAGGTACGGGACGAAAAACACTGGGCGAGGTCCATGGCGCTGCAGGAGCGCTTCCGCCTGCATCAGACAGTTCTTAGTTTCCACCGCCGGCATGACGGCATGGGCGCACAGCACAGCGCCGCGCGCTGACTGGCTGGTTGGGACCGCACTTGCGCTGAGGAGAAACGTTGCCGTTGCGAACCATATGTGAGTACCACCAGCATGTCCCAAACCGTATCTGCGAGCGGGTGCCGTGCTGTATCCGTTCGTATCGTGAGGGAGTGTGCCTCAGGCCCTCGTCGCGGATCATTCGGGAGAGCCGATCGCGAGTGTCAATGCCCGTGCCGTCCGATCACGATCACCACCTGACACGCCCATGATCCATCGCAAGCCACCCTGACATGAGCCTTGAGATGCCGTTAAAGTTACTGCGTCCGTCGAAGCACCACGCGCGTTCTAGAGTGTGGACACGACGACCCGTTCTACTCGCCCTGGTAGTGAATCGGAGCAACCAACGGCTTCCCTGTCATATATATTGCAAGGCTGCGCCAGGGACGGCGACGTGAATGGTCGACGCGTGCGAGAAGCGAACGATAACAACCAGGAACCTGGAAACCAATTTCTACTTACGTGCTCTTGCAGTTGTCAGCCTTACTACTGCGATCTTATCAGGCTATTTCCATGCTCCAGCGACCAACATCGTCTCTCGTTGGCACAGCCACGTACTTCAGAATCGAGACGAGAACAACTCAAGCACATCATGACAGGATCCTGGTCTCACTATGCAATTGGCAGATTCACTAGCATTCGTAGCTGCGTCAGCATGGCTTTTATTCGGCGAGTCATTCAAACTCGATCTTGAGGAAAACACTTTCGAAGCATTGAGCGGACCGTAATGATTTGAGGTGGGTTTGTATCAGTGCGTATCAAATTCACGAACGCAAGAGCATTATCAAGAGACAGACGATCACTACGCTACCGACACATTGGGCACTTCGAATGCAGAGCGAGAGCAAATGAAGAACATGCGCCAGCGACGCCCGATTTGGACACATTCACATACTGCTGTACCAACTTCCCACTCACTCAAGCAAAGTCCAGACAAATGTTGTACTCGCCACATGCATCGCGAAAGCTACACCAGATCCTCTCCATCACTACAGTGTCCTGTCAGTGTCTGTCTTCCACGATCGGCGCTAAGCGGGAGCACTTCACCATCACCGCCCCACGCCCTATATATAAGTTATTACATTCCACGTAACCTCCACATACGACCATAGGACGTTGAGACCTCGGCTTCCCGTTCGCTCAGCCATAGATAAGCAACGTACCGGCGGATTAGTAGTTAAGTGGGTTACCATTAGCGAATCCCCGCTGTTGTATGTTTTTTGCCAT
>Ga0265798_10000807_pt1 | contig 50254 bp, 56 predicted proteins | sample P3T30metagenome_FD_192430 | JGI IMG/M metagenome (GOLD analysis project Ga0265798, IMG submission 192430) | Plant litter microbial communities from East Loma Ridge, Irvine, California - P3 T30 | ecosystem: Environmental > Terrestrial > Plant litter > Unclassified | place: USA: California...
CACTCCTCAACCACGAGCCTAGAGGCTGTGGGAAAAGGGGAAAGTTTGTTCTGTGATAGTCTGAGATGGATTCTGATGGTTTTGGGATGCCGGATGCGCTGGAGCAAGCGCGCTGGATGGGCCCAAAGTTGGTGTTTCGATCCAGCATGGTGGTACTATGGAGTATGGTGAGGCAGCAGCTTGGGACTAGCTCCCATACCTCCGCGGAGGTGCCTGCAGTGGTAGGGAGCATCCATAACAGCTCAGCTGAACGCGTTACAAAGCGCTTAGCCTAGTGCTTGCTAACTAGCTTACCACCGCGTACAGCCAGCAGTTTATCGGCCATATCTGCCACCTCGCACAGCCGGGGCGCGAATCCTCGCGAATCGAGGTCGAGGATATATCGGACGATCGTCTGCTCTTCAGTCGCAGTAAGCTTGTGGCTGTTTAGTCGCGTATTAGGATAAAATAGGATTCCGTTGTATCGGCGAGTTAGAGTTAAATGAGGTACGCTAAACGCCTAAGAAGCGCGCCAGAGGCTTCGAAATTGGTTGTCGTTATAGACAGAAAGAGCAAGCTCAATTCTGCCTTCTTAGTTCGATACTTGCGCGTTTTGTTGTTAAGACATGTTGCGTTAATAGGGGAGTTGAGGCTGCCAAGCATTTTTTAACCACTCGGTGGGTTCCTCCACTCGGTGGTGGAACACGTTATTAAATTTTTAGAGAATTCTATTAACTAGGTCTAGAGTTAGAAAATTTGATTTTCTTAGTAAATCGAGGGTAGCGGCTCGCTTGGGTTAGCGGTTCAGGTGGGAAACACGTTAAATTAATAACATATTCCACCAGCGAGTAGCGCACACTAGCGAGTGTCGCAGAATCTCTTAGCGGTACTAACTCATGCTACAACTTTTTAATTTCATTGCTTTGTACGCGTCGGTTAAGAGTCCTTAGGCGAACTTTAGAGGCGTTAGCAGCAGCCTTTTGCGTTCAGAATTGGCTAGATTGGAAAGCTGCAAGCGCAAGTTCAACTGCACCTTTATAGTAGACTAAGTCCATGTTGTTTAATAAAGATATGTTATGTTTAAGGTCGATGGTTGCTGCCAAGAGATTCTGCAACACTCGCTAGTGGAATACGTTACTACTTTAATTCTTATAAGCTCATTGCTCCGCAATAAGCGCTCTAGGTATTTACTATAGTTATACTAAAACTCTATCCTCCTTATTAGTATCCTCCCTACCCCAATCCAGTTTCATTAGCAGCCGATCGATGCCTCCTAACCGGGGCGGCTCATATGCTGTTTCATCAGCTACGAGGACCCCGAAGCCAGGAGCGGATGCACCTATCCTCTCGCCGTCAATCTCTCTTAGACGTTCGACTATTTCTTTCAGATCACTGTCCAGCCGTCGTCTTGCACGATCAAGCTCTAGCGCAACTTCTTTCTCCTCCATCTGATGAGTATGTGCAAAATCCTCAACACCTTCGTCTTCCTCCAGATCCAGGTTCCGCTGTATGCTGGTAAGTCGCGTTGTGTAGGCTACGAGCTCGTCCGCGTGTGTGCAAAAGGCGCGTAACAGCCGCGGAAATGTCGAATCAGCGAGCAGTAGCGAGTGCGAGATGGAGGATAAGTACTGACGATGTGCCAGAGCGAGAGCCTCCGGATCGTGCTGTCGCGGAGCTTCGTCCTTGATTACTGATTCAAGTGCGCCATTGACCCACAGGAGAAAGTGATCGAACGATTCCTTGACCACTGCTCCTTGGAAGTGGGCTTCGCTCTCTGCAAGGAAGAACACAGCGGCTGCACAGGTCGCCCACACTTTCCGCATTGAACGTGATCGAGCAATTGCCCGCTGACGTCGCTTGGCGAGAATCATTTTACCGTGGGCTGAGTTACTGTATCGGTATCCTGGAGGGCATGGGTGATCTCGTCTTATTGAGCTGTTTCGCCAGAGCTGAGCAAGATGTAAATGAGCACGGCGGACTGCTAGTAGATACGCGTTGATGACAGTATACACGTCCAGGTCTGCTTTTGTGATGAACAGGTCAAGCGGGTATGACACGTCCATGGTCAGCGAGCATGGTACCGACAGTAAGAGCTGGTCGAAGGAGAGATCGGTCATGTTCGGCAAGATCATCTCGGCATCCTTTGCACGCCCTGGGGTGCCAGGGCGATGATTTTGCGAGTCTCGCGGTCTGAAGTGTAGTACTTGGCCAGCGACATCCAGGATGTCATCAGCGTGCTCGTCGATGTCGGATAGGGATGAAAGGACGGCGAGCGAGCGCGACAACGTCTGATTGATTTCAGCTTCTTTGAGCAGCAGTCCTTTCATGGATTGATCAGATTTGATAGTAGCAGATCCACGATGTCTTGTAGACATCTTCTCATCCGCTTCCGTTATCAAAGCCATGGCGAATTCGCCTCTACCAATCAAGAAGAATTGGTGCAGAATGGTCAGTGTTTCCACGATTCTTTCTCGTGGTAACAAGTGTTGAAGGAGGTTACGAGATAAAGACAGTCGGATAGCTGCGACGGCTTCTGACAATGCCGCTGTTGCCACCGGTGCGCTGACTCGTGATAATATCTGGACGTGCTTGGGAAGAAGATCGAGCTCGGAGACATTGGAAAGTATGTTCCTCGATTTGGAGCCAGCCTGGACCGAGCGTATTTGGTTGAGCGACTTGCCAACAAACAGGATCGACGCAGCGGTGTGACGAGTCACAAACTTTGGTAGGAACTGGTGATGAACTCTGAAAAGTAGCTCGTCTGACTCGTCATCTCGCTGTATGAAGAAGTCAGAGCTTCCGAATGAGGACAGACGGCCATAAAACAGCCAGGTTGATAATGGCCTCAGCCATGATGTCTCTGCTGTTTCTCCTAATTCGCGAGCCGCCTTCTCGATGTCGGGATATCCAGTCTGAGCTTCGGTCCGCAATCTGTCGATCAACTGCGCTCCAGATGATTCCTGCGAGCTCTTGTCTCCACCTTTTGCGGAGGCGTTGGAAGACATGATAAATGTGCTCAACTGCCAGAACCACTCCATCAGCCTGACCCACTCGGAAAATTCGCTGACGACACCCGCCAGCGGCACAATATTGTAAGCGCCGACAATCGACGCATCTTGCGTCAAGATACCCCTTTCCACGTCCAGGATCTTCCGCTGAAAGAGGTCAAGATGGTGAGAGCTGATGGACGTCGCCACTGCTCGACAAACAGTCGAAGGGTGAGATGCGGCGATCCGGGCCGCATGGTCGCGAACTTTCCGATGTAGGCGCGACAAATGCGCGACAGACGATAACAGTTCAGCCTCCGGTGGGGACAGATGGCGACTAGCAGTGGAGTTCACGTGCCCAGGGCCGGCATCGAAGAGGGCTGACGGGTGCCCCGAGAGGGAGAGAAGGATTTCGTGGAGCATGGCCGTGTCGAGGGCAGATCGTCGCTGTGATTCCAGCGCGTCTTGCGCACGAGGTTCTCGATACAGACAATCAGCCAGCTCAGTAATTCGAAGCGACAGCACATGACACGTCGTGACGCGGTGCGCGCAGTGTTTAGTGCTCCGGCGCGGCTGCAGGGATCGTACGAGAGTGGATGCTGGTAAGGCGTCGCGTACATTTAGCGTCCGTGTCCGCACTAAGCAATGAACATTGAAACGACAACAATCGTCACTCTACTATAGAATCATACGCTGTACCTGGACTTGCGTGTTGCGTAGCAGCATGTTGGTGGTCGTCTCTAAATTTGGCCGGCCTCTACCCATTAGCCCTGCTTCGGTACAACTCTTCAACGCCTTCTGACGTTGCACATGTGCCCGTCTAGACGACAAGGCATGGACTGGCCTTCCTGTTTGGTTTAACGAAGCGTTCACCCGCCTGACTTGTTTCTGTCTTTTCTTCAGACGGAAATCCTAGCATTCCTGAAGGTTGACACAATAGCTACGAGCACATTCGTATGGTTGGCGAACAAGCGTGTCTTTGCCGTGTAGAGGCTCGATTAGACATTAAATGCGTTCTTGCATACTCACAGTAACGCAGTATGCACGAAGGTGGCACGACGCAGCGACGCTTGTCGTTGCAGATGTTTGATGTGCCTGACTATTCAGCCCGGCTCATCTCGCCTAGGAGCACCAATTGAGGCGATTGCAACAGCGACAATGGACGAATGAATGGGTACAGTTTTCTCACATGCGTTGTTCGTGCCTGTCGCGGTTTCAAGGTGACTCCGTGTTCTGGTGCTTCATAGAGTGGCTGGATCAGGGATCTGTATGGTTGGAGACCAGGTAGTACTTCGAAACATACGTCTCCTCGTGCAATGAAGCACCTTGATTGATGTTCCACGGATTCTCTTTCGTCCGCAGATTCTGGACTGCGTGACGTACTCCTTGGAGATCATCAAGACACGCGTCCATATCGCTTCGCAACCCTTAGGTACCACTGAGACATGATTGAACACCATGTCTTCATCAGCCATTGACTGTGAAGCCTGCTCAGGGTCTCGTGTTGAGGATCAACTTGTAATACACAGGAATAAGGGAACCACGGGATACCAATGGCCCTTTGTATTGTCGATTGCGAATTAGAGTTTCCTGGAATTCCGATTGGCGGCATGGTCGAATAGCAAGGATAAGAACGGTATCTCATGTACGACAGAACCTCGGAAGCCCGCGTCCTGGTGGTCAATTTTGAAGCAGAAATAGCCTCGCAAAGATTGAATATTTGCACTACGTGTATGTGCACTACGAATGGGGTGAACAGGACGTTGAAAGGTCCAAAACGACGCTTGCAGCAGAAGTCAACGTTACGTGCGCCAGGCACACTGTGTGCATCGTCTGAAGCACCCACACATAGTTGAAGCGCTGTGTGGCCCCGAGTTTTTTTCATTCACGTTCAATCCGATCTTCAAAAATGGAGCTAGATTCGCTCGTCGACTTCGCTTCGCAGCTCAGCTATTCCACAGTCTACGTCGAGGAAGGCAACGCCGAGCGAAATGACGGCAATTTATTTCCATTGCCTGGCAGGCACGGCACGACAAGTAACCAGACATACGTCACTGTTGGAGTTAAGCAAAAGACCTTCGACAAAACAACAGTAGCCCACTGGCCAAGTACTCAACAGGAGAAAGCCTTCGCGGACATATACCAAAAGTCGCTCCTGGATGTCCAGCCGTATGTACGCGAGAATCGATGTTTTCAACAACTGCGAAACGACTACATGCCACAAGAGTTAGATCATGTGTGTGATCCAGCGTGTTCAGCTCCTGAGTGTCGTGTAGTCCTTCATGAGCCCAGCACGGATCGCCATACACGTGTCAACTACCAAGACAGGCCTCCTTCCGGACGACGGGTTCCCCTCGAGAACGCGATTCCAGTCAATGCCGAGGTGCTCTATGCATACCAGCAGCCGTATTACTACCCTAGCGCAGAAGAAGAGAGATATTTCGCCATATCGCTCGGAGGGGTGTATGGATACTCTTGTGCGGACCCAAGATGCGATTGTCGGTCTTACAACATGCAGACATTGTATGCGAATGGCGATCCAGGATCAGTACAAGTACGGGATGCTTGGGAAACATATCCTGCGAGTTTAGGTGGCGAACTGGAAGGACTACGGGAGAGGCAGCCTGGCTGGCGAATGGACATGGAGCAGATGGGCATGGAGCAGATGGGCATGGAGCAGATGGGCATCGTGCAAGTACAACCATATTGAAGATCATTTTTCCCAATGATTCTGTGTTCAAAGTAGAGCTACGATAGAGGCGAGGCAACGATTGCGAGGTAATCAATTGTTCTCGATCGAGCTGTTGATGTTGGAGCGATGTCCGAGGTCATGCATTCGTGATGACGTCGAGACGTGGGCGATCACCCACAAAGCAGCCCTTCACTCAACGCGGCAAGCACAACCTCAGTTGATGTTGTAGCACAGTATTGTTCCAGAAGGTGAGGAGCACCACCAAACCACGGCTGACAGTGCTGACAATTTGAGCTTCGCAAAAGCGCTCCAGTGTGAAGTTGCCAACACCAATTGACCCGTCCACGCCGTCATACCAACACAACAATCAGCATCCTCAATCTGACCACACTGTTCACGAGCTCAAAATGGCAACGCAATCATCCATCATCTGGCCCAAGCACTTCCAGCCAGGCACGACCGACAATTTCGTGTCCAACGAACGCATCGCGAAAGACATCACAAGCACGCAAATGTGAGAGCGTTCCAAGTACGACTTGCATGTGAGAGACATACACTGACACTGCACATCTATCTCTAGCTGGGCTCTACTCGCCAACATCTCAAAATGGGAATCATACTACAAGAACTGTGACAAAATCACTCAACCTGACTCCGGTACGCACGCCTGCACCCCATCTTCCCAGCTAACCTCAACCCCCAGGCCCATTCCTCCACAAATCCGACATCTTCAAATTCAGCACCTTCGGTTTCCCACCTCTTACATGCACAGTGGAAGAGTCCGAAGCACCAGAAAGTAACGGCCGAGCAGGCAGAATCGCGTGGAGCAGTAAGACGCCAGAGGGTCTGGAGATCTATCATGCTTGGCTTGTTGAAGACCTCGAGGACCAGCGTGTCAGGATCCTCACGCAGGAGTCACAAATTGGGCCTATTTTTCAGGAGTGGGAGGAGAGGAAACCGGTAAGGCTGCCATCTCCGACACTGAAGTTCCAAATTAACAGCACCAGAATTTGATGTTGTTGGGGCATCAGGATTGGTTGGATGGGTTGGTTACGGCTGCGATGGGAAAGGAGATTGGTAAGACGAATTTGGATGCGATTAATTTTCCGGTGAGGAAGTAAGGAACGTCCCTGTACCACAACTGGCTCGAGTAGTAATGAGGTGGACTTGGCTCCGTGATAAATATGCATCGGCTCACAGAATGGCGCCGCGCATGCCGTCTCCATTGTTATTCGTGGTCAGATTGCTATTGATTTCCTAATGACCTCAATAGCCGGCTTCAGGCTTTCGGACGGTAGGCTCCAATCCTGAAGCTTGAGTCCTTCCTCCTTAGTTAGTATCCATAAAGTCTCTGCTGCGGCCATGCGAATCTGAACTACCATCAGTTGATGCGCGACACACTGAACGGATAACATACACTTGGGAATGGGTGAAGCAGCATACTCGACACTTTTGCAAGTGTATCGGATCGGGTTACTAGAATAGTACCCAAGCCGCGGTAGACGCCCAAGCAAAATTGAAGCTTTTGCATGTGCCTTGACTTGTAATGAGCTTTTTGCGTGAGTGACAAAAGGTATCGGAAGCTTGCGCAGTCAGCGGAGATTCATACTACATTTCGTATGGCTTCGGACTTACTTGAAGGAAGCTGGTGTTAAACGCTGCATGACTTGCATGTCAAACAGAAACGCCATTGTTTCGAGTAAAGGGATAAGAACCCTATCATCATCAATATTTGCCTTGATCAGCCCTAGCATGCAGATCAAAAGGTCTGCTAGTGAAAGTTGCCCAGCTTCCTGCTTGGTATCGCTAGGCAAAGCATCGATGAAGTCAATAAGAGCATCTCGAGCGTTCTGGGCGACCGACTCGGATCCTAGACCGGTGGAGTTGATATATCCAAGACAGATCGCCTCTCTGATACTGGTGGACTGGGCTCTTCGAAAGTGATTCAACGCTTCCGCAAAATAGGATGCGGAGGAAACGTCGGCTGCTGATCCTCCAAGACCGAGGAGCGTGAGTTGACGCAGCCTCAAAACACGTGCGGCGATCGAACGTATCTTGTCAAGCTTTTCCAGTGAGAGACGAGTAACATCCGCATAGATCTGCTGGCTTACATCGCGACTCCCGTCTACCGTGAGGGATCTTTTGGTCCAACCAATGCCGACAGCCTCCAGGGCTTCGATACGAACGAGAGATCCTACATCGCCTCTCTCAGTGATGGTGTAATCGTTTAGCGCGATGTGCAATGCGCCAGTGATTTGGACTTGGACTTCACTCTCTAGGGAAGCTGTGTTGTGTAATAAAATCCCCAATGAGCGCAAGGCCACGACACGAGCTTCGATTGCCACAGCTGAGGTACACCTGAATGTGAGCACCTGCGTGATACGTTTTTGAACGTTGGATGCATTGGCATTGTCATGCGTCTTTGGTCCATTGGCCACCGCATAAGCAGCCCCAAGGGCCACTGTATGACCGGAGCATCGCAGCCCATTGTAGGATGCTTCACTTTCGAGCTTCAAAATCCAGTCGCTCAAAATGGCATCTTTTAGCCGACCATGTCCATGTTCAAGCAGCAAAAGTGCGGGCGGTACAGCAGATGCAACGGCGTCTAGGACGGCATCCTCATGACGTGTCAAAGACAAATCCAACATGCGAGAAATTTCGGCGATGGGTAGTTCGTCAGGCCAGTGCTGTTTCGGAACCTTGATTGTGAAAGCCGAAAGCGCTGCAATGAGACGAGAAATCGAGGACGCGGTGAGTTCTGGCCGCAGAGCCGGAGAGGTGAAAGCCTTGTCCTCCATCTTCAGTTCTTTGCCTAGCAAGTTCCAAAGACGAAACAGAGCCGCGTATGGAGAGTGCGCCTTTGCCCCTGTATTAGATCTGCCCTGAGGAGGTCTTGTAGCGGTTGCAGTCTCCACCAGAGCCGCCAAAGCAGATATCAGACCTTGACGCTCTTCCACTTCGCGCGGACGCGTGCTCTCCAGCTGTTTGCAAATCTGTTCCGACACATTCCGCACCACGTCGCCTTGCCTGTTCGCAGACAGGAGTCCTGTGGCTTTTGCGGAGAAGAGCCGGGAGTCGGTGTCCAGCGAACCAGTCCCTCTCCAACCCAACAGGCTGTTACACAATGCTTGCCAGTAGAGCGGATGCAATGCCGCTGCTTTTATTGCAACATTACACATGGCCCGTTGGCGCAGACCAACGGCATGAAAGTCGACAACTTGCACCAGAGGTATGCCTTGCTCGATCGTATTGGGGTGCCTGCCAATAAGCTCTTGCAGCGCGGCTGACGAGCCTCTTCTGATGTTGCCCGCAGGATCTAGACAAGCGATAACAACCAGTTCTATGGCAAGCGCCTGCGGCACACTAAGTGAGCTATTGTGTTCACACGCACGAATTGAAGCAGTCTCCACTTTCAGCAGGTCGGCCGTAGCGTAACGTCGGGAAAGCGCCCAGACGCCGAAGCAAGCGGCATCGCGTACGTTCGTTCCAATGGATCCACCAGTAGGTGAGCGCTGTTCGAAACTCAATGAGAGTAAGAGAGCATTGAGAACATCGGGCAATTGGGCCGCCAGAATGGCTTTGCGGTACAACAGCTGGGCTAATGTCAAGGTCAATCCATGCCATCGAAGTGGATTGACTCCGCTGAGGTTGCGCTTAGAGCCTTGCCAGTAAACGCTTTCGTTCAGGGATCCGAGAATAGCCTCAACGACTTGCTCAGCCAGTTCGGGATCTAATTTCAGCGTGATGATACTTAGTGCTTTGCTAGACCCATAACGCACTGGGGTATCACCGTCTGCGACAGCTTCTAAAAGGTACTCAATGACTTCTTCAAGAACGGTTGTGGCATCGATGCCCAGCACAGCTGCGTCTGGCTGCAAGCAGTGTACGACAGTGTTGCGTAAGATCTTCACGATTGACTTTCGCGCCACTGCAGACGACTTGATATTTGCGAGAGATTCCTGGCCAATGACGTCTCGACAGATGCCGTAGACTATGGATAGGCGATGTCCAATCTCCTCGTTGGTAGTTGAGGCAACAAGACCGGACAAGAACGACAAAACCCCTAGGCACTGGTGTATGTCCGCTTCGCCCTCGGTGGCTTTGCTGAAGAACGACGCGGACCACTTGACTAAGGTATCGAGCAGTCCAAGCTTTTGCATATCTGGACGACCACACAGCTTGACTAGAAGATTTGCAGCTGCACCTCTTTCTCTCGAAGCTGACGGTAAGCGCTCGAAGCAAGCAGCCAGAACTCTCAATGTGACACCAGGGACTTGAACAGGAAGCTGTATGCGGAGAAGTGTTGCCGTTTCGTCTGATGGCTGCAGTACAGACATTGACTCCAACGGGAAGGGTGCCAGCATCAAATGAGAAAGCCATGATAGGAGGATATAGCGTTCGACCCAGGGTACGACGGCTGGGTGCACTTGCTCGTTCTTGTCGGTCGTCGCATAATTGCGACCGGTCTCCAGCTCGTTGAGAATTGGCAATAGGTAGCGCGGCTCGTTGTTGTAGAAGCCCTTGATAACCTTCTCACCGCGAACTTTGCAGAAGGTATTGAGAAGGTAACAGATTGCATGTGACAGAGGCACACGTCCCTGCTTTGGCTTATGACGTGAAGTACTACTGATGGTTTCCAGGTAGGCAGCAACCAGCGGCGGTACAAAGGCCTTGAGATGGGCGTCAAGTAGCTGAGGGTCTTCCTGGAAGGGTTCTATCTGAGTCTTGTCAGAGCAGACTCTGTGCGTTGGAATGGAATGGAAGGTCTACCAGAAGGCAAGCCTTATGCATGACGGTGACTCGGACCGAGTCATGTTGAGGGTTTCGCAGCAGATGAGGGAGAAGGTGCTGAAAATCTGCAATGAGCGTAGCAGACGCTCGCTGCAGCTTGACATCGTCATCGTCGGCGGTGCTCATTTTAGGGCAAGCCGAGGTTGTCCCCCAATGTGTATCTGTGTAGATGTGTGTACCACATAGGCATAAAGCGTGCGGGTGGGTGCTGGCACTGGGCGCGAGTCAGGGTGAACTAGCCAACTAGCTCGACGCGTGAGCCGTGAGCGAGCCTGACCCCGCGCGTCGTGCTTGAACACTGAATTTACCTACCCAGGCTCAGCAACAACTGCAATGGCCGAAGAGGGCGCCAGAGACTACCTGGCCGCGCGTGTGCTCACCGAGGGCCAGCCGGTATGCTCTTTCTGCACTGCGCACATATCCCACCGGTACAGAAACTCGTCTTACAAGCTGCAGGTCACTTACAGGCTCCTCGCGCGCGCGATCCAGGTCCATGTCAACACTGCCAAGTGGTGCGTATGCGCAGCGCTCTCGGATGTCGCGTCTGATTGCTGCTAGGATGCTCTGCGACTTCCACAAACAGCAGAACACGGCGAAGGCAGGCTCGGTCCACGCAACCTACCTCGTCACCGGCCAGAAGCACCCCGAGGGCGCCAGCAATGGAGGGCCCAAGACAAACGGCACACACAGCAAGGACGGCGAAGATGTGGCGATGCGTAGTTCCTCGTTCATGAGCTCAATGCCAGAGCCCGAGGAAGAAGACGAATCGGACGACGAGCCCGTCAAGGAGACAACCATTCTGCTGGTCAGGGAAGAGGAGCTGGAAGAAACCCGCGCCGAGTTCGACCACGTGTCTTCGATCCACGTGTACAGCCTGGAGCCTGGCCCTATCGAGAGCTTGGATGCACTGGCGACTTGCAATTACGAGGTTGCGACCGAATACGTGGCAGAGGACCCCTTGGAGCGGTGGAAGACGTACGGATCGATACAGAACTCTCACATCAAGGTAGTCCTGCACAAGCCACACATCTGATAGCTTTCACTAACGCGGTCGCAGCGCAGAAACCGGAAATCTGGCCCACCGCCTGGTGCCGCTCCAAAAGCCACTGCGAAACCCCCCGCAAACTCCACAGCGAAATCAAATGTCTCGTCTCAGCCCAAGGAGACCATGGCTCCAGCACGACGCGGCAGCGCTTCAGAAGACAACGCCTCTGGAAAGTCGACACCACGTTCCTCGGCGGGCACGAGCACACTGAAAAGATCTGATTCAAAATCAGGGGCGAAAAAGAGTCAAACGGCAGGCGATCTGTTCAAGTCATTCGCAAAGTCGAAACCCAAGGCAAAAGAGGCTGATCGGTCACAAGAATCGACGCCTGCGCCCCTTGAAGATGGTGCGTGTCGTAGCACCCTCTTGCATTTGCACCACTGACATGTATAGAACCAATGCAAGGCATGTCCGAAGACGAGGGAGATGTGGAAGACGAGCTAGAAGTCAAGGTCGATGAAGAGAAGGTCGAGGCCGCACGCAAGGCCCGCGAAGCACGACAGGAGAAGCTGCGCAAGATGATGGACGAAGCTGGTACGCTACGCGTTTTTCGAATCCAGCTACTTCCCAATTTCTAACCTCAAAAAGATGAAGATATGCCCGACGCACCTGTAGAAGTTAACTCTCAGCCTGAGGCGACCCCCACCGCAAGCGCAGACACGCCCGAGCCGACCGAAAACGAGACTGTCACAGTTGAGAACGGTCGAAGACGTGGCAGGAGACGAGTGATGAAAAAGAAAAAAGTCAAGGATGAGGACGGCTATCTTGGTATGTACACTGTGCGTACCTGTATTCACACACACACTGATCGCATTACTAGTCACCAAGGAGGAAGCCGTGTGGGAGTCCTTTTCAGAAGATGAACCTCAGCCCAAGAGACCCAAACCAGCACCTGCCAGACCATCAAGCAGTGCGAAGGGGAAGCCTGCTGGCAAGAAAGGCCAAGGAAGCATTGCGAGCTTTTTCAAGAAAACTTGACGCATGGAAACTACACGGAAGTGCTTTTGGAGATACTGCCCACCCCGAAATTCTCTGTTCCCACTCGCAAGCGTTCAATTTAGCGAGCATCGTACATGCCCATCCAGTAATCATATCCAGGGACCAGAAGCGGACTGCAGCACAAGCACCACAGGCTCCACAGGTTTCAGATATTAAAAAGCTGTAAGCGACGTCTTACCCGAGACCAGTTCGTATGACAGTGGAAATGCCATCATCTCTGTGCGAAATGTTGTACATAGATCTTGATGGAAGCGTAGCCTAGTGTAGCATGCAGCACAGTCGCTTGTGCTGCTATTGGGACACACATTAGGGGCGTCACGATCTCAGATAGATTTGTTTATCAGTAGTATTCCTGTGGCCCTGTGGGAATATCCTCGATAATAGGAGGTTTCGCTCTGACCTTTGAGTGTGTTTGTAACATGGTGCATGGCTCTGTGGAGGTAAAAACTCGATCATGGCGGCGGCCGATCGATAACTTAAGCGAAGAACCAGGTGCATGCTTCGTAATGGCACCACCGTTCTCAGACAAACGCCAGGAATTCCCTTTACAGAGCATGCACCATGAACAAGTGAAGACGCGCCGATCTGGGTTTGCGCGATCGGCCTTCCATACCAGCATCGTCCTGCACGGTTGCGGAGCATTTGATTCTGGATGCATGACGACATCATTGATCTCATAGCGGTTGTGGTAGCATCAGAAGCTCCAGAAACCCCAGCATCTCCATGGCAAGCTTCACCAACTACAAGCACTCACCATCATAACAGCAACCATAGCTTCACGTACAGCACCTCGCCGCCTCTCCCGTATCCTGCGGACCATGTCGACCACCGCGCCCCCGGCGTCAGCGCTGCCTCCAGCGCCATGGAAGCAGCTCTTCAGCGATCACCTATCCAAGATGAAGTCACCAGAATTCGTGCTTGGTACTGTGGACTCTGCACCCAGAGGTGCTTCCGTCCCCTACGTCCCACGCGTCCGCTTCTGTATCCATCGTGGCTTCTGGGCAGAACTCCCCGAGAACAAGCACAACGATGCGGAGCGCAACCCTCCAATTTTCGCCAGCGACTGCCCGACATTCACCACTGATGTGCGTATGGAGAAGGTTGGACAGATCTTCGCGACGAGTGCGGGACATGCAACAAGTGCCGACCAGGTACAGGGTAGCGGTGGTGGTGGCCCCGTCGAAGCTGTGTACTGGAACGCCGATACTGGCACGCAGTGGCGCATCAAGGGGCGGGCATTTGTGATCGCGGAGGACATCGAGGGCGATGACGAGAGCAGTGGTGTCAGGACCGTGAAGAGCGAGCTGGGCAAGAGGATGCGTGTATTGGAAGAGGGCAAGGAGGGGGACTGGAGCTGGCAGAAGGAGCTGACAGGCTTTTTTGGCAATCAGTCGCCTGGCATCAAAGGTCAATACTGAAGATGATTTTACTCTGTCGATGCTAATACTACGAACAGCCTCCTTCAAAAACCCGCCGCCGGGTCAATCAATAAAAGAGCCCTATGACGAGAAGAATCTTGGCTTGGGTCAAAAAGTGAACGATCTCCACGACTCCGTGGCACGCAAGAACTTCCGCCTGGTCGTCATTGTGCCCGACATGGTAGAGCAAACAGACCTCAGCGACCCAGACAAGGCAAGGCGCTTCAGATACACGTTTGACGAGAGCACGCGAGCGAACGCTGGATGGAAGACAGAAGAAACTTGGCCATAGAGCATCACAATCGAGGGATATTATGACTGGACCATGTCTTTGCGCTGACCGCTTTGATTTGAATCCGAATCCGAACTAGAAGATGATTCGCACCGTCGGACGAAAACACTCCTTGTCGTCTTGACGCGGTGTAACCCGTTGTTGCAGCAGACCTTGCACCTTCGTTTTCGAGTGCATGCGTAGACGTGGTTTTCCGATGAGAATTCCCCGTACTGTGGCTCAGGTCGCCGACCACGCTTCCCTGCCGCATATTGTTGGCAATTGCCAATTCTCTCGCAAGGTTTCGAGATTGCACATGCAATCCGGCCGTCGACAAGACCTATCGTATAGGTACAGTACTAGTAGGCTTGTAACGCCGAACCATAGTCTGATTTTGTGTGCGAGTGGCTTCACCGCTGCTTTCTTAGCTCGGCGGACCGTTCCTTTATGGTGACGGCCTCGCTTGTCCCTGTCTGTGGTCAACGTGCATTCGATTGGAGGAAATTCAGAACGTCTTCGACGCCTTTGCCGCAGGCGAAACGGCTTGCTCACGCACGCACCTGGGTTTTCGCTAGTGCTGTTTGCTATTCTCGTGATTCCATTTAGTGTCACTGCGGATGGATAATGGAGTCAATGAGCGATTGTCCTCTAGCTGTGATCAGCGAAGTTTCCCAGGTGGCAGTCCTGTCGTGGCACTGTTCGCGAAAGTCACTTGACCGTTGAGTGCTGTTTGCTACCCGCAATATATTTATATCCATCGACAGCGTGGATTACAACGGCGGGCTGCGGGGAAAGGAGCATTGATTGGAGAGCAGCCGCGCGATGACAAGTCGCAACTGTGCCGCACGAAAGTGCTACCACTACGAGCGTTGACCACAGGGGACTAGGATCTGGAAGGCGCGGATGCAGATGCGCTTGGCTGTACCCGCATGCAACTTGTTTTACCTATCCACTATCCACTACCTATCCACTCGACACCCTGGTCTGTCATCGTCTCCATAAGGACGCTGCAGATCCGCCCGCGAGTGGTCGCCGAGCCTCCGCACCTCGATCGATTAACTATTCGACACCTGCCTTGCCTTGCCTGCGTCAACATTTGGCAGTGCTGCTGGACGATTCACCGCCCCATTCCCGCTCCTACCGCCCGTCCTCACGCTCCCACCTCCCACCTCCCACCGGCCGCCTCCCAGAGACATGACGGACATGCACAAGTCGTTTGTCTACCTGCAAGACAGCATACCGCAATGGCTGCAGGACATCACCCGCGTCGAGGACAAGGTCACGGCGATGCAGGAAGGGCTGCTCAGGATCTCCTCGTCGGCCTCGCCCTTCAAGCGCAGGACCGGGTCGATGGAGTCGCTGCGCCCGGACCGGCTGGACGCCATCGCAGAGCACGCCGCACCCTCCCACGGGGCACAGACTGACCCTGTCGGCAATCGCAAGCGCAAGACGCTGTCCATCCTCTCAGGCCACGCCTCCGGACCCGCGAGATTCCGCCGGACAATGGTCATCACCAGCTACGACGGGGACATGCAGAAGTCGTTGGAGGTGCTGGTGCGGGCGATAGGGACTGGCCGTAATCTGCTGCGGAAGGCGAAGATGGAGGCCAAGATGAACGAGCTGTCCGCCCTGGCAGGGTCGAGTGAGAGTGACGACGACGCGGACGAGGACGAGGACGACGCCATCATGGCCAAAATCAGCTACCGCCCACGCATGTCATCCATGAGAGCGCGTGCTGCTGCCAGGAGAAGCGGAGCCGGAGGTGGGACCGCGCCCGTCACGTTGTTCGACACCACAGACAAGACGCTGGAGCAGTCACAGAGCCTGTGCGAAAAGGCGGCGCACCTCACTCTGCGAGACGGCGACTGTCGGAAAGAGCTGGAGGGCATCCGGAAGAGCTTTGTCGACGTCCTGCAGACTGCAACAACGGAAGCCGCCAGATGCGCCGCCTCAAGGCCGATAGCGCCACCAGAACTTCTGTCACACGACACCTCCGACACCTCAGTGTCTTCCGTGGAGCAGCCATCATACAAGCGACACTTTCCCCAAATCTCCACTGCGTCACCATGCAGCCCCAGAGATTTGAAGAACACATCACCATCCGTAGCGGCCGCAACAGTGCCTGAATCGGCCAAGGACATCATCATCGAGGTCGACGACGACGACGATGAAGACGAGGAAGAATTCGTTATGCCTGCTGTACGGCTTACATCACGTTACCGTGCCCGAGCGTAGCCTCGACTTCTATCTATCTTTTCATTTGTCTGCGTTTAAGCGAGTCAGAATCACCTCTACCAGGTCGGCGTCACCCAGGGAGTTCAGGAAGTACAGCGTCTCTCTAGGCTGAGCATGGTTACGGCGCGGGCGTTTCGCCAGATTTGCATGCATAGTTGTTGTCGGCACTTGAATCACATGTATTGCCTGCCATCATCAACGATCTCTCACGCTCTTGCTCACGTTTACTTATCACTGTAATTACTTCTACTCAGCTATTCACCATTCGATGTACTCGCATAGAGTATGTCTGACCGTGTTCATCGGTGCGTGCATTGTGTCTCTTCTCGTGTTGGTCCTTCCTTCCCAAAACAAACATCATGTCATGTGATCGCGCGGTCACGGAAGGCACGCGCTCCAGCGTACCTTCCACCTTCCATCTCTGAGCTGCTCGAACGAGCATCGTCTCTCTGCTGGTACTCGCCTCCCTTTGTTCTTCGCGACGCTTTAATCGCACGTTCGTGTGATACCAGACTTACGGTCCTTGACGCCTCACTCCAGCAAACCTCCAAGATGGAAGAGCCGTCCCCTCCGAACACCGTCATGAACGACGACCGGGCGTCGCAGCATGGTGCGAGCCTGCCGCGTCCGCCGACATCAACGCCCACTCTGGAACGGTCACTCAAAGCATCGGTGAGCCATGACCAGGACAGCGTGTACCCCAAGGTAGTTGATGAAGATTCACTCACCTGAGTGGTCAGACGCTGACACTTATGAGGGACCGACAAATGCAGCGGTGTCGAGCCAGGCAGCTGAATCAACTCAGTTTGGAGAGGCGTGCATGAAACCGAAGCATCCTCTGACTGCTCACGAGCTGCAAGCGTTGCGCAAGCCAGGAGACGTCGTCGCTACCGAGGAAGGTCACAGAGTGAAGATGGTTGAGAACGAGCACGGTGAGCGACTTTTCCAGTCATCGCTGCCGTCTCCAGTGGCTTGGAAGTCGCCCACAGAGTTACCTGGGAGCTCACCCAAGCCCCTTGTAGAGGCTTCTGAGGAGTCATCCGGCAAGACACCCCACAAATTCCAGAGGTCCCAGAGTTCGCAGAGTGTGGGTGAGCCCTGCATACCTTCTCGAATGTGAAAGCTGATGTCTGCAGTTCTCATCCCACCCAGCGTCTCGTGGATCATCGGTCTCGAGCAAGGCTTCTACTCAAAGGAAGCGAACGCGAGCAGTGACCCGTCTCACGGCCATTGACACGCAGAACATCATTGGTGGCTCGGGCGATGAGAGCGAGCATCCCAGCCCGGCCACGCCTCCCAAATCTTCCGCTCCCGCTTCGTCTTACTCTTTTCGCGCCCGCAACGCCGGGCAAAGCGGCCTCAAATACGACATCAAGTACCATCCAATGGATGATGCTGTACGTCCATCGCAAGCTGCCAAGCGTCGTTCCCTCCACGGAGATCTTCCTATCCTCTCGACCGAGAGCGACGATACCGATGAGATGAGCTCCATGTGCGCCCAGTCGAGCGACGAAAGCAATGGGGAAATGCCCAAGAAAGAGGTCAAGAAGAGATCCCGGCCAACGATCAAGGGGATGAAACGTACACGACCCCAATCTGAGGCTCATGAGCCGGTTCGACGATCTACGCGGCAGACCGCGGATGTGAAGGTCTTGTATGACATGAGTGTGCACCCACAAGATCACGACCTCATCATGCTGAGCTCAGAAGACGGTGAAGCAGAGTGCAAGCTCATCACCAAGCGCAAGAAGTATACACATTCTAAGGCCGTTGTCATCAAGTCCGACACTGGAGACTCCGACGACGATGTCATGTCTAGTGTGGAGGACAGCGATCGTGGCGTGAAGTCGGTCCCAGTAAACGTGCCAGGTGAGTGCCACTGCTGGTCGCATCTATGGTGCAAACAGCTCCTGACAGTATGCACAGAGATTACCATCAAAACTTCCTCGCCTCTGTCATCGGTTGCGGTCACGCCCCCACATGGCATTCGTCGCAAAGAAGGACTCGATGTATGGCTACAGGCGCCTGGCGAGCGATACTTCAAGCACGATCGAGACTCTTGGCTTCCCACGTCCAGTCAGCCGTTCCAGATATACGAGAGCAGCTTCGAGGAGCAGATGGAAGCAGCCGCAAGTGCAGCCTCACCCTTGGCCTTTGACCACGATGACAAGGAGAACGACGTCTCTCACCCTTCCTTCGATGAGCCTCCGCATCCCACAGACGGCATGTCGGTCATGCCGGCGTCTCAATACTGGAGGACAACTGAAGACAGCAACGCATCTCGCGACCAGCGAATGGTCGACGAAGCATTCTTCCGATTCGAGCATGTTTCTTCGCCGTACGGTCTGGGTGTTGACGGTGCCGTCGAGGAGCAGAACCATATTGTCAACAAAGGTTCAACCCCGACCGCTATGAGCATATTGCTGTCGGGCTCACAGCTTCCTTCTGATCCTAGTGGTACCGTCGAGGAGCAAGCGGATGAAGTTAATTCGGTCCTTAGTCTCACGCCTTCAAGCGACTCTATTCTTTCGAGAGGATCCACCATCGAGCTCCACGATAGATCATTCGTGAAAAGCCCAACTTCCATAAATCTCCTTGGACGCCTGGAAGGAAGACTGTCGGACCAGCCAGAAGCTGTGCGGATCGACATCAGCTCATGAAACATGTTACCTATGTGTATCGAGGTAAAGGACTATATACCAGACTGTTGTTGAACGAGGAAGATGATGTGGGCTCATACTGAGACTACTATAATGGACATACGACGGGCGCAATCTACTTTTGCTTTCTGTATGATCAGCGATGCGAGTTCATGGAAAGCACATAGTGACTACACTACACGTTTCAAAAGAGTGCAAAAAATGCTGGAACAAACGTGCACCGGCTTCCGCCAGCGATTCGCGTTTCAGTACATTCATGTTTCCAACGCAAACGCCATGGAATGTGTCTTCTTCGAGAAAATTGGGTGCAGGTAGGGGAAAGACGTTGGGCTGGATGTTGCGCTTACGCTTGCAAGATTCGGTGTTGACGTGACAGGACCTGTTATAGACATGATTGTGGTTTCGCTTTCCGCAAGTCCTTCAACAACGTCAAGTGCACGGTGAAACACGCCACGTACGATGCGGCTACTCAGTTTGCTTCTGTACGAAGGTGTGTGCACCGCGACAAACGTAGGAAACATTTGACGTCGGTGGCTCGCGGGAGGTCAAACATCCGCATGTCGCTACTGACAGTGGCTCGGAAGCAGTAATGGCAGCATGGAGCCGCTGGCGTTTTCGATGTTGATCGCCCAACTCAAGCGATTCCACGAATCACCAGCGACATAACGTAAGATCTCGTGAATATGCAATATGACCAGAGGCAAGATCGCACAAGTGTCAGTGGGTTTCGACAATGCACCGCACGTTTATGTTTGCTAATGGCGCTCGAGAGAGCACACGTGGAGGACAGCTGCTCTATACATGAAAGGCACTTTTGTAGGATGTCGCTGTTCGTTGGAGGGACAAGGAATTCGACGGGTGTTGTGCAGGGGAAGACAAAGCAAGTCGAGATCTGCATTGCAAGTTCGCCGACGATGTGGTTTGAGTCGTGACGGCGGATGATCGCGAGCTGGGATTCTAAAGGTGATAATCTGGTCACTGTCATTATCGCGCAGGCGGAGATATTGTCGTGAACAATGCATTGATCCCAAAGCTGACATAGATCACACCGTGATATCCAGAACCTGTCTTCTTGGCGCTTAAGATGCCGTCGCAGCCTCCTATGGCTGTTCACTATTTCGTGCATCGGCCAGATCAAAAGGGTCCGAAAGGAAAAGGAACGGGTTCCAGCCAATCAATACCTATCCTTGGAAGTCGACGGTAACCATAACCCGTACCACGTTCCAACACATCATCCATCCAACGAACAACGTGACAAGCCTCCATGTCGCTAAGCATCAGAGCCGAACGCCCAGGCTTTACCCTTTACGTTCAATGGTCGGTAAATCTACAGCTCTTTGGGATGTCTCGACCGTTGTAGTGCGCTGTGGCTTTTGAGCGTGAAGCTGAGAATACAATACCGTCTGCTTCCTTCCTCATAGCGCTGATGATCAAAACCTCAATGACGCATTGCAGACACCGCGAGGCTCGTTTTCTCGCGCTCTCGGTGCAAATCTCTCATTATTTTGGGCCCCCAACGGACCGCAGTCAGATTTATTTCGCGAAATAGTAAGGGTGCAAGGGTCTTTGAGCCAGCCCCGGACCACCTAGGCACAGCCGCTTCCTTTCACTTCTGGGCTGCCTAAGCACACAGAACGTGCAGCTGGAGCGTGCCATGGCTGCTCAGCCCTTGTAGTACTAGGGCATGGCAGGCTAGGTTGAGAAGTGGTAGTGATGTGTGATGAGGCGTCGACGAGGCAGAGGTTAGAGGCTCCGCTGTCCAGGTTTGAGCTCATCGCTGCGGGAGTGAAATGTTGGGCCGAGGGGATGAATATGTTTAAAAAGGTGCCGGCGCGCATTCTGAATGATGTGCAGTGACAGATCCCCGGTACCTACATACATGCGAGCATTTCATTCCGGTTGTCCCTACCTGCAATTTATTCCTCAGCTACAGGGATCTCATCCACAACGCGTGCCTGCACACCTTGGCCTAGACACACGTACATATACAGACACAAAACGTGCTTCTCGAGCTTCGGTCATAGCCGCGTTTCTTTGGAAGGCTGACACGTTCTGGATCGCGGAACTGCTGCTAAATAAGCGCCATTCACGGATCAGCCCCATTCTAGCCTGGACCAAACATTTCGACCTCTGACGTCCATCTCTCTTACTTCCTTCCGTAATTGTAACGTTGGAGATTGTTGATCGTTTTTCATAATGGTCAAAGTTGATGCTCTTACAGCCTTTGGGCTGCTCAGCCTTACTGGCCAGGCCATCGCGCAGTCAGTAAAAGTAATGCCGTTCGGCGCCTCTATTGTTACAGTATGTTATCTCACCTTGCCAGTCACTATCAAATTACTGACTCTCTCGTAGCGATGCTGGCGCAACAATCTGGACGCGAAACTCAAAGCCGCTGGAGTGAAGGACTACGACCTCGTAGGATCTCAGCAAGGATCTGCAGATTGCCTAAAACAATTTCCCGGAACGGACAACGACCATGAGGGCCACCCAGGATCTCAAGCGACAGATTACGCCGCAAAGGGCAACCTCACGACGTGGTTGAACCAGCAACCCGCCGTCGACGTCGTCGTGATGTTCCTAGGACACAACGACATCATCCTCGGGAAGAAGCCCCAAGACCAGATCATCACGGCGTACGACACACTGATCGAGCAGATGAGAAAGAAGAACCCGAAGATGCAGATTGTGTGGTCGAACCTTACGCCCGTGGACCCAAAGCGCTGGGACACGTCGAGTAGCCCCAACAACTCCAAGGACGTCGCTGCACTATCTGCGAAGATCAAGGAGTACGCGCCCACTAGAGGAACCTCTGCCTCCCCTGTTAGGTTCGTGGATAATTTCTCTGGCTATGATCCCGTGGCGGATACCGATGATGGCGAGCACCCGAATACTTCTGGAAATGAGAAGATGGCTAGCAAGTTCTTTAGCGCGACGAAGGATGCTATTCAAGCGGTACGTAGATCACGAGGGATATTAGGATTACGGAGGGTGACGGTAGATGATAGGCGCAGAAAGTAACGACAAAAGCAAATAAGATGAGGAATAGTGATGTTGGGACGGACTTTATGAATGTTGTGCAAGAGTTTTTGGAAGATGAAAAGAGGTGAATTGAAACGCTGCTACGAAAGTCGCGGAGCACGTCGCGAAGTTTTCAGCGCTTTTCTATCGTTTCACAGGACATCCAGAAGGTTGTCCGACATGCCAGAAGGCGCATTCCAATCGTCATGAGGTTGCCCGGAGGGGCTCACTTATCCATCGCCTCTTCCTTCTTGCCGTCTTGTTCGGTCCTGGAGACACTCGCGGCATCAACGGCGGCTTCCTTCGCTTCGCGTTTGGCGGCCTGTACACAGACACGTTAGTGATACCATAAACACAATGAAGATGAAGCATAAAATACGAGAATTCCACGGGACTTCTTGCTTTTGATGAGCTTTAGCTCGGTAGCTGCGGCGACTTCCACCTCTTCTTGTCGCTATGTTTCGTCAATACTGATTATGTGCCCTAGAGTCATTCAATTACTTACTGCGCGTGCCGCTTGTGCATCATGGTGCACATTAATGGCATACTGCCCCGCCAAGGACTTCTCTTGACCCGCGTCTGTGGTGTCGTATGCGCCACGGCCCATCTTGGTGGTCTCGGCGTCGTAGGCTGACTGTGGGATGAGTGGGCTCGATGTGCTGTGCAGTGTAATTTATTGTGCAGTTGAAGTCGTGCTATGGCGATGTGATATCGTGAAGAAGGTGTCTGACGCTCGAAAGGTTTCTGTATATAGACGGCACTCTCCTGCCATAGTGAATGAGACTTCGCGGCATGAAGGTGAGGTATCGTACTGTACCGCAATCTCCCACTTTCTCCTTCACTCTGAGTCGCCTCCGCATGTCGGCGGTACTGTACGTCGCTAGTGTAGACCATCTTCTTGAAATGTCGAAGGCGAGGAAAGCGTGGAAAGTTGGATCGGAAGCTGAAGTTGTCAGCACATTGTTGTGCGGAAGGTGTGAATGTGCGCGGTCGGTCGAATAAATATTTGAAGATTGCAACACCTCAGCAACGTATATAGATAATGGAGTGATGAGGGATAGAAAAGGACAGGAGAGTGTTTATATATTGAGCTATCGTGTTTGCTCCCTGCTCTTCACATGCCCAGCCTCAACCATATCACCCCACGATACAATGTGACCTCACTGGACCCTCACTGCAACAGCGGAGAGGATGCAAGACGTGGGGAGATATAGTGAGATAATGAGAAGAGAACTCCATTCCAATATGTACAAATGCCAGATCCACGGCACCTGAAGCCCTCTCTTACTTTGTGGTTATGATCTTCAGCTTCTTCGGGCTGTGTGTGAAGAGGTTGGCATAGGCCTTGGGGACAAACTTCCGCTGGTTCGGCTCCTGCACAAAGTACTCGTATCCCTGCTTGTTGGCGAAGTTGATCGCGTCCTCCTTGCTCTTGAATTGAATGCGATGACCGTTCATGAAGTCGCCAGATGATGCCCAGCCCATGAGCGGGTTCTCCCACCGATGGCCCTTGGGTAGTACATCCCAGTCCATCAACCAAGACGAAGAAGTCCAGTTGCCGGACTGGGTGGCGGTCTTTGCAGGCTTGTAAATCCTGGCAGCATTAGCATGGGTTGTGGCACGTCTACAGGGAATGGAGGCCGTACCGCACGGTGCGTGCCTGAAGATCGACGGGTGCACCTGAGAGAACTGCTGCTGCGACGCTCTCACCTGGCTCGCTGCCATCCATGACACGCTTGGGAACCGGGGAGAAGTTGCTGGAGTAGCAGTTAGCTCATGCCGCGCGCAATGACGGGTGGTGTGGCGCACGAAGTCCGGTAGTCGACAGCCACGTTGTAGTCTGGCTGATGCCTCATTCCTTCCGACGCGCCTTCCTCCCGGATCTGTGTCGAGTCGCTCTTGAGAGGGACGGCGGGCGCATCTTCGGAGTTTGTGTCGGGCTTGGTGGAGTATGTGCGGGATCGGGGCGCGATGGCTCTCGCGGCGGATGGACGCAGGGCTGGTGCGAGGAGCCTCGACCCGATCGACCTGGGCAGGACAGACATGGCGGGCGTGTTGTATGTGAGGCGGCAAGCGGGTGCGTCGGTGATGTCGACGGCGATGGCGATGTCCATGTCGACGGTCCATTGGGCGAAGCTCGGGACAATGGCTTGGCAGTTGCCGGCACAAACTCGCAGGCTTCGTGCTCTGCACCTCACCGTCGACCCCATCTCCCCTCATCATCTTGCCCGCCCAGGTGCGTCGCCCCGCTACGAACACGCCCCGAGAAGAGGCCAACTGGTGCTAATTGACCCGCAGCCGTCAAGATGAGCTTCATCACAAAGCGCGGTCTCTCGACCCTCATCCCCCCCAAGGTCCGTCTTCACAGCCGCCCGTCGCATCGCGCAGCTCGCTGACCTACACAGATTGCCTCTCCCAATGTAAGAGCCTCCTCACGCCGCCCGACCGTTCCGAGCCCCCGAAGCCGAATGCGCGCCATCTAGTCCCTACCCGACCACAGCTGCACATAGACACGAGGTGGGAAGCGCCGTATGCTGACAGCCCCAGGTCATCGGCTCGTCGCCCAATGCGGTCCGCATGCAGAAGGTCGTAAACTTCTACGAGAAGCTGCCCCGAGGCGCAGCTCCCGAGCCCGAGGCCAAGGGCCTTCTTGGCCGCTACCAGAAGAGGTACATGGGCAAGAACCCATCCGGCAGGCGTGCGTATACCCCGAATACTACTGGGACGATTGATCCGTTCACAATCAGTGGTGAGACGTGATGGAAGAGCAGCAGCTGACGGTCCCAGCACTCGTCCACATCATTGGCGGACTCATCGCGCTCGGCTACGCACAGAACTACTACTTCCATCTGCGTAAGTTGGACTGGAAGGGCGGCGGCGATGCGACTCAAGTGACTCACACTGTCTAGGCCACCACAAGAACAACACCCACTAAGCAGAGCTTTGTCTATGACGGACGGACCGACGGCGACGGGAGTGGAATTGTACATGTAGAATGTAGCAGTCAATGAATGGCAGTGACAGTTAGCTTTTGAATCATCGTGTGTGCTGCCCGGAGTTGAGTCTCCGTGTGTCTTGGAAGTGAACACGTGCATGCGCTTCGACGCGTTGTCGACATGTACCTCTTAATACACGAGGACCTATGATTGCCGCCGTTTGCACCAATAATTGAGAAGAAAAGACAGTCGTCTGAAACGGCAGCCCGCAATGCATTCGTGACGTGCGAGCAAGCTCCTGCTACAAAGGGCTCTTCCGCCAAGCCATCTCCGCCTCCATGTCACGTTGCAAGTGACCTCCATCCACTCCTATAAGTCACTCCCACTCCATCACCCACTGCGCCCCACGACCACAGGGCTGCTTCCCCCGGACGCAACACACGCGAACCGGCACACCCTGCGCGACCACGACCTCGCGCGCTTGCCCCGATCACCATCACCATCACCATCACGCCCATTCCGCGCAACCAGCCCGAAGCCGACACCTCCGCATTCGCCGCGTCAGCCCCAGGAACACGCAGACGTCGCCTCTGTGCAAGCGCCCACCGCATCCCCGTGGCGCCGTGTAGCATCCGACGATAGGTGAATACCCCATCTTTCTTAGTCCCGCCGCGCCCGCCGCCTCTACTGCCGAATCCGCCTCTAACCAGAGCCCCGTGGCCCCGACAGGCCCGGAAACTGTTATGGCAGAGCAGGTCACCAACGATGCGGTAAAGGAAGCACAGTCGGTGGGACGTCCCGCGCCCATCGACGACTCTGCGTCATCTACCAACACCCGCGCCGCCCATGGCGATGCGACTGCGACCACGAGCTCGACCGCCTCCGAGCCCTCTTCGATTGCCACCAACGCGACCGGCGACGCGGCCGAGCATGCCGTTGCAGACGCGAGTGGCGGCTCCGACACAGACATCAGCCGGCCGGGCAGCGTGGACCAGTCGAAGCGGGACGCCGGCCATGTGCGCGCAAACTCGATGAAGAAGCCGTCCACCTTCAAGTCCGTCTCCGTCACCAAGAACTTCCTGGCCAAGTCGGTCGTTTCCACCCCCACCGCACGACCAGGCGAGAAGGTGGCACCCGCAGCACCTTCCGCCTTAGCAGCAGCACCTGCCCTGAAGCCCCGCCTGGTCGCCAAACTGGGCACCGGCAACGCCCCTCGCACGCTCGGCAAGGTCAACGGCGCAGGCTCCGGCCCCGATGCCAGCAAAGTCTGGAACAAGAACCAGCCCGTCCCGGTCCCGCCGCCGAAGCAGTTCACCGACGAGGAACTTAAGCAGCAGTACGGCATCCATCTTGCGACGCGCCTGCAGGCAGACGAGGCTGGCAAGGAGGCCAAGTGGGCCGACATCGACGACGACGAGGATGACTGGGCTCCGGACACTGTGCAGTGGATGGACGGGACCAAGTCCTCGGGCGCAGTGGCAGAGAACGAACCGCCTGCCGTGGAAGAGGCCAAGCCGGTTCAAAAGGTGCAAGAGGCTCCTACAGAAATTCTTCGGCCCATGCCCGCTGCGGCCCCGAACACACCAAAGCCCAGTGTCACTGGCGGTCCCAAGACCATTCTCAAGCCAGGGGCACATGCGCAACCGGGTGGAAAGTCCAGTCTGGTGCTCAAGGGACAGCCCGAGAAGCCAACCCTAGTGTCCAAGCCAAGTGCCTCGGAGAAGAAGTCACCGTGGGCTACGCTACCTCCAGTCGAAAAGGCCTCGCCCATTCAGATCAACCCCCCTGCACAGCAAGCTCCACAGCGCTTCTCACAGCGAGAATCTTACGGCGGCTACGACCCCATGTCCCCGCTTCCCGCAAAGGAGATCGCCCCAGACGACTTCAACCGCACATGGCGTGACGACAATCGCGCCCGTCCAGAGTTGTTCAATTCGCAAAGCGGTCGTTATGAGCCGGTGAACGAGATGCGAAGAGGCTCTGTGCGCGACTCTGGCTTCCGCCAACAGCCCGCTGTTCTACAACGACCCTCACAAGACGGGCCAGCCGAACCCTCCGCAGCGTTCCAGCAGTCTAGATCAGCTGGCGATACCCCTAGCTGGGGAGGTGGCAGGAGGAGGAACTCGTCAAACGTCAGCGGTGGCAGGCGGATGTCATTCGATCGACGGCCACCAGACATGCCTACTGGGCCCATGGGCAATGATCGACGAGGCTCACATTCAGTCAACGGCGTTGACCCCTCAAGCTCAGGAGTATCTAGACAGCCATCCATCATCTCGCCTAACGTGGCACACGCGCATCCAGCATCACCTTACGGCTCTGTGGCTTCTTCGGGTGCTCACGATCAGCCTGTCCCAACTGCTGCGCCAGTGGCACCACCTGCACCACCCACAGAGGATCCTGTCGAAGCCCAGAAGAAACTGATGGCAGACAAGATTGAGCGTGCCCGCCTCAAGAAACAGCAAGAGCGCGAAGCCGATCAGAAGGAAGAGGCTGAGAGGAAGGAGCGACTGGCGAAGAGGCTAGCAGCCATGGGCCCTGCCAAAGTCAAGTCGCAAATGCCCGAAAAAGTGCCAGAGCAGTCGCCAAAGAAGGGCGTCGCTGCGCCTGCTTCTGTCCAATCCCCACCAAAGCCGCCTGTGCCCACGGCTGATGGAGAGATTGCCCAGTATGGCATGATGAAGGTTCACCACGCTCAGCCAGTCAAGAAAGCGTCTCAAGCCGATGACACCAAAGTCGCGACGGCCGTCAGTCCCTCACTCGCAAAAGCACAGACCGCAAATCAAACGAGGCAGCCGCCTCCACTAGCGCAACAGCCCACAAAGCCGTTTGACTCTTTCACCCGTGAGAGCGAAAACTCGAAACTGTCTGGCGAACAATTGAAAGGCGTCGCCCAATCGGAGGCAGCTGTTCCAGCGGGTCCGAGATCTCAGCAATCGCAAGCGAACTGGCAATCTGGTACACCACCACAGCCTCGACCTTGGACATCTCAAGTTTGGGGACCGCCGACAAAAGACCGCGCTCTTGGGAACGGAACTTTTGGTTCTGCCTACGATCGTAGCCAGCCTCGAGGAGCCCAACAGCAGCTTCCGGTGCAGCCTCAATTGGGCCCATCACCAGCCGCCACTCGTGCTCTCGCACCAACCCTTTCAAACTTGCAGCCTGCAAACGCACCTGCCGCTCAGATTCAGCACGCGCAGACCGGCCCAATGGCTGCGCAGATCGCTTCAATGCCGCGGCCCGGTCCAATTGCGCCACAGTCAGGCACTAAATGGGACAACTTCAGGACTCTCATTGATCAGAATGACCGTGAAACGATGGCGAAGGCGCAGCAGGACCGAGAGCGCGTCGGGGATGCCTTCCGACCTGAGATTCGCGAGACCTACAAGAATCAGCTCGGACAGTCTCACACTACCATGCACGAGAAGGTTGGTGGCAACAGAGGTCTGCCTAATGGCGTAGTGAAGGACGATGCGGTCAAATTGGCTCATGATTCTCCGTCTTCTCAGCCGACGCTGGGTCAAAGCACCCCTCTGCAGCAGGTAACCGGACCTCGTGCTTCACGTTTTTTCCCACGTTCGACTGAGCCAGCGTCGCAACCAGCTTTACACACATCGAACAAGGCCGACTCTCCACCTCCGCCTCCGGAGACTGAAAGCCATCCGGCCTTCGGCAGCAGAACTGGTCACCCACTTGTGAGGCTACCGAAGCCCTCGCCTGTTGTACGCCTTCCTCGAGCAGCTGCCGGAGGTTCCGTGCAAGCCGATGCTCCAGCAGTGACTATGCCACCACGCGGTACTCCTGGTCTCGGTGCGCGGCCTTTGGCCATGAACCCCGAGTGGCAGGCCAGGTTCAACAAGCTCTTGGAGAAGCCTGGTACATCCCCTGCTCAAGCCGCGCAAGCTGCTTCCAGTAGGTTGACAGCTGTGGTCATGCCCATTGGACCCGCGAAGATAGGCTCACTACCGATTGCGGCCGCCTCCAAGGCTGCCCTTGACGTCCGAGGAAACGCTGGATCAGCCACCGTGTCGTTGCCAAACTCGACTCACCGGCGGAAGTTTGCAAGCGATGGTGGCGATGGTGGCAGAGATGCGGTCACGCGCAAGGGAACCGAAGGACTGTTTGAGGACCGGGAATTCGGCTCGCTACCCATCGTGAAGCTGTCGAAGGCGACTCATCTGGCGGCCAATCAGCCTCCTGTCACGCCTGTCGATGACGACCAGCAGCTGCTTCGGTTCAAGAGGATGGAGAATCCATTCACGCAGCGTAGGCTCGAGGCATTCGACCACGAACGCACGGCACAGAAGATCGACGTTGTCATCCGCTTAAGCTGCATGTCCAAGGCCGTCGTCAAGACCGTACCACGAGGACGCCGCCCAATGAGGGTTGCAAACCAGTACAACAAGCCCAAGCGGAATAGCATGTCGAGCGGAGTGGTTGCTGGTGGACCGAAAGATCGCCCACGCAAGCCTTCTGGACAAGGTCAGAGCGACCGCCCGAACGGCCCGCCCCGCCCCTCTACCAATGCCTGGATGGCCAGCAAGAGTTCTACGCCAGGTTCCATCCCGGCACACCAGGCTGCTACTACTTGGGCTCGACGTGCGGCTGCCCCCGTTCATTGAGTGTTTACGCTATCTTCTATCCACCACGAATGGATAGACAGACTGGCCGACTCCGCCCCACCAGCAGCTCAACGATCTGTTGCAATGCTTTGTCGAGCATACACATAGAGATGCACATACAGGATTTCGACAGTCTCACGAACACGCATGCTCTCATGCGTGTCTCATCAACTCTTCTCTTCATTCACCAGCATACTTTGCGGCTTTGTACCACAACGATTCGGTGGCTTACATAGTCGGCACACTTTTTTCTTTTTTCCCCTCTTTTTCGTACTCTTTGCGAGCGATCAAAGTCCTTTCCTGTATCTCAATGTGTGTTGGTAACTGTTCTTCTACCTCTCACTACTGGGACGCGAGTGACGGACAACGGCGGCGGCGAGGGACATACGATATGGATGGCGTGGAATGCATTGTAGAGCGATAGAGGCTCTTGTACTGCTAATAATTGAACTGGAAACATGCACATGTTGTGTTTTGCTTGTGATGTCGCTCCGCTTTGGACCATGTGTCGCCCATTACGCCACGATTGCAAGTCTGATGTGGTTATGTTGGTTTGATTCGAATTGAAGCTCTCTCCCGCCTTTTCTTAATTACATAGATTTGTATAGTTTGTATGTGTCAAATACACCGTCAAGTCATGAGCCGCCTCTACTTCCGGCCAACTTTCTCCTTTCCTTTCTGCTGTACGTCCTCCTCCCTTCTTCATCACGCATGATTGGAGATGCGTGTCATGCAAAGACTCAAATGCAGACTCCACGGAAATGCACCAAAAGATGAATAAGCAAACGCCCCTCGCTCCATAAACAACGGCTCAAGGCCAAGACGAGATTCTTCCCAAGAGTAAACGCCGATAGTTTTGTAAGTGCCGCTAAAACCAGCAGAGGAGATAATAGGGAAACCAGGGTATCATGCAGGCGGACAGTATGAAATAAGGAAATATGTACATGCGACCAAAGCACCCGGGCTATAAGGTCGAGGGCGAGCGTTTCCGCGGCTGCCAGTATTGGGTGCCGGAGCTGATGGAGTGTTTCTTGTCGCGCAGCTGGAGCATGGGTTGGGGAGGCTGGCTCTTTGCGGAGCGGATGGCGGACATGGCGAGGGTGATGAGGGTGAGGATCTCGGCGGATGCGGCGCCGATGGCAGTGTAGAGAGCAACGCCCTGGAGGAGTGTTAGTTGGCTGCAGGCACAGAGCTTTCCATAGCTACATCGCTAGACTTGCCTGCTCCTCGCACACAGCGCGGTACTGGTAGCGGCCGTTGCTCAACAGATTCTTGTTCGTGCAGGCATATCTCCCCAGGCTAGCCTTACTGGCCTTGTTGAGTAGGTGGAAGACGACAATGGCGGTGATCCAGAGTATGACGCCGAAGCTGCCGGCGATGATGCGGTAGGCGTCGCGCGAGCGGATGGGGCGGCGGAACGAGCGCTTGAGCGAGAGAGACAGGATAGCGACCGAGGCCAGGAAGTTGGCGGCGGCGATGGCGAGGAGCACAATGGTGGGCGCGAGGTTGGTGTGGGCGGGCCATATCATGGGGAGCTCGCCGTGGCGGAGGTCGAGGTATCGGTTGCCGCGCTTGATCTCGAGCGTGTGGACCAGCATGCAGATGATGGCGCCGCTGAGGACGATGATGAGGAGCCTCAGAAAACTGCGGACGCGGCTCAGTGTTGGCGTCATGGAGCCGTAGCCTGCTTTCGTCGAGGATACGGGTCGCGATGCATTCGGTGTAATGAGCGTTGTGCACGAGGAGCTGGTCAAAGGCATAATCTGGCCCAACTTTGAAGCCCAAGGCGTGCTGTGCGAACGTGACGTGGGTGTCGCGAGCCCAGAGGCAGGAGCGTGTCTGTGAAGGAGGGAAGGGAAGGAACGAGGACGGGAACTGCTGCTGTTCTTCGCAAGGAGGCTGAGCTTGGGCCGCGCCCCAGCCTACGAAGTACTTCTTATGTACATCGCATCTTCAGTGGACAGAACTACAACGTCGCATGTCACGCACCGACTATTCTTTCTACACATCTGCACACTGCGCCTCTCCCGCTGCCTACGCATTACCTACTGCTCAAGTCTTGTCATGAGACGCAGTGTCTTCGTTCCCTGCAAGGCTGGGGGGACTTCAACATGCAGAACTGGAAAGAGCACCCCGAGATACCGCATCTAGCGTCCCCCCACCCGCGATTGGCCAGACGTTTCGAATCACACCTGTATACACATAAACAGAACAGACGCACGTCAGCCTCCTCGCAGACACACAAGCAACCGTTTTGTTACGCAAAGAAAAGGAGCCGCACAACATTTGATAGTGCCCGCCAACTATGCTCCCAACAACACGCGACGGCTGCGACGCGCGTCCGCTGCGAATTAGGCCAGCGCTAAGAGAACTCCGTGCCACAGCAGGGATGTTGCGGCCCGCCGTGGTGGTGCTCGCATGCTCACCGAACTCTGAAACTGAGGCTGAGCTTCAACCTCGAAACGAAGCTGATGTTGGAACAGATATGTATAGACAAATATTATTTTCGACATGTCACTTTCAATGATTTCTTACAACTCTAATTTTACTTCCTCACATCCATCAAACATACCGTCATGCAGTGGCGATGCATCCACCGCATCCCTCTTCTCCTGTTCCCACGCAACCTTCTCCTCCGCCGCTTGCATCACCGCGTCCAGCATCGCAGCCGTCTCCTGCACGAGCTCCTTGACCTCACCCACATGACCCTCGATCGACCTCATCGTATTCTCTTCCACGCATTGTCGCCAGCACAAGCACAGCCCCATCATAATCGCGCCACGATGAGCCGGTATCCTCGGCCAAGTATTCAGCATCAGCACCCGCAAAGCCTTCAACGTGGACATGGTAAGCGCCTTGTGCGTGACAATGAACGGCTCCTGTAGAATCGCGGAGAGCAGCGGTACGATGTGGGGCAGGTGCTTGACTGAATCGATGCCCATGTGCCCTAGTATAACTTGCAGCTGCGTTACAATGACGTTTGCTAGCTCGGGGTAGGTAGAGGGCGTGGGGAGGTGAGTGAGGGGTGAAAGGACGCCTTCTCGCAGCATTTTGTCGAAGAGTTGTTCCCGAGTAACGCCTTGCACGGCGTTTTCAGGAAGGAGAACCGTTAGGGCTGTGAGGGCCGAGAATAGTTCCATGAATAGAGGGACTGCTTCCGGTTCGGGCGTCAGGGTGGGTATGTATGTGAAGAGTGGGAATAGCGAGTCTGCAAAGACATTCTGGTATCCGGTACGACGCAGGAATTCGGAGGGGCTTTGCTTTCTTTTTGTTTTCTGTGTGGCTATGTCGGTGGACGTTGACTGACGCAGGCTCCCCAAAAGTAAGGCTAGGTAGTGGCATCCTTTCGCTTTCCACCCCGCATCCATGTCATCTATTATCTTCAAGATCGGAGGAACCACCAAGTGCCACCGTGCTTCAATCTCCTTCGGGCTCAAGCTCTGGATAGACCATGCGAGGAGATGGAATATGTACTGTGCTCCTGGGTCCCTCCACGGCGCCGGCTGACGCGAAGCTTCGAGTGGATCGGCGGCGGCTTTATTCTGCGGGAAGAAAGGTGGAATGGTAAGCTGGAGGAAGTGCGACGCGAGGCGGGAGGGTAGCTCACTGTCAGTTTGCTTGTTTCGAGACGCCTTCACTGCCTCGATGGCAGCGGCTGCGTCTGTAGAGTCTGGGTTGCGGAGTTGCCACGCCATCACTACGTCGAGGGCGTCTTTCATCCATGGGCCGGGTTTGGTGCCCAGGGCTTTGGCGAGGTCTGTACCTTTCAGGAGCGATTTGAAAGTGTCGACATCGAGGATCTCGAGCTTGGCGAGGTGTTGGAGGAAGCTTGTGTATGCCTTGAGTAGCTCTGCGAGTAGTCGTTAAGAAATAGTGCTTGAGAATGTGTGAATGGGTACTGACCTGCGCACGAGACACGTCCGAGCACGACCTCGTACATCAGGTTGAAGAACACCTGCGACCTCCATGTCGATCCCCAGCGTCGCAGGGCCATACCCAATGTGTCGCGGCGGGTAGGATCATCGGTGGTGTTGATGGTATCGGGCCGTCGAAGGCCTCTAGCACAGTGTGCTATCGTGGTGCGGATGTCCTCACCGTTGCTCAGAGAGAATGCGATGACATCGGAGACTTTGTTTGGAGCTTTGAAGCCCTCGCGAGCAACAAGATATGCGGGGAAGAAAGGTCGCTGTAGAGGTTTGGGGTGCGGTACCGTTGGTGCATCAGCCCACGGCATGGCTGTAGCACATATCCAAGCGAGGTACTTGTCATCCGCATCGCGAAATAGAGTGTTGACAAGAAGGTTCGAAACATCCTCCTTTCCACTAAGCACAGATTGTGCAAAGTCATAGGCTGGCTCGAACAACTCCGTGTCTGGATCAGACGGGAGTGTCCTGGTTGGGTCGGTGAAGACGGTTCTGTATAGCCCAAAGCGGTTGATGAACTCCAGAGCCATCCGTGGCCGTGGCCCCTTGAGCATTTTTTCTAGCTCGATGCCGACTCGCTCTCGACTGATCTTGATCTTCAAAACTTCCTGAATCTCTGGATCGGCCATGGCCTGTGCCGTTTCTGGTTCAATGACATAGTCTAAGCGGCTGGCAAATCGTATCAGTCGGAGAATGCGGAGTGGGTCGTCCTTGAAGGTCTGAGTGGGCTCGAGAGGAGTGCGCATGATCTTCTTTGCCATGTCGTCGAATCCCAGGTGTGTGAAATCTTCCACTTCGCAAGTGTGGAGATTGTAAAACATGGCATTGACTGTAGCGTCTCGCCGCATCGCATCTTCTTCTGCGGTACCGAACTCCATCTGTGGATTGCGCGATACCTCGTTGTACGTCTCTTTCCGCAGGTTGACAAGGTCGAGGTCAATGCCCATGATCCGCGTAGTCGCGGTCTCGAGGTTCTTTGACTTCTCTGGATTTGCCTCAATCTTGTGGAGCCCTGGGGCGATTTTCCTGCTCTTGTCTTTCGCGCTTGACTTGTCGTCTTTGTCGATGAGACCATGCTTCTCAGCGTTCCCTGGAATGCGCAGGTACTCGTGCATCTTGAGGCCAAAGTGCTCGCCAGTCATCTTGTTGATGGCCACATCGATGTCGTGACTGCCCACTTCGAGCAGCTTGTCGCGCACCCATCCTCCGGTCCACCGAAGGATGACCTTCTCTTTTGCCAGTGCATCCGACACCTCTACGGCTGTGATGTTTTCCTTGGCAGGCAAATTGTCAATGTAGGTGGCTACATCAAGGAGGAGTTGCCGTAACTTGGACTCGACTTCAGTCAGCTCAAGTTGAACATTTGTGCCTGCTTTTGAAGCCATGGTGCCGTACGGCTGTATGATTCGCTGCGATGGTATGCCAATCTTGGGGCGTTTCGCAGACTGTCCAGGGTCAGGTTGAGAGCTGCGTTTTGGCATGTGTCGGCGGTAGTGAGAGACGAAGAAGGCCTTTGTTGTTTGCGGTAGGGTTGGTGAGGTCGAGTCACGTTTGTGGAGCCGAGAAAATGTTCGCGGTGAACAGATGCGGGTGATGCGAAGTAAATGCATTCATGTGAGCCAAGGAATATTACATGTACCTGAGGAGCCTATGAAAGGGACTTGTCCCGGAACGAGTGACGGTGACAAGTGAAAGACGTGACTCTTGACATGTGTGGTGGGATGTGCTGTGCATACGGAGACGGCATTCCGTCCAATCAGAGGGCTCAGCGGCCGCAACGGGAGCGACCACCGTCACTCAGCATCGACAACCCGGCAAGCCTGCAAACACTCGCGCACGCTCGCCCCGGCCGTAAAAACGTTCGTACCAGACTCCGACTCCGACTCCGACTCGACTCAGCATACATGCCGGCGTCCTCCAGAAGCCTGCGCCAGTCCACAGCCCCGCGGGCGCATCGCCCTAGCCTCTCATGACGCCGCCGCAGGATGCCACGCCAAAAACCCCAAAGTACCCGGCCGACGTGGAGGCCTCGATGATTCTGCCCAAGCAGCGCGGGTCGCCGGCCTCGTCGCTGGCCTCGCTGCCCTTCCGGCGTTCCAACCCCAGCCTGTCCAAGCTGTTCGAGTCCACCACCAGCACATCGCCCTCGAGGCCCGGCTCCGGCGCGGCCACACCAACGGCGTCTGCGGGACCCGGCTCTGTCTTCTCTCCAGGGCCGAGACTGGGTGGCGCCACCGGCACAGGCACAGGCACAGGGACGCCCAGCAGCTTGCCCGCGGGCGTCTCGGACGAGCATAGGACGCTCATACAGAGGGCCTTTGTGCCCCACGTCGCGGTCCTGGCAGATGCGCAGACAGAGGAGCTGGTGCGCGGGAAGGGCATAGAAGGCGGGCTGCTACAGCTCCTGCGGCCGTTTGCCGAGTCGGTGCCGGGGAAGGTCACTATACGGGACAGCATTGGCGCAAGCAAGAGCTGGGAGGACTTCGGCGTGCGCTTCATAGCAGTCGAAGATGCCTACCCGGACGTGCGCGTGGACAGGCCACGACGGACGGGCGGAGACGTAGCGCAAATCGAAGAGGTGGTAGACCGACATCTGCAGTACTCCGAGTTCAGCCGCCAAGACCCAGTGTCAGACTACTTGAACAAGGGGGATCTGGCGCCGCAGGCCGAGAGCACATCGTCGCCGTTCCACACTCTGTACTTGCGGCGACTGCTGTCTGGGCTGCCTGTAGTACCCCACGAGACCTTCTCACACCCAGTCGCCGGCATCATAGCCATCAGCTCGCGGAACCCGCACCCAATAGAAGAGCTACGGCGGCTGTACAATCGACAACATGATGGTGATTTGCGGTTCCCACAATGGGTAGAAAACGACTTCCTACGATACTATGTCTTGATACACGACGAGGAGACGGGTGATATTGCCAAGTCGAATCAGACCTTTGACTCCATGAAACGACACTTCGGCCTGCACTGCCATCTGCTACGGCTGAAGAGCTATCCCACGATACCGTCCGATGACGACAGTGTGCGCGTTCCAACTTGCGAGTGGCTGTCTGCGTCTGAGGAGTTAGCAGAGATACAGAAGCGAGGTATGTACATCAGCGTTCGTGCCATGCCAGCACTGACTTCGCCGTGCAGAGAATGCAGACGACATCACCGATCCCACGCCATACCTCCCCGACTCCGACGTCAGCAGTCTACGCACCTTCATCCGCGAACTAGTAACCCAGTCCATCATCCCCAACATGGAGCGCAGTGTCGCTACATGGAACGAGCAAATCCTGTCACGGCGACGTGGCATCTCAGGTCGCTTCATGTCGCTTAGCAAGCGGTGGACGCCTTTTGGCAGCTCGCGAACTACTTCTTCCTCATCGACTAACCCATCAAATTCAAACTATGACAGCCTACAAGGCTTCTACCGCCCGGACTCACCAGAAGCAATCATGAGGCGATTAGCTGACTACTGCTTCATGCTCCGAGACTGGAAATTAGCCTTGAGTACCTACGATATCCTACGAACAGACTTCCAGAACGACAAGGCCTGGCGACACTACGCTGGCGCCGCAGAAATGGCAGCCCTCTCCGCCCTCATGGCGCCTACACCACTTTCTGCGAAATCCCGCTCTGAGAATATCGACGCATGGATCGAAGCAGCCTCCTACTCATACACGGACCGCCAGCGCAGCGCGGCGCCATACTACGCACTACGCACACTAGCCCTCTCCTTCGAGCTCCTCCGTCTCCGCGGCTCGTCTGCCGCAGACGACGCCGCGCGCTGGGCAACACGAATCCTCGAAACTGGCCTCGTTGGCACGATAGGCACCGCGCTCGTCACAGAGCGCATATCAGCCTGCTACTCGATCCGCACCGGCGCCGGGACGTACAAGCTCGGTAGTCGAAAACGAAAAGCCGCGTTATGGGCCGTCCTCGCCGCAGAGCACTGGTGGCGTCTCGAGAAGTCGCTGCAGGCGGAGAAGTGCCTCGATACCGCGCTGCGGCTGTACGACGTGCACGTTGAGAGTCAGAGCGGCGGCAAGGACAACGTCAAGTTGCCGTTCGCCGATATGCAGCACTTTGTGGACGAGCTGAGGCAGCAAATACTGAGCTTGAGGCTTGCGAATCAGGGATACAGTGGCGAGGATGGGGGCGAAGGCGACGATGTGCAAAGTCCAGAGGTAGAGGAGGCGACAGAGACCTTAGATACGAGTCCGCGGTTACATAGGAAGAGCCTTACAGGCGCGGCGGCGCTTTTAATAGACGGTGGACCGCTGAGTCCGGCGCTGGAGCGCGGGCAGGAGCAGATAGATCCGAAGACCGAGGGCTTCGAGTAATCGACGTCGGCGTACGTGGTTAGTCTTGGCTTTTGCATGGCATTGGCGTTGTCATTCTGTTAGTACTGGATACTAGGTGCTTGAGGAGCAGATGATGGGTGCCTATAAATCTAGATTGTCGTGCTTGCATCAGTCAGTGCTAGCGTTGCGGAACTACACTGTCTTACTGTAGTATCGCTAACCGACAAGTACAGTCAAGTATACACAATACCACAAGCAGCACGCACACATCGAGTCAGGTGCGTCGGAACAACTGTCATTGTGAGGTAGGTAACATTAATATGCTCAAGAGATCAGGACTTCAATCGTCCAGCCAAAATAAACGCCAAAGCCATGCTCAAGACGTAGGCCCAAGCACTTTGGCACCCGTCATCCTGCTGGCAAATGCAACAATGTTTCCGAGCCATGCTTGTATGCTATGCAAATCATGATCAAGACAAGAACACGCACCTGGGCTATGCAGGGTAATGAAATGGGGTATCGTCATCTCGACTGTGTCCTATGGTCATCCAACGTTTTCCGCTGTGGTGCTCATGTACCACTTACGTCGCCACAGGGTCAGCCTGGATGGGCGGCGGGGCAGAGGTCCGTGTTGGAGAGGAGCTTCGAGATGGAACCGGTGAGTCGGAGCCATCTGTGGTGCGGAGACCGCGGAGCTTGATTGTCAGCTTCTGAGGGCGGACGTTATGTTCCAGGTGAGGAATGTCGACGTGTGATTGTTGTGAAGTCATGGGGTCGTTGGATTCGTCTGACGAGCTTTCGGTGCCCTCTGGTGTGGAGTCAGAGTCAAAAAGTGGTAGTGGTGAGCGTCGCTTGCGAGCTCGGCGATGTTGATCATCATCGTCGCCCTCTACACTAGGGCTGGGGCGCTTCTTGGAAATCATCTCTGGTATAATATGGACGTCAGGCTTGCCGGTGTGTGGTCCTTCACGGCTGCGGACGGAAGAGTAGTGCTCCCATGTCTAAGGCCTCGTTAGTCTAGTTGGACATTACAGATTCCGTTCACTTACGTGGTATGCAATGTGCAGTGTCTGCCGGTCGTCCACAGCAGTAAAATCGTCACTTGGGGCATAGTATATGCGGGGCGAGAACAGGTACGTATAGTCTGCCTGCCAGAGACGAACATGCACATTGAGGGCGGATGCGAACGCAGAGACCTCCATGTTGTCGGCCCACTCGCCGGGCTGGCCCATCTTTTCGACGTGTTCTTCAAACTGCTGCTGGAGCTGTTCCTCTGTATAGTATGTCGTGTCGATGCGCACTGGTAAAGCGGCGGTAGTCTTTCGTTTGGGATTTCTCCGCACGGTGTTCACAGCCATGTATTGGCGGTAGAAGTCTGCATTGTCGCGCATGTGTTCTATAGTGGCTGTTCGGAGTACTTCATGCATCTCTTGGTGACCATATAGCTGGTCAGACAGGGCGTTGAATAAACAGTTGCCTTGCAGAAAGTCAGCCTTAGTCAAAGACAGTTGGAGTGTTGGGCTCACCATCGCCTCTAATTTCGCTTGCGTACAGGGCATTGGCGTCAAGAACGGGGAACTCAGGTGAGTCCGCTCGCGATTTCCGAGGCGCCATCTGGCCAGCTGTTGCAAGCACGAGACAAGGGAAAGGCGGTGTACTAAGGGGAGGAGAGGTAGAGGTAAAATGACGTGATCATTGGGGAGAAAGCAGAGAGCTATACGGTGGATAGAAGTTTGCACGAGGGAAGTGAGGTGCCCAGCCACCTCGCGGTGGTGACGGTTGGCGGTGAATCCGTGAAAGTGAATGAATCTTGGTGACGCGAGGTTTCCGCAACGCCAAGAACAGCTGCTGCCCGGCACTGAACCACGACTTTCAGCTTTGGAACTTGTACATGTCAGAACCAGTCTGTGGGCTCCTGTAGCTGTAATAGACAGCGTGAAATGCGCAAAGAAAAATCTTGACGAACCTTGGAGCAAATAGGTGATGTCACGGTTCGCAGAGCTCCCTAGTCCCTTCAACCTGCCGAAAGGCAGCCCGGGTTCTGGCGAAGGAAAAATCAGGCGCGAAAAGTTTCAGGTGGGGTTGCTTATATTCTGGAGATGTTGCAGATCGCAAAAGGTGAGCAGAGACTGGTGTGTCCGAGGCAGCCACGGCGCATGGCAGTGCAGGTAAACAAAGGCAGGTGCAAGTGTTGCTCACGCGTTTCGTCTCGTGTGTGCCTGCCTTCAGTGCGGCGTTAGGCCAATTAGCGAGTTGGGGACGTTGACCCCACCAGCAGACCGTCTTTTGCTCGTGATGCCACGAAACATCATCCGCATTGTTGGTAACCTAACGTAGCTCTAAAATGGCGGTCACAAGTAACGTAGTCGTTGTTGGGTAAGCGAGCCCGTCAATCATCTCGTTCTCTCAGATGCCTTTTCTTTCAAAATCCATGCTCACACGAACTAATCTTTCCGCAGCGCCGGAGTCCTTGGGTTGTCGACCGCACTCGTGCTATCGAAGCATGAATGTCTAACAGTGACCGTGATAGCACGGCACATGCCTGGTGACTTCGACATAGAGTATGCATCACCATGGGCCGGAGCAAACTACTGGCCTGTGGGCAAACCGGGATCTCATTTGCAGAGGTTAGAGCGAGCGACATGGCCAGAGCTGGCTAGAATCTGTCGTGAAGTGCCTGAAGCTGGCGTCCACTTTCAAGAATCAAGAGTCTATGGTAGATTTAAAGACGCTGGTTCCGCGACAGGCCAGTGGTTTGAGGAGCTGTGAGCAGAATTACATGTGTGATATGCTTGTGAGACATACACTGACCTTGTACATCAACCCCATAGGTGCAAAGAGGATGCTTGGTTTAAGGATGTTGCTCCCAACGTAAGTCTACTTGCTCTCTTTTACAATTCTCTAGTTGGCTATACACTAGTCATGTTCAGGTCTACGACTTGTCCTACGAAAGCAGAGTGCGCAAAAGTCCCTCCTCCCTACGTGTAACCTCCCGCACATTCTGGAGCAAGTATGTATCTAACATGGTCGTAGTTCAGAGTGCTACCCAAAGCAGACCTTCCTCCTGATTGTGACACCGGCACATCTTTCACTTCAGTCTGTATCAACACAGCCATGTACTTACCATGGCTAGTCGGGCAATGCGTCAAGAACGGTGTGTCCATCAAGAGAGGCGTTCTTTCGCACATCTCCGAAGCTGCCGGTCTACACTCTACCGGCCGAGCGGATGTTGTGGTGAATTGCACTGGACTCATGGCTTCCAAGCTAGGTGGTGTCATGGACAACAACGTATATCCCGGGCGTGGCCAAATCGTGCTCGTTCGTAACGAACCAGGTGTCATGACGACAACGTCTGGTACGGATGATGGAGACGAGGAAGCCACATACATCATGCAACGTGCTGTCGGAGGCGGCACAGTTCTCGGAGGCTGCCTCCAGCACGGATCATGGGAGTCACAGCCCGATCCAAACCTCGCGCAGCGCATAATGCAGCGTTCCATCGAGCTTTGCCCGGCTCTGGCACCGAAGACTGGTAAAGTCAATGAGCTGAGTATTATCAGGCATGGAGTGGGACTACGGCCGATGAGAAATGGCGGCCCAAGAGTAGAGAAGGAGAAGATTGAGGGGAAATGGGTGGTGCACAACTATGGACACGCCGGATACGGGTATCAGAGTGGTTGGGGTAGTGCATGGGAAGCTGAGAAGCTGGTGCTGGAAATATTTCAGAAGTCAGGTAATCCTACTTCAAAGCTATAGCGCGCATGAAACGCTGCAAAACGTACTACCCAATAATTGCAATTCCGGCTCATGATCCAGCAACGATAGTGTATCTTTGGCTGCACTGGTCGTCGTATCTCGTACAAGGAGAAGCCACCACCCACACGTTGACGTCAAGCTGCAGTTTTATTCCATTTACAAACGCGTCCTTGAACAAAAACCTCCACCTTCAGGTCTGGAGTGCAAGCTGCTTTCTTTATACACTTCGAGTCACTTCTAGAGCACAACGCTCTATTAACGAGTGAGTAGAAATGACGGACACTACACGACCAGAAAGCATTTCAGATGGTTGTCTTTGTGGCGCGATTTGCTTTACAATCGCATTCCCCAATGAGTCCGACTGGCCTCCCCTCAGCGTAAGAGGCAGTCTGCTGTAAGAGAATGTTTTCGCCGGGGCTTGGAGAAGAAAGACCTGCGAGCGACTTACTCGAAGTGGGATGTGGAGGAAGTCGTCGCGCACCTAAGGAATCTACTCGCAAGGCGGAGGGGTGGTAAGGATCTGGAGGGTATTAAAGAGCAATGGATATCCTTCATGACAAGCGAGTTTGTCCCAGTCGTTGTGACCTGGGTGAAGATGCATAAGGTAGCCCTCCTTCCTACGAATCCAGATCAACTGTTAAAGGTCCTGGGGCAGTCGGCGTGGATATATGGTCCAGAGCGCAAAAGCACCGACTTCAACGGCTACTTCTAACTCTAGTATTTGAAGATCGTTGTTAATATCCCTAGTTAGTATTCCTAACATAATTGTACTGCAGGATCGTGCTAATCGTAGTAGATGGTATTACGACGATCAAGGTTATTGACATCATCATTGAGAAGATCGTTATCACTCCACTCGACGTTAACAAGGAGAAGATTAGCCTCGCTAAACTACAAGACAAGCTACAGACAGTGGCTAAGTCGCTATATACTCCCGCAGCACACTCGCTGCTTTACACATTATGACTTACCTGGCAAGGGCCTACTGATTAGGGACAACTTAGATCTGCAGGACGCGCTTGTGACTAGTCGCAGCAAGATGGAGGACTGTGTTAAGGTTGTTGTAGTAGCTAAGGAGAATGCAGAGGTAAATTCGTGTGGATTTCAGGCGGTTTACATTAACTTAGCTAACAATATGCAGAAATACCTGCTGCTTGGTGGACCGATTGATGCGAAGGAGGACAAGTTGTCTGGGTCGCAGATCCATTCAAGTTCGCTCAAAAGGAAGAAGAAGAAGAAGAGGCAGAAGAGCAAGACAGGGCCGATGGATGGCGAGGAGGCATATAACACAGCTGTGTACCTGCCATGGTCAGTTGGCCAATGCGTCAAGAAACGACGGTGTTGCGAGTAAGAGAATCCAGGCGTGACAAATGGATTTGCGGGGAAGAAGTGATCGACAGAGAGGGAGGGCGGGAAGAGTTTTGAGAGAAAGGTTGTAGAGTTGAAGAAGTGAGAAGTCAAAGACAGTTGAACTTCAGGTATCGTGTCCGACTACGAGGGTGCTCGTACTTATAGTGTCAACCTTCAGGACTCACTGCACGGCAGAATATGTGACTGGAAGGTTACGAACGCTTCCTTACTCCACGGGGAATTGAATGACCCCGAGCATCTCATGGTTTTTTCCCACTTTCATGAGTCCTAAGTGGATTCAGAGTCACATGGGAAAACTGTTCGGCTGGGTAGGGGGTCATAGTCCGGTACACATGTGAGTCGGGACAGAGATACTCGCATCTAAGTAGCGGTCCCGCACACAAAGCCATGCACGGGTATTAGGCGGTGAGCAATGCACCGAATGTCATTTGCTCTGTTGGAAGAATTCCCCAAGTTGCGGGGGAACAATGTGTACGGAGAAGTTCAACAGCCTAGCCATATCGAGCCTAGACCAACCGATCTCGCTGCGGCTTTCATCATCGCTGCGACGCAGAATTTTGGTCGCTGGGCTCGTTGACTCACCAAGCAAATACTTCAAATACCTCCTCGAACCCGCCAACCTTGTTCTTCCGCATCCTCACCCTCACACTGAATTGTAGCCATCATGTGTACCTCATGCGAAGCAGCAGAACCCACCAACAGTCATGCCAATGGCACTACAAATGGCACCTCCACGAACGGCACGAACGGCACTACCAATGGCAACCATGAGGGCTTCACAGCCATCCCCGTCAAACCTGCCCCGCGCCCAACTGCAAAGGCAGGGCCGTACGCTGCCGTGGGCGACTTTCTCTCGAATGTGGGCAACTTCAAGATCATCGGTACGTCATTTCGCACAAAGCTGTCTATCCTCAAACATCTCGTCCAAGGCGTAGTGAACACGCGGAAAGATCGTGAGGATAGACAGGCTGCTGGATCTGGGTCACGAATCGCTGCAACAGCCACCGAGCGCGTTCGGAGGGGCGCGCAACGGGCCTCGTATTGCAGGTGCTATGACGCAGATCGCAAAGGATATGGCTTACGTTCATCACAGAAAGCACTCTACGGGAAGGCGAGCAGTTTGCCAACGCCTATTTCGACCTGGAAGCCAAGATCAAGATCGCACGCGCCCTCGACGAGTTTGGTGTTGACTGTATGTCTGCCCCGCGGCACCTCGGCTGCAAAGTGCCTAGACTAATTGCTCCCCAGACATCGAATTGACCAGCCCCGCTGCTTCGGAGCAATCAAGACTGGACTGTGAGGCTATCTGCAAGCTTGGAGTAAGTGCACTGTCCCTTATCGCACTCGCTGTCACTAATTCGTGACTAGTTGAGGGCGAAGATCCTCACCCACGTACGATGCCATCTTGGAGACGCCAAGATCGCTGTCGAAACCGGCGTTGATGGTCTCGACGTCGTCATCGGAACCTCCAGTCACCTCCGTGAACACAGCCATGGCAAGGACATGGAGTACATCAAGAACACCGCGATCGAGGTCATAGAGTTCGTCAAGAGCAAGGGCAAGGAGATCCGGTTCAGCTCAGAGGACTCGTTCAGGTCGGACCTTGTCGATCTGCTTTCGCTTTACGCAGCTGTGGATAAGGTCGGTGTCGACCGTGTGGGTATTGCCGACACAGTTGGCTGTGCGAGTCCCCGCCAGGTTTACGACCTCGTGAGGACTCTGCGTGGCGTGGTCTCGTGTGATATCGAGACTCATTTCCATAACGACTCTGGATGTGCCATTGCCAACGCTTTCTGCGCGCTGGAAGCTGGTGCCACCCACGTGGATACGTCAGTTCTCGGAATTGGCGAACGCAACGGTATCACGCCTCTTGGAGGACTCATGGCCCGCATGATCGTTGCGGACCGGGACTATGTTCTCTCCAGATACAACATCAAGAAGCTCAAGGAGGTAGAGGACCTCGTTGCCGACCTAGTTGAGGTCAACGTGCCATTCAACAACTACATCACCGGATTCTGCGCATTCACCCACAAGGCAGGCATTCACGCCAAGGCCATCCTCAACAATCCATCTACATACGAGATCATCGACCCCAAGGACTTCGGCATGTCCCGATATGTTCACTTTGCGAGCAGGCTCACTGGCTGGAATGCCATCAAGAGCCGTGCAGAGCAGCTTGATATCAAGATGTCTGATGCACAGTACAAGGAGTGCACGGCCAAGATCAAGGCCATTGCCGACGTTCGCAAGATTGCGCTGGACGATACAGACTCTATTATCCGCACGTACTACCACAATCTCCACAGCGAGCAGGAGAAGCCCCTGCTGCCGGGCTTGACACCGGAGGAAGCGAAGAAGTTTGCTGAGGTCGAGAAGGGTTTAGGCGGCCTCAAGGAGCAGCGGGAACTGGAGACCGCGGCGAACGCAGGAGCTGCCTGATGCGGAGAGTAACGAAGTATGGGATTTGGCGTTTATGCTCGTATCTGGGACGAGGGGGGTGCGTGTTCCAGCATTCTTCCGGTCACGGAAAAGTCTTGTTTTGATACCTGGGGTCGACGAAGTGTCGTCGTGTACATAGAGTAACGCAAATGAATGACGACCATAATATGTTCTCCATGATAAGTGGTTTGATAGCTCACGGCATGTTGATTGACATTGTTGCTCACCTGGGCAGGGTCCATGCAGGGATCCGCGGGTCCCTCTGTTCGATTATTTAGTGCCGCCACCCCAACAAGGCCAACCAGAAGTTACTCGACACGCGAGCACTTACACGTCCTCTTCAATTCCTCTGGGGCAGTATCACCACTATGAGCTCTACTTCCACCGTCACTGAGGCGCCTACTCTCCTTACGGTGACCCAGCAGCCAGAGATCACTGCGGACAATGTGCTGCGACTCTTTCCAGAGGTCAACACAGACCTCATTGGCGGGTCGCACAACTCGGCCACCGCCGACCACGCGCTGGACGGATACGACGAGGAGCAGATTCGGCTGATGGACGAGGTCTGCATCGTGCTGGACAACAATGACATTCCCATTGGCAGCGCGACCAAGAAGCTGTGTATGTGCTTCGAAGCTCAAGAGTGACGTTGTACTGACCTGTCAAAGGCCACCTCATGGAGAACATTGACCGAGGACTCCTCCACCGCGCCTTTTCTGTCTTCCTATTCAACTCGCAGAACCAACTCCTACTCCAACAACGCGCGACCGAGAAGATCACATTCCCAGACATGTGGACCAACACCTGCTGTTCGCATCCTCTGGGCATACCTGGCGAGACTGGCGTTGGGCTAGATGCGTCGGTACAAGGAGTTCGGCGAGCGGCGGTGCGCAAGCTGGACCATGAGCTTGGGATTCCGTCCGCTCAGGTGCCCATTGACGACTTCAAGTTCCTGACCCGGATACACTACAAGTCGCCGAGTGACGGCAAGTGGGGCGAGCATGAGAGTATGTATGCCTGGGGCGCGACCCAAACTCGACTTTGCAATATATTCTCCTTGCGGACTATTGCTAACACCTGTCAGTCGACTACATCCTGTTTATCAAGGCCGACGTAGACCTCAACACCAATCCCAATGAAGTGCGCGACTCCCGATTCGTCTCGCAGGAGGACTTGAAGACCATGTTTAAGGACCCGTCGCTCAAGTTCACACCGTGGTTCAAGCTCATTTGCGAGAGCATGTTGTACGAGTGGTGGGACCATCTTGACTCCGGCCTCGAAAATTACCTCGGAGAAACAGAAATTCGGCGGATGTAAGCTCGATAGGACATGTCTTTTGAGGTGTCAGAGAGACATCAGCGAATTTGCTCATTGTCTCACCATACGCACCTACACTGGAGGAGGCTGTCTTCCTGACCTAGCCGTTCCATGTCCAACATAAAGTGAGGCAGCCTATGCGGGCTCAAACTGAATCTTAGCAAGCTAAAGCGCTCTCCACAAGATTCCCCTCACGTTCATATCGTAATGTACCCCTATCAGCTCTGGCATCAAAACTAGGGCCGAAAACTTGTTCTGGGACCTGCTCAAAGCGTATAAAGCGCCGTGGTCAAGAACTGCCCGTTTGCTTACGACCTGCGTCTAATATGAGGCTTTTGACACTCTTATAACCTCAAGTATTGGTATCACCAAACCCGCATACTTATGTACATGGTCCCTTCTTATCACGCCTTTATTCTTACCGCTAGTCGCCCGACCATTGATACTTTGAGTATGAGCCATGCTTGATACACAGAGTATGTGATCGTCCCTTCAACCAGCATTTGAGAGCGCTTCAGATCAGTAAAGTACAATACTCGCCGGACACGACTCTCCTCGACGTTGATAGGCCGGGAAGCACGAACCTTTGCGCTTACTTCTTGCAGAAAGTCCAGCCGACCTTTCGTTCATCAACCCCACACTCTGTCACCTAACGTCAGCGCAACCGACAGCTACTAAGACGGACAGCCACATGACTACAGATGACAGCAGGCCCAACGGCCAAATGTTTTCGGATCCTCAAACGAGGTGTGACAATAGTACAGCAGTACAACTAGGGACACTGAGCCGCAGTAGACTGGGCATGAAGCTCATGTCAGTCGGACGATTGGTGAGAGTAGGAATCCAGCTGGCTGAGCTAATGGTACAGATCGCGCTGCAACACTGCAACACGGACTCCACCTCTACCCGAAGTTTGCGTGGATCCACATGGATAGGGGGGAAGTATATCAAGCTTTGGTTTTCCTCCCTTTCGAATGTATCTCCTCTTATCTTACCTGGCACCTCACACGTCACTCTGCTTGCACCAACCGTAGTCAACTGCACTCCAACTCCACGATCACGCTGCAGCCTGTCATCCAGTGGTTGCTTCACGATACGCCGCCCAGCCAAGCCACTGTACAGCAGTGTCGCTACTGGCCTTGTGACGAACGGCCAACGAATAAAAAACAAATACCAACCAACCTGCGACCAAACTTAAACCTCCATCAGTCCATACACGAGGTTGCATATCGATAACCAGTTACTGCCAACACGACTGAAATCACCGGTCACTCTTCCTGCCACTGACTCTGCCGCATAAGAACATTTCCGCCAACCTCAAATTGATGTCGGTTGACATACGCCAAGCCTGCACTTCTTTGCGCTATCCGTCTCGAGTCGAAACTGTCTCGAGATCTCAGCTTTCCAAAGTCCATACAGGAGATACCACGCGCCCAGCTGAAACGTGAACACACAGCGACAAAGGTACAGTATGGCAGGCAATCGATGGCCACGGCTCCTGCTTTGCCCAATTGCCAACATTCGGAACCAAACTGATGCGCAAACAGCAGCGTTGTTTGAACCGAGGTCTTCATCTAAACACCTACCTTCAAGTGACTGATCTTTCCGGCGAGCCGCCTTAGCTCCACACGCAGATTCACGCTGGCGTATTCCACGACTGTCCCCATCATCAAAAGAAGCGGCAGATCCCATCTGAATACTGGTAGAAAGTTACGAACCAAATCGCAATCATGGCGAAAACGTTCAGCAGTCCCGTCACATCTGTTGCCTGCAACTTTGTCGACGCAAAGTCAGCCCTGAAGCCGGCTAGCATCAGGATTAACGACGTCCCTGCCAGCTTCAGACTCCTGAGGCAGAAGTCTACTGCTACCGTGCCTCTGCTGACTGATGGCATTCGTGTGGTCACAGCCGCCGAATACAGGCAAGCGGCGGCCTGTCTTGCAGAGGCGTTTGGTGAGGATGACGTTGCTCGTTATTTCGTTGAGGTGCCTGATCGTGAGCACTGGACCAAAGAGGAGAAGTGGGCTCTGCATGTCGAGATCCTCGAATACGTAACATATGCTCACATCCTCAAGGGACTGGTGACCACTATAGGAGACTTCGAAGCCGTGGCGCTGTGGTATGTTGGTGTCAAGATCTGTGAGCTCGCTGCTAACTGAAGTAAGGATGCCACCGGGTCAGAACATGGTAAGCAGAGTCGTATGTACGAAATGCATGTAAGACATACACTGACTTCGTACATCTATCTCTAGGATGACTACATGACTATTTTCCGGAGTGGCATGTGGCGTCTCAACTACCGTCTTTCGCCCGAAGGCAAGCGCCGTTTCTTTGACGAATTCCTCCCTCTTTTGCACGACACGATGCATACTACGTTGGGAGAGCGTGAGGGTGAGGCTTGGTACCTGGTCTATCTCGGCACAAAGCCAGCAGGACGTGGTAAGGGACATGCTCGTAAGCTCATTGAGCACGTCACCAAGCTGGCAGACGATGGGGGGCGCCCTTGCTACTTGGAGTCGAGCAACGCTTCTAACCCTCCAATCTACCGCAAGTTCGGGTTCGAGGAGCGTCGTACGATCCAGCTGCAGCGGGGGGGTAGAAACATTCCTCTGGACATCATGGTCCGGGAGCCTGTGACGCAAGAGAAGAAGAAGAAGGGTGGTTTGTAGGACGGGAGTGAAGATGGTGGTTTAGGGCAAGCACTGCTTCAACACGGTGGCCCTTTGAGGGGTTGTGATGAAGACGTGATGGTGGTAGGCTCCTTCAACAGGACAGGGACTGTTTATTACATAGAAACACTCGTTCGCAATATTACATGACATGACTAGCGAATGCATGACCATGGTGACACAACGTCAGTTCAGGTGCTCCTAGTAAAGGGTACTCGATAATTGAACAGGGTGAAGGAACTAAAATGCATGTGTGCACAAGTAGAAACATTGTCACGGGATCTTGGAGAAGTGAGCAGCACCCAACTCGAAGAGACACAATAAACCTTCTCCACCCAGCATGGCAATGCCAAAACATGTGGCTTCGTACGGTGTAGGGGTAGAGGATTGGTTACACGCGAGATTCAGCGTGGGTATGGAGGCAGTGCACGCATCACAAGCTGACGGCAAGAAATTGGCTGTCGCATGTCCGCTGGCGACATGAAACGCAGCAATGCCGCGAACATGGACACGCCTCATTTCCTCGTGCCCGCCAACGCCATCGCCATCGCCATCGCCATCGCCATCTTCACTCCACACTCACTCGCTCACCTCGCATGGTGCTGTCGCTCGCTTCGTGTCCATTATTGTTCAGCCTAACCTAGGTCTCCATCGCTGTTCGTTTAGACGGCTCTCCCCTCCCCACTCGGCGCACTGCACCCCGCAAGCCTCGCCCGTGGCCATACCGTACGCGTCGCTGGGGCCAACACGCAGTGCAGCCTGCCTGCCTGCCAGCACACCGTCACCGTCGCCGTCGCCGTCACCGTCACCGTCGCAATTCCCTATCACCAC